>SR_TP_S13solDRAFT_1000133_pt1 | contig 39287 bp, 41 predicted proteins | sample SodReaTP_S13sol_FD_11159 | JGI IMG/M metagenome (IMG submission 11159)
ATCTTCTGCGGCTCGCCGCCGGCAGCGAGCACCCGTTCCAGCTCGCCGCCGGAGACGATGTCGAAGCCCGAGCCCAGCCGGGCCAGCAGCTGCAGGACCGCCAGGTTGGAGTTGGCCTTCACCGCGTAGCAGACCAGGTGCGGGTGCTCACCCAGCGCTTCGTCGAAGCCGCGCCAGGCGGCCTCGATGGCAGCCCGGGAGTAGACGTAGGCGGGGGTGCCCACCTGCTCGGCGATACGGTCCAGCGGCACGGCCTCGGCGCACAGCCGGCCGTCTTGCAGCGAGAAGGCTTGCATGGGGTCAGGGCTCCGGGGGTCTAAGGGGTTACGACTGCTCGGTCTCGTCCTCCGGCATGTACAGATCCCCCTTCTGGCCGCAGCCGGTCAGCGCGGCGGCAAGGGTCAGCAGCAACAGCAGGGTCAGTAACGTTGCGCGCATGGACAGGCCGGGTGGATGAATTTGGACCGCACATTATACCCTCGACGACCATAAATCCCAGCGAACATGACCCAGCGCAAGATTTTAAGCCGACGGCAACGCTAGGCTGTGGGCGGATCAAAGAATAACCCTTCAGGAGAGGATCAATGGACAGTCAGCGTCTGGACCGCGTCGAAGTGCCCACCGGGCCGGAGCCCACCGCCAGCGTGATCTGGCTGCACGGCTTGGGTGCGGACGGCCACGACTTTGAACCCATCGTCCCGGAGCTGCGCAAGACCGCGGCCCAGCGCCAGGTGCGTTACATCTTTCCGCACGCCCCCAAGCGTCCGGTGACGGTGAATGGTGGCGCCGTGATGCGCGCCTGGTACGACCTCTACGACCTGGGTATCAACCGCGCTCAGGAGGACGAGGAGGGTATCCGGGAGGCGGTGGGCCTGGTGCAGGGGCTGATCGACGAGGAGAAGGCGCGCGGCGTGCCGGCCGAGCGGATCGTGTTGGCGGGTTTTTCCATGGGCGGGGCGACGGCGCTGTACAGCGGGTTGCGCCATGGTGAGCGGCTGGCAGGCCTCATGGGACTGTCCTGTTATCTGCCGCTGGCCGACCAGCTGGCGGATGAGCGTAGCCCGGCCAATGCCGACACGCCGGTGCTGCTGGCCCACGGCACCTACGACCCGGTGCTGCCGTTGCAACTGGGGTCCGCTGCCCGCGACACCCTGACGGGTCTGGGCTACCGGGTGGAGTGGCAGGACTACCCCATGGAGCACCAGGTCTGCATGGAGGAGATCACCCTGGTGGACGACTGGCTCAGCCGGGTGCTGGCCGACTGAGCCATTCAGCGCCTCAGGATGACGCGGCGTGCTGCCCCTTGGCGGTGGCGTCGCGGGCGTACTGGGCGCGCACCTCGTCCTTGGTGGCCGGGCGCACCTCGCGGATCTGGACCTCGAAGGTCAGTTGGCGGCCGGCCAGCGGGTGGTTGCCGTCCAGCACGGCGCCATTTTCGGTCAGGCGCACCACCTTGAGGGTGAAGCGCCGGCCGTGGGAGCCGCTGGTCAGCTGCTGGCCCTCGTACAGCTCCAGGTTCTCCGGCAGGAATTCGCGGTTGGCCTCGAAGACGAGGTTCTCCTGGCGCGGGCCGTAGGCCTGCTCTGGCGCCAGCGTGACCCGGTGGGGCATGCCTTCCTCGATGCCCTCCAGCGCCTCTTCCAGCGCCGGCAGGATGTGCTTGTAGCCGTGCAGGTAGACCATGGGGCCGGATTGCTGGCTGTCATCCAGCAGCGTGCCGGCCTCATCCTTGAGTTGATAGTCCACGGTGACAACGGTGTTTTTGCGGATCTTCATGGTTATCTTCTCCTGCCGCGCATCAGGTACCAGAATAGCGTGACGATGAGGATGGGGGTGAGTGCCAGGCCGGTCCAGACGGCGCCGGCCTTACCCGGTGGCGCGCCGTGCTCTTCGGCCAGGTGGCCGGTGATGACCCGCCATTCGCCGGGCTCCAGCTCGGCGCCGTAGGCGACGCGCATGCGCCAGACGGTGAAGGCCCAGCCCGGCCAGGTACGGGCCTCGCGGTCGAACTCCCCGGTGTCGTGGCAGCTCATGCAGCGTTGTTCGGTCAGCCGGACCGGGTAGGGCCGGGCTGCCATTTCGGCCTCGCGTGCCTCTCGGGCGGCCCGGGCGGCCTCCTCCCTTTCGCGCCGGCGCTCCTCGGCGGCCTCGCGTTCCCGTTCGATGGCCTCGCGGCGGGCCTCCCGCTCTTCCTCGGTCATGCCCTCTTCGATCGGGTCTACCAGCATCTCTTCGACGGACATGCCGGCGTGCACCGGTGCAGTGCCGGGCCACCAGAAGCCGATCGCCAGCGCGATCAGCATCAGGACAGCAGCGTTTCCAGAGCCACCTTGGAGCAGAGGCGCCATGGGTTTCAGACGGCTCAGGGCGTCTTTATTTCCTTGAACTGCGGGTTGGTGTGCTGCATGCCCATCGCCCCGGCGCGGCAGTCGGGACAGACGGCCAGGTGACTGGCGTCCAGGCCCTTTTCCCGCAGGGTGGCCATCATGCCGGCCAGGTCGCCTGAGGCCGCGAAGGGTTTGCCGCAGCGGGCGCAGTCGGTCTGGTTGCCGGCACCGCTGGCGGCCACGGCGGCGGAGGCCTCTGCCAGTTCGGTGGCCTCCGGTTGGGTTTCGGACTCGGGGGCAGGCACCTGGGCCTGCAGCCAGCGGGCGTCCTGGTCCAGGCTGTCGCGGATCAGGCGGCCAAGCACCAGGTAGGGGGCGCCGTGCGGGACGTCTCGGGCTTCCTGTTCGAGCTTGCGTAACCAGTCGTTGGGCCACGGACGCAGGAAGCGGTTAAGGAAGTCGCGGGCCTCTTCCAGGTAGTGGGTGGCGGCGGCGTCGTTCTCGGCCTGGCTGGCGGAGGCCAGTAGCAGGGCGAGGAATTGCAGTTGCAGGGCCAGGTGGTCGGGGGTGTCGCGGAAGCTGACGTCCTTGGCCAGGCCGTGGCGCTGGTAGTAGCCCTCCATCTCTACGACGCTGGGGCCCATCATGCTCTTGTCGATGTAGAGGGCGGCGTTCAGCGGTGCCGGGTAGGGGGGCACCAGGAACAGCCGGCTGTAGCCGCGCAGCAGGGTTTCGTGGTCGGCGATGGGCTGCATGGCGTCGCGCAGTTGTTGCCCGGCGCCGGTGTCCGGCAGCAGTTCATCCAGGTCGGCGGGCAAGGCCTCGCCCATGGCCTGGTGGTAGTCGGCCTGCACCGGCGGGATGAAGGCCTGGCCGAGGCAGAGGTAGAGCTCGGCGCGGGTCATCAGGTGTTCGGTGTGTTGTTGCAGGTTTTGCATGGCGTTGGCTTGGCCTGATTCGATTGTCCGGGAGGGCGTGAATGCCATTCTAGGTGCCCACGGCTTTGTTAAGGGTTTTTTGGTGAGTGCTGCCGGGAGCGGATGATCACTGGGCGCTCCACTTGCGCACCCCTCGGGGTGCCCTGCGCTACTCGGGAAAATCGGCGCGGGTGAACTCGCTTCGCTCGGACATGCACGCGCTTTTTTCCGATTTTCCCTGCGTTGCTCGGTGCGCAAAGTCGCTTCCAGCGATCATCCGCTCCCGGCAGCACTCACCAAAAAACTGGTTAATAGACGGGACGCCGGGGCTTCCCTGCCCCGGCCTTCCTTGCCCCGGCGTCAGGCCGTGGCCCGGGCCTCGGCCTCCGCTGCCTCCTCCAGCTGCTCCGGCACGGCGGAGAGGTTGAAGTACTTCTCGCCAAGTACGTAGAGCGTGAAGATCATGGCGGAACCCATGATGGTCAGTGCCCACTCGGTGGCCGAGGGGGTGTACTGGATCATGTTCCACGCCCAGGTGCCCTGGAACAGCGGGATGACCTGGCCGCCCACCACGAAGAAGTAGCGCTCGGCGAACAGGCCGCCGAAGGTCAGCACGGAGACCAGGATCTGCACCTGCGGGTTGACGCGCAGGGTCCGGGACATCATCAGGGCGAAGGGCACGACCAGGCCCAACAGCAACGAGAGGATGTAGACCGGCGAGGCGAACAGGTAGTCCGCCCAGACGTGGTAGACCTCCGGGTTGTTGGCGTACAGGCCGGTGATGGCGCGCACCGCCACGAACAGGATGGTCAGCCCCAGTACCGCCGCGAACACCTTGGGCAGGCCGTTGTTCAGCGCGTTCTGCAGTTTCTGCGGCATCTTGCTGCGGTCGAAGCCGTAGGCCAGATAGCTGAAGAAGAACAGCGCGGCCATGCCGCTGGTGACGGCGGTCAGGTAGAAATAGATGGGCAGCGAGCCGTCGAACCAGAACGGACGCATGCTCATCATGCCGAAGATCAGCGCCAGGTTGCCGCTGGCCAGCAGCACGCCCAGGAAGGAGGCGATGCCGACCATCTTGGTGTTCTTGCTGTCCCAGTCGCCGGCCTCCATTTTCTGGAATTTCCAGAGCAGGAAGAGCAGGTCGGCGGCGTAGAACACGCCCATCCAGAACATGGCGGACTGGATCTGCATGTTGAAGGGGATGGCCCACAGCATGCGGAAGGTGTGGCCCAGCTCCAGCGCCAGCACCGCCATACCGGAGATCAGGATGATGAAGGCCAGGAAGATGGCCCGCTTGGCGATGCCGTAGTACTGCTTGAAGCCGAATACCAGGGGCAGCGAGGCGATCAGGCCCAGCCCGGACGACGCCAGGGCGAAGTACAGGTAGGTGGAGATCGGCTGCCCCCAGGGCAACTGCGAGCTGACGTTGAAGGCCGCGTGGCCGTGCGTCATGAGCTGGGTCATGACGTAGCCGAACGAGCCGATAAGGATCAGGGCGGAGAGCACCAGCAGCCCGGTGCCCAGCCCGCCTTTCATGACGTTGTTATCTGACATGGTCATTCACCCCCTCAGGAATTGCGCGGGCTGAAAGCGGGTACACCGGCGCCGGCGCCCAGATAGTAGACCTGCGGGCGGTTGCCCGTGTGGTCCAGCAACCGGACACCCTTCTTGTCGCCGATGATGCGGTTGACGTTGGACTCCGGGTTGTCCAGGTCGCCGAAGAAACGGGCCTTGGGCGGGCAGGTGCGCACGCAGGCCGGCACGTACTCGACGAGATCCGGATCGTCCTCGTCCAGATCGGGCACGCCCTCGGGGGCCTTGCTGATCTTGTGGTAGCAGAAGGTGCACTTGGAGACCACGCCCTTGGGCTGGATGCCGATGCCCCGGCGCCAGTCCTGCTCCGGGTTCTGGTAGGGCGGGCTCCACATCTGCCCGTTCTCGCCCGGGTAGACGTCGCGCATGTCCGGCTCGATGAGCGGCTGCTCATCGGCGTAGAAGCGCACGCCGTAGGGGCAGGCGATCATGCAGTATTTGCAGCCGATACACTTGTTCCAGTCCACGAAGACGATGCCGCCGGCGTCCGGGTCCTTGTACGTGGCCCGGGTCGGGCAGACGTGCACGCAGGACGGGTCCTCGCACTGCATGCAGGGCCGCGGCAGCCACTTCATCTGGGCGGTCGGGTATTCACCCTCGTTGTAATAGAGCACGTCCTGCCAGCTCTCGCCGGGCAGGGTGTTGTTCTCCATGGAACAAGCCGTGGTGCACGCCTGGCACCCGGTGCACTTGTCCAGGTCGATGACCATTCCCCATTTAGCCATTATTCATTTCCTCCAGTAATCGGGTTCAGGCCTTTTCCAGCCGCACCTTGCCGGTGTAATAGCTGGCGAGCCCGGAGATCGGGTCGGAGAGGTTCTCGGTGATGTCGCCCGAGTGCCCCGGCTTGATATCGCGCCCCTCGGCGGTGGCCCAGCGGCCCTGCGCCCAGTGGCCGTACTCCATGGGCAGCACCAGGGTGTCCGGGCGGTGGCCGGGCATGTAGCGCGCCTTGGCCTTGATGGATTTGGTCTCACCCCGGACCTCTGCGGAGATGCGCACGGTGTCGCCGTCGTTGATACCGCGTTCCCGGGCGGTTTTCGGGTGGATCTCCAGGTAGCAGGTGCCCCGGCCGCCGACGATGGGCTGCATGTAGGCCTGGGCCTGCGGGATATTGGCGCTGCGGCCCTCGGCGTGCAGCGGGGTCTTGGGGGTGACGAAGTGCAGGTCGCCGCCGCCGGTATGGCGGGGTTCCACCCACTGCACCAGGCCCACCCGGTCCTCCGGGATGTCCATCTCCTGGGCGATGTAGTTGGCGTGGTCCTCAAGGAAGCTGGACTTGAACTCGAACTTGCCCGAGCCGGTGGGCATGAGCTTGTCCTTGACCTCCGCCTCGGTCATCTCGACGTTGTAGCCGTCGCCGTCCCACTCCCAGAACTTCCCGCGCCAGTAGCGCCAGTGGTAGGGCTTCTTGTACCAGACGCCCTTCTCCTTCCAGCTTTCGAAGTCGTTGACGCCGTTGTCGCCCGGGTCATCGGCGAAACCGGCGGCGCGGTGGCGGAGCATGTTCTCCACGTCGCCCAGTTCGGCGTAGTAATCGGCCATCGGGCCGTTAATGCGCTTGCCGAGCTCGATGATCATGTCGCCGAAGTGCTTGGTGTCGTACACCGGGTCGACGGCCGGGACGCGCAGCGCCGTCATGGGCCAGCCCTCGAAGGGGTAGGTGGGCGAGTCCTGCAGCCGCTCCAGGTAGGTGTGCTCCGGCATGATGATGTCGGCGTACATGGCGGTCTCGCCGGGGTAGGGCGAGGTGTCGATGATGAAGACATCCTTCAGCGCCTCCTCCCACAGGGTCGGGTCCGGGGCCGACCAGATGGGGTTGGTGACGAAGAACATGGCCGTGTCCAGCTTGTAGGGGTCGCCGGCCAGGTGGTGCTTGGCGCACTCCTGCATCATGTGGCTGGTCATGGGCCACTTCTCGGTGCCCGCCATGTCGATGCGCGGGTACTTGCCGTCCATTTCCCGGGCGTGGTCGTCCATGTAGTCGTCCGCGCTCACCGGCAGCGAACCGTAGGAGGGGCCCATCTGGTAGAACAGCCCGCCCTCGGCGAACATGCTGCCCACCAGCGCGTTCAGCGCGTGTACGGCCATGCCGTTGTAGGTGCCGTTGAAGTGCGCGGTCGGGCCGCGTTCCATGATCGCCATGGCCGGCTTGGTGGTGGCGAACTCACGGGCGGTGCGGTAGATCTGTGCCGCCGGGATGGTGGTGATCTCTTCGGCCCACTCCGGGGTGCGGTCCTTCAGTTCCCCGTTCCACCATTCGGCGATGCCGTGAGTCCAGTTCTCCTCGAAGGCATCCGCGACAATGGTCTCGCCGGTGCGGAAATGGTTGCGGCCGTCCTCGAAGTCGCCCACGAACTCCTTGTCCCACAGCCCCTCGGTGAGGATCACGTGCGCGATGGCCAGGGCCAGGGCGCCGTCGGTGCCGGGCTTGATCATCAGGTAGCGGTCGGAGGCCGCCATGGTGGGGTTCATGCGCACATCGATGGAGGTGATGCGGGTCTTCGGGCTTTTGCTCCGCATGTGGCCCCACACCTGCATCAGGTAGTTGTAGGGGCGGAAGGCCTCCAGGAAGCTGGCGCCGAAGTTCAGGATGTAGTTGGTGTTGCGGTAGTCGTAGCTGTTGTACGAGTCGTTGCCGTCGGTGGCGCGCTTGGCCCGCTTGGAGCCCTCGGCACAGATCGAGGCGTGACCGATGGCGGAGTTCGGGGTGCCGTAGAGCTTGCCGAAATCACCGTACAGGCCGGCATCGGAGGAGCCCCAGCCGCGGCCGTAGAAGTGGGCGAAGCGGTGGGATTCACCGTTCTCGCGCAGCCGGTTGAGCCGCTCGGCGACGATGTCGAAGGCCTCATCCCAGGAGATCGGCACGAACTCCGGGTCCTCGTCGCGGCCCTTGTTGGGGTTGGTGCGCTTCATCGGGCCCTTGAACCGGTCCGGGTCATACAGCAGCTGGGTGCCCAGGTGGCCCTTGGGGCAGAGCTTGCCGTTGGCGATGGGGTTGCCCGGGTCGCCGTAGATGGCGTGCACCCGCCCGTTGGTGGTGTAGACGTTGATGCCGCAGCGGGCCGGGCACTGGTGGCAGATGTTCTTGGTCACGCGGGTCTCGCCACCCGGCCGGGCATTGGCATGGGTGGAGTTGGTGCTGGCGGCGGTAAACCCGGCCAGCTTGCCGACCCCGGCGGTGGTCGCGGCCGCAGCGCCTGTGGCACCGGTGGCCTTGAGGAACCGCCGCCGGTTAAGCAGCGTATCCAGGATCATTTTCATCGCCTTGTTTCCTCCTGATCATCATGATCCCCGGGTGGGTTGCCCGGGTCTTGTGTGGGGCCCGCGGCCCCGGAGCTTGAATCCGCTCCGAAGAGCAGATCGCGGCCCGCGCCCTGGGCCAGCTCGGCGTCCTTGCGGCAGCCGGGGCAGAGCGGCTGCTCTTTCCCCGCGGAAAAATCGGTGTGGCACTGCTGGCAACGTTGCCGGCGGTGCCGGGTAAGCGAGACGCGACCCATGTAGGGGTGCTGGTCCCGTGCACGGATGGTGATGGCCTGTTCCGGGCAAACCCGCTGGCACAGGCCGCAGCGGATGCAGTAAAGGGGGTCGTAATCCAGGCCGTCGCCCGCCGCGTCGGTTTGCTTCTGCAGCGCGCCGGTGGGGCACAATGAGGCGCAGATGCCGTGGTTGCTGCAGGCCTCCGACACACTCGCCTCCGGGAACAGGGTGTTGGGCAGCGTCTGATCCTGCGACTCGGCCAGGGCCGCCAGCGCCTCCATCTGCCTGAGCCGGGGCACCGGCCGGACCCGGTTGGCCACCAGGGGGACCGGCTCGGGGGGTGGGCCGGTCTCGCCGCGCAGGCGCTCCGATGCCCCGGCGGCGTGCCCTGCCAGCCGGCGGAACAGGCCCCGCCGGCTGACCCGGCGCTCACCGGCGGACTGGGGGGTCTCCTGGCGGAACAGGCGCCGGCTCAAGGGGGCCTGGTGCAGGCGCGGGGCCCGGTCGGCGAGGCCCAATTCATCCAGGGCGTCGTGGCACTCGGCAAGGGCCTTTTCCACCGGTGGGCGGGTGCATCCGGCGCTGGCCGGGCAGCCCTCGCACCATCCCCGGTCCAGCAGGTCCACGGGCCGCCCCTCGCCGGACCGGACCAGCTGCAGGAGCCGATCGCTGCTCAGGGCCCCCAGGCAGGGCACCCGGTGGGCCCTGTCCGGTGACTGCTCCGGCGGCACGCGCCAGCAGTCCACGCTCAGGGGCTGGTTAGCCGGGGCCGGTCGAGGTGCGGTGTCCAGCCCGGGGCCGTTCAGGGCGCCGGTGGGGCAGGCCGCACTGCAGCGGCCGCAGGCCACGCAGTCGCCGGTCAACCGCGGGCCCTCGGGCGTGGCCTCCAGCGCATCCGCCGGGCAGGCATCAACGCATGCCCGGCAGTCGGACAGCGGTGAGCGCGCCGGCAGGCACGCGTTCTGCTGCCACAGCAACCAGGGCTGCGCATCGTCCATGCGATGCCAGGCCGATTGTTCGGCGGACTGGGACAAGGTGGCTTCTCCTCCGGCACCCGGCCCTGTTCGTGGTGTCTTCGCCCTGTCCGGTGTGCGACAGGAGCGGGCCGTGGCGCATGCTTTGTACTCGTTGCCTGGGAGCAAGCAATTGCCTTGCCAACGTTGGGGTGTGGCGTAATGGCGCAGTTCGCGGCAGGATGACGCAGCGAAGCGCGTCCAGCGTGTTACTGGTTGGTAACAGCGCGCAGGCAGAGATCGGGCCGGGTGTTACGGGTTGGTAACCCAAATTGGGAGGTGCGCTGATGCGCCAAGGGTATATCTGGATCGGGGTGGTGCTTGTCTGGCTGGCCGGGCTGGCCGGCCCCGTGATGGCCGACGAGGATGCGCCGCCCCTGCGGATCGGCCTCACGCCGGTGATCCTGGAGGACCAGCTGAGCTTCCTGGACGAGTGGCAGGTCTACCTGGAGGAAAAGGTGGGCCGCGAGGTGCGTTTCGTGCGCCGGAACAGCTACGGCGAGGTGGTGGACCTGGCCCTGCGCGGCCGCATCGACTTTGCCTGGCTCTGCGGCTACCCCTACGTGCAGCACGAGGGCCGACTGGACCTGCTCGCCGTGCCGTTGTTCGAGAGTGCGCCGCTCTACCAGGCCTACCTCATCGTGCCCGCCGACGATGACCAGACGGAGTCCATTAGCGATCTGGCCGGCAGGGTATTTGCCTATTCCGACCCCAACTCCAACTCGGGCTGGCTCTACGGGCAGCAGTTGCTGGATGAGGCGGGTGTGGACCCTGAGCGGTTTTTCCGCCGGACCTTCTTTACCTTCAGCCACCGCAAGGTGGTGGAGGCCGTAGCCGAGCGGGTGGCCCATGGCGGGCTGGTGGACGGTTACGTCTGGGAGACCCTGACCCGTTCCCGGCCGGACCTGACCGAGCGGACCCGCGTGGTGCACCGTTCCGAACACTTCGGTTTCCCGCCGCTGGTGGCCTCCCCCGGGGCGACGGCGGACGAGCGCAACGCCCTGCGCGAGGCCCTGTTCGGCATGGGCGAGGATGCAGAGGGGCAGGCGTTGCTGGAGAAGCTTAACCTCGAGGGGTTCCGGGCCGCTGACGATGAGCTGTACGACGGCATCCGGGCACTGAAGCGACTGGTGGATGTCGGCCGGTTCCCGGAGCCGCCGGATAGCTACGAACCATGATCGAGAACATCAGTTATCGTTACAAGGTACCGCTCAACATTACCCTGGTGGTGGTGCTGACAGCGGCGGTGATCGCGGCGACGGTACTCGGTCAGGCCTGGCGTGACCTGGAGCGGGATCTCTACCAGAACGGTCAGAGCCTTGCCCGGGTGCTGGCGCACGGGGTGGCACCGGCCCTGCTGCAGGAGGACGTCTGGGGCGCCTACGAGACCATCCGCGCCCCGATGACCGTGGACATGGAGCCCCACCTGCGGCCCGAGAGCATCATGGTGCTGGACGAGCAGGACCGCATCTACATCTCCACCGATCCGGACCGGCTGCCCATCCTCGACCGTCCGGCCGAGGCCGATGCCCGCCTGGCCCCGCTGGGCCGCCTGCTGGCCGGCGAAGGCGTCGACGGCCCGGAGCGGCTGCAGCTTGATGGCAACGAGTTCCTGGTGCTGTTGCCGGTGGAGATGGACGGTAGCGTGCTCGGTACGGTGGTGCTCGGGTATTCGCGCGATGGCTTTCTGCCCCGATTCCTGGGCGCGGTGCAGCAGGTTTTGGTCACCACCTTCCTGATTCTGCTGGTGCTGGTGCCGGCCGGCTGGTGGCTGGGTCGCCGGGTGGCAGAGCCTTTGCTGGCCCTGTCCGACTGCATGGACAAGCTGGGCAGCGGCCCGGCCGAGGAGGTGACCTGCCGCCTGCGGCGCTCCGGCAAGGATGAGATCGGCCGGCTCAACCGCCAGTTCCGCGCCTTGATGAGCGAATTACAGGAAAAGGAGGCGCTGGAGCGGGAGATGGTGCGGGCGGACCGGTTGGCGGCCATCGGCCGGCTGACCTCCGGCATTGCCCACGAGATCAACAACCCGCTGGGGGGCATGCTCAATGCCCTCAACACCTACAAGCACCACGGCGCGCCCGATCCCTTCACCCTCAAGACCCTCTCGCTGGTGGAGCGGGGGCTGCTGCAGATCCGCGATATCGTCGGTGCGCTGCTGGTGGAGACCCGCCTGAAGGGCGAGGACCTGTGGGCGGAGGACCTGGAGGACGTGCGCACGCTGGTGGCCCCGGACATCCGTCGCAAGCAGGTGGCCCTGCAATGGGACAACGCCCTGCAGGGGCCGGTGCCGCTGCCCTCCACGCCGGTGCGCCAGGTGCTGATCAACCTGCTGCTGAACGCCGTGCGGGCGGCGCGCCAGGGCGGCGACGTGCACTGCCAGTTGGAACGACGGGACGACTGGCTGCGCATCCGGGTCTGGAATGACGGCGATCACATCCCCGCCGAACGGATGGAGCACCTGTTCGAGCCCTTCTCCGGGGTCAGTGCCGTGGGCAACGGGCTCGGCTTGTGGGTAACCTATCAGATCATCGAGCAGCTGAGCGGACGAATCGAGGTGCAGAGCCGGCCCGACGACACCGAGTTCCTCATCCAGTTACCGCTGGGCGCGCGCCGGGAGGTGATGCCGTGAGCCAGCGCCTCTGCCTCATCGAGGACGACCCGATCATGGGCGAATCCCTGCAGGACCGCTTCACCCTGGAGGGCTTCACGGTGGACTGGTGCCCGACCGCCGCCGAGGGTGAGCGGCATCTGCGGCGCGGTGGGTACGCGGCCGTCATCAGCGATATCCGCCTGCCGGACCGTGGGGGCGATGCGCTTTACTTGGACTTGAAAGGGGAGGGCCTGTTGTTGCCCCCCTTCATCTTCATCACCGGCTTCGGGGCCATCGAGACGGCGGTGCGGCTCCTGAAGGAGGGTGCGTCGGATTTCGTCACCAAGCCCTTCGATCTGGACGAACTGGTGGAAAAGGTGCGCGCCCTGGCGGAGCGGCACACGCCGGAGGCGGGCGATGACGCCGAGGCGGTGCTCGGGATTGCCCCCGCCATGCGCCGGCTGGAATCACGCCTGTTGCGCCTGGCGCGCGCCGGTGCCGGGGTGCTGATCACCGGCGAGTCCGGTGTCGGCAAGGAGCACGCCGCCCGCTACCTGCACGAGGCGGCCGCGCCCGGGCAGCCCTTCGTGGCCGTCAACTGCGGTGCGCTCACCGAGACCCTGTTGGAGGCGGAACTCTTCGGCCACGAGAAGGGCGCCTTCACCGGCGCGGATCGGGCCCGTCGCGGCGTCTTCGAGCAGGCCCAGGGTGGTACGCTGTTCCTGGACGAGATCGGCGACATGTCCCCGGCCATGCAGGTGCGGCTGCTGCGCGCCATCCAGGAGCGCCAGGTCACCCGGGTCGGCGGCGAGACGCCCATCCCGGTGGATATCCGCCTGGTTTCCGCCACCCACCGCGACCTGCGCACGATGGTCGAGGCCGGCACCTTCCGCGAGGACCTCTACTACCGGGTGAACACCGTGCAGGTGCGCATCCCGCCGCTGCGCGAACGCCCAGAGGACATCCTCTGGTTCGCCGGCCGGTTTCTGGCCGAGGCCTGTGCCGAGCAGGGGCGGGAGGACCTGCAGGGGCTGTCCAACGCGGCCCGGGAGGCCCTGCTGGGGCACGACTGGCCCGGCAACCTGCGGGAGCTGCGCCACGCCATCGAGCGGGCGGTGATCCTCTCGGAGGGGCCTCAGGTGGGGCCGGCGGACCTGCTCGACGACAGTGCGGCGGCCGAAGCCGTGGAAGCCGAGGGGCACGGGCTCAGCGACTACCTGCGCCGCTGTGAGCGGGCCCACATCGTGCAGGCGCTGGAGGCCAACGCGGGGCACATGGCACGCACCGCCGAAAGCCTCGGTATCAGCCGCAAGAACCTCTGGGAAAAGATGAAGAAGCTGGGCCTGAGTGCGTCCTGACTGTCGGGTTGTGGGTGCGGATCGCGACACCCGCCTACACCGCAAAGCCCGCAAACGTTATACTGCAGGGTTCCCGATCAAGAATGTGCGGAGGCGCACGGTGACACGCAATAACCCCCTCAAGCAGCTCGTTGAGCAGGGCCAGAGCCCCTGGTTCGACAACATCCACCGTCGCATGCTCGAGGATGGCGAGCTGCAGCGCCTGGTGGAAGAGGACGGCCTGCGCGGGGTCACTTCCAACCCGACTATCTTCCAGAAGGCCATCGGCGGCAGCGATGCCTACGACGCCGCCATCGCCGATGCCCTGGCCGCCGAGCCCGGGTTGAGCGCCGAGGGGCTGTTCATGCACCTGGCCGTGGCCGATATCCGCGCCGCCGCCGACGTGCTGCGCCCGGTCTTCGAGCGCACGGACGGGGCCGACGGCTTCGTCAGCATGGAGGTCTCGCCGGAGCTGGCGCGGGACACCGAGGGCACCATTGCCCAGGCCCGCGACCTGTATGCCCGCATCGACCGGCCCAACGTGATGATCAAGGTGCCCGCCACCCGCGAGGGGCTGCCGGCCATCGAGACGCTGATCGCCGAGGGAATCAGCGTCAACGTCACGCTGCTGTTCTCCGTCGCGCGCTACGCCGAGGTGGTGGAGGCGTGGTTGACCGGGCTGCAGCGCCGGCGCGAACAGGGGCTGCCGCTGCATACCGTGCAGTCGGTAGCGAGCTTTTTTGTCAGCCGTGTGGACAACAAGGCCGACCCCATCCTGCAGGCGGCGGGCAGTGACGCCGCCCGCGAGCTGCTGGGCAAGGCCGCCATTGCCAACGCCCGCGCCGCCTACGAACGCATGCAGTACTGGCTGGGCGGTCCGCGCTGGCCGGAGCTGGCGGCCGTGGGCGCGCGCCCGCAGCGGCTGCTCTGGGCCAGCACCGGCACCAAAAACCCGGACTACTCCGACGTGCTCTACGTGGACGAGCTCATCGGCCGCCACACCGTCACCACCCTGCCGCCGGCCACCTGGGAGGCCTTCCGTGACCACGGTGTCGCCAGCCCGGTGCTCGAGGATGGCGACGACGGCAGCGCCACCCTGAGCGCCCTGGCGGAGCAGGGCGTGGACATGGACGCCATCACCGTCCAGCTTGAGGACGAGGGTGTCCAGGCCTTCGTGGACTCCTTCCGCGACCTGCTCGGCACGCTGGAGAACAAGGCTGCCGACCTGGGCGTCCGTGGCCGCAAGGAGGGTGCATGAGCGACGACCAGGAGCGCTACCGCGTCGAGGTGGACGTGGACCCGGCCTACGTGGCGGACCAGTCCGACCCGGCGGAGGGTCGTTACGTCTTCTCCTACACCGTCACCATCAAGAACATGGGCGCGGTTACCGCCCAGGTGGTCAGCCGTCACTGGGTGATCACCGACGGCAGCGGCCATGAGCGCGAGGTCCGCGGTGAGGGGGTGGTCGGCGAGCAGCCGCGCATCAAGCCGGGTGAAGGCTTCCGCTACACCAGCGGCGCGATCCTCGAGACCCCGGTGGGCAGCATGCATGGCAGCTACAGCCTGGTGGCCGAGGACGGCACTGCCTTCAACGCCGATATCCCCGCGTTTACCCTGGCAGTGCCGCACACGCTGCATTAGGCTGGCCGAGCCGCGCCTTATCCCCAGCAACCTCCGGGAGACCACTGATGGCTGTCTACGCGATCGGCGATCTGCAGGGCTGTCTGTCCCCCCTTGAGGCGTTGCTCGAGCAGCTGCGTTTCGACCCCGCCAGTGACCGCATCTGGTTCGTGGGCGATCTGGTCAACCGCGGGCCCGACTCCGCGGCCTGCCTGCGCTATGTGCGGGACATGGGCGATGCCGCCATCACCACCCTGGGCAACCACGACCTGCACCTGCTGGCGGTCTGGGCCGGCACGGCGAAGGTCAAGCGCAAGGACACCGTCCACCAGGTGCTGGAGGCCCCGGATGGCGAGGAGCTGCTGCACTGGCTGCGCCACCGCAACCTGACCTGGCGCGATGACGCCCTGGGCTACTTCATGGTCCACGCCGGCGTGCCGCCGGTCTGGAGCCTGCACGAGGCGCAGGCGCACGGCCGGGAGCTGGAGGCGGTGCTGCGCAGCGATGACTACCTGGGTTTTTTCCGCAACATGTACGGCAACCAGCCGGACCGCTGGCAGGATGACCTGGACGGCTGGGACCGGCTGCGCTACATCTGCAACGCCTTCACCCGCATGCGCTACGTCGACGCCGACGGCCGCCTGGACATGCGCTGCAGCAGCGCGCCGGGCAGTCAGCCGGACGGGCTCTACCCCTGGTATGAGATGCGCGAGCGCCTGCGCCCCGCGCCCGATCCGCTGACCATTGTCACCGGCCACTGGTCCACCCTGGGCCTGTGCCAGCGTGGTGGCAACGTGGCCATCGACACCGGCTGCCTGTGGGGCGGCGAGCTGACCGCCCTGCGCCTGGACAGCGCGGAGCGCGAGGTCATCAGCCGCCCTTGCCCGGCCTTTCTTACGCCCAAGTAGCGCCTCCCGCCGTACCCGGTGGCTGCAGCGCCGCCCGCAGTCGGGCCCAGTCGAACAGCGGCCCCGGGTCGGTCTTGCGCCCCGGGGCCACGTCGCTGTGGCCCACCACCCGCTCCGGGGTGATCCCGGGAAAGGACGCCATCAGCGTCTGGCACAGCGGGCCCAGTACCTGGTACTGGGCGTCGGTGTAGGGCGTCTCGTCGGTGCCCTCCAGTTCAATCCCCACCGAGAAATCATTGCAGCGTTCCCGCCCGGCCAGCACCGAGCGGCCGGCGTGCCAGGCCCGCCGGTGCAGCGGCACGTACTGTACCAGCGCGCCGTCGCGCCGGATCAGCAGGTGGCTGGAGACCCGTAGCCGGTGGATCTCGGCAAAATAGGGGTGGGCCGCCGCCGGCAACTCGTTCGTGAACAGCCGGTCGATCCACGGCCCGCCGAACTCGCCCGGGGGCAGGCTGATGCCGTGGATGATCAGGGCATCCACTCGCGTGCCCTGCGGGCGCTCATCCTGGTTGGGGGACAACACCAGTCGCGCCGGGCTGATCAGGCCGCTTTCCCGGTGGTAATAAAACTTGGACATGTGGCCGGGCCCCTTGGGTTGCTAAACTGGACGCTCTCTATACTTATCTCGGAGGTGCACTGATGGCTGCAGTCGGCAACCGCCTGGGTGATGCCACCAGCCCCTACCTGCTTCAGCACGCCGACAACCCCGTTGATTGGCAGCCCTGGGATGACCGGGCCCTGGCGCTGGCGCGCGAGCAGAACAAGCCTATTCTACTGTCCATCGGCTACTCTGCCTGCCACTGGTGCCACGTGATGGCCCACGAGTCCTTCGAGGATCGGGACATTGCCCGGCTGATGAACGAGCGCTTCATCAACATCAAGGTGGACCGCGAGGAGCGCCCGGACCTGGACCGCATCTACCAGACCGCCCACCAGCTGCTCACCCGGCGGCCCGGCGGCTGGCCGCTCACTCTGGTGCTCACCCCGGAGGACCAGACCCCGGTGTTCGCCGGCACCTATTTCCCGCCCGGGCCGCGGGGCGGCATGCCGGGTTTTGCGGACATCCTGCGCCAGGTGGACGAGGCCATCCGCGAGCAGCCCGGGGCCGTGGCCGAGCAAAACGAGGCCCTGCGCCACGCCCTGGGCAAGCTTTCCCGGGCCCCCGACGAGGGCGGGGCGTCCGCCCTGGGCAACGGGCCCCTGCGCGCCTGCCGCGACGCCTTGGCGGCCAGTTTCGATACGGTTCACGGCGGCTTCGGCGCCGCGCCGAAGTTCCCCCACCCCGGCGGCATCGAGCGTCTGCTGCGCCACTACGCCCTGACCCTCACCACCGATGACGAACCCGACCGTGATGCCCTGCACATGGCCTGCTATAGCCTGCGCCGGATGGCCCTTGGCGGGCTGTACGACCAGGTGGGCGGGGGCTTTGCCCGGTACTCGGTGGACGAGTACTGGATGATCCCCCACTTCGAGAAGATGCTCTACGACAACGCCCTGTTGCTCGGCCTGTACGCCGACGCTTGGCACGCCACCGGCGACGGGCTTTACCGGCGCATCGTCCGGGAGACCGCCGCCTGGACCATGGCCGAGATGCAGCACTCGCGGGGCGGCTACTTCGCCAGCCTGGATGCCGACTCCGAGGGCGAGGAGGGGCGCTATTACCTCTGGACCCCCGATGAAATCCGCGGCCTGCTGGACGACGACGAATGGGCGTTGGTGGAGCACCGCTTCGCCTTGGATGAGCCGGCCAACTTCGAGGGGCGCTGGCACCTGCACGTGCAGGCCAGCTTCTCCGAGTCGGCCAAGCGGCTCGGCCGGCCGCGGGACCAGGTGGTGGCCCTCTGGGAGAGCGCCCGGGACAAGCTCTATCGCGCCCGCGAGCAGGGGGTGCGCCCGGGCCGCGATGACAAAGTGCTCACCGCCTGGAATGGCCTGATGATCGCCGCCATGGCCCGCGCCGGTCGCCTGCTGGACGAGCCCACCTGGGTGGGCTCCGCCGAGCAGGCGCTGGACTTCATCACCGAGCGCCTGGTGGACAGCGAGGGGCGGCTCCATGCCAGCTGGCGGGGCGGGCGAGCCGCCCACCAGGGCTGCCTGGAGGACTACGCCTTTCTGCTGGAAGGGGGGCTGGAGTGCCTGCAGAGCTACTGGTCGGATAGCCGGCTGCGGTTTGCCGTGGGCCTGGCCGATACCCTGCTGGCGCGGTTTCAGGACGAGGACAGTGGCGGCTTCTGGATGACCGCCGACGACCATGAGCCCCTCATTCAGCGGCCCCGGCCGCTGGCCGACGATAGCCTGCCCTCCGGCAATGCCGTGGCCCTGCGCGCGCTGCAGCGGCTGGGCCATCTGCTGGGCGAGACGCGCTACCTGGAGGCTGCCGAGCGCGGCCTGCGGGCGGCCAGCGGTGCCCTGGCGCGGATGCCGGAGGCCCACGCCAGCCTGCTCACCGCGCTGGAGGAGCACCTCTATCCGCCGGAGATCGTCGTCATCCGCGGCAATATGGAGGCCACGGCCTCGTGGCGCGCCCGGGCGCTCAAGTACTACACCCCGAACCGGCTGGTGTTTACCCTCCCGCCGGTAGCCCGCCCGCCGGGCCTGTTGGCAGAACGCGTTGCCGAAGAGGGTGCGCCGGTGGCCTGGGTTTGCCATGGCAGCACCTGTCGGCCGCCGGCGCGCACGCTGGATGCCCTGGGCGAGGTGCTGGACCAGTCCGGCGGCAGCTCTTGAACGCACTTATTATATCATTCAGAATGAATGTTATGGCGGCGAGACCGGGAGGCCGTCCCCTTACGGCCCTACTCTGGCGACGCCGGGCGGTCCAGTCCGGCGGTTAGGCCGGCGAGCAGGAGATACGACCATGCGCTTGACCGTTTACAGCGATTACGCCTTCCGGGTGCTGATCTATCTGGGCACGCGGCAGGGCGAGCGCGCCACCATCCGCGGGATCGCCGAGTGCTACGACATCTCGCGCAACCACCTCACCAAGGTGGTGCACCAGCTGGGCGCGCGCGGCTACATCGAGACGGTCCGCGGAAAAGGCGGCGGGCTGCAATTGACGCGCGACCCGGAGGGGATCAACGTCGGGGCCGTTCTCCGCGACACCGAGGAAGGCTTCGGCCTCGTGGAGTGCATGCGGCCCGAGGGGCGGGACAAGTGCCGCATCCAGGGCAGTTGCCGGTTGCAGGGCATACTCGGCGAGGCTACCCAGGCCTTTCTGGCCGTGCTGGACCGGTACACCCTGGCCGACCTGCTACAAAACCGCACTGCGCTCCAGCAGCTGCTGGACGGTCCCATGGGGGGCGGCGGTGAGGAGGGCACCGCCGGGGAGTCGGCCCGCCAGCCGGCCCGTCGGTCAACCCCGTCGTAGGTGCCCGGGCATCGGCTGCGCATCCGCCCTGGGGCGCAGCAGGATGGGCGCGAAGTGGAATAGGTAGAGGGCAAAGGCCAGCGCCCACAGCGTGCCTGACAGGTGCAGCAGGCCGGGCCAGCCCAGCCCCAGGGCCGTTGCCACCCGGACCAGCGCGGCCAGGTTCACCAGGGCAAAGGCGGCGACCATGCCGCCACTGACCACCAGCGGCCGGCCACTGTGGCCCAACGCCACCCGCGCGATCATCCCCAGGCCCAGCGCCCCCAGTGCCCCGGTCATCAGTGCGTGTACGCCCACCGTCGCCGCCACGCCCCAGCCGAAGCTGGACGCGGCCAGCAGCGCGTAACCTACGGCCAGCCAGAGATAACCCAGGTGCAGTACCCAGAGCAGCGGCTCACCCCGCGTGGCCCACGGCCGCCAGCCGGCCAGCCGCAGCAGCAGCGCCATGCTGGTCAGGCCCAGCAACAGGCCGGTCACCGGGCTGCCGGGGAGCAGCAGCCAGGCCACGGTGGCGGCCAGGGCCAGCGCCGCCGAGGCCCAGTGCAACGGCGTGGGATTGCGGAGCGGCACGTGGGGCAGCCGCCGACCGGTGAAAAAGGGGATCACCCGACCCCCCATCACCACCATCAGCAAGGCCACCATTAGCATCGCGGCGAGCAGCGCCGGCCGCCCCCAGCCCGGCGCGATGCCCAGCATGTCCAGGTGGACCGCGCCGTTGAAGCCTGCCAGGGCCAGCAGGATGGGCAGAAAGAGCAGATTCCGCCGGTTGCCGGTGAGAATCAGTACTCGGCCCAGGGCGATGGCCACCAGCGGCAGAAGGGCAAAGTCCAGCGCCGCCAACAGCCCCATGGGCAGCATTTGGGGCAGGGCGAAACCCACCCGGGGGATCAGCCACAGGGCCACGAATGCGGCCAGCAGACCGGGGCCCACGGTGCGCATGCCGGTCCAGTTCTGCGCCGCCGTGAGCAGAAAGCCGGTAATGATCGCCCCCGCAAAGCCGAACACCATCTCGTGACCGTGCCAGAGCAGCGGGTTTACCCCGACGGGACCCGCCACCGGGCTGCCTTCCAGCCAGAGGAGCCACTGCAGTACCGAAAGGGCGCCGAACAGTGCGGCCAGCAGGAAAAAGGGGCGGTAGGGTTGGGAAAGCAGGGTCACGGCCGACCTCATAAAAGATGTATTACGAGTAGATCTTAAATGGCCGGCGCACCCCTGTCACTACCCCTTCCGGGAGAGGTGCCTGGAGGATCGGCAGTCGCATTGAAAATTGAACCGATATGCCCCGGATCTGTCATACTGTGCGGATAACATAACGAAAAATCCGGGCACAGGGATCAGGTGTCATGCACCCGCTTCACGTTTCAGCAATCGGGACGCCTTGTCGCGGTGCTCACGGCCGGCGCCCGCCTGCGTCCTGTGCTAAGAGAATTGGCAAATCCTAGGTTAATCTTCGCGGAGTACCCATGGCAGTACCCTGCAATGTCATTACCGGCGCCCTGGGTGTCGGCAAGTCAACGGCGATCCGCTACCTGCTCCAGCACCACCGGCCCCGCGGTGAGCGCTGGGCCGTGCTGGTCAACGAGCTGGGGGCGATCCCGGTGGACCACGCCGCCCTGTCGGTGGACGACAACGTGGTCGTCGCCGATCTGCCCGGCGGCTGCCTGTGCTGCACTCTGGGCGCACCCTTCGACCAGACGGTGGAGCGGCTCCTGCGCCAGGAGCGCCCCGACCGGCTGCTCATCGAGCCCACCGGACTGGGGCATCCGGCGCGGGTGCTGGAAACCTTGCGCGAAGGCCGCTCGGCAAAGGCTGTCGACCTCAAGGCCACCATAACCCTGGTGGATCCGCGCCAGTGGCGTTCCGGCGAGCTGGCGGACCATCCGGCCTGGTGGGACCAGATCGAACTGGCGGATGTTCTCATCGCCAACAAGGCCGATCTCGCTCCCTCCGGCGACCTGGCCGCCTTCATGGGCTGGGCCGCGGACCTGTTCCCACCCAAGTCCCGGGTGGAGATCACCCGGGATGGTCAGCTGAATCCGTCCTGGCTGGATGAGCCTTGTGATTCCGGCCGTTCCCCGTTGTTCCCGGACGCGCACGAGTCCACCGATGGCGGCCAGCTTCGGGAGCCGGAGCCGGTGACCGAGGGCGTCTGGCGCGCCTGCGGCCGGGGGCTTGGCCAACGCTCGGTGGGCTGGGTGTTCGCCGCCGCCACCGTGTTCGATCGTCAGCGGCTGCTGCACACCCTGGGTGAGCTCCGGCCCGCCCAGCGGCTCAAGGGCGTGTTCCGCACCGGGCGGGATTGGCTGCTGGTGAATGCGGACCGTGACGGCATCCGCGCCGAGACGTGCACCTGGCGCGCGGATAGCCGGTTGGAGGTCATCGGCAACAACGCCGATGCGGAGGCGCTGGAGGCGGCCCTGCTGGCCTGTCGGCGGGAGAAAGGGCGGGTCTGACCGTCACCGGTGGTGCGGGGGCAGCCTCCTGGCCGCCCCCGTCACTGCCGAACGGGCGTTGCTTCAGGCACTCGCCTTGCCGTGACTGCAACTGCCACCGCTGCTAGCGCTGCTGCTGGAACTACTGCCCGAGCCGCTGTCACCGCTCTTGCCGCTTTCGCTGGCGCCGCCGCTCTCGGCCACGTTGCGCCGGTTCCCGCTCTTGAAATCGGTCTCGTACCAGCCGCTGCCCTTCAGGCGGAAGCCGGCGGCGGAGATCTTGCGCTGCAGGCTGGCGGTGTTGCACTCCGGGCAATCGCTGAGCGGCTCATCGCTCATGGACTGGATGGCCTCCAGCTCGTGGCCGCACTGCTCGCATCGGTACTCGTAAATGGGCATGGATACTCTCCTCCCCACTGGGCCCAACCCACTGTTCAGATAAAGACTCGGGCATAAATGGGGGCAACGGCCCCGAAATCCAAGCCCCTGACCGGACGGCGCGGGCGGGTTTGCGCACGGCCCGGGGTGCGTGGTGAGGATACCCGCACCGCGTCCGGTGCGCCAGCGGTGAACCGCGCCCCACGGGCGTTGTCCGAAACGTTAGCCGCTGGCTATCGGAAGCCCGATGTACAAGGGGCCCGGTCTATCGCCGTGGCGCGTCGCGCCAAATTTGGGCATAGTGGGCGCCCCGCAGGTAAAACCTGAACCTCAGTAGACGCTTATGCACGCCGACGAGATACTCTCCACCTACTTTCTCCCCGTGGGCCTGGCCTTTTTCATGGGCTATATGCTCTTCATCATCTGGAAGCTGGGCAAGGACTCCAAGGCCGGCAAGTTCGGTATGGTCATTCTGTTCATCGTGCTGGGCTTCGGCATGTTCGGCTTTCTGATCAAGACCATACTGGTCGAGGTAATGGGGATAGGATGACCGATATGACCCGGGTGGACGTCGCCGTCGTGGGCGGCGGCATGGTGGGATCGGCCCTGGCGGCCCTGCTGGGGCAGGTGGGTATCCGCGTGGCGGTGCTGGAGGCCCAGGCACCGCCCCCCTTCGACCCGGCACAGCCGCTGGACCTGCGCGTCTCCGCCATCAACACCCACTCCGAGGCCGTCTACCGCGCCGCCGGAGCCTGGGCCGGCATGGTGGCGCGACGCGGCTGCGTCTACGACGGGGTTCGCGTCTGGGACCAGGGCAGCAGCGCGGTCACCCGCTTCGATGCGCCGCAGGGCAGGCACCTGGGCTGGTTCATGGAGAACCGCGTTATGCAGGTGGCCCTGCTGGACCGGCTGGCAGAGCTGGACAGCGTCAGCCTGCACTGCCCGGCCCGGCCGGTGGCCCTGGTGCCGGAGCCGGAGGCCATGGGCCTGCAACTGGAGGACGGCGGGCTGATCCGCGCCGACCTGGTGATCGGCGCCGACGGCGCGCGCTCCGCCGTGCGCGCCATGGCCGGCATCGACGTCCAGGCCCACGACTACGGCCAGCAGGCCATGCTGATTAACGTGCGCACGGTCCGGCCCCACCAGACCGTCACTTGGCAGCGCTTCACCCCCGCCGGGCCCCAGGCCTTCCTGTCGCTGCCCGGCAACCACGCCTGCCTGGTCTGGTACGACAGCCCCCGCGCCACCGAGGTGCGCCTGGGGCTGGACGACGAGGCCCTGCGCCAGGAGATCGAAGCCGAATTCCCCGAGGAGCTGGGCGGGGTGGAGACGGTGCTTGCCCGGGGCGCGTTCCCCCTGCGGCGGACCCACGCCCGCAGCTACCGGGCCCACCGCATCGCCCTGGTGGGGGATGCCGCCCACACCATCCACCCGCTCGCCGGTCAGGGGGTCAACCTGGGCCTGCAGGACGCCGCCACCCTGGCCGAGCTGCTGATCGACGCCCACGCCGCGGGCCGGCCGTTGCATGCGGCCGGTCTGCTGGCGCGGTACGAGGCCCGGCGCCGGCCGGCCAACCTGGCCATGATGCACAGCATGGACCTGTTCAAGGGGGTGTTCTGCAACGACAGCCCGCTGCTGCAGCGTCTGCGCCGGGGCGGCTTGTGGCTGGCCGAGCACGCCGGCCCGGCCAAGTCGTGGGTGGTGCAATATGCCGCAGGCGGCAAGCCCGCGATCGCTGATACCATGAATCCCTGAGTTGCGCACTGGGGCTTATGCCCCGGGCGCTTGCTTCAGAGGCTCACGTTCCCGCCGGGGCGTGAGCCTCTCGCGTTTCAGGCCCCGAAAACCGGAGGATTAGCCGCATGAAACAGTCCCTGTTCCAGGAGAAGTACCCGATTTTCACCCTGGAGGTGGCCAAGAGCGAGACCACCTACCAGAACGTGGATGAGATCCTGGCCTACCTGAAGGCGCAGATCGAGGCCGACCCCAAGTGCCGGTTCATCGCCGAGTTTGACCACTACAGTCACACCAGCGCCCTGCCGGAGGCCGAGATCGCCCCGGAGATCAAGGACGCGAAGAACATCGTCTTCTGCTTCGGCATCAAGCTGCCGAACCCGGAGGTGATGGCGGTGCGCCCGCGCTCCATCGGCGTGACCGAGTTGGAGGACCGCTTCGTGATCGCCTTCATGGAGGCCCCGATGCCGGTGGCCAACAACGCCATGGAGGCTTGGGCGAAGGGTATCCGCAACCGCTGATCGCGGCAGGCGGACACAAAAAAGCCCGCCGGGTGGCGGGCTTTGATGCAGGCCGGCGGTATGCCGGCCTTTTTGTTGGTGGGTCGTGTAGGACTCGAACCTACGACCAGCGGGTTAAAAGCCCGATGCTCTACCAGCTGAGCTAACGACCCAAATGAGGGCGCAGATTCTAGCCGAACCGGGGAGGCTTGGCAACGGTCGTTACAGCCCCCGGTCCTGCATCAGTTCCAGGCGTTGCTCGGCGAGGTTGGCGGCGGTAGTGCCGCGGTGCTCGTTGCGCGTGGCCTGGAGGATCTCCCGCGCCTCGTCGTAGCGTTCCTGCTCGAAGCGGACAAAGCCCAGCTTGAGCTTGGCGTCGGCCACCTTGTTGCTGTCCGGGTGGTCGTCCAGCAGGCGTTCGAACTCCTCGCCGGCCCGGTCGAATTCGCGCTCGGCGTACCAGGTTTCGGCCAGCCAGTAGCGGGCGTTGGCCGCGTACTCGCCGTCCGGGTGGTCGCTGAGCAGGGCGTCGAAGGCCTCGCCGGCCTGACGGAAGCGACCCTCGGTGATGAGCTGGAAGGCGGCCTGGTAGCGGTCGGCCTCGCTGCGCTCATCGTCCACCGCCGCGCTGGTGTCGCGCTCCTCTTCCTCCAGATCGGGCACAGGCACGGTCGCGGCGGGGTCGTCCGGGGCGGCCTCTTCATCCAGGTCAGGGACCGGTACCTGGTCATCTTCCGCCGGGGTGGCCGGTGCGGACGCCGGGGCGCTGCGCGACAACTCCTGCATCCGCTGGTCCAGGTCCAGGTAGTGGTCCTGCTGCTGCTCGCGCAGTTGCCGGACCTCCCGGGCCAGTTCCTCCGTCTGGCCCCGAAGCTCCTGGTTCTCCTGCTTCAGGCGCTCCAGGTCGTTGGCCATGTTGATCAGGGTGGAGCTCTCGAGCCTGCGCTCCAGGCGCTCCACGCGGTCTTCCAGGGCCTGGGCCTGCAACGGGACGGCGGCCGCCAGGGCCGCCGCCACGCACATGCCCGTCAGCCGCTTACCGGCCTTGTGCATGGTCAATGCTCCCGTCTTACTGACGATAGATCAGCTCGGCACGGCGGTTCTGCTCCCAGGCGTCCTCGTCGGAGCCCAGGGCCACCGGGTTTTCCTCGCCGTAGCTGACGATTTCCAGTTGGTCTTCGTCGACGCCGTTCAGCACCATGACGCGCTTGACCGACTCGGCCCGGCGCTCGCCCAGGGCCAGGTTGTACTCGCGGCTGCCGCGCTCGTCGGTGTGGCCCTCGATGGTCATGCGGCGGTCGCTGTTCTCGGTCAGAAAGCGGGCGTGGGCCTCGATGACCGGCATGTCCTCGTCGCGGATCTCGCTGCGGTCAAAGTCGAAGTACACCGTCTGCTGGGCCAGCGGGCCCTCCGGGTCATCCATCAGCGCGCTGATGAAGGGGTCGTCCGGGTCCAGGCCGCGGGCGCGGGCCTCGTCCAGGCGACGCTCGCTCCAGTCCTCTTCGGCGGCCGGGTCACGGTCGCGGTCGGCGCGGCGCTCGTCGGTCTCTACGTCGCTGACGGTGGCGCAGGCACTCAGGAACAGGCCGGCCACGGCCAGCACGAGCCAGGTGTGCAACTTCTTCATCTAACGCTCCCTCTCTGAATGAGTGGTCAAAGGATGCCGTGAAGGGACAGGCCCTTACCAGGCGGGTTCTCGGGTCAGTCCGCCGGAGCGGGGCAGGGTCTGGTTGGCCCGGCCGTGCACGGAGACCGTGCGCAGCTGGGAGTCGCCGCTGCCACCGGCAGAATACATGATCATGTCGCCATTGGGTGCAAAGACCGGCGACTCGTCCCAGGGCCCGTCGGTGAGCACCCGGGTGCGCTCGCTCTCCAGGTCGTGCACCGCGATGCGGAAGTCGCCGTCGTGGCGGTGGACCATGGCCAGGCGGCGGCCGTCCGGCGACCAGTTGGGGCGGGCGTTGTAGTCGCCGTCGTAGGTCACGCGCTCCACGCCGCCCGGACCGTTCACCGCCATCTTGTAGACCTGCGGCCGGCCGCCCCGGTCGGAGGTGAAGGCGATCTGCTCGCCGTCGGGCGAGAAGGTGGGCTCGGTGTCGATGGCCCAGTGGTCGGTGAGCCGCCGGGTGTCGCCGTCGGACACGCGCAGCAGGTAGATGTTGGCGCGCCCGTCGCGGGACAGGGTCACGGCCAGGTGCTCGCCGTCCGGTGACCAGGCCGGGGCGCTGTTGATGCCGCGGAAGCTGGCGATCTTCTCGCGCTCGCCGGTGCGCAGGTTCTGGACGTAGATCTCGGACCGGCCGGCCTCGAACGAGACGTAGGCCAGCCGGTCGCGGTTCGGCGACCAGGCCGGGGACATGATCGGCTGCGGCGACTCCAGCACCTCGCGCGGGCGGTGGCCGTCGGCGTCGGAGATCATCAGCCGGTGCAGGCGCTGGTCGTCGCGCTCCTCCACCTCCACGTAGGCGATCTGGCTGCTGAACACCCCGGGCAGGCCTACCACCTCCTCGAAGATGATGTCGCTGATGGCGTGGGCGAGGCTGCGCAGGTTGCGCGGGTCGAGCTGGTAGTGGCGGCCCTCGATGCGGTTGCCGCGAAAGACATCCAGCAGCTCGAAGGTGACGCTGATGTTGTCGTCCTCCATCTCCATGCGCCCGGTGACCAGGTAGTCCATGCCCAGCCCGCGCCAAGAGGAGAACCGGGTGTCGTCCAGGCCGGCGGGGCGGGCCACCAGTTCGTCCCGGGACAGCACCTCGAAGCGGCCGCTGCGCGCCAGGTTGTCGCCGATGATGCGGGCGATGTCCTGGTCTGGGGCACTGACGCCACCGGAGACGGCGAAGGGGATCACCGCCACCGGCATGGCGCCCTCCTGCCCGCCGATGACGTCGATGACATCGTCCGACTGCGCGGTCTGCAGGCCCAGCACCATCAGGGCCAGGATGAACAAGCTGTTGTATAGGCGGCGCATGGCGTTACCTGTTCTGATCAACGGTCCGGCGCGAAGCGGTAGGTGCGTTCGCGCAGTTCGCGGTTGGCGTCCTCTTCGTCGGGCATGGGCAGCGGTGCGGCCCGGTAGGCGGCGCGCACGACGGAGGCGTCGAAGGCATCATTGCCGCTGCCGCGGGTAATTTCCACATTTTGCACGTCGCCGTGGCGGGACAAGCGGATGCGCACCAGGGCCTCCAGGCCGGCGGGGGTGCCGCTGGGGCGGACCCAGGCGCGGCGCAGCTCGGCGCTGATCCGGCCGGCGTAGCTGCCCACCATCTGCTGCACCTCGCGGGCGCGGCGTTCGGCCTCTATGGCCTCCTGGCGTGCACGCTCCTCGGCCTCGCGTTGTGCCTCTTCCTCCTGGCGCTGGCGTTCTTCCTCTTCCTGACGCCGCTCCTCCTCTTCCTGCTGGCGGCGCTCCTCTTCCTCGCGTTCCAGGCGTTCGGCCTCTTCCTGCTGCCGGCGTTCCTCCTCGCGGCGCGCCTCTTCCTCGGCCTCCTGCCGCGCCTGTTCTTCCTCTTCCTGGCGCCGTTGCTCCTCGAGCCGCTCCTGCTCGCGGCGCTCCGCCTCCTGGCGTTCGCGCTCCTCTTCCTCGCGCTGGCGGCGGGCCTCTTCCTCCGCCTGACGCCGCGCCTCCTCCTCGGCGGCCTCGCGCTCGCGGATGGGGGCCATGGCCACCTCTTCCTCTACCGCGAACGCCTCGATGATCTCGCCGTCGCCGGCGTGCTCCTCGGTGGTCTGGGGCAGGAAGGAGATGTTGGCGAAGAAGAGCCCGAACACCAGCACGTGCAGCACCACCGAGACCAGCACATAGCGGCCCGGTCGGGTGCTGCGCACCGGGCGGGCGCCACCCGAGCCCGGCGTGCCGGTGCGGCGACGCAGTGCCATGTCAGCCCTCGCCCTCCGGCGTGCGGGTCATCAGCCCGACGCCGGCCGCACCCGCATCGCGCAGCCGGACCATCACCGAGACCACATCGCCGTAGGGCACGTTACTGTCACCGTTTACCAGCACCCGCTTGTCCGGGTTGTCCGCCAGTAAGGCCGCCACCGCGTCGGAAAGTTCACCGGCGGTCATGGGGGCCTCGGGGTCGTCGGCCATGTTCAGGTAGTAGCGGCCGTCGGCGTCCACCGAGACGATCACCGGCTCCTGCGGCGGGTCCTGCTCCGCCTGGGCGTCCACCTGGGGCAGGTCCACGTCCACCCCCTGGTAGAGCAGCGGCGCGGTGACCATGAAGATCACCAGCAGCACCAGCATCACGTCGATGTAGGGCACCACGTTGATCTCCGACATCGGCCGCCGCCGGCTGCGGTGGCCCATCGGACTGGCGGAATAGGGCACGGCGACGCCTCCGTTACTGCGCCGGGTGGCCGGCGGTGAATTCGGTGGGGCCGTGGGTGTTGCGCTGCAGGATGCTGGTGAACTCCTCCACGAAGGTCTCGTAGCGGTTGATCAGTCGCTCCACCTGGTTGGCGTACTGGTTGTAGGCGATGACCGCGGGGATGGCGGCGAACAGGCCCAGCGCGGTGGCGATCAGCGCCTCGGCGATGCCCGGGGCCACCGTGGCCAGGGTGGCCTGCTGCATCTCGCCCAGGGCGCGGAAGCTGTTCATGATGCCCCAGACCGTCCCGAACAGACCCACGTAGGGGCTCACAGAGCCCACCGTCGCCAGGAAGGGCAGGTGGCGCTCCAGGTCGTCCATCTCGCGGGAGAGTGATACCCGCATGGCGCGGTGGGAGGCCTCAACCATGGTGCCCGGGGCGGTACCGGTCTGCTTGCGCATCCGGGTGAACTCCTTGAACCCGGCGCGGAAGATGCGCTCCAGCCCGCCGTGGTCCGGGTGCGGCTCGCGCATGTGGCGGTAGATCTCCGCCAGGTTGCCGCCCGACCAGAAGCGCTCCTCGAACTGCACTGCCCCGGAGTGGGCCTTGCGGATGGTGGCGCGCTTGAAAAAGATCAGCGCCCAGGAGCTGACCGACGCCAGCACCAGGATCAGCATGACCAGCTGCACCAGCAGACTGGCCTCGAGGATAAGGTGGGTAATGGATAGTTCGCCCGACATCAGCGTGCTCCGGCCACGGCTTCAGCCCAGTGGTTGGACTTGAATGACAGCTCAAGGAAGGGCGTGTAAGCCCATGGTTTGCAACGCGGACTAATGTAGCGGCAGGCGGGGTCGGGGGCAACCCCCCGGAGCAGGGTTAATCGTGGTGTCATGCGCGGGGCCGTTGGCGGATCACTGCGAACGCCCCCCGTCATTGCGAGCGTGAGCGAAGCAATCCAACCAGTGGCCTGGATTGCTTCACTGCGTTCGCAATGACAGGGCGGGGTCAAGAAATGCGGTCTCGCGCCGCGTCCGGGACCTTACTCGTCGTCCTCCTCCTCGTAAGCCGAGTAGTCCCGTTCGTCGTCGCCCGACGGAGAGGGCTCGATCATCGCCGACTCCACCGCCGCCAGCGCACTCATGTTCACGATGGCGCGCACCGTGGAGGAGGGGGTCAGGATGTGCGCCGGGCGCGCCGTGCCCAGCAGGATCGGGCCCACCGAGACGCCCTCGCTCATCACCTTCAGCAGGTTGAAGGCGATGTTGGATGCATCAAGCGTCGGCATCACCAGCAGGTTGGCCTGCCCCTTCAGATCGTTGTTGGGGAAGATGCGCTTGCGGATATCCTCGGAGATGGCCGCATCGCCGTGCATCTCGCCCTCCACGTCCAGCGACGGGTCGGCGTCCTTGATCAGCTGCAGCGCCTCGCGCATCTTGCGGGCGCTGTCCGCATTGGAGGTGCCAAAGCTGGAGTGGGAGAGCAGTGCCACCTTCGGCGTGATCCCGAACCGGCGCACCTCGTCCGCCGCCAGCCGGGTCATCTCGGCGATCTGGTGGGCGTTGGGGTCGTGGTTCACGTAGGTGTCCACGATGAAGAAGGTGCCCTTGGGCACGATCAGCACGTTCATCGCCGCCATGTTACGCACACCGGGGCGGCGACCGATCACGTCCTGCACGTGGCTGATCTGCCGGTGGTAGCGCCCTACGCTGCCACCCACCAGGGCGTCCGCCTCGCCGCGCCGCACCATCAGCGCACCGATCACCGTGGTCCGAGTGCGCACCACCGTGCGGGCCCGCGCCGGGGTCACGCCCTGGCGCTCCATGATGGAGTGGTAAAGCTGCCAGTACTCGCGGTAGCGCGGATCGTCCTCCGGGTCGGCCAGGTCGACGTTCTTGCCGATCTCCAGGCGCAGGCCCAGGCGCTTGATGCGCATCTCCACCACCTTGCGGCGGCCCACCAGGATGGGCTTGGCCAGCCCGTCGTCCACAACCACCTGCACGGCGCGCAGCACGCGGTCCTCCTCGCCGTCGGTGTAGACCACCCGCTTGGGGTTGTTGCGCGCCCGCTCGAAGATGGGCTTCATCACCAGCCCGGACTGGAACACGAACTGCGAGAGCTCCATGTGATAGGCGTCGAAGTCCGTAATGGGGCGGGCGGCGACCCCGCTGTCCATGGCCGCCTGGGCCACCGCCGGCGCGATCTTCGTGATCAGCCGCGGGTCGAAGGGGCGCGGGATCAGGTAATCCGGGCCGAAGCGCAGGGCCTTGCCGCCGTAGGCCGCGGCCACGATGTCGGAGGACTCGGCCATGGCCAGATCCGCGATGGCGTACACCGCCGCCAGCTTCATCTCCTCGTTGATGGTGGTGGCGCCCACGTCCAGCGCCCCCCGGAAGATGAAGGGGAAGCAGAGCACGTTGTTGACCTGGTTGGGGTAGTCCGACCGGCCGGTGGCGATGATGGCGTCCGGGCGCGCCTCCTTGGCCACCTCGGGCAGGATCTCCGGCACCGGGTTGGCCAGCGCCATGATGATCGGGCTGTCGGCCATCTGCTTGACCATCGCCTCGGTGAGCACCCCGGGGGCGGACAGCCCCAGGAAGATGTCGGCGCCGTCGATCACCTCCTTCATGGTGCGAGCGGAGGTCTCGCGGGCGTAGCCCTCCTTGCGGTCGTCCATGTACTCCTTGCGGCCCTTGAACACGATGCCCTTGGAGTCGGCAACAAAGATGTTCTCCTTCTTCATGCCCATGGACACCAGGATGTCCAGGCAGGCGATGGCCGCCGCCCCCGCGCCGGAGCAGCAGAGCTTCACGTCCTCGATCTTCTTGTCCACCACCCGCAGGCCGTTGAGCACCGCCGCGGCGGTGATGATGGCCGTGCCGTGCTGGTCATCGTGGAAGACCGGGATGTTCATCCGCTTGCGCAGTGCCCCCTCCACCTGGAAGCACTCCGGGGCCTTGATGTCCTCCAGGTTGATGCCGCCGAAGGTGGGCTCCAGGCTGGCGATGATCTCGACCAGCTTGTCCGGGTCCTGCTCATTGATCTCGATGTCGAACACATCGATACCGGCGAACTTCTTGAACAGGACACCCTTGCCCTCCATGACCGGCTTGGAGGCCAGCGGGCCGATGTTGCCCAGCCCCAGCACCGCCGTGCCGTTGGTGACCACCGCTACCATGTTGCCGCGGGCGGTGTACTTGGAGGCGGCCTGCGGGTCGTTGACGATCTCCTCGCAGGCGGCGGCGACACCGGGAGAGTAGGCCAGCGCCAGGTCCCGCTGGTTGGCCAGCGGCTTGGTGGGCACGACCTGCAGCTTACCGGGGCGGGGTTGTTCGTGGTATTCGAGGGCGTTGTCGCGGAAGTTGTCGGACATGGTGTCTCCGAGCTTGTTGTCCTGGTTCTGGGGTCGGATCGGGGCCGGGCGCTGGTTGTTATTCTGAGTGTGGCGGCCGCCGGACATTTCCGGGGCGCACAAAATCGGTGCAACCGGGTCCGCAGGGGCCGCTCTCGGGCAGGGCGCCTGCCTGCGCGACGGCGGTGGTCAATAACCGACTGCGCCTAAGATTATAGAGGGCTATCGCCCGGTCTTGCCACCATGGTCAGACAACTTTTCCAGGGTGCAGCAAAATCGTCACGAAAGCGGCGCAGGGTGACGTCGGCGGTCGGCTCACTTAGGCTATGCCCATCCATCCACGCGGCCCCGGGCCGCCCAGCGAACAGGATGTACCCATGAGCGAGACCAAACACTGCAAGCTGCTGATTCTCGGCTCCGGCCCCGCCGGCTACACCGCCGCCGTTTACGCCGCCCGCGCCAACCTGGAGCCGGTGCTGGTCACCGGGCTGGAGATGGGCGGCCAGCTCACCACCACCACCGACGTGGACAACTGGCCGGGGGACGACCAGGGCGTGCAGGGCCCCGAACTCATGGAGCGCATGAAGCGCCACGCCGAGCGCTTCGACACCGAGATCGTCTTCGACCACATCCACACCGCCCACCTGAAGGAAAAGCCCATCCGCCTGGAGGGTGACGCCGGCAGCTACACCTGCGATGCCCTGATCATCGCCACCGGCGCCACCGCCAAGTACCTGGGGCTGGACTCCGAACAGGCCTTCATGGGCAAGGGCGTCTCCGCCTGCGCCACCTGCGACGGCTTCTTCTACAAGAACAAGCCGGTGGCGGTGATTGGCGGCGGCAACACCGCCGTGGAAGAGGCGCTTTACCTGTCCAACATCGCCTCCCACGTCACCCTGGTCCACCGCCGCGACAGCCTGCGGGCCGAGAAGATCCTGCAGCGCCATCTCATGGAGCGGGTGGAGGCGGGCAAGGTGAACATCATCTGGGATCACCACCTGGACGAAGTGCTGGGGGACGAGGCCGGCGTCACCGGCCTGCGGCTCAAGCACGCCAGCAGCGGCGCCACCCGTCAGGTGGACGTGCACGGGGTCTTCATTGCCATTGGTCATGCCCCGAACACCGGCCTGTTCCAGGGGCAGCTCGACATGGAAGGGGGCTACATCCAGGTCAAGAGCGGCCTGAACGGCAATGCCACCGCCACCAGCGTGCCCGGCGTCTTCGCCGCCGGTGACGTCATGGACCACGTCTACCGCCAGGCCGTCACCTCGGCCGGTACCGGCTGCATGGCCGCCCTGGACGCCGAGAAATACCTGGACGCCCAGCATCTGGGTTGAGCTCCGCTGGAGCCTGCCCGAACCATCTCACCCTGACCCGGGCGGGGAGGCATTCACCGCCCGGGTCAAGGAAATTGTTCACATGTCCGGAGTGAATTTTTTTGCTATCAATGGGCTTATAGCCATTTTGTCACCCATTGTGACGCGTTGCTTCAGCCCCGAACACCCGCCCCCGCCGCCTGAATGCGGGATCGACCGCAACCCATTGAATCCACCGTGCACCCATGCCGATTTCCCGATGTTTCTGCAGGGGGGCTGACGCAAAGCGTCAGGCTGCGACGCCGCGACCGGTCAATTTCCGGGTGTTCGTCAGGGGTTGTGTGAGGTTTTCAGCAGGTGAGTGCCCCCGCGGTTTTCCGGTAAATCCGCCAGCGTTCAGCGAGATACGGGGGTTCTGGCCCTAGGCCAAGGGGCGTGCGGCAAGTTGGCACGGCAGGTGCATTACCCTTGGGCACAAGAAGGCCTCGCCTCTTGGCTAAAGCAAAGTAGCTGCCCAGTGACGGGCAACCGAGCAGCAACAACCTACGTGCATAGGAGTGACACCATGCAGAAGCAACAAGGTTTTACCCTGATCGAGCTGATGATCGTGGTCGCGATCATCGGTATCCTGGCGGCCATCGCCATCCCGCAGTATCAGAACTATGTGGCGCGCGCTCAGTTTTCCGAAGCGCATACGTTGCTCAGTGGTGCCAGAACCCCGGCGTTCGAAAGGTTCTCTAACCGCGGGGAATGGCCGGAGGGGATTGCTGTGAACTCAGACAACGACGATCAGCCTTCCCTTGATTACGGTGATGATTTTTACATCGGTATTCAGGCCATTGGCTCCCATGGCGTCGTGAACGATGCGGGCGAGAATGAAGACAACTACTACTTGGTCTACGAGTTCAACGCGGATGACTTCAGCGCCGAAACGACCGCGAGCAATCGGTTTGCTGACAGCGGCGACGTCGTTGTGTTTTTCTGGGACGATGATGAAGACAGCTGGGGCTGCTTTACGAGCGTAGATCAAGCCTACGCCAGCGAATGTGAGGATGATGATCCTCGCTAAGTGATAGGCCGCTGGATTTGTGGGGCCAGGTTATTTCCGAGGTTGCAGGCCATCAGGAGAGCTAGGGGTCAGGTCTTGCACTGCCACATTGGATTAGGGATGAGTTGATTGGTGGTCTGTGGTCTGGCTCCGGCCTCTGGCCTTGAAAGCCTCGGTGTAACAGCCGGGGCTTTTTCTATGGCGGCGAGTTCAGGGAGTTAGGGGTTATCTTGCGCCCGCCGGTATTCTTTCAGGATTGGGAGCAAGTCCCAATACTCGTTCCTCGCCTGCACCTCGAATGAGATTCTCCTGTTCGGCTCCTTGTCGGTCAGCAAGTGGCCGTCGCGCAGGACGCGATGAACAAGATCTGGCGGCGCATGGTTCAGTTGTATCAGATCTACCCTCTGGCCGAGGGTATCCTCTAGATCCAGCTTTAGTCGGGTGAGCGGGCTCAGGAGCCCCGGCTTAACGTCATTTGAGGTCAAAACGGCAATATCGACGTCGCTTCGGGGGCCAGCATCACCCCGAGCAAGGCTGCCGAAGAGATAAGCGCAAACAACGAGGGGCTCTGCGGCCAGCAGTGGAGTGACGGCTTTGATCAGAGCATCTCGGTTGCGCGATGACGATTCCATAGCGCTATGATGGTTGGGTCATGCTGCCTTGTGCAGCGCAAGCGTGATACTGCCGTCAAACGCGTTGCGATCAATAATCAAGTCCGTTGTCTCCGGGTGGTTCTTGAGGATGGCGCCGTTAATTCGGATGGTCAAAAAGTGGCCTTCAGATGGGTCAGCGCTGGGATCAAGTAGCACCTCTCCAATAGAGCTTAATCCAATTGTGGGTGAGTTCCCATAATCATGCGCTGGGTGAAGCTCTAATGACCAGATGTGACTCGGTAACCACTTGGTACGGTAGTACCGCTTGACTGCGGTGTTCAGATTCGAGGCCAGCGCCTGTTCCCGAACCTTGGTGCGAGCCAGCAACAGTGTTCGAGTAACCAACCTTGATGGAAGGTCAATCATTTTCCGGACCTTCTCAATGTTCATTACGTCATTAAGAAGGCTGATGGTGGCTGTTCTTGCCTCATCGGCATCCACGAGAATATCAGAAGACAGTAACGGAATTGCACAGAAGGCGTTTGCAAGCGTGTATCCGCTCCCTGGTCCTCTGGGCAATTCCAAATAAGGCCCTGTGTTGTCATTATGGATGTAATAGGGGTGAGCCCACTGGGAAGCGTCCAGCAACGCAGCTCCTGCCAGCTTCTCGCGGACAGGCTGAGGGCGACGTCCCTGCTCTGGGTCTTGCCTGCTCCAGCCGTGCCCGATAGCCACTACTGCATGACCGCCTGACGGATGGAGCAGGGCAAGGATGACAGGAATGCCTGATTCAATATAGGGGTAGAGAGTGCGACATACCTTGGCATACTCTCCTGGTTCCCATGCTTCTTTCCCGTTAGCGCCTGGCTTTCTGAGGTAGATTACGTGGGGAGAATAGCCTGCTGTCCTGATGGCTTCGGTGATTTGCTCTATTCGGAGGCCATCCCGATTGGGTAAGGTGCGGCCACTAACCATGAACCGGGTTGCGGCCGAAGTGATGTCGGCAGGGTTGAACGCGGAGCGCCCTTCCTTCCAGCGCAACGTGCGTAAGGCCATCCAGATGGAGGCTTGTGCGCAGGCGCCGACCGCATTGTCCTGCTGCATAAGCCCATCGGGAGTAGTACGTGCCGTGTTCGGCCAGGAAATCAGGGTCTTGAACCTGCCGCTGGACCACCGCTGCTACGGTGCCTGATCGATGAAGGTGTAAGCAGGCGTGCTCGAGCTGCGGGTAAGGGCCAAGGCTTTCGGCCGTTGAGGAGCCCAGTACACTTGCCACCAGCCGACGTAGCCGCGGTATGTTCTCAACAGGGTGGAGTTGCAGGCGCTCATCCATGAGCATAGCCGCGGTTACCGGACCGCGATCTCCTTCATCTGTTCATAAGCCTTGCGTTGGTGTTCACGGTGCGAATCAATGGCAGGCGCCACCTCATCCCTGAACTCGGCGTGAAAATGGCGAAGCTCTTCTTTCGATAGCGCCTGTTGTTCGCCTGTCTCCAGGAGACGAGCGACAGCCTGAGCGAGGTTGTGCCGTTCCATCTTGGCCTCCGGGCAGAAAAACGAGTTGGTTCGCTGGTTCGTCCAACTCGTGTACGTTGACGGGAAGAGTGGCCGAAGTTGGGCTTTGTTTCAAGCGGCGGCGGAGGGCGTAGGGGTCAGGTCTTGCACTGCCATATTGGTTTAGGGATGAGGTGATTGGCGGTGTTTGGCCTGGCCCTGACAGCCCCGGTGTGACAGCCGGGCCTTTTCTATGGTAACCGATCGGAAAGGGACCAAGAACAGCCGTCCTACTGCCACAAGGATGACTTGGTGGATTGCTCAGGGAGGAGGATTCGGACATGGCGCGTCCGTTACGGATTGAATTGGCCGGTGGGCTGTATCACGTGACGTCTCGTGGCGACCGGCGCGAGGCGATTTATCTGGATGACGGAGACCGGCGGGGCTGGCTGGATTTGCTGGGCGAGGTCTGCGAACGGTTCAACTGGCGCTGCCACCTGTTTGGGATCAACTGCGCCAGCAGATCTACCTGGGTAGCGGCGCTTTTGTTGCCCGGATGCAGGCGGAGATTGAAGCAGCCGATTGCTTGGCCGAGGTGCCCCGTGCACAGCGGCGTGCGCCGGCGAAGCCGCTGTCCGAGTACCTGCAAGACGGTCGGTGTGGAATGGCGCAGGCCTATGCAACCGGCGACTACACGCTGAAGCAAATAGCCGACTGTTTCGGCGTGCATTATTCCACGGTGAGTCGGGCCGTAAGGCAATTCCGCCGTGAGTAAGTTGGTTAATCCCTTGGCATAAAACCTGCTGCCTTTCCGGCAAGAAACTGGGGGCAGGTATGAAGCAAAAGCAGCAGGGATTCACGCTGATCGAGTTGATGATCGTAGTAGCGATCATCGGCATTCTGGCGGCGATCGCCATTCCGTCTTACCAGGGGTTCGTGGTGCGGGCGCAGTTCAGTGAGGGGCTGACCCTGGCCGGCATGGCCAAGGCGCCGGTGACGGAGCATCTGCAGCGGGGAGAAACATTCGATAGCCTGGAGGATGACCTGGGCATGCAGATGGCGGGTAGTTTCGGGGGGTTGGTTGATACCGAGTTCGATGGGGACGAGACGGGCACCTGGCGATTTGCTTACGAATTCGGGAAGGATGGCCAGGCCGTGAATGGTCGGCTTAATGGTGACCAGGTCCAGTACGTTTACGACTTCTCTGACGGGAGTTGGTCCTGCGAGACGGGGGTCAGCCAACGGTACGCGACCGGTTGCGAGACGGTCGAGGACTTGACGAAGCTGCCGGATGACTCCGGGGGCGGGGGTGGTTAGCCATCCATCGGGTGCGACGTGTGACGCTTGCCGGTGCCGTCATGCGTCACACCTGTCAGATCGCGTCAGCCGGTTAGGCCGCCGAGCGTTGACGTCATAACGTTTTGGCACCAAAATGTCATGACATCTTGGTGCGTGGTAGCGAGACCATGACTGAAGCATCCAAGCGTTCGACCATCTATCTTGACGCCCAACTGCACGCGGCGCTCAAGCTAAAGGCAGCCCATAGCAATCGCACGATCTCTGACATTGTCAATCAAGCGGTTAGGGAGGCCTTGGCAGAAGATCAGGAGGATCTGGCGGCGTTTGAAGAGCGCGTTGCGGAGCCGACCCTCAGTTATGAGGCCCTGCTTGATGACCTGAAGGCGCATGGCAAGTTATAAACTCGTCTTCAGACAATCCGTCGCCAAGGATCTGCGGTCTATCCCGAACAAGGACGTTAACAGGATCCTTCAGCGGATAGAGGCGCTCCGCGAGGACCCGCGCCCGCCGGGAAGCGAAAAACTCTCTGGCCAGCCGCGATACCGGATACGGCAGGGGCGCTATCGCATCCTGTATCAGATTGAAGATGATGTTCTGGTGGTCACTGTCGTCAAGGTAGGCCACCGGCGGCATGTCTACAGGCGTGGCTGATAACGGTTCAGGTGACCCCGCGCGCTGTTTAGCCGGGTAGGTTTGTCAGGCGTTGCTCCAGGTCGTGTGGAGCAACGAATCCTTGGGTTTTCTTGTCCAGAGGGCGTGAGTCCAGTAGCCCCATTCGAGTTGATAAATTTCGGGCAGATTTATCAGTTTTGCTTGGGCGCATGTCGGGGCAACCGGCCAGAGAGTCGGTTAATGCCACCCGCTACTCCATCTCCAACTTTTTCAGCTTGTACCGCAACGACCGGAAGCTGATCCCCAGCAACCCGGCTGCCGCGGTCTTGTTGCCGTTGGTCTTGGCCAGCGCCCGCTGGATGGCGGTGCGCTCCAGGTCTGCCAGGTAGTCTTCCAGTTCGAAGCCCTCTTCGGGTTCGGGCTCTGCCAGGCCACCGTTTGCTTCCCCCGCCGTCGCGGTATCCCCCCTGTCCGGCAGGTGCAGGTCGGGGACATCGATGACCCCCTCGTCCGCCAGGGTCAGCGCCCGCTCCAGGATGTTCTCCAGCTCCCGCACGTTGCCGTCGAAGGGGTGGCGCTGCAGGGCGCGGATGGCGTCCAGGGTGAGTCGGGGGCGCAGTTCCGGGTCATCCCCCGCCATCTTCCCCAGCAGGTGGTCGATCAGCGGCGGGATGTCCTCGGGCCGTTCGCGCAGCGGCGGGATGTTCAGCGGGATGACGTTCAGCCGGTAATACAGGTCCTCCCGGAACTCCCCTTGGGCCACCCGCCGGGTCAGGTCCTGGTGGGTGGCGGAGAGGATGCGCACGTCCACTGGGACCTCCTGGCTGGCGCCCACCGGCCGGATGCGCTTCTCCTGGATGGCGCGCAGCAGCTTGACCTGCATCGGCAGCGGCAGTTCTGCCACCTCGTCGAGAAACAGGGTGCCGCCGGCGGCGGTCTGGAACAGGCCCTTGCGGTCGGCGTGGGCGCCGGTGAACGACCCTTTTTTGGGCTATTTGCATTCTGAGGTAGGATCGCAGATTTAGCCCAGAATTGGAATTCGGCCCCTGTTGTGCAAAATATGGTTGACACT
>SR_TP_S13solDRAFT_1000134_pt1 | contig 39223 bp, 36 predicted proteins | sample SodReaTP_S13sol_FD_11159 | JGI IMG/M metagenome (IMG submission 11159)
GGGGGCGCAAGCCGCACTGCGCCGGGCTCTTGCCATGGACAAACCGTTTGCCGAGCGTGAGGCGGCACAAGCCCTGATGGATCAGTTGGGGTCCTGATCGGGTGGCGAGGGTGTCGGCTGACTTTACGGTTCCGGGTTTTTGGTCTGAGTTAGCGAAGTTTGGTTGTGCATTGAGTGGTTAATATTTTCTTTATAAACAGTAAGTTGGGTTTGCGCCTCGTAGATTTTTAGAAAGTGGCATGGTCACTGCATGTACTAGAAGCGAAAGCAGACATCTCACCTACGAGACAGGAGTCTTACCATGATTAAGAAACTACTAGTGGCAGCGGCATTAGGGACGGTCATGTCCACTGGTGCTGCCTATGCGGGGCCCTTCCAGATTGATGTGGGGTTTGATGCCAGTGGCAATGGCTCTACCCTCACCGGTTCCATTGATGAGCTGGGTTATACGGGAACGCTGGCGACCTCAATCTATCTCGGTGACCCTGGTACACCTGGCACAGCCGTGATCGATACCAATATCGAGAGTGTGATGAATACCTACGGGTTTGCATCCATCGAAGGTGATACCTACGGTGGGCCCAACCCAGGGACCTTCTCCTATCCTCTCGACCCGTCCCAGAAGAACATCGCCAGCCTGAACCCCATTAATAGTTTTGCGGACAATAACGGGTTCACCAACGGTATCACCGTGCCCTACGGCGTGCCTTCTGGGGACGGTGTATTTTGGGGTCTCACCTACGACTACATGATCGAGGGTGTTACCACGGCGACCGGCGTCAACTTCAATTCCGGTTACTTCGACGTGTTCTACGAGAATGGCACGGACCGGATCCAGGTCCTGCGCCTGAATGTCGAGGGTTCCGAGATTGCGGGGCCGAACCTGGATATCTTTGGCCACATCAGCTATGACTTCGACGGTAATGGCACGGATGATGCCGCAGGCGATAGCTTTGTCCAGAACTTCTTCGTCGACGTGGAGTCCGGCCTCACCTTCTACGAGCTGTGGGCAAGCGGTTTCGCTGTGGGTGACCTGATGACCGTGAGCTGGATCCTGGACACCAACGTGAATCCGCCGCTGCCTACGGCTGACCAGTTGGCGCTCACCGACACCGGCGCCCTGATCCGTCAGACCACCCTGGACGGCAGTGTGGCCTTCCAGGTGCCGGAGCCCTGGACCCTGGGTCTGTTCGGTGCCGGTCTGCTGGCCCTGGGCTTTGCCGCCCGCCGCCGTCGCGACCAGGCCTGATCTTCAAGGTCTAGAAGCACAAGCAGTCTGTACTAAAAAGCCGCGACCCTCTGGGTCGCGGCTTTTTTTGTGCGTTAGGGGCAGGGGAGTTTGATGCCAGCAAGGACGTGCACCATAGGGCGGGCCATGCCCGCCGCCCATGCTATGCGCCGCCACCGATGGTCTGGTGACTTCGCGGCGGGCATGGCCCGCCCTATGTGGGGCTTAGGGGTGGTGGTGCGAGACAGGCCGAGGGGGCGCATTCATTCGCGATCCCTGGTGCAACGTCCGGGGTGGGATTTCACCTGGGCGTCAAACTCAGATGGCACCCATGCGCCGCAGTTGTTGCCGGGCGATGGCCATGGCGATGCGCTGGATGGGGTTGCGGTGTCCACCGGGGCGCCAGGTGTGGGCCAGGCGGTTGCGATAGGCGTCGAAGTGCAGTCCGCGGGGGGCGGCCAGTACATGCCCGCGCCCCAGCAGGACCTTCAGTACCTGGGTGGCGGCCACACCGGCGCACAGCTCGCAGGCCATGGGGGTGGAGGGGCCTTTCTGTTTGACGAAGTCCACGGCGCTGGGGTCCACGAGATAGGCCCGTTGCAGCATGGCCGGGGACAGGCCCACCAGGAAACGCACCAGCTGCTCGCCTTCGCTCTGCCCGTGCAGGCCGAAATAGTCCTCGAAGCTCATCTGCCCCGGCAGGAAACAGAGCAGGGCTACGCCCATGCCCAGGGGGGCGGCGGTGACGGCAGGGATGCGGTTGCGGTGGCAGGCGTCGAAAACGCTCTGGCGTGCATGCAGGGCGAAGAAGTCCAGCCCGTCCACGTAGACATCCACGTCCTGGAGAAAGTGCGGGAGGTTGTCGTCCTGCACGCCGCTGGGGAAGGTCCGGATGTCCAGCTCCGGATTGATGTCCAGGGCCATGTTTACCAGGGTGTCCAGTTTGGGCTGGCCCACCGAGGACAGGGTGGCCCCGGCCTGGCGATTGAAGTTGGCTTGTTCGAAGCTGTCGTATTCGGCCAGGTTGAAGCCGCCGATACCCAGGCGGGTGAGGGTCAGCAGGTGGCTGCCGCCCACACCGCCCAGACCGGCGATGGCGATGCGTTTGCGCCCGAGTTCGGTTTGTTCGTTGCGGGTGACCCAGCCGATGTTCCTGGAGAACGCCTCGGTGTAGTCGAATGCCTGGGTCATCCCTGTGTCTGGCCGCGGCTGGGTCAGGACGCGTTGCGGGCGTCGCGGGCCTGGCGATTGACGCCGTCCAGATCCTCGGTGATGGCATCCAGCAGGTCGCGGATTTCGGGCTTGAGGTATTCGAACAGGTCCTGGCGGCTGATGTAGAAGGGGCCGCGCTGGCCGTGGTAGTCCACCACGTCGCCGGCCTCCCGAAAGATGATGCCGTATCGGCGCATGTGCCGCGCCAGACGTGGCTCCATCATGACGAAGACACCGGACAGCCCCTGCATCAGTCCCAGGGCGGCGCCGGCCAGATAGAGGCCCAGGGCAATGTGGGGGAATACCCGGCGTTGGGCGTTGAGGTCGTCTTCGTCCTGGTCGTCGGGCACGCCATGGGGGCTGCTCTGTTCGCCGAGTCGGCGACGGAACTGGCCGCGTACCGCGAGACGGGAAATTTCCCCGAAGGCATCCCTGGGCAGCCGGGACGGGTCGATGAGATTGCGCCGCAGGCTGTGGCCACAGTAATGCTCGAAGGGGAATTCGGTCTTGGGTTCCGCGGCGTCCCGCAGGATCAGGCGCACACAACCGGCGTATACGCCGGATGGGCGGTGGCGCAGCAGGACATGCAGAGAGCGACGGTCGTAGTCGTCCTGTTCCATGCCGTCCGGGAAGTTTTCCGGCGCTTCGTAGGCCAGTTCCTCGCAATAGACCTGGTAGCGGATCTGGAACACGATGCGCTTGAGTTCCGGGGTGTTGGCCGGGATCAGTTCGAAATAATGACGGAACTGGTCCGATAGTCCGTGCCGGGGTGTACTCATGTTGGGTTGTTCCATCCTGAATTCCCCCGTCCTGTACGGAGTTACCGATATACACATCATATAGGGGTAAGCCGGCTGCCGCACAAGTCCGTTGGTACTGCCAGGGGAGCCCTTCCATCGATTGGGCTGCCGCACTGTGCTGTGCATGAGGTCTTGCGTGATGGGGTCAGGTCGCGGTCTGCAGGTTCAGATCTTCCTCGATGACAGCCAAAAGCTCGTGCATCCGGGGCGACAGGTGGTCGAACAGGTCTTCCCGGTCGATGCGGAACGGGCCGCGTCGACCGTGATATTCAACAATGTCGCCCACCTGGTGAAACAGGATGCCGTAGCGGCGCAGGTGGCGTGCCAGTCGGGGTTCCATCATGACGAAGGCCATGGACAGGCCTTCGCGCAAGGCCATGGCGGCGCCGGTGAAGTAGAGGATCGGCGCGATGTGGGGAAAGAGGCGCCGTTGTGACTCAGGGGTCCAGGTTATGTTCGGTAGCGTACTGATGGCGTGCGCAGTGTCGGTAATCATGGGCCTTTGAAGTTCTACCCGACTCGGGGTGGGGGCATCCATGCCATTAGGGGAGCCCAGTTCGCCACTGCGACGCCGGTATTTCGCCTGGACCGCCAGACGCGAGATCTCACCTACCTCGCCGCGTCGCAAGGGACCAGCACCACTCAGGCTTCGGCGTAGACGGGGCCGGCAGAAGTTTTCGAAGGGGAAGGCGGCGTCGGGGTTTTGGTCATCGGCCAGGATCAGACGTACACAGCCCACATGTTCGCCACTCGGGCGATGCAGGAGCAAGGCATGACGCGCATGTTCGTCGTAGGCATCGTGTTCCAGACCATCGGGGAAGTCGGCCGGATCTTCCAGGCCCAGTTCCTCGCAGTAGACCTGGTAGCGGATGGCGAACACGCAGCGGCGCTGCGCGGCCGTGTCGGCGGACACCACCTGGAAAAACTGACGAAAATGCTTCGCCAGACTGTCAGTTCCCTTGAGCACGTGAAGGCGTCCTGCGGGGCCGGGCCCGCGCTTTCCCGAGATCTGGCAGGTATACGGCAGCCGGCCTGTGGATACAAGTATCTCTATCACGCAGTCAATATGCTGCGAGTCTTCCGATGTAATGGACGCTCCAGGGCTGTTTATGTGACCTGCTGCCCTGCCAGCATTGCTTTGGGCTGGTTTAATCCGAGCCTGGGTTATGCCGCACAACTTGGGGGAACAGCCGCCAATGTTTGACGAACGCTTTGAAGTGGTGTTCGCCGACACGGAGTCAGCACGCCGTATCCATTACCAGATGCGTTATCACGTTTACTGCCTGGAGCGTGGCTACGAAGATCCTGAGGCTTACCCTGAGGACGAGGAGCAGGACGAATGGGATGCCTGCGCTGCCCATTTCATGGTGCGCCATCGAGAAACAGGAGAGTGGCTGGCCACCCTGCGCCTTGTGCTGCCCGATACGGGCAGTCTGCCGGTTAACCGGGTGTGTGAGTTGCCTGCGCAGGTACGTGGTGGGGCGCCTATCGAGCAGGCTGCCGAAATCTCCAGGCTGTGCATCTGGCCCGCAGGCCGCCGGCTGGCGGCTTCCCTGGGGACCGGAGGAGGGGAGTTGCTTGTGGGTTTGCTGCGTGCGGCCCTGGCCTACAGCCGTGAGCGAGGGCTGCGTTACTGGTATTTCCTTATTTCTCCCGGGCTTGCGCGGATGGTGCGCAAGCTGTGCATTGCCCTTGAACCGGCCGGTGATCCCTGCCAGATGCGCGGTGTGCGTATCCCCTATGTGGCCGATCTGGAAGACACCTTACGCGCCGCTCCCAGGCACATCAGGGGCAAGCTCAGTCGACAACCCGCCTACCGGCGTCATTCTGACCTGGTGGCCGAGGCCTTCGGCACCTCGAGCAAAGTCAGTGGCGATGAGCCTGTGAACGAGGCGCGCCGGTTGCCCACGCCTGTCTGAATCACGGTCCGGGCGCGGGGGTGCACGGATCCCCCCCTTTATTGCCGTGGTCTCCAAGCCCCGGTAGGCCATCAGGTGAGCGCTTGTTGTCGCTGGACGTGAGTCGAAATGCCGTCCACAATCATGAGGGTTGCCGCACATTGTTCACCGGTTTTGTTACCGTGTGGGTACCTGTGGCCATGGATCCGTGTCCTGTCTGTAAGGAGTGAACAGCTCATGTGCAAGGTGTCCACCCGCTCGCTGCTGCTGGGCTTTCTGATCTGTGGCCTGGGCCTGCTGACGGTCGCGCCTGTTCTGGCGGACGAGGTCGCCGGCAAGCGCCTGGCCCAGCGGGTCTATGATCGTCCCGATGGCGATGACATGAGCACACGTGGCGCCATGGTGCTGGAAGAGCAGGGCCGTGCTCCCCGCACGCGCCAGATGTTCACCTACCGGTTGGACAAGGGTTACGGTGAGGTCTGGTCCCTGATTCGCTTTACCGCGCCTTCCGATATTGCCGGGACCGGGTTGCTGACCCTGGACCATGCGGACGGCACTTCCGATCAGTGGGTGTATCTCCCTGCCCTGGATCGTTCCCGGCGCATCCCCGCCGCCCGCAAGGGCGGACGTTTCGTAGGCTCCGATCTGGTGTTCGAGGATCTCCAGGACCGCAAGGTGGAGATGGATCGTCATCGCTTGCTGGGCCAGGAGACGGTCTCGGGTGTGCCGACCCAGGTGCTCGAAAGCATCCCGGTGGATGCCTCCAACTCTACCTATGGTCGGCGTGTGAGCTGGGTTCACGAGCAAAGCCTTTTGCCCTTGCGTATCGATTTCTATGCCCCGGGCCGTGACGACAACCCCGCCAAGCGCATGGAGGTGCATCGACTTGAACAGGTGCAGGGTATCTGGACCGTGATGGACAGTTCGGTCACGGACCTGGGCACCGGTCATCGCACCCGCATTGTCATGGAGGCTGTGGTCTACGACCAGCGTCTCCCGGAATCCCTGTTCAGTAGCCAGGCCCTGGAAGATCCAGCCCGCGAGAGTGCCCATCGGCCGTGATGCATTCAAGTGCTCATCATCCACATGGACAGGGCGCCGCCCGTGTGCCCCGCAGTCTGCGCGCCGGGCTTGCGCTTATCCTGCTCAGCTGCCTGCTGATCCCCGGACTTTCTCTGGCCGATTCCCCTTCGAGGTTGCTTTCCGGTCTGTATCCCGGTTTGTCCGATGCCCTGGCCGCGGCGCAGCTGGTACAGGGCGGCCTCGACGGTGTGGGCATCGTGCGCGACCGGGAGGCGGAGGGTTATCGCCTGTTGCTGGCCGAGTCCGTGGATCCCGCACAGATCCTTGCCGCCCAGCGGGTCGCAGAACGGGCGGGTCTGCGCGGCTTGCAGGTGGTGCTGGCGAACGGTACCCCCGCCCCAGCGCTGCCGGCGGATCATGGTCGTAGCCGGGATATCAATGACCGGGAAGTGGCCATTCAGGAGGCCATGGTGGTTCGGGGGCGGGGTGAACTCGCGGATGTGGAGCCGGTACACCGGGACGTGGGCCTGACCAGCGTCCAGCTCATCGGCTACACCCGGCGCGCCGATGCCCAGCGCGATGCCCGAGCCCTGGGCCAGGCGGGTATCGCAAACCAGATCCTTTCCTCGACCTACGAACGTGGTTTCAGCGTCAGTGCCGGGGTGTTCTTCGATGAGCACAATGCCCGGGAACTGGCGCGTCTGTTGATCTCGCGCGGTTTCGACAACGCCCGTCTCGTCCCTTTGCGTGGCAGTGTGGAGCACTACCGGCTGGTTACCGTGACCCGTGATGCCCCGCCCCGCCCTGACCCAACGGCGATCACCCTGACACCCGCAGCGCCTTCCGCCGAGGGGGGCGTACTGGTATTGGGTTCCGCGCAACCGTCGCCCACGTTTGCCATGCCGGCCACGGCAACCGATACAGGGGGCATGAGGGTTGGCCTGGATCAACTGCGGGCGGAGACGGGCTGGTTGCCCGATGACAGGGCTCGGGCGGATGGCAGTCATTATCTCCATGCCAGCGTGCTGGCCGAGTGGCCGCTCAGTGATCGCTGGAGCGCTCGACTGGGGGCCCGGGCGGACAGCTATCTGCAGACCGGCGACAGGGATTTTGATCGCACGGAACTGGACTACGGCGAAACCTACCTGCGTTACCGGGAACCCGGTCGGCGGGTGACCCTGGGCGCCCAGACGGTGCTCTGGGGCAAGGTGGACGAATTGCCGCCCACGGATCGCCTGAGTGTGCAGGACGCCAGTCGTTTCATGCTGGATGATCTCCAGGATCGGCGCCGTGCGGTGCTGGCCGCCCGCTGGGAGGAGTTTGTCGGCGACTACAAGGTGGATTTTCTGTATGTGCCGATGTTCCGGGCTGCGGAAATGCCCCACGAGGACAGCATCTGGTCGCCGGTGGATCGTTCCCGTGGGCGCATCATTGGTATGCCTGCCAATCCGCTGATGGCGCCGCTGGTGAGCCAGGGGCGTTTCACTGAAGACGATGGCGGCACGGGTGGCTGGGGTATTCGTCTAAGCCACGCCGGGCGCGGCATGGACTATGCCTTCACCGTTCAGGATGCGCGCCATTCCCTGCCGTACTACGAGCTCAATCCTCAGGTGCGCGCCGCCCTGCTGGCCAACCCCATGGACATACCGGGTGCCCTGGCCGCCGCCCCGGATACCTTCATTGCCCGCCATCCGCAGACCTGGGTGGTGGGGGGTGACCTGGGCTTCAGTCTGGGTCGTTCCACCTGGCGTTTCGAGGGGGCCTGGCTCAGCGATCAGCCGGCCACCACGGAGGATCTGCGTTTTGTCACCGTGGAGGCCTTCGACTGGGTGGGCGGTGTGGAATTCTTCCCTGGTGATGCGGATTTTCGGGTCAACCTGCAGCTGGGCGGCCGGCACCTGCTGGATACCAGGGAGCCGCTGCTGGATCGGGAGAATATTTACACCCTGTTCGGTGATGCGGAAAACACCTTCGTCCAGAATCGCTGGCGCGCCCGCCTGCGCTTCTCCCTGGGCCTGGACAAGCGCGATACCTACATCAATCCCGAAGTGGCCTTTATCTCCTGGGAGCCCCACGAGCTCTATCTGGGTTATCACCACTTCGATGGCGCCGAAGACACCCTGGGCGGTTTCCACCGCAACCATGACCTGATCACCCTGGGCTGGAGGGCGCGCTACTGATGCGCTTTTCCCTGCCGGCGCCCCTGGCCCTGATCCTGTTGCTGGCGCTGGCCACTCTGCCGGGTGGGCTGCTGCTCAAGATCGAGCTCAATAACGCACCCGAAATCTATTTCCCCGCAGCCTCGCCATCGGTGCAGTTTGAAAACGAACTGCGCGAGGATTTTCCCCTGGACCAGGTACTGGTAGTCCTGCTGGAAGGGGAGGGGCTGTTCAGCGATGAGTCCCTGGGCGCCATGGAGCAGGTGGTGGGTGAGCTTCAATCCCATCCCAGGGTGGACCGGGTGCTGGCCCTGTCCACCCTGGATCACATCCGTGGCACGGCCGATGGTTTTGCCGTGCAGCCGCTCCTGGATCGGACCGTGGCGGCGGAGCTCGATGAGCAGGCGCGCCGGGCGCGGGTGCTGGACGATCGCTTCGCCCCCGGGCTGCTGGTGTCCCGGGATGGCGGGGCCGTGGCCCTGGTGGTGCGCCCGGTGCGCCTCGAGGACAGTCTGCAGCGACTGGAACTGGAGCAGGCCACCCTAGGTGCGATTGCCGGCACGGTGCTCAATGAGTATGTGGTGGGCGTGGGAGGGCAGGTGGCTCTGGATGTGGCGCAGCTGCGGGCCATGATCCGGGACAGCGCCATGTTCATTCCCATGACCACGGGATTGGGCCTGGCGATCATTGGCTGGATGTTTCGTCGCTGGATGGCGGTACTGGCGGCGGGACTGGTGATCGGCGCCGTGGTGAGCAGCACGGTGGGCCTGTTGATCCTGGCGGGCCGTCCCTTCACCCTGATCTCGGCATTGCTGCCGCCCCTCATGGCGGCCCTGTCGGTGGCGCTGCTGATCCACTGGTTCAATGCCCTGACCCTGGCGGCCCATCGCGGTCTAAAGGGGGCGCAGCGGGTCGCCTGGGCCCTGGCCGAGGTGCGCCGTCCCGCCCTGTTCACGGCGCTGACCACCAGCGCCGGTCTGGCATCCCTGAGCCTGAGCCCCATCAGGCCCATCGAGGCCTTTGGCCTGACCGCGGCCGCAGGCGCCCTGTTGCTGGCCTTCGTGGTACTGGTGTTGCTGCCGCCCATTTTTGCCCGCTGGGACAGGGGCGATTGGGCGGTGCGTAATGGTGGCATCCGCCGGCTGGACAGCGTGGTGCGCATCCTGCGCAACCTGGGTATTCGCCGACCGGTGTGGGTGTTGGTGGTGACCGGCGTGCTCATGGCCCTGGCCGTGCCGCAGATCGCCCGGGTGCAGACCGAGACCGATCTGTTTCGTTTCTTCAAGGCCGATCATCCCATCACCCTGTCCAACGGCCTGATCCGCGATCGGCTCAGTGGCGTCACCGCCCTGGAAGTGGTGTTCGATAGCCCCGGTCGCGACAGTCTCCAGGCGCCGGAGCGTTTGCGAGTCATCAGGGATTACCAGCAGTGGGTGAATGGTCTGCCTGAGGTGGATCGCAGCACCTCCATGGTGGAGCTGCTGGAAGAGATGCACTGGGGTTTCCATGAAGAGGACCCCGCCTATCGCAGCCTGCCCGAGGATGCGGCGCTCATCGCCCAGTACCTGTTCATCTATGACGGCGAGGATCTCTACGAGGTGGTCAACCGGGAGTTCGACCGCACCCGCATGATGCTCAATCTCAATATCAACGGCGCCCGGGAGATCAACCGGATGATCGCCTTGCTGGAGGCTGAGGCGGCCAGCCGCGACCTGCAGGGCATGTCCGTGACCGTGGGCGGTTTCGGCCGTCTGTTCGGCGATCAGGAATCCCTGCTCATCCAGGGGCAGGTGCGAGGCCTGGCCGGCGCGGTGCTGTTGATCTTCCTGCTCATGGCCGTGCTGTGGCGTTCCGTGTCCTCATCCCTGGTGTGCATGATCCCCAATCTGGCCCCCATTGCCGTGATCTTCAGTCTCATGGGGTTCTTCGGTATCTGGCTGGACATGGCCACGGCCATGATCGCCAGTGTGGCGGTTGGCATCGCCGTGGATGACACCATCCATGTCTACCATGGCTACCGGCGGCGCAGGCAGGCGGGTCTGTCCCCCGTCTGGGCGCTGGCGCGCACCTATCATCAGGCGGGCAGGGCGGTAACGGCGACGACGCTGGTCTTGTGCGGCCAGTTCCTGCTACTGTCCACCTCCCAGTTCGTGCCCACAGTGGAATTCGGGGTATTGACCGCCGTGGCGCTGTTCGCCGCCCTGCTGTTCGACCTGTTGTTTCTACCTGCTTTGCTCATGGTCTTAGCTGGGAGGCGGCGTCAAAACACTGGCGCCGTGGCTGCCGCTTGACGCATTATTGCGGCAGTAACGTAACGGATTGAGTCCGGTGTCATGAGCGTGTGACACCTGTACACCATGCTTGACCTGGGCTGGGGTGGGTCTAAAATGTGAACTGCGTCACCTTATTTTTGGTGGGCGTGGAAACGGGGTGAGTGGCCATGGTGGCTGCCCCGACCTGAATAGATGGATCCGGCGGGCCCATCCCGGCGGATAAGTATCGACGTGATCTATGATCATGATCGGTCAGATCGATAGCTTGTGACATGGAGGAACGGCTGTGAAAGCGATCTCTGCTCTGCGTGGACATGTGTCTGCGATCGGCGTGCTACTACTGGCTCTCATCCTGATGGCTGGTTGTGGCGGCGCCATTCAACACCCCCCCTTGCCATCCATGGCAATCGACCAGGGCCCTGACTACCTGATCGGTCCGGGGGACAACGTCAATATCTTCGTCTGGCGCCAGCCGGAACTCTCATCCACCGTCCCGGTACGGCCCGACGGCAAGATCACCACGCCGCTGGTGGAAGACCTGCCTGCCAGTGGGATCACGCCCACCCAGCTGGCCCGGAACATGGAAGAGGTGCTTTCCACCTACATCCGTGACCCGGTGGTCACGGTGATCGTTACCGGCTTTACCGGCCCCTACAGCCAGCAGGTGCGGGTGGTGGGCCAGGCGGTCAATCCCCAGGGTATTCCCTACCGCGAACACATGACCGCCCTGGACGTGATGATCGCCGTGGGTGGGCTCACCGACTTTGCCGCAGGCAACCGTGCCAGCATCGTGCGGGTGATCGACGGACAACCCCGTCAGTACGGTGTACGCCTCAATGACCTGGTCAAGCGGGGCGATATCAAGGCCAACGTGAGCATGCTGCCTGGTGACACGCTGATTATCCCCGAGACCTGGTTCTGAACCGGGTCGTTACAGGGATGAAACGGGCCGTGAATGGATCGGGCGTGAAGCAAGAGGCAACGTTGTATGCATGAGATATTTGGCCAGATCCTCGCCTATATGCGCGGGATGTGGCGTTACCGCTGGCTTGCCCTGGGCCTGGCCTGGGCGATCTGTATAGCCGGTTGGCTGCATGTCTCCCAGATGCCGGACCAGTATCGTGCTTCGGCGCGGGTGCATGTGGACACGGATTCCATGCTGCGTCCGCTGCTGCGTGGTCTCGCCGTGGATACCAACATCCGGGAGCGGGTCAATTTCATGACCCGTACGCTGCTCACGCGTCCCCACCTGGAAAAGGTGGCGCGCATGACCGACATGCATCTGGATGCCCGGACCGACGCCCAGATGGATGCTGTGATCGCGAGTCTGCGCAGCGGGATCAGCATCCAGGGTTCCGAGCAGCATAATCTCTACACACTCTCCTACAGCGACGGTAACCCCGAGCGTGCCCATGCCGTGGTCCAGGCCCTGCTGACCATTTTCGTGGAGAGTGCCCTGGGCGACACCCGGGTGGACAGCGACATGGCCCAGCGCTTCATCGAGCAGCAGATCGCCGAGTACGAGCAGCGCCTGGAGGCGGCCGAGCAACGGCTGGCGGATTTCCGTCGCGACAATGTGGGCATGCTCCCGGGTGAACGCGGCGACTATTACCAGCGCATGCAGCAGGCCCAGAACCAGTTGGACGATGCCCGGCTGCGCCTGCGCGAGGCAGAGAACCGGCGCGACGAAGTACGTCGTCAGCTGGCCGGCGAGGAGCCCACCTTCGGTATCGTCGGCGGTGGTTTGCCCCAGGCCACGACCTCGGCCCTCGATGCACGCATCCAGAATCTGCAGCAACGTCTGGATGAGATGCTGCTCAGTTATACCGAACAGCATCCGGATATCATCTCCCTGCGGCGCACCCTGCGTAATCTCGAGCGCCAGAAACAGCAAGAACTGGCCCTGCTGGCCGAAAGCCGTCCGAGCATGGCGGGTTCGCAGCTTGAGACCAACCCTGTCTATCAGCAGATGCGCATGACCCTGTCCAACGCCGAGGTGGAGGTCTCCTCCCTGCGTGTGCGGGTGCAGCAGTTCCAGGCACAGGTTGAGGAATTGCAGCGCATGGTGGACACGATCCCCAACATCGAGGCCGAGCTCAAGCGTCTGGACCGGGACTACGCCGTCAATCGCGAGAACTATGACCAGCTGCTGCGCCGGCGCGAGTCTGCCAGCATGTCCCAGAGCGTGGAAGACCGGGGCGAGCAGGTGCAGTTCCGGGTGGTGGAGCCGGCCCGCGTGCCGCTTTCCCCCTCGGCACCCAACCGACCCATGCTGTTTGCAGCCGTATTGTTCCTGGGTATAGGCGCCGGTGCAGGCCTGGCCTTCGTGGTCGCCCAGCTGCGGCCGGTGTTCGATGATCGACGCCTGCTCAACGCCCTGACCGGTTTCCCGGTGCTGGGTACGGTGACCCGGGTTGCGGATCGACGTACCCGGGTGCGTGAGCGAGTGGAGTTGTTGTCCTTCGCATCAGTGACGGGCGCCTTGCTGGTGGCCTTTGGCCTGATGGTGATGCTGGGCGGCTTGCAAATGCATCTGGTGGAGCGACTGCTGGGATGACTATGGAAGGTGGTAAACAGGGTATGAGTCTTATCGAAAAAGCGGCCGCTAGACTGGGTCAGGCGCCTGCCCGCGCGCCGGAGCCGGTGTCCGCCGTGCCAGCGGAGCAGGCCCCGCCCGATGAGTCCCTGCTCCGGCTGGAGCCCATGACCCCTGCGCCTGAGCAGCATGAAAGCGATGCCGCCGCCCAGGCCAGGCATCCTGTGCGCAAGCCCGACAGCAGTACCCGGGTGGAGATCAACCTCTCGGCCCTCAAGGCCCGTGGCTTCATCACGCCAGATGGCGAACGCAGTCGGCAGGCGGAAGAGTTCCGCATCATCAAGCGGCCCCTGCTGGAAAATGCCTTCGGACGCGGTGCACCCCTGGTCGATCATGGCAACATGATCATGGTTACCAGTGCCCATGCGGGTGAGGGCAAGACCTGGACCGCCATCAACCTGGCCATCAGTATCGCCATGGAGATGGACAAGACCGTGCTGCTTGTGGATGCCGATGTGGGCCGTGCCCGGGTGCATGAAGTGCTTGGCACTCCCATGGGGCCGGGCCTGATCGACCTGCTCACCGACGACAGTCTGGACGTGAGCGACGTGATCCTGCGCACCAGTCTGCCCAAGCTGCGGGTCATCCCCATGGGCAAGTATCACCCCCATTCCAACGAATTGCTGGCAAGCGCCGACATGCAGCGCCTGACCCAGGATCTGGCCACCCGCTACAACGACCGGGTGGTGATCTTCGATTCCCCGCCCTTGCTCATGACCAGTGAATCCGTGGTGCTGGCCGGACTCATGGGACAGATCGTGTTCGTGGTGGAATCCGAGCGCACCTCCCAGAACCGGGTCAAGGATGCCCTGGGTCTGCTGGACAGCTCCAAGCCCATCGGCCTGGTGCTCAACAAGACCCGCCGCCGCCTGGGCTCGGACTACTACGGTTACGGGGCCTACGGCTATCACGGGACAGCCAGCAAATGAAACGGCCCGGTGTGACAACAGGCGCGGCGCTGGGCGCAGCCCTGGGCTTGATGTTCACCACGCCGGTGGTCCTGGGCGAAGAGGATAGTCGCTGGAGTTTCACGCCCCATGTGGGCATCAGCCAGACCTACACCGACAACGTGCGTCTTGCGCCCAATGATCGCAAAGAACACGACCTCATCACCCAGGCGGACACCGGGTTCACCATGGTCCGTGAAGGTGCACAGGCCCGGGCACGACTCGCCTACAACCTGCAGAGTCTGGCCTACTGGCGGGATGACAGCCGCAACAGCACCTACCACCAGTTTTCAGGCGATGGCCGGGTGAGCCTGTTGCCCGAACGGTTTTTCGTCGAGAGTTCCGCAACCTATAGCCAGCGGTTGATTTCGGCTCAGAACAGGGGGTCCAGCGATAACCTGAATATTCTGGGCAACCGCAGTGATGTGGCCACGTTCAGGGTAAGTCCGATCTACATACAGCCCGTGGGTGACTTCGCCACCGGCCAGCTGCGCTACACCTATGACCGGGTCGATTACGTGGATTCGTCGGTGAGCGACGTCAGCAGTCAGACCAACCGGGTGCTGGCCCGTCTCGACAGTGCCGCCATGTTCTCGCGCATCGGCTGGGGTTTGAGCTTCAATCGCATTGAGACTGAATACGACGACGGTTCCTCAGTCACCTTCCAGATCGCTGAGGCCCTGGTGCGCCTCAATATCACGAACCGCCTGAGCGTCTTCGCCGCCGGCGGAGAAGAGGACAACGACTTCGTTCAGGACCCCAGCCGTGCACGCCCCGATGACACCTTCTGGCGGGCTGGTGCCACCTGGCAGCCCGGTAACCGCACCACCATGGAAGGTTTCTACGGTGAACGGTATTTCGGGAAAACCTACGGTGGCAATCTGCAACACCGATTCCGCAACAGCCGTTTTTTCATGGACTACACCGAGGCGCCCACCACGGTGAATGAGTTTGAGCTGCAGCGTCAGGTGGTTCCCATCCGGGATGCAACTGGAGCGCCAGTGGAAATCGACGGGGAGCCGGTGTTCGTCGAGGTGGAGTTTCCTGATCTTCGCGCGGGTGTCTACCTCAGCCGCCGTTTTTCGGCAGGCTTCTCCGGCGAGCGGCGCAAGACCTCCTGGGGCATCCGCTATTTCGATGAACGGCGTGAATACGAAGTCACGAACCGGGAAGAGCGTATCAAGGGTGTGGCGGCCAACGCTGCATTGCGCGTGGCGCCCCGCACCCGGCTGGTATTGAATGGCAGCGTCCAGGAAAGTGAGTACAGTCTCGAAGATCGGGAAGACACCTACTACATCATCGGCACAGGCGTTGTCCGCGAGATGACGCCGCGCACCACCGCCTCACTGAACTACCGTTTCGTGGAGCGCGAGTCCAATATCGCCGGCAACGATTACCAGGAAAACCGGATCACCGCCACGTTCCGGGCAAGCTTCTGAGTCCCACCCATGTATAAAGAATTCTTCAAACTCGACCGCAAGCCCTTCCAGTTGAGTCCGGACCCCCGGTTCTTCTTCGGCAGCAGCATCCACAAGCGCGCGCTGGCCTACCTGCGCTATGGCCTGAGCCAGGCGGAGGGATTCATCGCCATCACCGGCGATGTGGGTACGGGCAAGACCACCCTGGTACGCACCCTGTTTCGGGAATTGCCGGAAAACGAGGTGGTGGCCGCCCAGATCGTGACCACCCAGCTGCAGGCCGACGACCTGCTGCGCATGGTGGCCCAGGCCTTCGGGCTGGAGGTGAGCGGAGACAGCAAGTCCACCCTGCTGGCCCGCCTGGAGAAGTTCCTGATGAACCGCGCCCGGGAGGGCAAGCGCGTCCTGCTGGTGGTGGACGAGGCCCAGAACCTTGCGCCCCAGGCCCTGGAGGAGTTGCGCATGCTGTCCAACTTCCAGGTGGGCGACAAGCCCCTACTGCAGAGCTTCCTGCTGGGTCAGGCCCAGTTCCGCCGTACCCTGCAGCATGACGATCTGGAGCAGTTGCGTCAGCGCTTCATTGCCGCCTGTCACCTCACGCCTCTGAGCGAGCAGGAGACGCGGGAATACATCGAATACCGACTCACCACTGCCGGCTGGAAGAACGATCCCACCTTCAGTGACGAGGCCTTCAGCGAGATCCATCGCTACACCAAGGGCATCCCCCGGCGCATCAACAACCTGGCCGACCGTCTGCTGCTGTTCACCTTCCTGGAAGAACGCCACGATGTGGATGCCGACACGGTGCGCACCGTGGCCCGGGAACTGGAAGACGAATTGAGCCCCACGGAGGATGACTCAGGCCCTCTCGACGTGCCCGAAGCGGCCACCGACTACGCCATGCCCGCCATGTATTCCTGGGGCAACCTGGAGTTGCGGGTCGCGGCCCTGGAGAGTCGGGTACAGGCCCTGGAGAAATCCATGCACCGGGGGTTTTCCCGGGTCAAGCGGGTGCTGCAGCAGCACAACAGCGTGGAAGAGTAGGGAGAAAGGCCAACCCAAACCAAACCCCTCCCCCCTCCCCAACCCTCCCCCGCGATGCGGGAGAGGGGGCAAAAAGGCCTGAGGCGGGGTGTTTATCCCTCTCCCTCAGGACAAATCCGCCAGGAGCGGATTTGAACAGCCGAGAGGCTGGCCCGAAGGGTGGAGGGCAGGACGCCCGGAATTTGAGGGTTAGGGAGAGGGTGGTTTAAAGCCCGGTGGTTTAACACCCCGGTCACCCGCCCCCGTCATGCTCGTACACAAACGGATTCGTTACATGACCCAGATGCGCCAGGACAAGCCGATCCGCAATGCCATGACCGTGGACGTGGAGGACTATTTCCAGGTCTCCGCCTTTGAGCGTCATATCTCCCGGGATGACTGGGATCTTCTGCCCTGCCGGGTGGAGCGCAACATGGACCGGATCATGGGGCTGTTCGATGAGCGCGGCGTCAAGGCCACCTTTTTCATGCTGGGGTGGATGGCGCAACGCTACCCGGCCATGGTGCGCCGTGTCACGGACAACGGCCACGAGCTGGCCAGTCATGGATTCGAGCACGTGCGGGTGGTGAACCAGACGCCGGAGGTGTTCCGCGAGGACATCCGCCGTACCCGCGCGCTGCTGGAGGACACCACCGGGGTGCAGGTGCGCGGCTATCGCGCCGCCAGCTATTCCATCGGCCGTGACAATCTCTGGGCCCTGGATGAGCTGCGCGAGGCCGGCTACCAGTACAGCTCGAGCATCTATCCCATTCACCATGATCTCTATGGCATGCCGGAGGCACCGCGCTTCGCTTTCCGGCACCCGGACGAATCAGGCTTGCTGGAAGTGCCAGTCACGACCGTGGAGATCGGACAGCGTAAATTTCCCTGCGGTGGCGGCGGCTACTTTCGGCTGTTTCCCTATGCCCTGTCCCGCTGGGCGATCCAGCGGGTCAATGCCCGCGACGGCCAGTCGGCGGTGTTCTATTTTCACCCCTGGGAGATCGACCCCGCCCAGCCCCGACAACGGGGTATCGGCCTCAAGACCCGGGTACGTCATTACCTGAACCTCTCGCGCATGGAATCACGCCTGTCCCGCCTGCTGGGTGATTTTCACTGGGGCCGAATGGATCAGATCTTTCTGCCGCAAGCCGGACAGAAGCAGTGAGTTCAGCGGCACGCGATATCTCGCCCGGCATGACAGGGGCGCGGCCTGTATCGGTGCAGCGCCTGGACGACAGCCGCACGGAGGACTGGGACGCCTTCGTGGAATCCTGCCCCGAGGCCAGCTTCTTTCATCGTGCCGGCTGGCGTCAGGTACTCAGGCAGGCCTTTGGCCACGATGCCTACTATCTGTACGCGGAGGCCGAGGGCCGGATCTGCGGTGTCCTGCCCCTGGGTCATGTGAAGACCCGCCTGTTCGGCAATGCGCTCGTCTCCGTGCCCTTCTGTGTTTACGGGGGTGTGGCCGCCGATGACGAGGAGGTCGCCAGGCTGCTCACGCAGGCCGCCTGCACCCTCGCCGATGAGTTGGGCGTGGACTACCTGGAACTGCGCAACCGCAGGCCGCGCAACCCCGATTGGCCGCGCAAGGATGATCTCTACGTCACCTTTCGCAAGGACATCGACCCGGACGTGGAAAAGAATATGCTGGCCATCCCGCGCAAGCAGAGGGCCATGGTGCGCAAGGGCATCAAGTTCGAGCTTCAGGGCGAGCTGGATCCGGGGGTGGAACGCTTCTTCCCGATCTATGCGGACAGCGTCAAAAGACTGGGCACCCCGGTGTTCTCCCGCCGTTACTTTGAGACCCTGAAACAGGTCTTCGGCGATGACTGCGAAGTGCTCACGGTAAGTCGGGACGGGGAGGCGGTCTCCAGCGTGCTGAGTTTCTATTTCCGGGACGAGGTCCTGCCTTACTACGGTGGCGGTACCGAGCAGGCCAGGGAAGTGGCGGGCTACGATTTTCTCTACTGGGATCTCATGCGCCGCGCCTGTGAACGGGGGCTGCGCCTGTTCGATTACGGCCGCAGCAAGGTGGGCACGGGTTCTTTCAGCTTCAAGAAGAACTGGGGCTTCAGCCCCGAGCCGCTGCACTACGAATACTACCTGGTGCGGGCGAAACAGATACCCGACATCAACCCGCTCAACCCCAAGTACCGGATGTTCATCGCCGCCTGGAAGCGCCTGCCGCTACCAGTGGCGAACCTGCTGGGGCCAATGATTTCACGGGGACTTGGTTGACCAGTCAATCAACCACGAAGCACACGAAGTGCACGAAGGAGGAGCTGAAATGGAATTCGACTCTTTATCGAAGCGGGTTATCGGTGCTGCCATCGATGTTCACAGGGAGCTAGGGCCTAGATTGCTGGAATCCAGCTATGCGAAATGCCTCGAATACGAGTTGATGCAGGCCGGGATTGGTTTTTCTGCTCAAGCAGGCTTACCCATCAACTACAAAGGCATAAAGATCGATACTGGATACCGGGCCGACTTGGTGATTGAGCAGCGGCTGATTGTTGAACTCAAGTGTGTGGAGCAACTGTCCAGACTTCACGAGGCACAGCCTTTGACCTACATGAAACTCGCAGAAATCGGCACAGGTCTGTTGATCAATTTCAATACGAGATTGCTCAAAACCGGCATCAAAAGGTTTGTCCTGTAATTTCATCAACTTCGTGTGCTCTGTGAGCTTCGTGGTTAAAAACGCCTTTTCAATGAACAACTCTTGATGAAACGTCTTCTGTTCCTCGCCCACCGGATTCCGTTCCCCCCCAACAAGGGTGACAAGATCCGTTCCTTTAATCTGCTCAAGCATCTGTCCCGGCGATTCCAGGTGCATTTGGGCAGTTTTGTGGACGATCCCCATGACTGGCGCTACCGGGACGAGGTGGCCGCCTATTGCGAGGACCTGTGCCTGCTGCCCCTGCACCCGGGACGGGCGCGGGTGAAGAGTCTCGCCGGGCTGCTCAGTGGGGATCCGCTGACCTTGCCCTATTACCGGGACCGTCACATGGCCCGCTGGGTGAACGCGACGCTGGGTAGCGGTGTGGACCGGATCCTGGTGTTCTCCGCCGCCATGGCCCAGTACCTGCCGAACAGGGAGGACCATGATCTGCACACGGTGATCGACTTCGTGGATGTGGACTCCGATAAATGGCGCCAGTATGCCGAGGGACACCGCTTCCCCATGAACTGGGTCTATCGCCGGGAAGGGCGCACCCTGCTGGATCTGGAGCGCCGCCTGGCAGCACACAGCGATGCCTCGGTGTTCGTCAGTGAGCAGGAAGCGGCGCTGTTTCGCGAACTGGCGCCCGAATCCGCCGCCCGGGTACATGCCATCGACAATGGCGTGGATACCGACTACTTCTCACCCCAGCGGGACTATCCCGATCCCTTCGAGGCGGGCACGGCTAATCTCGTGTTCACGGGGGCCATGGACTACTGGGCCAACGTGGATGCGGTCAGTCATTTCGCCACCGAGGTGTTCCCCCGGGTTCGACAGGCCATGGCCGAGGCCCGTTTTGTGATCGTGGGTGCGCGACCCGCCCCGGCCGTGAGACGCCTGGGGGAACTGCCCGGGGTGGAGGTCACCGGCGCGGTGCATGATGTGCGCCCCTATCTGGCCCATGCTTCTGCTGCCGTGGCGCCACTGCGTATTGCCCGGGGTGTGCAGAACAAGGTCCTGGAGGCCATGGCCATGGGCCGCCCGGTGGTGGCCACACCCCAGGCCCTGGATGGACTGCGTGAATGTGCGGGCATGGACTGGCTGGTGGCCGAAAGGCCGGAGCAGTTGGCCACGCTGTGTCTGCAGGTGCTTCGGGGGGAGGGTATCGAGGGCATGGGCGAGATGTCCCGTGCCTGTGTCTGCCAGCATTACAGCTGGGGTGAACACATGGACCGCCTCGCCCGCCTGCTCCATGCGCCCGAGTCTTGCGTCGATGGGTCGGTGGCAGTGGAGCAGCAGGCATGAGTGCCCAAGCCGGTGTTATGGGGACGGGTGGTCTGCGCTACGGCTGGACTTCCGCCCTCGTGTTGCTGCTGTTGTCCTCGCTGCTCACCATGGCCCTGCTCTGGCCTTCGGTGCTGAGCATCAGCAACATCTGGTTCAACTCCGACACCTACGCCCATGGCGTGATCATTCTGCCCCTGGCCCTGTTCCTGGCCTGGACCCGGCGCCATGACCTGGCCCGGGCGGTCCCCCAACCCTGGGCCTGGGGCCTGTTGTGGATCGCGGCGGCGGGGCTTGCCTGGATGCTGGCCCGCAGCGTGGACGTGAAACTTGTGCAGCACTTTGCCCTGGTGGCCATGCTGCCGGGGCTGGTACTGACCTTGCTGGGTCCGCGCATCTCGCGTCTTCTAGTGTTTCCCCTGGCCTATCTGTTCTTTGCCGTGCCCTTCGGCGAATTCATCGTTCCCGTGTTGCAGGACTTCACCGCCTGGTTCACGGTGCTGATGCTCAAGCTCACCGGCCTGCCGGTGTACAAGGAGGGTTACTACATCAGCATCCCGGCCGGGGATTTCGTGGTGGCGGAGGTGTGCAGCGGCGTGCGCTACCTGATCGCCAGCATTGCCCTGGGTCTCATCTATGCCTACATCAGTTATCAGGGCCTGTGGCGACGTGCGGCCCTGGTGGCCCTGGCCATCGTCCTGCCCATCGTCGCCAACGGCATCCGCGCCTACGGCATCATCATGATCGCCCATTGGAGCAACATGCAGCACGCCGTAGGCGTGGATCACCTGGTCTACGGCTGGCTCTTCTTCGGCTTCGTTATGCTGCTGCTGTTCTGGCTGGGCTCCCTGTGGCGGGATAAGGACGCAGCCCCGGCATCCGGCGCCATCTCCGCACCGGCCTCCCGTCCCGTGGCCGGGGTGACCATGGGTCTCCTGTTGCTGGGCCTGGTGGTGGCGCTGGCCGCCCCTCGGCTCGGTGAACTGTGGATGGCGCAACGGGCCGGTGAGTTGGCAGTGGATAGCGCACCCACACTGCCGGTGGTCAGCACCTGGCAGGGGCCAGGGTTGGCGGGCGAGGTCTGGCGCCCCCGGCATTACGATGCCGACGTGGAACTCGCCGGTGTCTATGTCTCCGGCCAGGATGCCGTGGAGCTGCATCTGTTCCAGTATCTCAACCGTGGTCACGGCAGCGAGGTGATCTCCTGGCGCAACCGTATCTACGATGGCGACACCTGGCGACGGGTGGCGGAACGTGTGCGAACGGTCAGTCTCGACGGTGATGAACGCCTGAGAGTCCATGAAACGGTCATGCGGGGCCCCGGTAATGTGAGCCGTCTGGTGTGGCATTGGTATCAGGTAGGCGACCATGTGACGACCCGGTCTGTGGAGGTGAAGCTGCGTGAGGCCCAGGCGGTCTTTGTCGGCGACGGACGCGGCGCCTTCCTGGTGGCAGTGAGCACCGAGGATGCCGATCCCCTGGAGCCGGCCCGGGAGCGTCTGGAGCGCTTCGTGAAGGCGCTGTCGATGCCCCTTGGCTATCCCCATGACTGAGCGCAGGCCCGTGCCCCTGGTGGCCCACGTGATCCATCGTCTGGATGTGGGCGGCATGGAGAACGGGCTGGTAAACCTGATCAACCACATGCCCCCCGGCAGCTATCGTCACGCCATCATCTGCATGACCGAGTACACGGACTTCGGTCAGCGCATACGTCGTAACGATGTGACCTTGCATGGCCTGTACAAGCGCGAGGGTAAGGACCTGCGCGTGCACCTTAAACTGCGCCGCCTGTTCAAGGCCCTGAATCCCGAGATCGTCCATACCCGTAACCTGGCCACCCTGGAGGCCCAGGTCACGGCCGCGCTGTCCGGGATCCGCGCCCGGGTACACGGCGAACACGGCTGGGATGTGGGTGACCTGGACGGGGCGCGGGGCAAGAACCGTCTCATGCGCCGTCTCGTGCGTCCCCTGGTGGGCCAGTACATTGCCCTGTCCCGCCAGCAGATGGGTTATCTGTCCGACATCATTGGCGTCGCACCGGGGCGTCTCAGCCACGTGTGCAACGGGGTGGATACACAGCGCTTCAGCCCCCCGCCACCTGACCGTCAATCGCCCCTGCCGGAAGGCTTTGCCCCCGAGGGCAGTCTGGTCATCGGTGCGGTCATGCGCATACAGGCGGTCAAGGCCCCCGAGGACCTGGCCCGGGCCTTCATTGCCCTCAAGGATCTGGTGCCGGATCAGTTTCCCCGCTTGCGTCTGGTGGTGGTAGGAGATGGCCCGTTGCGCGAATCCGTCAGGGGTATGCTGCACGCGGCGGGTGTGGCGGAGCAGGCCTGGTTACCGGGCGCCCGGGACGATGTGCCCGAACTCATGGGTGCCATGGACCTGTTCGTCCTGCCGTCCCTGGCCGAGGGTATCTGCAACACCATTCTCGAGGCCATGGCCTGTGGTCTGCCGGTGATTGCCACCGACGTGGGTGGAAACCCGGACCTGGTACAGCCCGGAGAAAGCGGTACCCTGATACCCGCCGCTGATCCTGAGACACTTGCCCGTACCCTGGCCGACTATGTCAATGATGCAGGCCGCCGCGCGCGCGAAGGTGAGGCTGCCAGGGAGCGTGCCGTGGCACAGTTCAGCATGGAGGCCATGGTTCGCGGCTACATGGATGTCTATGCCCGTGTACTGGCGGAACAGAGGGCCGCGGCATGAATGTCGTGTGCATTCAAACCCGGGCCCCCTCCCCAACCCTCCCCCGCGATGCGGGAGAGGGGGGTTTTGTGCTCCCTCTCCCTCAGGACAAATCCGCCGGGAGCGGGGTTATTTATACCCCCTCTCCCTCAGGGAGAGGGTTGGGGTGAGGGTGGTTTCAACGCCACTAATCCACAATCACAACCACTAAAGACAAAGAACCCCCATGTGCGGCATTACCGGAATCTTTGACCTGACCGAGCGACGTCCCATCAACCGCGCGTTGCTGGAAACCATGAACCAGACCCAGTTCCACCGGGGCCCGGATGAAGGGGGCGTGCACCTGGAACCCGGGGTGGGTCTGGCACATCGGCGCCTGTCCATCATCGATCTATCCAGTGGCCAGCAGCCCCTGTTCAACGAAGATGAAACCGTGGTGGTCACCTACAACGGCGAGATCTACAACTTCCCGGAGCTGACCGAGGAACTCAAACAGGCAGGCCACAGCTTTCGCACCCATTGCGATACCGAGGTGATCGTCCATGCCTGGGAGCAGTGGGGCGAGGCCTGCGTGGAACGCTTTCGCGGCATGTTCGCCTTTGCCGTGTGGGATCGTAATCGAGACACCCTGTTCATGGCCCGGGATCGCCTGGGCATCAAGCCCCTTTACTACAGCCTGTTGAGCGACGGACACCTGATCTTCGCCTCGGAGCTCAAGGCGCTGATGGCGCACCCGGGGCTGTCGCGCACCATGGATCCCTGCGCGATGGAAGATTATTTTGCCTATGGCTATGTGCCTGAGCCGCGCAGTATCTTCGCCGGCGTGCTCAAGCTGCCACCGGGCCATACCCTGACCCTGCGACACGACCAGCGTGAGCTGCCGCCCCCCCGTGAATACTGGGACGTACCCTTTGACGCGCAGCCGGGCATCAGCGAGGCGGATGCCGCCGACGAACTGGTGGAGCGGCTGCGCGAGGCGGTGCGTATTCGCCTGGTGGCCGAGGTGCCCCTGGGGGCCTTCCTCTCCGGTGGCGTGGACTCCAGTGCCGTAGTGGCCATGATGGCCGGGCTGTCCAACGACCCGGTGCAGACCTGCTCCATCGGTTTCGCAGACAAGGCCTTCGACGAGTCTTCCTACGCAGAGCAGGTGGCAAAGCTCTATCACACCAATCACTACACCGAGCAGGTGGACCCGGACGACTTCGATCTGCTGGACAAGCTGGGCGAACTCTACGACGAGCCCTATGCCGATAGCTCCGCGCTGCCCACCTACCGGGTGTGCGAGCTGGCCCGGCGCAAGGTGGTGGTGGCGCTGTCCGGAGACGGTGGTGATGAAAACCTGGCCGGTTACCGGCGCTATCGGCATCACCTGGCGGAAGAGCGCCTGCGCGGACCATTGCCCCTGGGACTGCGCAGACCCCTGTTCGGCACACTGGCGCATCTCTACCCCAAGGCCGACTGGGCGCCGCGCATGTTCCGCGCCAAGGCCACCTTCCAGGCCCTGGCCAGGGATGCGGTGCAAGGCTATTTCCAGGGGGTCTCCATCCTGCGGGATGAACTGCGCGGCCAGCTTTTCTCGCCTGCGTTCCGGCGGGAGTTACAGGGCTATGATGCGGTAGAGGTTCTGCGCCACCACGCCGCCCGTGCCCCCACGGATCACCCCCTGTCCCTGGTCCAGTACCTGGACATGAAGACCTACCTGCCTGGCGACATCCTCACCAAGGTGGACCGGGCCAGCATGGCCCATGCCCTGGAAGTCCGCGTGCCCATCCTGGACCACAAACTGGTGGAATGGATCTCGGGTCTGCCGCCGGACCTGAAGCTGCACGGTGGTGAGGGCAAGTACATCTTCAAGAAGGCCATGGAGCCCCACCTCCCTCAGGATATCCTCTATCGGAGGAAACGCGGCTTCGCCGTGCCGGTGGCCAACTGGTTCCGTGGCCCCTTGCGTGAACGCATGCGTGCACAGGTGCTGGGGCAGAACATGGCCGACTCCGGCGTGTTCGACATGAACTATCTGGAGACGCTCGTGGAGCAGCATGTCAGCGGCGCGAGGGATCACAGCCCGGCATTGTGGGCGTTGCTGATGTTCGATGGGTTTCTACGACGCTCCGGGGCCGCTGCGTGATGAACCGGTTGGGCCAATGGATCTGAAGGCGGGCATCATTCGACAGGTGGTTCTGCCCCTGCATGAACGGCTGCGGGGACGCAGTACCGTCGCTCAATGGCGTGAGTTGCGGGCTAACGAACAGCTGGGTCGGGCGGGCTATGAGTCCCTGCGCTTGCGCAAGCTGCGCAAGCTCGTGGGGCATTGCATGGTGAACGTGCCCTATTACCAGGAGGTCTTCAGTCAGGCGAATATTACCGACGTGGGTGAGTACACCCTGGCGGATCTGGCGCGCCTTCCCGTGCTGGAGCGCCCGACCCTGAGGGCAGAAGGTGAGCGCCTCAAGGCCCGAGGTTGGGAGGAGCGCTTGATCCGTTACAGCACCGGGGGTTCCACTGGCGAGCCGCTGGTGTTCTATACCGACCGGCATCGGGAATCCTGTCTCAACGCCCAGAAACTGCGTGCGCGCTCCTGGTTCGGCGTGCATCCCGGCGACCGGCAGGTGGATTTTTGGGGCTCACCTATCGAGATGTCCCGGCAGAATCGCTTCAGGGTGTTGAAGGATCGTCTGTTCCTGAACCAGGTGGTCTTGTCCGCATCCAATCTGACGCCCGCGCGTATCGAACAGTACGTGGCATTTCTCAGGGACTTCAGGCCCCGTCTGATCTACGGCTATCCCACGGTGATCTACCGTGTGGCCAGTCACGTGCTCGAGCACCCCGGCGCCCTGGGTGACTGGCGACCCGCGCTGGTAGTGTGTACCTCGGAGATGCTGCTGCCTCACATGCGCGAGGCCATAGCCAGGGTCTTTGCCTGTCCAGTGGCCAACGAATACGGTTCCCGCGACGGTGGACTGATTGCCCATGAATGTACCGAGGGCAATCTGCACGTGCTTGGGGAACAGGTGATCGTTGAAGTCGATCAGCCTGATGAGAACGGCGTCGGAGATCTGCTGGTCACCAACCTGGACGGCTACGGCATGCCCTTCCTGCGCTATCGCATCGGTGATCGGGGCGCGCTCACCGACGCGCCTTGTAGCTGCGGTCTGCCGTTGCCGCGCATGGCACAGCTCCAGGGGCGGGCCAATGATTTTCTGGTGGGGCAGGGCGGGCGTCTGATTCATAGTTCCACCGCCAACTACATTCTTCGGGAGATCCCCGTACTGCGTCAGTATCAGCTCAGGCAGCGGGCGGATCACGGTTTCGATCTGCACATGGTGGAAACGAGGCCGCTGACTCAAGCAGAACAGCAGCATATCCGCGACGGCCTGTGCCGGATCCTCGGTGAAAAGGTGGATGTGGCCTTCCATTCCCAGCAGAGCATTGCCCCGGAAAAATCCGGAAAATACCGCTGGGTCATCAGTGAGGCGCGCTCATGAGCGAGTCCAGGAGCAGGCCGGCACTGGTGGTGTTTAGTCATGTCTATCCCAATGAGACACAGCCCACCTTTGGTGTATTTATCCGCGAGAGGATGTCGCGTGTGGCATCTGTTTTACCAGTCACCGTAGTGGCGCCTGTAGCGTGGTTTCCGGGGCAGGGTCTGCTACGGCGTATTCGTCCTAATTACCGTCAAGCTGTGCCTTTTCATGAGGTGCAACAAGGCATTGACGTTTTTCATCCCAGATTTCTTTCCATTCCCCGGTATTTGAAATTTCTTGACGGTATTTTTGAGGCCCTGTTCTGTCTGCCGCTTTTGTTACGTCTCAAGCGAAAAGGGCGTCTGGACATACTTGATGCACACTTCATCCACCCTGATGGCATTAGTGCATGGTTGCTGTCCAGATTTTTGCGCGTGCCATACACCATCACCCTGCGCGGAGCTTTGCCCCGAATATCGCGTACACGCGCACGAAGGTGGATGGCCATACGCGCCATGAACTCGGCAGCTCGTGTGTTCGCCGTAGCGGACTTCCTGCGTCAGACAGCCATCGCCATGGGTGTTGCTTCGAGTCATGTCCAGGTGGTGGCCAACGGCATTAACCTGGATCGATTCCAGCCGGAGGATCGTGCGCAATGTCGCAAGGAACTCGGAATCGGCCTGGAAGACAAGGTGCTGCTGACAGTGGGAACACTGACCGACAACAAGGGTTTTCACCGGGTCATGGAGCAGATGCCTGCGTTGTTGAGACGCTACCCTGATCTGCATTATCTGGTGGTTGGTGGTGAGCATCCCAATGGTGATGAACAGCGGCTTAGACGCATTGCAGATGAATTGGGTGTGTCCAACCGTGTGCATTTTCTCGGCTTACACCCACCTGATCGGCTGAGATACATCTATTCGGCCGCCGATCTTTATGTCATGCCCTCCAGAACAGAAGGCTGGGCGAATGTGTTTCTCGAGGCTGCAGCTTGTGGCCTGCCGGCTGTTGCCACCCGTGTCGGCGGTAATCCCGAGGTCATCAGCAAGCCGGATGTAGGTACGCTGGTGCCATTCGGAGATGGTCAGGCGCTACACGATGCGCTGTCAGAGGGGCTGGGCAGACAGTGGGACCGTAACGCGATCATCGCCCACGCCCATGACAACACCTGGGAGCGCCGTATTCCGGAACTGGTAGCGGCTTTTGAGGTTGTGCATGCGCTCGAGGCCAAGAGACACGGGGAGAAGCAGTCATGAGCTTGCCCGGAGTCGGCCTGTCTTTCATGCGCACCATGGCCGGTATGCTCTCACCAGCGGGTGGGCAGGCGAAGCTGTCCATCCTTATCTATCATCGTGTCCTGCCGGTCTCCGACCCCATGCTCCCCGGCGATCCGGACGCCGCCACCTTCCGCTGGCATATGCAAACCACCTCCCGGCTGTTCAACATCCTGCCCCTGGGGGAGGCCGCGTCGCGGCTCGCCAGCGGTACATTGCCAGCCCGCGCGGCTTGCATCACCTTCGATGATGGGTATGCGGACAATGCCAGGGTGGCCTTGCCCATTCTAAGGGAGCTGGGTATCCCGGCGACCTTCTTCGTGGCCGTGGATTACCTGGATGGCGGCATGATGTTCAATGACCGCGTGCTGGAAACCCTGCGTCGATTACCCGAGGGTGAGGTAGAGCTTGCCGGTGTGGGGTTGGGTGGCCGAGAGCTGTCGGGTGTCGTGCAACGCGCTGCCGTGGCGATGGAGATTATTCGTGCGGTCAAGCACCTGGATGCATCCGAGCGTGAGGATCGCGTACAGGCCCTGGTTGATCTGTGCCCCGAATCCTTGCCGGCGGACCTGATGATGAGTACCGATGAACTCAGGACATTGGCGGGTGCTGGCATGGAAATCGGTGGGCACACCCGTACCCACCCGATTCTCACGCGTATTCCCGATGCACAGGCCATGGGTGAAATCGGGGGAGGGCGGGAAGTCCTGGAGTCCATTCTGGGGCAGCCTGTGCGCTTGTTCGCCTATCCCAACGGCAAGCCCGGCCAGGACTATGATGCCCGCCATGTGGCCATGGTGCGCGAATGCGGTTTCAACACAGCCGTGTCCACGGCCTGGGGTGTGTCCGACCGCCATCGTGATCCTTTCCAACTGGCCCGCTTTACGCCCTGGGACAAGACATCAGGCAGATTTGCCGCCCGGTTGGTGCGTAATCTTTTGAACAAGAAACCGGATGGTGTGTGAGCCAAGGGCCGGGCCCCCTCCCCCCCTCCCCAACCCTCGCCGGCCCCCTCCCCAACCCTCCCCCGCGATGCGGGAGAGGGGGCAGAAGGCAGGTTGGGTTTTGGTTTTTACCCCCTCTCCCTCAGGGAGAGGGCCGGGGTGAGGGTGGTTTAGATCTACGCTCACCCCTGACCCCTGACCCTTCACCCCTCACCCGGACTCAAGGTCCGCCAGCAGATATCTTCAAAACATCGTGCAACGGCCTGGGATGAGAAATGCTCCTCCACATACTGGCGTGCCTGGCGCGAGAGCTGAAGCCCAAGTTCGCGATCTTCCAGGATCTGGATCAGGGCATCCGCGAAGTCATCGGCCTTGTCCGCCAACAGGTAATGCTCCTTGGGCCGGACATCCAGTCCCTCCATGCCCAGGGTGGTGGATACCACGGGAATACCCATGGCCATGGCCTCGAAGGCCTTGATGCGTGTGCCGCCACCTACCCTCAGTGGGATGATGTAGGCGGCTGCGTCCACCACATGGGTGCGTATGTCATCCACAAAACCGGTGAACTCGAACGGCAGGCCCCGTCGACGGGCACGGTCCACCAGGGACTGGGCCGGGTTTCTGCCCACGATGGTTACCCGGGCGTCCGGGCGTTTGTGGGCCACCCGCGGCCAGATCTCATCCATGAAAAACTCGATGCCGTCGATATTGGCCTGCCAGTCCATGGCGCCAGTGAATACGATGTGGTCTGTGGCACCCGGCTCGCGGTAGGCAAAGAAGTCCAGGTCCACCCCCGTGGGAATCGCTGCCACCGTCCCCATCTCGGGTACCGCCGCAAAAGCATCGGCATCCCGCTGGGAAACGGCTACCACGGTGTCGAAGCGTTTCAGGCTGTTCTCCTCGTAGGATCGCATCTTGTTGTATTGCTGGCGCCAGACGGTGGCCTTGATGGGGTTGGTCGCAACCTCTGCATGACGTCGAAAGATCTCCGCTTCCACGTTGTGGGTGAACATCACAGAGGGCTTTGCGATCAGTTCAGGGGCCAGCACCATGGAATGCAGGAAATCAAAGACCACCACGTCCGCCTCCCGGGACAGGGCTTCGCCGACCATCCGGGAGCCTTCCGTGGAAAAGTCCCCCGCTACCGAGACGGGCAGGGAAGAGAGCAGGTGGCGCAGACGGGTGAGTTTGTAGAGTGGGCCCTGCACCGGTTCGGGCCAGGATATGAAGCGATCACAGATCGCCTGTAAATCATCGGCATAGCGCGCCGCTGCCCCGGCGGGCTCGGGGCAGGCGAGCAGGATCTCGAAGCGCCCGCCCTTCATGCCGCGCAGGATCTGCGTGGTGCGGATCTTGCCGCCTTGATCGGCGGGGAACAGAAAGCGTGGCGAGACGAACAGCAGTCGAGGCCGCTGACTCACCAGCAAACGCCCCGGTAGGCAGCATTCAGTCGCTCGCGGCCGGGCATGCCAACCAGGTCGAGTACGGTGTGTGACCCATCGGTGCGGGACAGGACCTTCTCAACCAGGTGGGCATCGCTGAGGCCCAACACCACCATCTCCGAATCAGCGATGAGCTTGTCGCAATCCTCCACCAGCAGCCGGCCGATGTGGGGCAGCTTCTCTTCAATGTAGCGCCGGTTGGCGCCGATCAGACGCGAGAGCTGCACGTTGGGGTCGTGAATGCTCAGTTCGATCCCCTTGCCGATGAGTCGTTCGGCCAGGGTCACCAGCGGGCTTTCCCGCAGGTCATCGGTGCCGCTCTTGAAGCTCAGGCCGATCATGCCCACCCGGCGTTTACCGCTTTGCAGGATAAATTCCAGGGCGTGCTCGATCTGTTGCTGGTTGCTGGACATAACGCCGGCGAGCATGGGCAGCTCGGCATCTTGCTCCTTGGCGATATACAGCAGGGCGCGCAGGTCCTTGGGCAGACAGGAGCCGCCGAAGGCGAAGCCCGGGCGCAGATAGGCCGGGGAGATGTTGAGCTGCCGATCCTGGGTGACCAGGCGCATGACTTCGCGGGAGTCCACCTTCAGGCTCTGGGAGACGCGTCCGATCTCGTTTGCGAACACGATCTTCACGGCATGGAAGGCATTGCAGGCGTACTTGAGCATCTCGGCGGTACCGATGTCGGTGCCGACGAATTCGCATGGCAGGTGTTCGAATACCGGGCGGATGCAATCCAGGGTGCGCTGTGAATCTCCGCCAACCACGGTGAAGGGCGGGTTGTCGTAATCCCTGATGGAAGTGCCTTCACGCAGGAATTCCGGCTGGAAGGCGAGCCCGAAGCCTTCGCCCAGGCGTTTGCCGGAGCGTTCCTCGAGGATGGGCCTCACCTTGTCCATGACCGTGCCCGGGCGGACCGTGGAACGAATCACCACCACATGATAATGATCATGTCGCCCGATGGACTCGCCGATCTGTCCCACCACATGCTCAATGGCACCCAGGTTCTGGCTCCCGTTGGGCAGGGAAGGCGTACCGACACAGATGAATGAAATCGCACTGCCGCCTATGGCCTCGTCCACGTTGTCGCTGACCTGAAGCCGACCCGCCTTAACGACCTGGCTGGTCAGTTCCTGAATGCCTTCCTCCACGATGGGGGAATGCCCCTTGCGCAGCAGGTCCAGCTTGTTCGGATCGATGTCCACACCGATCACGTCGTGTCCGTCCCGGGCCAGACAGGCGGCAGATACAGCGCCTACGTAACCCATGCCGAAGATTGCGATATTCATGCGGTTCCCTTCCGTGATTTATTTCGAGATTGACTGGTTGTTCTTTGTTCTTTAGTTCTTTGTGCTTTTTTTGTCCCCTCCCCCTCAGGGGGAGGGCTAGGGAGAGGGTGGTTTAAAAGTCAGGTTCCCTCCCCCCTCCCCAACCCTCCCCCTGAGGGAGAGGGTGTATAAAACCCCCCTCTCCCGCACCGCGGGGGAGGGTTGGGGAGGGGGATAGATTTAGTTATGCAGTAGATCGTTCGTGCGTCTCCAGCCACAAATCCAGCATCATCAGAATCCAGACCAGCTCACCATAATACGCGGCATGACCCTCCTGGTGCAGGGTGATGAGCTTGTCGCTGAATGAAGCTTTCATGATGCCCCGCGCCTTGAAGCGCAGCAGTCCGTCATAGGCCATCTCCCTCAGTGGTGCATGATCATGCATCCATACGCCGAAGGGCAGGCCGAAACCGTGTTTCTTCTTGTCGATGATGTCGCCGGGGAGAAAGCCGGTCATGGCTTCCTTGTAGAAGTGACGCAGACGGCCGTCGCGCAGCTTCAGGGACGAGGGCACCTGGCAGGAGAATGTCACCAGGTCGTCGTCGAGCATGGGGTAGGCCACGTCCACACCCGCCAGCTGGCACATGCGGCTGACCTTGCGCAGATCGTTGTCGGCCAGGGTCTGCTGCCAGTCCAGGTACATCATGCGATTCAGGGGGGTGGCCTGCTCGGGGCGTGCGTAGATGTCCCGAAGCAGTTGCCACGGGGCATCCGTATGCACTTGCCCGAGGAAGTCCGGCTCGAACATCTCATCCAGCGCCAGTCGATGGAGATAGTTGTAGGTCTGCAGGCGGTCCGGCAGGGGGATGCGTGCCTGCTCCACGTAGCTGCGTGCCTTGCCGACCAGCGGCACGCTCCGGGGCAGGCGGGTGAAGACAGGTTCCAGCAGGCCCTTGCGCAGTGGTCCGGGGATGCGGTTCCAGTGTTCAAACACACCCTGCTTGGCGTAGCGGGCGTTGCCGGCGAACAGCTCGTCGCCACCGTCCCCAGCCAACAGGCGTGTGATGCCCGATTCCCGGGCCAGGCGCGCACAGAAATAGGCGGGCAGGGCGGAGGAATTGCCGAAGGGCTCGTCGTAGCTCGCGGCGATCAGGGGCACCGCCTGGACCACGTCATCGGGGGTCACGTAGTACTCGTGGGCCCGGGTGTCGAAGTGCTTCGACGCCAGACGGGCATAGGCCATCTCGTCGTAGCCCTCGGCGTCGAAGCCGATGCTGAAGGTGTCCGTCTCGCCCGGTCGCTGGCCCGCCAGCATGCCTGCCACGCTGGAACTGTCCAGGCCGCCGCTCAGGAAGGCGCCCGGGTGAGGGGTGTCTGCCAGTCGGCCCACGGAGGTGTTGAGCAGATCCCGAAGTGTCTCGCTCAGCTGCGCCTGGTCCGCGATCTCGGGTTCCTCGAAACGGGGCTGCCAGTAGGGGCCGATGGTCAGCGACTGACGACCCCGCAGCTGCAGGCGCTGGGCGCCCTGGAGTTTCTCAAGCCCTGCATACAGGCTTACGGGCGCGGGGATCATGTGAAAGAACAGGTAGTGGAACAGGCCGTCGGGGGTGTGCCGGCGTTCCATGCCCGGATGGGCCAGCACGCTGTTGGCGGAGCTGCCGAAGGCCACGCCGCCGGGGATGGGCGCGAAATGCAAAGGACACTGGCCCATGCGGTCGATGCCCGCCAGCAGACAGGACTGGACCGGATCCAGCACGGCCAGCACGAAATCCCCGCCCAGGTGCTGGAAAAGCCCCTCACCGTGACGCAGGTAGGCTTCAAGCAGCGCCTGGGCAGGATCGCGGTCCCGGGCCAGGCTGGCCAGCTGCGGATCAAGCCAGCGGGGGTGCCCTGCCAGGGCTGCGATGCGTCCTTCGCCGTCGCTCGTGATCCACCCGCCGCGTACTAGGCAGGCGCCGCCGCGGGTGTCGAGGCTCTGGTGCGAGGTGCCTTCCGGGGCAGGCACCGTTGCCGCGCGCTCCGCGATCGGCGTCGATGCCTGTGAGCCGTCCGTGGTAAACCAGCCGCAAAGTCCCCCCATGTGTCTGCCTGTCCTTTTTGTTGGTGATATACTGCGCAGGATTTTTTTGCCGCCAGGCTCCTGGAGCGGCCCATCATAAAACATCTGCTTCGCCACGGCATGGGTCCGGCGCACGAAGCCTTGGGGAATCTCGTCATGTCTAGTCTCGACCAGGTCAAGAACATCCTGGACAGCACCCTCAGCCTCAATGGCCGGGCGCTGGGTTTCGATCGCAACACCGCCTTGCTGGGCAATATCCCCGAGCTGGACTCCATGGCCGTGGTGAGCCTGATCACCACCATCGAGGAGCAGTTCGGCATCATCATCGACGATGACGATGTCAGTGCCGAGACCTTCGAGACCCTGGGCAGCCTGGCCGACTTCGTGGATCAGAAACTGGGCTGACGGCCAAGGCGATTCATCCGCTAGTGGCACCCGGGATAACGATGCGCTGCCCATGTTGCCTGACGTTGGTGTGCTAAAATGTGTACATCCGAACATATGTGAGCACACCCATGGCAGAATCCACCACCATGACCATCCGTCTGGATGAGGAACTCAAGTCCCGTCTGGATGCGTTGGCCGAGGTGATGCATCGCAGCAAGTCCTTTCTTGCTGTTGAGGCACTTCGGGACTATGTCGAGCTCAACGAGTGGCAGCTGAGCGAACTCAAGCTGGCCGTCAATGAAGCCGACGCAGGCGATTTCGCCAATGCCGATGACATCAGGTCTGTCCTGAATAAATGGGGAATGAATGGAGATTCGGTGGCTAAGGACGGCGCTTGAGAATCTGGATCGGGAGGCGACCTACATTGCCCGGGAGAACCCCGAGGCAGCCCGGCTTGTGGTTCGCCGGGTCGTGCAGACAGTCTCCCTGCTTGCAGGCAACCCGGGCCTCGGACGCCCAGGCCGATTGCCGGGTACCCATGAGATTCTCGCACCCGGGACCCGTTACCTGATTCCCTACCGGGTTCGCCCAAGGCTGCAGCGAATTGAAATCCTGCGGGTATTCCACATGTCACGCAGGCTTCCCTCACAGTGGTAACACACACACCCCTCAAGCAGCCTGAAACCCGTTTCCGAGCCGGCTTCCTGGGCGGATCTCAGGGCCCTCTCTTCCACATCATCCATGAACCCACAGCCGCGCCCCTGCGCGGCTGTGTGCTTTATATCCATCCCTTCGCCGAAGAACTGAACAAGTCCCGCCGCATGGCGGCCCTGCAGGCGCGCCGACTGGCCGGGGCCGGTTACCGGGTAATGCTGCCGGATCTGTATGGCTGCGGGGACAGCGGCGGAGACTTCAGCGAGGCATCCTGGGATCTGTGGCTCAAGGATCTCTCCCTGTGCCTGGAGCACTTGCGCGCGTCCGCGCCGCAGGCCCCGGTCATCCTCTGGGGTCTGCGCACCGGTTGCCTGCTGCTGGGTGATCTGCTGCGTGCCGACGAAGGCATCACGCCCGCAGCCAGCCTCCTGTGGCAACCTGCCACTAATGGCGAACTCATCCTTACCCAGTTTCTGCGCCTGCGCATGGCCGCAGGCATGATGGGTGGCGCCAAGGAAACCACCGCGCAGTTGCGCGCGCGCCTGGAGGGTGGCGAGGTGCTGGAAGTGGCCGGCTATGGTCTGTCCCCGGCGCTGGCCATCGGCCTGGCCGGAGCCCGCCTTGCGCCGCCCCGGGGCGGTCCGGTTTGCTGGTTCGAGGTGGCCCAGGGCGAGGATCCGGCTATGTCGCCGGCGAGCGCCCGGGTGATCGAGGCCTGGCGCGGGGAGGGCGTGAATGTGCGCAGCGCCGTGGTCCGGGGTGAAGCCTTCTGGGCCACCCAGGAGATCCGGGAAGTGCCCGGTTTGCTGGATGAAACCCTGCGCTGTCTGGAGGAGGTATGCTGATGGAGCAGGCGCTTGTTGTCCAGGCCGGGGACGAGGACCTGCTGAGCATCCTGCATCCGGGTGATGCCCAGGCGACCCGAGGGGTGCTGGTGGTGGTGGGTGGCCCTCAGTACCGGGTGGGCAGCCATCGCCAGTTTTTGTTGCTGGCCCGTCACCTGGCCGCCGCAGGGATACCCGTGCTGCGTTTCGATTACCGTGGCATGGGCGATTCCAGCGGCGCACAGCGGGACTTCGAGCGGGTCGGAGAGGACATCCGTGCCGCCATCGACTGTTTTCAGGCGCAGGTTCCGGGTATGCGTGAGGTGGTGATCTGGGGCCTGTGCGATGCCGCCTCCGCCGCCCTGATCTACGCCTGGCGTGACGAGCGGGTCAGCGGTCTGGTGTTGCTCAACCCCTGGGTGCGTACCGAGGAGGGTCTGGCCAAGGCCTACCTGAAGACCTACTACCTGCAGCGCCTGTTCAGCCGCGACTTCTGGATGGGATTGCTGCGTGGGCGCTTCAATCCAGTGGCCTCCCTGCGCTCCCTTTTGGGCATGGTCCGGCGGGTGCTCGGCAAACCCCCGACCCGATCCGCGGCACAGGGCAGCGGCGAGGACCTCGGGGCAGGCCCCCTGCCTGAGCGCATGGCCGAAGGCTGGAAACGTTATGCTGGTCCGGTCCTGCTCATCCTCAGCGGCGATGATCTGACGGCCGCCGAGTTTCGCGACGTGGCCGGCCATTCGCCGGCCTGGCAAGGCCTGCTTGATCAGTCGCGTGTTACCGTGCAGGAACTGCCGGATGCGAACCACACCTTCTCGCGCCGGGAATGGCGGGATCAGGTGGCGGAGTGGACGCTGGAATGGGTCGCCGGGAGTGGGCCGTGAGCTTCAAATCCACCCCCACCCTAGTCCATCGGGGGGAGGGAATAGTTACAATCAGTTGCCACTTGCCACTTGCCACTTGCCACTTGCCACTGATCATTTGCCACTGACCCCCCATGCCCCGTCCAACTTTTGAAGAAATCTGGCGCCGTCGTTTCATAGAGCGCGGACGCGTGTTCGACGACGATGCCGGTATCGCGGGCTGGACCGATTCCGGTCTGGAGGCGCGGCTGCGTCACTTCCAGCGGGTCTGGCCGGGTGATGAGCCGGGTGCGCGCTGGCTGGATGCCGGCTGCGGGGCAGGTAGTTACACCCGCTATCTGGCAGATCGGGGCGTTGCGCCCATCGGTCTGGATTACTCCCTGCCTTCGGTGCAAAAGGCCCACGCACGCAGTGACGGGGCCATCCCCTGGCTGGTGGGCGACGCCACCCAGCTGCCGGTCAGGCAGGGCAGCATGGACGGGGTCATGTGTTTCGGGGTCATGCAGGCCCTGGCCGGGCCCGAGAAGGCGTTGCTGGAACTCATGTCCGCGGCCAGGCCTGGAGGGCAGCTCTGGGTTGACGCCCTGAATTGCAATGCACTGACCACCCTGCTCAAACGCCTGCGGGCGCGTTTGCGGGGCCGTGCCCTGGGCCTTCGCTACGACAGTCCGAGACACCTGTGCCGCCTGCTGCGTGAGTCGGGGGCCGAGGACGTGCGTGTCTACTGGGTGCCCATTCTGCCGTCCGCCCTGCGTGCTCTGCAGCCCTGGGTCGAATCCGGTCCCGTGCACTGGCTGCTTTCCCGCCTGCCCTGGCTGGCCTCGCCCCTGAGCCACGCCTTCTTGGTGTCCGCCCGCAAGCGGGCCGGCTGAGTGGTGAGTACCTGGCCCGTGATTCCCCGACAGCCGATTGACGGGAGAGACGTGCCTGACGACGGGCTGCATGGGCATCGTGCCCACTCAACAACCCCATACCCCCGTAGGAGCCCAGCCCCCTGGGCGATCTCCGCCTGCGCTGCCCGGGTCGCTTCGCCCAGGGGGCTGGGCTCCTACGGGAATAGCGCCTGCGCTAACACCCTGTTGAGACCACCGGTCTGGCCATGAAGCCCATAGACACCATTCGCGCCAACGTCCGTTCCCTGGGCTGGTTCAACGGTCTGGCCTACCTGCTGGCTGCGGGGCTTGATCGGGTCAGTGGCGGACGTGTACGTCTGGTCAAATATGACCTGGTCGTACAGCCGGTTGTCACCGAGCCCCTGTTGCCCGCCCATCGCGGCAAGAACATCCGTGTCTATGAGGCGGGCCAGGATGACCCTCTCCTGCAGACGGTTCCCGGTCGAAGGGAAGGGGTCATCCAGGAACGTTTCTCCCAGGGTGCCCGCTGCCTGGTCGCCGAGTTGCGTGGCGAGCTGGCCGGGTTCCTCTGGTTCATCAAGGGGGACTATCCCGAGGACGAGGTCCGCTGCCTGTTTCGCCCGCAGCCCCAAGGGCAAAGCGTGTGGGATTACGATGTCTTCGTGGCCGAGCGGCACCGGCTGTCGCCCGTGTTTCTCCGCCTCTGGCAGGCCGCCAACGAGCTGCTGCATGTTGAGGGAGTGCATCACTCCTGTAGCCGCATCTCCGCCTTCAACCCCGCATCCCGGGGTTCTCACGCCAGGCTGGGAGCTACAAAGGTAGGGGCAGCCACATTCCTGTGTCTGGGTTCCTGGGAGTTCATGGCCTCCACCTGCAAGCCGTTTGTGTATGTCTCTTTCAGCGAATCCAGCAGGCCGGTTGTGAAGGTGGGGGCCCCCTCCCCAACCCTCCCCCGCGATGCGTGAGAGGGGGCGAGGGTTGGGGAGGGAGGGGGTATCCCTTCTCACGTGGTTGACGCAGCAGCTACCGTGGACCACAGTCGGTCTATCGAAACCAGAATGAGATTCCACGCGTGAAACTGTCCATTGCACTTAAGCATCACCGCGAGGCAATTCGTCAGATCGTTGAGCATCATCACGCCAGGAATGCCCGAATTTTCGGTTCTGCTCTCCATGGAGAAGATACCGATAAGAGCGATCTGGACATCCTTGTCGATACCACCGAGGAAACATCGCTCTTCGATATTGGTGCTATCCGAATGGAACTGACGGAACTCCTTGGCGTGGAGGTGGATGTATTGACTCCTGGCGCGTTGCCGGAGCGCTGGAAATTGAAAGTGTTGAATGAGGCTCGTCCGGTGTGAGTCGGCGGGACGAGCAAGCGTTGAAGGACTATCTGTAGCACATCCAGCAGGCCATCAGTCGCATTCAACGGTATGTGGCCGGGATCGATCACGCAGCGTTCCTTGCTAATGAGGAAAAGCAGGACGCGGTGATCCGCAACCTCGAGATCATCGGGGAAGCAGCGGGCAACATCCAGCGGCACTTTCCCGATTTTTCCGCCAAGCATCCAGACTTCCCCCTCAAGGCTGCTTACGGGACACGTAATGCGTTGGCTCACGGCTACTTCAAGGTTGATCTGGATGTGATCTGGAGAACGGTGGAACGTGATTTGCCGCTCCTCGGATCTCAGGTCGACGATGCGCTTCGAGCGCTTGGCGAAGGCTGATTGAGCTCTCCCTCTCCCGCTTGCGGGGGAGGGCCGGGGAGGGGGGGAGGGGGGAGTGGTTAGGGTGCGAGGGCTACACTTTCCATTCAATACATTCTTCGCGTACCTGGCGGCTCTGCGAGAGAAATGGCTTTTTTTGTGCCTTTCGTGAGCTTCCTGGTAAATCCCCAGGGCTGCGCTTCATAGGGGCCGTGGGACTCATAGGGCGGGCCATGCCCGCCGTGCAGAGGCGGCGGGCATGGCCC
>SR_TP_S13solDRAFT_1000135_pt1 | contig 39107 bp, 33 predicted proteins | sample SodReaTP_S13sol_FD_11159 | JGI IMG/M metagenome (IMG submission 11159)
TGATGTCTTCGGGCGGCAAGGATTCCCTTGCCGCCCTCCAGGTACTTGCCGCTCGCCCCGGCCCGAGTGTTGGACGCCTGATCACCACCTGCAATGAACGCAACCGTCGAGTTGCCCTGCACGGCGTGCCGGTCAGTCTGCTCCATCGGCAGGCCGATGCACTCGGGCTGCCGATGACCGTGATCGAGCTGCCGGAGAACTGCGACAACGAAACCTACATTGCCCGGGTCGAGGCGGGCCTCGCACCGCTGCGCGAGGCCGGGCTCGACACGCTGGTCTTCGGCGATCTCTACCTGGAAGATATCCGCAGCTTCCGTGAGCAGCAGTTCGCCGGGACGGGACTGGCGCTGGAATTCCCGCTATGGGGCAGCAACACCCGGACCCTGGCCGAGCGTTTGATCGATCACGGCATGCGCGCGATCGTGTGCTGCATCGACCGCGAAGTGCTGCCCGAGACACTGCTGGGACGGCGCTGGGATCATGCATTTCTGTCCGAATTGCCCGACGGCGTAGACCCGTGCGGCGAAAACGGCGAATTCCATACTTTCGTCAACTGGATGCCGGGGATGGACCAGGCCGTCGAGGTCACCCGCGGCGAGGTCCACGTCAGTCACCAGCGATTCTGCATGCTGGATCTTCAGCCTGCCTGACCGCTTCGTCCAGCCACCGGCAAAGGTTTTGCGCCCCGTCGAGCAGGCGCGGCGTGGGCCGAACCAGCAGCGCCGGATCGACTTCCAGCAGATTCCCGCAACCGACTGCGCGCGGCTGTCCGAATGCGCGCCAGCGTTCCAGCGGATCGGCGCTTGATTCATCACTGCCCGCGATGATCGCCAGCGGATCGGCGGCGAGTACCGACTCGATCTCGATGGCCGCCGCGGCACTGTCCAAGCCGGCGAAGATATTGCGCGCGCCACACAACGTGAACACGTCATTGATCACGTGGCGACCCCCGAGCGTGAACAGGGGGCGGGCCGATACCTGGTAGAAGACGGGGATCTCCGACCGATCCGGCTGCTCCCCGTCGCGCATCCCGGCCAGCCGTTGCCTGAATTGCTCGGCACGAGTGGCCGCGGTCTCGGGCCTGCCGGCCAGCGCCCCCAGCCGTTCGATCGCTATTGCGATGTCGTCGATCCTGCGAATGCCGATCATGACGACTTCGATGCCGGCCTGCTCCAGACGGGAGATTGCCTGCGGCGGGGTGCCGTCCAGCCAGGCCAGCGCATGCGTGGCGCGCAGGCGCAGGATGGTTTCCAGGTCGAATCGGAACGCATCCCCGATCCGGGGCAGATCACGAGCCGCCGGCGGCCAGTCACTCCATTCCACCACCCCGACCAGGGAATCTTCGATACCGGCCTGGAAGGCCAGCTCGGTCAGATGCGGGGCCAGGCTGACCACGCGCGGCGGCGCGGATACATCACCATCTACTTCGGCTGTGGCCGTGGCCATGCAAAGCTGCGCGATCGCGAGAAGCGACAAGACACGGGCCGCAGCCCGCAGTCCGGACAAGCATGAAGCGCGCATCCGGAAAATCGGCAGGATCACTGCGCGGCGTCCAGCGACTGGATCAGCGCATCGAAATCCTCGACCGGCGCCAGGCAATGGGTGCCTCGGCAGACCACCGCCCGTGCAGCTTCGGAACCCGCGATTGCCGCCAGTGGCCCCGGCAGGTCCACGCCATTGGCGGGGATGCGGTAGCAGACCAGGTCGATGCGCCGGCTCAGACGGGCATGCCAATCGGCTGGCTGTTCTCCGGCGCCGCCGATCAGCACCTGGGCACGTGGTGACTCGGCCTCGGCGCGGGCGCGCAGCAGGGTGGCATGGGCCATAGGCGTTTGCTCCAGGTCACCGGCCGATCCTTCGAGAAGATCGGATGCCAGCGCGAGGCTTTGGCTGTCGCCGATCAGATGACCAAGCTGCAGCAGCCCCAGCACGGCCAGCCCGGCACCGGCCGGAGTGGCGTCGTCGAGATTGGCGCCGGGCCGGACCGGCAGCGCTTCGTGCAGATGCGGGGTCAGGCGCAGACAGCCGGCCTCGGTGTCGTGAAAGCGCTCGCTGATCCAGCCGGCAAGATCCTGCGCCCGATCCAGCCAGACCTCGTCCCAGTCCGATTGCAGCCGGGCCAGCGCAGCGATCAGGGTCGCCGCGTAATCGTCGAGCAGGGCCGGGTGGCCGCTTCTGCCGCCGCGCCAGACGGCATGGTGCGGTTCGCTGGCAAAACAGCGCTGCCAGACCTGCTCCAGGGTCCGACTTCCCAGCTCGGTCCATTCCGGCCGTTGCAGCAGCCGTCCGGCACGCAGCAGACCGGAGGCAGCCAGCGCGTTCAGCCCGGCCAGCATCTTGTCGTCGCGCCCCGGTGCCGGGCGCTTCTGGCGTGTGGTCAGTAATATCTCGCGCGCCTGTTCGAGCCGGTCGAGTACCTGTGCGGCGTCGTGTGCCGGATCGGTCAACTCGTCGACCGAACGCGCCAGCACCAGGTGCCATCGGCCTTCGAAATTGGCCGGCCCATCGAGGCCAAAGCGCGCCATGGCCAGATCGAGCAGCGGCGAATCCAGCGTTTCCCCGAACTGTTCGCGCTGCCACAGATAGTGTTCGCCTTCGGCAGGCTGGGCATCGGGCTCGGCATCCTCGGGCAGGCTGTCGGCATCCAGGCTGGTCGCCAGGCCGCCTTCCTCCAGAAGCATCCCGTCGGCCAGGAATTGTGCGGTCAGTTCGGTGGTTCGCCGGTACTCGGCCCGGCCCCAGCGCACTGCGGCTTCGGCATACAGCGGCAGCAACTGGGCGTTGTCGGCCAGCATTTTCTCGAAATGCGGAATCTCCCAGGCCGCATCGACGCAATATCGGAAGAAACCGCCGGCCAGGTGGTCGAACAGGCCGTTCTCGGCCATCGCACGCAAGGCATCATCGAGCATTTCGGCGGCCTGCTCGTCGCTGTCGGCGCGGTCCGAGAGCCATTGCAGCAGCGGTGCCTGCGGAAACTTCGGAGCACTGCTGAAGCCGCCGTGGCGCGGATCGCGGCGCGCGGCGAGTTGTCCGATCAGGGCCTCGGCCGGGTTGCCGCCTTCGGCTTTCGCGCCACGTCCCCTGGACAGCATGTTCAGTGCATCGCTGAGCTGGCGATTCTGGGACTTGACCTGGTCGCGCTGCTCGCGCCAGGCCCGGCCGACGCGTTCCAGCAGTTCGCCGAAGCCGATCAGGCCGTGGCGCGCCTCGGGCGGAAAGTAGGTGCCGGCGACGAATGGCGTGAGATCGGCCGGGTCGAGAAACACCGTCAGCGGCCAGCCGCCTCCGCGCTGGGTCAGCAACTGGTGGGCCAGCTGGTAGATGCGATCCAGGTCCGGGCGCTCCTCGCGGTCGACCTTGATGTTGATGAAACCTTCGTTCATGCGGCGCGCGATGGCCTCGTTCTCGAAACTCTCGTGCGCCATCACGTGGCACCAGTGACAGGCCGAGTAGCCGATCGACAGCAGGATCGGACGATCGGCCGTTCGGGCCGCATCAATGGCCTCCGGGCACCACGGCCACCAGTCCACCGGGTTGTCGGCGTGTTGTTCCAGATAGGGGCTGAGCGAATCGGCCAGTCGATTGGGCATTGGCTTGTCATTGCGAGAAAGAAGACCGAAGGATAGCAGCCGCCATCGAGGTCTCGTTTACAATCCAGACTGAATTTCGCCCCGAGCCTGAACCCTGTCGATGGAATCGCGTCCATATCTGGTCGATATCAATCCGGTCGCACTGGACCTGGGGATCATCCAGATCCACTGGTACGGAATCAGCTACCTGCTGGCATTTGTCATCTGCTGGTGGCTGCTCACGCGGCGCGCGCGGGCCGATCACTGGCCGCTGAGCCCGCCCCAGGTCGGCGATTTCATGTTCTGGGTCATCGTCGGCGTGGTCGTCGGCGGACGCATGGGTTACGTGCTCTTCTACGGCCTGGACCGCTGGTTTGCCGATCCGCTGTTTCCGTTATGGATCAACCAGGGCGGCATGTCGTTTCACGGCGGGCTGGTCGGCGTGCTGACGGTGCTCTGGTTCCAGGCCCGTCATCTGGGTACCAGTTTCCTCAAGCTTGCCGATTTCGGCGCCCAGGTCGTCCCGCTGGGCCTGGCGTTCGGTCGGCTGGGCAACTTCGTCGGCGGAGAACTTTGGGGTCGCCAGGCCGACGTGCCCTGGGCCATGGTCTTTCCCAAGTCGCTGACAGCGGCCGACCTGGGCGGGCGCTCGCTGGAGCAGGCCTGGGCCTCGGGCGCGCTGGATCACCTGGCGCGCCACCCATCGCAGCTCTACCAGGCAGCACTTGAGGGACTGGCCCTGTTCGTGATCGTGTGGCTGTTTGCCGCCAGGCCGCGGCCGGCGGGCATGATTGGCGGCGTGTTTCTGGTCGGCTATGCGGTGTTCCGGTGGATGGCCGAATTCTTCCGTGAACCCGACGCCCACCTGGGTTTCGTGGCCTTCGACTGGCTGACCATGGGGCAGCTATTGTCGCTGCCGATGTTCGTCGCCGGTGTCGCATTGATCGCCTGGTCAGCTCGCAGATGAGAACCTATCTCGATCTTCTCGCGCATGTGCTCGAAAACGGCGTTCGCAAGTCCGACCGCACCGGCACCGGCACGCTGAGCGTGTTCGGCCACCAGATGCGCTTCGATCTTGGCCAGGGGTTCCCGTTGGTCACGACCAAGAAGCTGCACCTGAAGTCCATCATCCACGAGCTTTTGTGGTTCCTCCGGGGTGAGACCAACATTGCTTATCTCAAGCAGCATGGCGTGACCATCTGGGACGAATGGGCCGACGAGACCGGCGAGCTGGGCCCCATTTACGGCCGCCAGTGGCGAGCCTGGCCGTTGCCGGGTGGTGGCGAGCTGGATCAGCTCGAAGCCGCGGTCCAGCGCATCCGCCGGCGACCGGATTCACGCCGCCACGTGGTTTCGGCCTGGAACCCGGCCGATCTGCCCGACGAGAAGCTGAGTCCGGCGGAAAACGCCCGGGCCGGGCGCATGGCATTGGCGGCGTGCCACACCATGTTCCAGTTCTGGGTCGCCGATGGCCGGATCAGCCTGCAGCTCTACCAGCGCTCGGCAGATTGCTTTCTGGGCGTGCCGTTCAATATCGCCAGCTATGCGCTGTTGCTGTTGATGGTCGCCCAGGTAACCGGGCTCAAGGCGCACGAGTTCATCCACACCATTGGCGATGCGCACCTTTATCTGAATCACCTGGACCAGGTCCGCACCCAGCTCGAGCGTGAACCGTATGCGCTGCCCGAGATGCGATTGAACCCCGAGCGCCGGCGGCTGGAAGATTTCCGCTTTGAAGATTTCGAACTGCTCGGCTACCAGGCCCACCCGGCCATCCGCGCCCCCATAGCGGTCTGATCGCGCCCATCGTTAAAACAAGACCATGTTTATCCACAGATGAACACGGATGAACACGGATGGTTTTCGGAGGTTGCCTCCGTTGACTGTCGGTGGCGTCATTGAGTGCCGGAGAGTGTGTCGAGGTTTCGTAAATCGTGAATGGTAAATCGTAAATAGAAAAGTCAAAACCGGCCTGGGCCTGTAGCGCGGGTGTCTTTTCGATTCGACCCCATCCGGGTCAGGATGATCGGGCGATGCCGGGTGAGGGGAGGGAACGTTGCACCCAACTTTCAGCGGGGAGTGGTGTTGCCTGGTGGTGAGTCGTGGGTCGCGGGACAGATGATGAGCTTTCAGCCCCTATCCGCTTCTGCCAGGTTTCAAGGAAGGCATTCAGGTTGGGATGCCCCCGTGTCAAGCCCAGTGGCAGCCAGGCTCCATTGAAGCTGAGTTCTTGCGGCAAGGCCGATCGACCCGCGGCTCGCCGGCAGGCGATACCACTGCCCGCCAGGCACCTTGGCCGGCCCCGCTGGCGATTGGGTCAGACATATACCTGATCAGGTCAGGTTTTGGTTTTCTCTGCGTCTCTGCGTCTCCGCGAGAGCCCTTTTATTCTTCACCGTCGAGATTTTCGGTTTGAACCGTTACCGTCCGTCAGAACACGGAACTCCAGCCTGTAGCCGGTCGCCATGCGCTCCCAGTCGGAGATTCTGATTTCGGGGGTTATGCCCGCTGCTGCGAGTTCTTCGGTGCCGGCCAGTTCGATTTCGACCGGTGCCAGTTCGGCCAGCTCCGACAGCCAGCGGGCAGTGCCGCGGTCCGGTGTGCGCAGGGCCGAGCAGCGCGCGATGATCCTTGATGGCTTCGGTTCCAGCAGTTCCAGGGCCCGGCGGATGTCGTGACGCTGCCCGCGGTCGTCGGCATGGCCGAGTACGCGGCAGCCGGTATCGCGTGGCGGCCAGTCGGCGAGATTGTCGGGCTCCATGCCCAGCTCTACGCCGACCAGCACGGGCTTTCCTTCTCCCCCGGTGCCCCGAGGGCCTGACTGGTCGTCATCGCGCGGAGGCTTGCTGCCGAGTTTGCGGCCGGTATCGGCCGTGCCACCGGCCAGCACGGGAAGCAGCCGCAGGTAGCCGGGTTCGGACAAATCCAGTGCCGGCCGGGCAAATGCCCGGCGGATGATCAACGCAATGACCAGGGCCAGCCTTGGCAAGAGCCCCCAGGCGGCCAGCACGGCCAGCAGCCAGGCCGCCCACAGCGCACGATCGGCAGCAGGTGAAGTGCCGTGAAGCACACCGCGGATCTGTTCCTGATCCGGCAGCGTGATGCCGAACAGCCAATACGGCAGCAGGCCGAGGAATTCGATCAGGGAAACCAGCCCGGGCCCGGCCAGAAGAGTGCTTTCCCAGCTGAAATCGAAGCGCAGGCCCAGAAACCGCAGCCACAGCCAGCCGATGCAGCCGAAGAAGAACGCCGCCCAGAATCCGTGCGAGGCCAGCGCCATCAGGCTGCGCCCGTGTTGCCGCCCCCAGGCGGCCAGCGAGGCGGCAAGATGCGCGCGCCAGGGTTCCCGTCCCAGCCGGGTGGTGATGAACGCGGTCAGCCGCCATGCGACGCGACCGGGCAGGCCGCCCGCCAGTTTCCCTTGTCGCGGCCACAGGCTCAGTGTCGCCCACAGCAGCAACAGCAGCGATGGGATGGCCAGCAGCACGATCAGCGCATGCGACAGGGCCAGCACTCCTGCTGCGGCCGGCAGGCTGCCGGCCGCGGTGATCCCGGCCAGCAGACCCAGCAGCCAGATCAGGCCGATGATTGCGCGCAAACCGGACAGACCGCGGCGCGCGGCGCGCTGGATTTCCGGCCCCTCCCGGCGCGCCCGGGCGCGTGCGAGAATGCATCTGGCGGGTTCTGCCGCCGCTCTCCGGGCCGCAAGTGTGGCCGGGTCGTCAATGATGAACTTGCCGCTGCTTTCTTCGCCGCGGCGAATGGTCTCGACCAGTAACCAGTCGACCGGTTCCAGCACAGGATGTGAGGTATTCGCAGGCATATCCGGATGTTAGCGGGTCAGGACGGGCAAGCGCGGCGTGCATGTTTGACTTCCGTCAATTGTTGCAGCGAACGGCTCCACGAGAATACGCCGTGCTCGTACCATAGACCAACGATTTCACCGGGACCGCATTCCATGAACCAGAACCAGACCTACAACGATCGGGTCGTGCGCCAGTTTGCCGTGGCCACGGTGATCTGGGGCATCGTCGGCATGGCCGTGGGCCTGTTGATCGCCGCCCAGTTGATCTGGCCGGATCTGACCCACGGCATCTCGTGGCTGAGCTATGGCCGGCTGCGGCCGCTGCACACCAATGCCGTGATCTTCGCCTTTGGCGGTTCGGCGCTGTTTGCCACCAGCTATTACGTGGTCCAGCGAACCTGCCAGGTCAGGCTGTTTTCCGACAGACTCGCCGCGTTCACGTTCTGGGGCTGGCAGGCGGTCATCGTGGGTGCTGCAATCACGCTGCCGCTGGGCATCACGATGAGCAAGGAGTACGCCGAACTGGAATGGCCGCTGGCCCTGCTGGTCGCCGTGGTCTGGGTCGTATATGCCATTGTCTTCTTCGGCACCATCGTCAAGCGCAGGATCAAGCACATCTACGTCGCCAACTGGTTCTTCGGGGCCTATATCCTGACCATCGCGGTACTGCACATCGTCAACAATCTGGCCATGCCGGCCGGGTTCTGGAAGTCGTATCCGGTCTATTCCGGCGCGGTTGATGCGATGGTGCAGTGGTGGTACGGACACAACGCGGTCGGCTTCTTCCTGACAGCCGGCTTCCTTGGCATGATGTATTACTTCGTGCCGCGCCAGGCCAACCGGCCGATCTACAGCTATCGGCTTTCCATCGTGCATTTCTGGTCGCTGATTGCGATCTACATGTGGGCCGGCCCGCATCATCTGCACTACACAGCGCTGCCGGACTGGGCGCAGACGCTGGGCATGGTGTTTTCGCTGATCCTGCTGGCCCCGAGCTGGGGTGGCATGATCAACGGCATCATGACGCTTTCGGGCGCCTGGCACAAACTCCGGACCGATCCCATCCTGCGCTTCATGATCGTCGCACTGAGTTTCTACGGCATGTCGACCTTCGAAGGCCCGATGATGTCGATCAAGACGGTCAACGCGCTGTCGCACTACACCGACTGGACCATCGGCCATGTCCACGCCGGCGCGCTGGGCTGGGTCGCGATGATCTCGATCGGCAGCCTGTACACGCTGTTCCCGCGCATCTGGGGCTGCAAGCAGATGTACTCGATCAAGGCCATCGAGTGGCATTTCTGGACCTCGACCATCGGCACCGTGCTCTACATCACCGCGATGTGGGCGGCCGGCCTCATGCAGGGCCTGATGTGGCGTACGTTCAACGACGACGGCACCTTGACCTATACCTTCATCGAAGTGTTGTCGCGAACCGAGCCGTACTACATCATTCGGCTGCTGGGCGGGCTGGTGTTCCTGTCCGGCATGTTCATCATGGCCTGGAATGTCTACAAGACCTGGCAGCACGCCGCGGACCGTGCCCGGGAAATCCCGGTACCGCAGCCGCAAAGCGCCTGAAGGAGACGACGAAATGGCACATGAAACCATTGAAAAGAATGTCGGCCTGATGGCGGTCCTGATCGTGGTCGTGATCAGTTTCGGCGGCCTGGTTCAGATCGTTCCGTTGATGTTTCAGTCGGCCACGGTCGAACCGGCCGAAGGTGTGGAACCCTACTCCGCGATCGAACTGGCCGGGCGCGATGTGTACGTGGCCGAAGGCTGCTACAACTGCCACAGCCAGATGATCCGGCCGTTCCGCGATGAAACCGAGCGCTATGGACACTACTCGGTGGCCGGGGAGTTCGTCTACGACCGGCCGTTCCAGTGGGGTTCCAAGCGCACCGGTCCGGATCTTGCGCGCGTGGGCGGCAAGTACTCCGACGACTGGCACCGGCTGCACTTGATGGACCCGCGCGCAGTCGTGCCCGAATCCAACATGCCGGCCTACCCGTGGCTGGCCGAGCGCATGGTCTCGGGCGAGCAGGTTCAGCGCCACATGCGGGCGCTCAGACGCCTGGGCGACCCCTACAGCGACGAGCAGATCGAAACTGCGTCAGACGAGTTGATCGGCGTGACCGAACTGGATGCCCTGATCGCCTACCTGCAGGGGCTGGGCCGGGCCTGGACCGGGCAGCATGAGGCCGCGGTGCGGATCGGAGAAGCACAATGATCGGCGGCATCATCACGCTGCTCGCGCTGTTGGGGTTCCTGGCCGTGGTGGTCTATGTATTCGTGCTCAAGCGGCGCGATGATTTCGAGGAGCAATCCAGGCTGCCGCTGGAAGATCGCGACGAGCCTCATTCAGACAGTATTGATTGGGAAGATCGGGAGAACGGTTCATGACTGCGTTCTGGCATTGGTACATCGTCATACTGACCGTGGGCACGCTGGTTGCCACGGTCTGGTTTCTGATCTGGACTTCCCGTCTGAAGGTGCCGTCGACCCGGGAAGAGGATGGCTCGGAGACCACCGGACATGTCTGGGACGAAGACCTGCGCGAACTGAACAATCCGTTGCCGCGCTGGTGGCTGGGGCTGTTCTGGATTACCGTCGCGTTTTCGATTGTTTACCTGATTCTGTATCCCGGTCTGGGCCGTTACGAGGGCCTGCTGGGCTGGAGCCAGGAGAAGCAGTACGAGCAGGAAATGCTGGCCGCGCGGGCCGCATTCGATGAGCGATTCGGCCGATTTTCGGAAACGTCGCTGACTGAACTGGCTGCCGATTCCCAGGCGGTGGAAATGGGCCGCAACCTGTTTGCACACAATTGCTCGACCTGTCATGGATCGGATGCCCGGGGCGCCCCCGGCTACCCCAACCTGACCGACGATCACTGGATCTGGGGTGGCGCGCCGGACCAGATCGAGCAAAGCGTGTTGCAGGGCCGCCAGGCGGCCATGCCGGGTTTCGGGGGCGCGCTGGATGATCAGCAGCTTGCGCGCACGGCGACTTATGTCCAGCAACTGGCCGGCCGGATAGTGGACGAAACCATGGCCGCGGCCGGCCGTCAGCATTACCAGCAGTTGTGCATTGCCTGTCACGGACCCGAGGGCAAGGGCAACCCGGTGCTCGGTGCACCCGATCTGACTGCCGGGGTCTATATCTACGGCGGGGATCTCGAAACCGTACGCGAAACCATCAGAAACGGCCGGCGGGGCGTGATGCCGGGCCAGGCCGAACTGATCGGCGAGACGCGTGCGCGGCTGACCGCCGCCTGGGTACTGAGCCTCCAGGACGAGTGAGGATGGCCGACGGCGATCGAGATTTCGATCATGCACCCAGGCCGCTGGCCCAGCGCCTGGGGGCGATCCTGTGGCCGTCGTTCTTCGCCGCCGGGGTCTCGACCATGGTGCTGTTTGCATTCGTCGACCCGCTCGAACTGGCCGCGATCAGCTTCCCGGAGGTCGAAATCTCGCGCCAGGCCGGCCACACCATCGCCTTCCTCGGCTTCTGGGCCGGCTACGCCTCGGCCTGCACCTTCACCTGGCTGCTACTCCGGCCGCGCTCGCGGTTTCAGCATGGGCAGTCAAAAAAACGTGTTTAACCGCAGATGAACGCAGATGAACGCAGATGAAAGTCAAAAGCGCGAACACGAAGAGCACGAAGAAGGGCACGAAGGACACGAAGAGAAAATCTGAAAAGAGAAAACTGCAAAGAACCACGCGTTTCTTGTCAGCCAGTTTCAACATGAGCTCAGGATCTTGTTTCACCTGATTTCCTTCGTGTTCTTCGTGCCCTTCTTCGTGCTCTTCGTGTCCAGCTTTTGATTCTGATTCACATCCATATGAGCACATCTTTGGAAAGTTTATTTACCCAGGCAGCCGAATGACCGAAGCCACCAAAGCCGGCAACGAGCAGGAGATTTCGCTCTACGTCAAGGCGCCCAAGGTGTATCCGCGCGAGACGGAGGGGCGGTTTTCGCGTTTGCGGGTGCTGGCGGCCTGGGTGCTGCTGGGGCTGTTCTACGTGCTGCCGTGGATCAATCTCGGTGGCACGCAGGTCGTTCTGTTTGATCTTCCGGCGCGCGAGTTTCATGTTTTTGGCCTGACCTTCTGGCCGCAGGATTTTGTGATGCTGGCGCTGCTGATGGCGATCGCGGCCATGACGCTGTTCTTCTTCACCGCGCTGGCCGGCAGGCTGTGGTGCGGCTATGCCTGTCCGCAGACGGTCTGGACCGAGGTCTTCCTTTGGATGGAGCGCTTCGTCGAGGGCCCGCGCAACAAGCGCATGCGGCTGGACAAGCAACCCTGGAATGCCGAGAAGCTGCGCAAGAAGGCAGCCAAGCAGTTTCTCTACATCACCTTCTCGCTGTGGACCGGGATTACCTTCGTCGGCTTCTTCACGCCCATTCGCGAACTGGTGCCGGCTGCCTTCACGCTGCAGGCCGGCGGCTGGGAGTGGTTCTGGATGCTGTTCTACGGTTTTGCCACCTACGGCAACGCCGGCTATCTCCGGGAACAGGTCTGCAAGTACATGTGTCCGTATGCGCGCTTCCAGTCGGCGATGTTCGATGCCGACAGCCTGGTCATTTCCTATGATGAGAAGCGCGGCGAGCCGCGTGGCGGTCGTCCACGCGAAGCTGACAAGGGAGCGCTGGGCCTGGGCGATTGCATCGATTGCATGGGTTGCGTACAGGTCTGCCCGACCGGCATCGACATCCGCGACGGCTTGCAGATCGAATGCATTGCCTGTGCTGCCTGCATTGATGTCTGCGATGAAGTCATGGACCGCATGGACTATCCGCGCGGGCTGATTCGCTACACCACCGACAACGCATTGTCCGGCCGAGAGTCACGCATTCTCAGGCCGCGCATCTTCATATATGCCGCGGTGCTGCTGGGCATGATCGGGCTGTTCGGCGTGCTGGTCGCCGGTCGCCAGATGGTCGATGTCGATGTTCTGCGCGACCGAAACGCACTGTACCGGGCAGTTGGCGAGAACCTGGAAAACCCGTATCAGCTCAAGTTGACCAACCGCACAGAGGAAACCCTTCTTCTGACGGTGGCCGCCAGCGGGCTGAGTGGGCTTCGCGTCATCGCTCCGCTGGCACCGATCGAAGTCGAACCGGGCAGTGTTGCCAACCGATCGCTGACCCTGGCCGTGCCTGTCGACGGTGCAGCTGCGGGCATGCACGAAATCGAGATCGTGTTGTCGAACGACAGTGATGGCGAAGAACTGGCGCGCGCCGAGACGAGGTTTTATGTGCCGCAGAACGGCAGAAAATAGTGAATAGAAAATTTTTTATTTACAAGAATCCCAAGTTTGCTGTTGAATTTCGAGGCCCGATATCCCAATGCCCCACTCAACCAACAACGAAGCCACCCCCTGGTATCGCCAACCCATGCGTTGGCTGGTTTTCGGCCTGCTGGCCTGGGGGGTTACTGCTTCGACAATCTTGCTTGTTGTGGCCGCGAACAATCCGCCACAGATGGAGACTGGCGATTACGCCGAGCTTGGCAAGGCGCTTGTCGACACGCATCGCCGCGCAGATCGTGCAAAGGAGCTGGGGTTGGTCGGCAGCATTCGGCTGGAAGATCGTCACTGGAGTCTCAGCCTGCAGACCCTGCCCGAAGTTCAGGCCGAAGCCCGGTTGCTGATGCGCATCGAGCATCCCACCGATGCCGGCCGCGATCGCCAGGTTCTGTTGCGGCTGGCCGAGCCCGGTCAGTATCGGGCTGCAGCCGATGCCTGGCCATCGCGCGGTCGCATCATTGTTTCGGATCTGGAACAGACCTGGTGGATCTCATCGACCTTCGAGGCGCATGATTTGGGTCTGGAAGCCATGCTGGTTCCCGAGCGGCTGTAGCTTCAAGCGGTGTTGACCTCTACCCGGCCCACGGCAGGTGGCGACGCGCAGCCGGTGCGTGAGTCCTGCTTCCATTGCGGCGAGCCGGTGCCGACGGGCACCGATCTGGCGGTCGAGATCGATGGCCGGCCGCGTGCCATGTGCTGTGCCGGCTGCCGGGCCGTTGCACAACTGATTCATTCTTCCGGCCTGGGCCGCTATTACGAATTCCGCGATGCCTTGCCCGAACGACCGGAATCCGGGGTCGACGCGGGCCGTTTCGCGGCCTGGGATCGTGATGCCGTGCTCGACCATCACGCGCCGGCCGATGAGCGCGGATGCAGGTCGGTGGTACTGGTGCTGGAGAACGTGCACTGTGCGGCCTGTGCCTGGCTTGTGCAACGCTATCTGGGCAGTTTCCCCGGCGTGGGCCAGTGCCGGCTGGACATTTCCGACGGACGATTGAAGCTCGGCTTCGATCCACAATGCACGCTGTTGTCGACGCTGGCCTCGGCGTTGGCAAGGCTTGGCTATCCGCCGCATCTGGACACGCCCGACTCGGCACTGGCTCGTGATCGCAATGAACGACGACGGATGCTGAAATACCTGATCGTGGCCGCGCTGGGCATGATGCAGGTCATGAGCTATGCGCTGGCCAAGTACATCGGCGCCGGTGAGATGGATCCGGAAACCGAGCATTTCTTCCGCCTGGTCAGCATGCTGGTGGCGGTGCCGGTCGCGCTGTATGCCGGCCAGCCGTTCTACCGTTCGGCCGCCGCTCACCTGGCGCAGCGTCACCTGGGGCTGGATGTGCCGGTGGCAATCGCCATCCTGCTGGCGCTGTTTTCCAGCGTCGCAATCACCCTGTTCGGTTCGGGCGATGTCTACTTTGACTCGGTGGTGATGTTCATCTTCTTCCTGCTGCTGGGGCGTTTTGCGGTGCTGCTCGCGCGCCAGGATGCCGGTACCGCGCACAGTGCCCTGACCCGGGCACTGCCTGCCCAGGCGCGCCGGCTGACTGATGAAGGCAGTGAAATGGTCGGGCTGGTCGAACTGACCGGCGAAGATCGTGTGCTGGTCGCCGACGGCGAAGTCGTCCCGGCCGATGGTGTGGTTCTGGAAGGTGTCGGGCGGGTGGATGAGTCGCTGCTGTCGGGCGAATCCGAGCCGCGCCTGCGCAGTCCCGGCGACGCCGTACTTGCCGGCAGCCTGGTGGTCGGCGGCTCTCTGACCGTGCAGGTCACCGGTCTGGGTCGCGATACGGTGATTTCCGGCATCGTCGATCTTCTCGGCGAGGCCCGGCGCAAGCGGCCGCGGCTGGCGAAGCTGGCCGATCGCGCAGCGGGTATTTTCATTGCCGCGATCCTGCTGGCCACCACGCTGGCCGCATTGTGGTGGTGGCAGCACGACCCGGCACGCGTGATTCCAATCGTGCTGGCCATGCTGGTCGTGGCCTGTCCATGCGCACTGGCGCTGGGCACCCCCACCGCACTGGCCTCGGCCAGTCGCGCGCTGGCACGTGCCGGCGTCCTGGCCTCGAATCCCGATGCCCTGGAAGCGCTGCCCCGGATCACGCATGTAATGATCGACAAGACCGGGACACTGACCGAGCCGGGCATGCATGTCGCCGAGGTCCGCCCTCACGAATCCCTGGACCATGAACGGATCATGGCGCTGGCCGGCGCGCTGGAAAGGGTCAGCCGCCATCCAATTGCGCGCGCCTTCGAGGCGCACGACCGCGGGCTGGAGGTCCAGCGGCCGGGCTCGGAAGCCGGCAACGGCGTGTATGGCGAGATCGAAGGCCAGCGCTGGTTCCTCGGCCGGCCTGAGTGGGTGGAACAACAGATCGGGCAGCCGCACGAGGCTATCGGTGAGGGCATCTGGCTGATGCTGGGCCGGCCCGGGCTGCAACCGGCCTGGATCCGCGTCGATGCGGCGGTGCGCCGCGGCGCGGGTGATCTGATCGCACAACTGCATGGGGCCGGAATCGAGGTGGTGCTGGCCTCAGGCGATCGGCCGGACAATGTCGCGGCCATGGCCCGTCGGCTGGGGATCCGGCAGCATCATGCCGGGCTCAAGCCCGAAGACAAGCTGGCGCTGGCCAGGCGGCTGCGCGCGAAGGGTGCGCGCGTGGCCATGATCGGCGACGGCATCAACGACGCGCCGGTGCTGGCCGGCGCCGACATCTCGATAGCGCTGGCCGAGGGTGCTGCCATTGCACGAACCCAGGCCGACCTGGTCTCCACCGGCCGCAGCTTGGAGCCGTTGCAGAACCTGTTCGCCCAGGCCCCCCGGGTACGCCGTATCATCCGCCAGAACCTGATCTGGGCATTGACCTACAATCTGGGTGCGCTGCCGCTGGCCGCGATGGGTCTGGTCCCGCCATGGGCCGCGGCCATCGGCATGTCGGCTAGCTCGCTGGCAGTGGTGCTCAATGCCCGTCGCCTGGGGCGCATCCCCGGCACCGCAGCGGTTGCAGCACCGAAGCCGGCCGCTGCCCTCAAGCGGAGCCCGGCATGAAAATCATCTACGTCCTCATCCCGCTGTCGCTGATGCTGCTGTCGCTGGCGATCTGGGCGTTCTTCTGGGCCGTGAAGAACGACCAGTTCGACGACCTGGATACGCCGGCGATGGATATTCTCGACGACGACGAAGACCAGGGGCATGGGTTGGAAGATGGGGAGAAAAGCGTAAATGGTAAATGGTGAATGGTAAATGGCAGGCGTTGCCGTGATCTGACGGTTGAAGCAGGCGCCCGCATGGTGGCCGAAGATTTTCCTTGGTAAGTTCAGACAAAACCTGCACAATTCAGTTTTTGCCAATGGCTTCCCGGCAGCACCGGTTGCCATTCACTATTCACTATTTACCATTCACGCCTTATGCCCATCCATTCACGACTTTCAACAAATGCCTGATCGTAGCCTGCCGCATTCGGGAAGCCTGCAGTGACCCCCGCCGCCGCCCTCCTCGCCGGTCTCCTCGCCGGGCTGTTCGGCTCGCCGCACTGCGTGGCGATGTGTGGCGGGATCATGGCGGTGTTGCACGGCCAGGTGCCGCGCGGGCGCGACCGGCTGGCGCTGGGGTTTCATGCCGGGCGGCTGACCAGTTATCTGATCCTGGGCCTGGCGCTGACCGCGCTGGGGATGCTGCCCGAGCGCCTGCTGCCCGGCCACGCCGCGCCGGTGATGCGCCTGGCGCTGGGTGCGCTGCTGGTCTTGCTGGCTGCGTATATCGCCCTGCCGGGCCGGATCCGCGACGTATTCGGTGAACTGGCCCGGCCGCTGACTTCCCGCGTGATGCCGCTGTTCAATCATCTGCTGCCGGCCGATCGCTGGAATCGTGCAATCGGACTCGGCCTGCTCTGGGGTCTGCTGCCGTGCGGGCTGCTGTACGGCATTCTGGCCGCGGCCTGGCTGCTGGCTGATCCGGCCGCGACCATCGCCATGGTGCTGGGCTTCGGCCTGGGCACATTGCCGCTGCTGGCCGGCGGCGGGTTGGCGATCGCCCGCCTTCGTTCGCGCATCCGCGCACCCTGGCTGCGCCTGCCGGCCGCCGCCATGCTGGCGATCACCGGCACGCTGGTCGCGCTGGGCCCATGGCTGGCACATGCTACCGGTCACGAGGCGGTTCAATATCTTGTGGATTGCGTCACATCATGAGGGCTGCGGTTCATCAAACCCCGATTGCGCGGTTGACTCGGGCGGCCATCGCCGAGGCAACCGTGCGAACAGGATTTGACCAGAATCAAACAGCTGGTGCGTTGACCCCGTAAGCTTGCCGCCACTAGCATCCACCAATATCGCTGCCATGTCCGAGACCCGCCGTCCCCGATTCGATGCCGACCTGATTGCCAAGTACGGCGGTGCCGGTCCGCGCTATACCTCGTACCCGACCGCGGTGCAGTTTCGCGATGATTTTGGTGCTGCCCAGTGGCGCCAGGCGCTGAGCGAGAGCAATCAACTGCCGATTCCGGCCGATCTGTCGCTGTATGTGCACGTGCCTTTCTGTGCAAGCCCCTGTTTCTATTGTGGCTGCAACCGGGTGATTACCCGCTCGACCACGGCCGGGCAGGAGTTTCTGATCGACCTGGAGCGCGAGCTGGACATGACCGCGCCGCTGATCGACGATGATCGGACGGTGCGCCAGGTTCACCTCGGCGGCGGCACGCCGACGTTTCTTCGCACTTTGCAGATCGGGCAGCTGATGCGCCTGTTGCGCACCCGCTTCCGTTTTGCTGAAGATGCAGAGATCGGCCTGGAGGTCGACCCCCGCTCGGTCGAGCCGGCCGATATTCGCGCCTTGCGCGAGCTGGGTTTCAACCGCATCTCCATCGGCGTCCAGGATCTGAACCCGGATGTGCAGCAGGCGGTCAACCGGGTGCACGACGAGGCACGCGTGGCCTCGATTGTCGGTGCGGCGCGTGCCGTGGGGTTCGACTCGATCAGCCTGGACCTGATCTACGGCCTGCCCAGGCAGACCACCGAGGCGTTCGCGCAGACCGTCGAAAGCATCATCGAGATGCGTCCGGATCGGCTGTCGGTGTTCAATTACGCGCACATGCCCCATCTGTTCAAGGCCCAGCAACGGATCAATGCCGAGGAACTGCCTGCCCCGGCAGTCAAGCTGGCGATTTTCCGCAACACACTGAATCGTCTGCTTGACGCCGGGTATGAATTCATCGGCATGGATCATTTTGCATTGCCCGAGGATGATCTGGCCAAGGCCCGGCGCGACGGCACCATGGTGCGCAATTTCCAGGGCTATTCCACCTGCGGAGGGCTGGATCTGCTGGCGTTCGGGCCCAGCGCGATCAGCGAGGTCGGTGACAGCTTTGCCCAGAACCAGAGAAAACTGGTCGATTGGCAGATCGCGGTGCGCGAGGCGAGGATGCCGATTGCGCGCGGACTCCGGCGCAGCGTGGATGACCGGCTGCGCGCCGATATCATCAGTACGGTGATGTGCCGTGGCCGTCTGGACTATCGCCCGTTCGAGCGGGAGTACCAGTTCTCGTTCGGCAGCTACTTCGAACCTGAGATCTCGCGCCTGGCCGCGCTGGAGGCGGATGGCCTGATCCGCCTGCAGGAACACGGTTTCGAGGCCACTGATGCCGGGCTGCTGTTCCTGCGTGCCGTGGCAATGGTGTTCGATGCCTGGCTGGACCACGGAGAGGGTTCGCAGTCGCGTTTTTCCCGGATCGTCTGATTCCGAATCAGGGGCAGTTGCATCGCGCATTCACGCGTCACATGTGACGGATGTGATATCCTTTTCAAGACGAAAATGATCGGGGAGTGGCAATTCAGTGAGCGATCCGATTCCGCTCAGCGAGGCAGGCTCGACCAAGACATCGTGCCGCCAGTGCGGACTGTTCGATTTGTGCTTTGCCCAGGATGTGGCCGAATCCCGGCGCGACGAGCTCGACCGGATCATCCGGCGGCAGCGTTCTCTTGACCGCGACAGCCATCTGTTTCATGCCGGTCAGGAGCTCAAGAGTGTCTGCGTGGTGCGTTCCGGCACGGTCAAGACCTACCAGCTCTCGACCGAGGGCGACGAGGTCGTGACCGGTTTCCACCTGCCCGGTGAACTGATCGGTCTGGACGCGATCGGCGGCGGCAAGCACCCGGAATTCGCCGTCGCGCTGGAAGAGAGCACCTATTGCGAGATCCCGTTTCGGGATTTCCAGCGCATTCTTGACCAAAGCCCCGAGCTCAACCGGCTGATGCTCAAGCTGCTGTCGGTGGACATGGCCGAGACGCGCGAGTTGCTGCTGATCATCGGGCGGATGGAAGCGCGTGCCCGGGTAGCCATGTTCCTGCTAAACCTGTCGCGTCGTCTCAAGCGCCGCGGCGAGGACGGACTGCGATTCCGTCTTTCCATGGACCGGCGCGATCTGGCCAACTACCTGGGCCTGACCATCGAAACCGTCTCGCGCACGCTGAGCTGGATGCAGAAAGAAGGCATGCTGTCGGTGCGCGGCAAGCTGGTCGAACTGCACGAGCCGGATGAATTGCTGGAAACCGCCGGCCGCGAGCACGAAGAGCTGCTGCTGCACCGCAAGAGCGCCTGAATCCCGCAATCCCCGCGCCGATCCTCCATCGCGCAGGAATTCCGCTTGTCGAAACCCTTCGTGGGCAGCGCCCACGCGGATGTGGGAGCGAACTCCGATTCGCGATATTCCCGGGCATTGAATCGCGGTCGGATACCGCTCCCACCAATCCCTGCCTGCTGGCAGCGTTTCAGTCCGGGATGCGGGTCGGGCCGATCAACTGGCCGAAAAACAACGCATTGGCCACCAGCCGTTCGGTGCCCACCCAGTAGCCGCGAAACAGCGGTTCGTCGGCAATGCGCACGACCAGGCCGGCACCCAGCCGGTCGGCGGCAATGGCCGGTGTCGCGGCGAGTCTGGCGGCCGTGTCTTCATGCAGATAGCCGGCCACCAGCGGGTTTTCGGCGTAGTGTCCCGGGGTGGCGTAGCGATTGGTGCTGCGCTTGAGGATGTGCGCGCCCTGCCGGAACGTGGTGACCGAGTCGCGCCGGTAGCCGTAGCCCAGCGGGTGTGTCGTATCCAGCTGCACCTGCAACGCACTGCCGCCGATCAGCGTGCGGGCAAAATCCAGTTCATGGTCGGCGTAGCGGGCGTAGGGCTCGCTGTCGCCGTTGTCATTATTGCCGCCGTCATCTGCAAACGACCAGCCTAGATCCAGCGACTCCACCCAGCCGGCCGCATTGCCCAGCGCAATCAACTGCCCGCCGCCGCGCACGAAGTCCCGCAGCCGGGATTTCAATTCCTCCGGCGCACGGCTGTAGCGGCCGGAAGGCGCGATGATGTGGGTGTAGCCGGCCAGATCCGAGGGCAAGGAATCGGTATCCACTCTTGTCACCGGTTGATCCAGCAGCAGATCGAAGTAGCGCCAGACAAAGCCCGCGCTGTAGCTGGTCACGCCGCTGCCGGTCAGCAGCAGTGCTTTGGGGGCTTCGAGTATCGGTGCGTTGGGGCTGCCCAGGTCGATGCCGTCGCGCGCAAGTCCGCGGGAAATGACATGGATCTCCACATCGAATTGGCCGGCCAGCTCCGCCAACCGGTTGCCCACCGGCGGAAGATGGTCGGGCTGGATGCCCGACTGAATCAGCACGCTGCCGCGTTCCAGTTCCACGCGCCCCCGTGTGCCGTCGAGCTCAGCCGGTTTCTTGATTGCCTGCACGCGGTAGCCTTCGGCCAGCAGCGCGGCCAGAACGGCCGGTGCGCGATGCTGGTGCCAGGGCATGCCCCAGGCCAGGGCCTCGCTTGCAACGTCTGGCGCGGCGTGCTGCAGCGCATCGACTGCCAACGCCTGGCCGGTGCGCGGCAGGCGCGCGGCGCGGGATATCGGCAGGTCGAAGGCATGCTGCAGCGGCCAGGCCGAGACGTCGTAGAAGGTCTCCATGGGCAGATCGGTGGGGATGTCGAAGATCGCGCGAATGAAACGCAGCTGGTCCTGGTCATCCGGAATCGCCCAGGCCTGGCCGGGTTCGAAGCGCTGCCCGGCGACGGTCACGGCTTCGTCCACCGGCCGGATTTCGATGCCGTGGCCCAGCAGCAGTTGCAGCAGACTCCGGGCCCGGACCGGGTCGTCGTCATCGCCGATGATCCAGCCGCCGTTGCCGGCCATGCGCCGTGCCTCGGCAAAGAACTGCCGCTGGTGCCCGATCAGTTCGTCGCTCAGGGCCAGTCCGGCGGCCAGCGTCGAGATCGAGGTGCGTACCTGGTTGGCAATGGCGTCGGCGAAACTGCGTTCGCCCCAGGGGGTGTCCATCCGGTGACCGCGCGCGGAGCCTTGTTCGAACAGGATGCCGATACCGCCGGTCAGGTCCGGGTAGGTCGAACCCTTGCCCAGGTAGTAGTCGTCGAAGCTTTCCTTGTTGTAATACGGCTCGCCGGCCTGGTCGAGGATTGCGGCATGGAATTCGGCGATCTTCGCGGTCAGCTCGAACACCCGCTCCGGGGTAGCCGGGTTGTTGCGTTCCGGAATTCCGGGCTGGAAGAAGTAGCTGGACTGGCCGCCCATTTCATGCTTGTCGGTCAGCACGTGCGGTCGCCACTGCTGATAGTGGGCGATGCGATTGCGCGAGACCGGGTGCGTCAGCGGCATCCAGTCGCGGTTGAGATCGAACCAGTAATAGCTGGTGCGCCCGTTGGGCCAGGCTTCGTTGTGTTCGCGGTCGTTTGGGTCGGCCGAGGGATTGCGGCCTCGATGCATGTTGACCCAGTGGGCAAAACGATCGATCCCGTCGGGATTGACCATGGGCTCCATCACGATGATCAGCTCGTCCAGCCAGCGCTGCACCCGTTCGTCGTCGGAGGTGGCGAGATACCAGGCCGTGACTGCGGCGGCCGACGCCCCGGAGGCCTCGTTGCCGTGCACTGAATAGCCCAGCCAGATCACCGGCGGACCGTCTCCGTCGCGGCTTGCGCGGACCCGGTCGGCCCGGAGCCGCTCGACCTTTTCCCGGTTGATTTCGCGGCCGAAGTAGAGCAGGACCTGCTCACGGCCCCCGGTGCTGCGCCCGATGGTTTCGATCTCGACCCGATCGTGCCGGCGTGCCAGTTCGCGGTAGAACGCGAGCAGTTCATGATGGTGCGGATGGCGATCGCCGGGTGCGAATCCCAGCAGTTCTTCCATCGCCGGGGCGTCGACCGAATCTGCATCCAATCCCGGCAGCGAGGCCATCGCCGGCGTGAGCAAGGCGAGCAGCACAAGGGGCGGGGCAAGGGTCAGGGCAAGTCGGGTCAGACAGGGCATCGCGGGTATCTCATGATTTCGGGCAGGCTGATAGGATACCGATATGAGTGGCCTGAAGTCAGGCAGTCAATCCGACCCGCTAAAACGTGGAGGAAACCTGATGCAATTGATCTCGAACGATCTCGTCGACGATGCTCCGATCTCGCCGCGCCTGGCGTTCGGCAAGCCCGATCCCGAACAGCACATGGCACTGTCGGACAATCTCAGCCCGCATCTGGCCTGGCAGGACGTTCCGGAAGGAACCCGTTCTTTCGTCGTGCTGTGCGTGGATCCGGACGTGCCGTCGGTGGCTGATGATGTCAACCAGGAGGGAAAGACGCTACCGGCCGACATGCCGCGGGTGGATTTCTACCACTGGGTCATGATCGACATTCCGGCCGACGTGACCGAGCTGGCGACCGGCCAGTGCAGCGACGGCGTGACCGCCGGCGGCAAGCAACGTCCGGTCGGGCCCGCCGGTGCCCGCCAGGGCCTGAACAACTACACCCAGTTCATGGCCGGTACCGAAATGGAGGGCAGGTATTTCGGCTACGACGGCCCGTGCCCGCCGTGGAACGATGAGCGTCTGCATCATTACCATTTCACCGTTTACGCGCTGGATGTCGAGCGACTGGACATCGACGGCGAGTTCGATGGCCCGGCGGTTGTCGAGGCCATGCAGGACCATGTGCTGGGCCAGGCCACCATTTCCGGCACCTACACGCTGAATCCGGAAGTCGGTTGAGTCCCGAAACAGCAGTCCCGAGTCCCGAACAATGACCCTCCTCCAGATCATCGTCCTGGCCCTGATCCAGGGCATCAGCGAGTTTCTGCCGGTCTCCAGTTCGGCCCATCTGGTGCTGGTCGGGCAGTTTGTCGAAAGCTGGGGCGACCAGGGGCTGGCGTTCGACGCCGCGGTGCATGCAGGCACGCTGGCTGCGGTCATGATCTATTTCCGGCGCGATCTGGCCGCCATGGCTCACGCGGCGCTGGACAGGCAATCCCATGGGCAATCTGATCCGGCCCAAAGACAACTGTTGACGTGGCTGGTCGTGGCGACAATTCCGGCCCTGGTCGTCGGCGCACTGGCCTCCGGCCTGATCGAGGCCTGGACCCGGAACCCGGTGCTGATCGCCTGGACCACGATCGTGTTCGGGCTGCTGCTGGGGCTTGCCGACCGGTTCGGGAGCAAGGCCGGGCCGGTCGAGTCCCTCGGCCTGCGGCATGCGCTGCTGATCGGGCTGGCCCAGGTGCTGGCGCTGATCCCGGGCACCTCGCGATCCGGTGTCACCATCACCGCAGGGCTGGCGCTGGGCCTGACGCGACAGGCGGCGGCGCGTTTTTCGTTCCTGCTGTCGATTCCGATCATCGCCGCGGCCGGTGCCTGGGGTTTTGCCACCGGCATTGCCCGCGGCGGCTCGTTCGAGCTCGGCCAGTTCGTGGCCGGCGCGCTGATTGCAGGGGTAGTCGCCTGGCTTGCCATCGCCGCCTTCATGGCCTGGCTCAGGCGCTTCGGCATGGCCCCGTTCGTGGTCTATCGGCTGCTGCTGGGAGCATTTCTGCTGTACTGGTTTGCGCTGCGGTGAGATATGTTGTCGCCGCTTGGTGGACAAAATTGCTCTTTCCGGGCCCGAATGCAGTCAGCCCGCCTGTGCGCACGAAATTGGTCTTCGTTTTGCAGCGCAAAAAAGGTATGCTTGATATGCAACTCACCCATTTCAAGGAAATTCTCCCATGAGTGCTCAAGACATCCTGAAGCAGATCAAGGATGAATCCATCGAGTTTGTCGATCTTCGTTTTGCCGACACCCTGGGCAAGGAACAGCACGTCACCCTGCCGGCCGGCATCGTCGACGACGAGATGCTCGAAGAGGGAAAGATGTTCGACGGATCCTCGATCATCGGCTGGAAAGGCATCAGCGAGTCCGATATGGTGCTGATGCCGGATTGCCAGGCGGCGTTTGTTGATCCGTTCACCGAGCATCCGACGCTCAATATTCAGTGCGACGTGCTCGAACCCGACACGCTGCAGGCCTACAGTCGCTGCCCGCGTTCGCTGGCCAAGCGTGCCGAGGCCTACCTGGCCGCCACCGGCATTGCCGATGCGGCGTATTTCGGCCCCGAGCCGGAGTTCTTCGTGTTCGACGACGTGCGCTGGAAGAACGACATCTCGGGTTGCAGCTACCAGATCGATTCCGAGGAAGCGGCCTGGAATACGCACAAGGAATACACTGACGGGAATACCGGCCATCGGCCACGCATCAAGGGCGGCTATTTCCCGGTGCCGCCGGTCGACAGCCTGAATGACCTGCGCTCGCTGATGTGTGTCACGCTGGAAGCCTGCGGCATTCCGGTCGAGGTGCATCACCATGAAGTCGGCACCGCCGGCCAGTGCGAGATCGGTACGCGCTTCAACTCGTTGACGCGCAAGGCCGATGAGCTGCTGATGATGAAGTACATCGTGCACAACGTCGCCCACCTGCACGGTCGCACGGCCACTTTCATGCCCAAGCCGCTGGTCGGCGACAACGGTTCCGGCATGCATGTGCACCAGTCGCTGGCCAAGGAAGGCAACAACCTGTTCTCGGGCGATCAGTACGGCGGCCTGTCTGAAACCGCGTTGCACTACATCGGCGGCATCTTCAGGCACGCCCGCGCGATCAACGCGTTTGCCAATTCGACCACCAACAGTTACAAGCGCCTGGTGCCGGGTTTCGAGGCGCCGGTGCTGCTGGCCTATTCGGCTCGCAACCGTTCGGCTTCGTGTCGGGTGCCGTGGGTCGCCAGCGCCAAGGCGCGCCGCATCGAAGTCCGCTTCGGCGATGCCGCCGGCAATCCCTACCTGATATTTGCCGCGATGATGATGGCCGGCCTGGACGGGATCCTCAACAAGATCGATCCCGGCTCACCGATGGACAAGGATCTCTACGATCTGCCGCCGGAGGAGGAGCGCAACATTCCGCGCGTGTGCCACGCGCTGGACCAGGCGCTGGAGGCGCTCGATGCCGACCGCGATTTCCTCAAGGCCGGTGACGTGTTTTCCGATGACCTGATCGACGGTTACATCGAACTGAAGATGAAGGAAGTCACGCGCTTCCGGATGTCCACCCACCCGGTCGAGTTCGACATGTACTACTCCTCGTAAGCCCAAGGCTGATGAGTTAAGGATCGGCACTTTGTAGGAGCCTGCTTGCAGGCGAACAAAAGCGGGACTCCGTAGCCATTCGCCTGCAAGCAGGCTCCTACAAATGCTGCGTAACTCAACAGTATTGATCGCAAGCCGGATTCCGCCCCTGCCCGGGCCGGATGCCGGGGCAGGGGTGGATTGAAATTTTCCGGTGTTTGTGGCCTACTGTCGGTATGTTCCGAGCAGCATGATTCCGGAGATCGAAATGGCCGTACTGCACAAGTTCCTGTTCCTGGTTGCTGGATGCGCGCTGGCGGCGGCGGTGATCGCCCAGCCGATCTACAAGTCTGTCGACGAGCACGGCAATGTGACATATACCGACCAGCCGCCGGCCGACGGCAGTGCGCCGATTGACTTGCCCGAGCTCAGCGTCGTCGAATCCGCCGATCTCGGCAACCTGGAGGCCGCCCGCCGGGCCGCTGCCCAGGCGCCCGAAAACGATGAGCCGCAACAGCCGGCGGAAATCGTCGTTCCCGAGATCCGCATCGCTTCGCCCAGCGAGGAAGAAACGATCGTCAATACCGGCTATGTGCTGCCGGTGCGCGTGGCGGTCAATGGTGAAATCCCGCCGGGGGCGCAGTTCGTCTATGCCATAGACGGCGAGGTTCGGCTGACCAGCCCGAATCCTTCAGTGGCCATCGATGAGGTCTTCCGCGGCGAGCACACCTTGCAGGTGCAACTTCGTTCCGCCGAGGGTCAACCGCTGGCCCAGACGCAACCGGTGCGGTTCTTCATGCGCCAGATGTCGGCGCAGTTCTCCCGCCCGGGCAACTGAACCCAGGCACTTTCAGGTTTCAATCCAGAACGTGACGGGCCCGTCGTTGACCAGTGCGACCTGCATGTCGGCGCCGAAGCGGCCGAAGGCGGTCTCCGGCCATGCAACGCGGGCGCGCTCGCTGAGTTGATCGAACAGGCGCCGGCCGGTTTCCGGCGCGGCGGCGGGCGTGAAGCTGGGCCGGTTGCCCTTGCGTGTGTCGGCGGCCAGCGTGAACTGCGGCACCAGCAGCAGGCCGCCCCCGGTATCGCGCAGCGAAAGGTTCATGCGGCCGTCCGCGTCGGGAAAGATGCGATAGTTCACAATCCGTTCCAGGAATCGATCGATGCGCGAATCGTCGTCTTCGCGCCGGAAGGCGACCAGCACCAGCACGCCGCGGCCGATCTCGGCGATCCGTTCCTCGCCGACCGTCACCGAGGCTTGCGAAACCCGCTGCAACAACCCGATCATGGTCTTCCCGTGCCGTAAATTCAGGCGCGATGGTAGCATCGCCGGGCGATGAAGATTCTTGCTGCCCGCCTGTTGTTGCGTCTGTTGGCAATGCTGCCGCTGAAACTGCTGCGGGCGTTGGCCGCCGTGGTCGGCACCTTGCTCGGCGCTTTGCCGTGGCGGCGGCATCGGCTGCTGGCCGCGAACCTGGCGCGCGCGTTTCCGGAACTGTCCGATACCGAGCGCTTGCGGCTGGCGCGCGCCAACCGAATCGAAATGGCCCGTACCGCCTTCGAGAGTGCCTTGCTGTGGCATCGCTCGCGCGCCTGGATCAGCCGACACATCGTTGCCGTGGAGGGCCGCGAACGGGTCGATCGCCGGCTGGCCGAGGGCCGCGGCCTGCTGGTGCTGGGCGGGCACCTGGGCCAGTGGGAGCTGTCCATCCTGTATGGTTTTTTCGAATTGCCGATCTCGTTTCTGTACAAGCCGCCGCGCTCGGCCGAGGCCGAGCGCCAGCTCAACTGCATGCGTACCCGCTTCGGAGGCCAGATGATCCGCACCGGCGGTCCGGCGCTGCGCACGGTCCTGAAGCAGTTGCGTGCCGGTCGCGCCGTGGGCATGCTGTTCGACCAGTTGCCGAAAGCCGGCGATGCGCGCCTGGTGCCGATGTTCGGCCAGGCCGTCGCCACAATGACGCTGCCGCATCGGCTGATCCAGGCCACCGGTTGCGCGGTGGTGATGGGGCATTGCCTGCGTACCTCCGGCGGCTGGAAGATCGTGTTCGATGATGTGCCCGGCGCCGATGACCCCGACCCGTCAGCCGCGCTTGCGGCCATGAACAGGGCGCTGGAGCGGGCCATCGAACGCGCCCCGGCCCAGTATCTCTGGCACTACCGGCGCTTCGATTCACTCTTGGGCCGGAGAAACGTAACCTGATTATTTACATGTCTCAGCCATCGCTAAAAACCTCTCCACAGATTACGCAGATTTACACAGATTATTGAATGGAAGTTGTTTTTTTTCCCTTTTGTTAATCACTGCTGCCGTAATTTCTAGCCAGGACGTTACACGTCGATTCTCAAATCCGGGACGAATGGTTTGTCCCCTTGATATTGAATCGCTTCGATGCGTTGAACGCCCCTGATCGAGGCCATGCTGGTTTTTTAACAAAAAAAAATAATCTGTGTAAATCTGTGTAATCTGTGGCCCCAAGGGTTTCGTCCTGGTGTAGTTGAATGCCACGCGGCCGTGCGGGGTAGTATCGTGAGCAAGTCAATTCTGCCGCCCGGGCGGCCTGGACCCTTGCATGCTGCGTCTGCCGCTGGTTGACCGTTTCAAGTTCTTCATCGAGCGCCAGTTTGTCAAGGGCGCCGGCTTCCAGCTGCTGATTGTCGCGGTCGTGATCGGTCTGATCTCGCTGGCCGGCGGCATTGCCCTGCGCCTGACCGAGTCCGATACCGGGCTGGTCGATGCGATCTGGTGGGCGTTTCTGCGGCTGACCGATCCAGGTTACCTCGGCGATGACGAAGGCACCTGGGCCAGAACGGTCTCGACCTTCCTGACCGTCAGCGGCTACGTCGTGTTCATGGGTACGCTGGTTGCGATCATGACCCGCTGGCTGATTGCGCGCATGCTGGAGTTCGAGCGCGGCCTGACCCCGGTGGCGATGCACAATCACATCGTCATCCTGGGCTGGACCAATCGCACGCTTCCGCTGCTGCGCGAACTGATCGGCAAGCACGGCAGCCGGGATCGCATCCGTGCCGCCTTCGGCATGCGCAGGTTGCGTGCGGTGGTGTTGTCGGAAGACGTCTCGCCGGCTCATTTTCAGGCGATCCGGGCCGATCCGGCATTGCGCCGCAGCGCGCGCGATATCGTCCTGCGCTACGGATCGGTTCTGGAGGAAGCTGCCATTCACCGTGCTGCCTGTCTGAATGCCGCGGCCGTGATCCTGCCCGGCGGTTACGGGCGCGGCAGCGAGCTGGTATCAGCCGATGTCGAAATCACGCGAGCCCTGCTTTCGATCGACACGCGCGCGGCCGGACTTGGGCAGCCGCCACCGCTGATGATCGCCGAGATCCGCGATTCCCGGCGCGTCAAGATGCTGACCAGCGCCTACCGCGGGCCGCTGGAAGTCATTCCGACCGACGACACAATCAACCGGCTTCTGGTCCAGACCATGCTGCACCCGGGGCTGGCGGCATTTCTCGGCGAGGTGCTGGCCAGCCAGACCGGCAACGAGTTCCGGCTGGCCGAGGCCGGGCGCCTGGCCGGTGCCAGTCTGCGCGAGGCGCAGACCCGGCTACCCCGCGCTATCGTGCTCGGCCTGCTGCGACAGCAGGGCCCGGCGCGCGCGGCCATGCTGTGTCCGCCTTCCGAGACCCGCATCGAACAGCAAGACCTGCTGGTGCTGCTGGCGCGTTCGGTCGCCGATACCCAGCCGCAGACCGGCGCGCGGGGTTCGTGGTCGGTCGGCGAGCGCAGACCGAAATCGGGTCGCAGGGCACATGCCGGACGGCTGCACCTCCTGCTGCTGGGCTGGAGCGAGCGCGTCCCGGGTCTGCTCGACGAACTGGCCAGCTATCCGGCGCTGCAGGTCGAGATCGATCTGCTCTCGATCGTCGATGTCCAACTGCGTGAACGCGAGATCGAGCGTTACTCGAAGCGGGCCGCCGGGGTTTCGGTGCGCCATGTCGAAACCGATTACCTGCTGACCGGTGAACTGGAGCGCCTGGACCTGGCAGGTTTCGACAGCATCTTCCTGCTGAGCAGCGATCGTCTGGACAGCGCCGAGGAAGCCGATGCCCGGGTCATCGTCGGGCATCGCATCATCGAGGCGGCGCTGGCCGAGGCCGCGCGCAAGCCGCAATTGCTGGTCGAGTTGTCCGACCCTGCAAACCAGGGGTTGATCGACAGCAAATCGGTCGAGACCCTGGTTTCACCAATGCTGGTCAGCCACCTCATGGCCCAGGTTGCGCTCAGGCGCGAGATTCGCCTGGTGTTCGATGAGCTGTTCACCGAAGGCGGGGCCGAGATCGTGTTTCGCCCGGCTGCTGACTACCACATCAGCACCCACCACAGTTTCGCCGCGCTGGAGGCGAAAGTGGCCGAGCGCGGTGACGTGCTGCTCGGACTGCAACCGGCCGACCAGATGCTGATGCTCAACCCGGCGCGTGAGCAGGTTTTCGAGATGCACCCGGATGACCGGTTGTGCGTGTTGACCAGAACCTGAATGGAAGCGGTTATGGTATGGGTATGAAACCACGTCATTTGCATTTGTTGCCGCTGGTGCTTGCAACCTGCCTTCTGGGCCTGGCCGCCTGGGCGGTGGGGCAGGGGGTCGAACACGATGGCCCCGCTGTCGGTCAGGCGTTCGTGCTGACTGTAGATGACGCAATCGGGCCGGCCACGCGCGATTACATCGTGCGCGGTATCGAGCGGGCCGAGAATGAAGGTGCCGGGCTGGTCGTGATCAAGCTCAACACCCCCGGCGGCCTGGATGCGTCGATGCGCGACATCATCCGCAAGTTCCTGGCCTCGGAAGTGCCTGTGGCGACCTGGGTCGCGCCGTCGGGTTCGCGCGCGGCCTCGGCCGGGACCTACATGCTGTATGCCAGCCATATCGCCGCGATGGCGCCTGCGACCAACCTGGGTGCGGCCACGCCGGTGCAGATCGGTGGGGGCGGCGGTGGAGAGGAACGGCAGGAGCCGGTCACGCCGCTGGAGCGCGCGCGCGAGGCACTGGAATCGCAGCGTCAGCAGGATGACACCGATGCCGAAGGCGAGCAGCCGGCCGATGTCGATGAGGCCGAAGAGGAATCCAGCCCGGCCATGCCTGGCGATGCCACCAGCCGCAAGGTCATCAACGATGCGGTGGCCTACATCAAGGGCCTGGCCGAGCGCCATGGCCGCAATGCCGAGTGGGCCGAGCGCGCGGTGCGCGAGGCGGTCAGCCTGACCGCCAGCGAGGCGCTGGAAATCAACGTCATCGACGTGATCGCGGCCAGCCTGCCTGAACTGCTGGAGGCAATCGACGGGCGCGTGGTGCAAATGGACGACGGCGAGCGGGAACTGGCGACCGCCGGACTGGAGATCGTCGAGATCGAGCTTGACTGGCGTACAAGGTTTCTGGCCATCATCACCAATCCGACGCTGGCCTACATCCTGTTGATGATCGGCATCTACGGGTTGATCCTGGAAGGCTACAACCCCGGTGCGCTGGTGCCGGGCGTGATCGGCGGCATCTGCCTGCTGCTGGCGCTGTATGCGTTCCAGATCCTGCCGGTCAACTACGCCGGCCTGGCGCTGATGGTGCTGGGCCTGGCGCTGATTGCAGTCGAGCTGTTCGTGCCCTCGTTCGGCATCCTGGGCATCGGTGGCGTCATCGCCATGGTGTTCGGCTCGATTATCCTGTTCGACAACGAAGTGCCGGGGTTTGACATGAACACAGGAATCGTGATCGGCATGGCGCTGTTCTCGGCACTGCTGTTCGCCGCCATCGTCTACCTGGCCGCGCGCACGCTGAAGAAACCGCGCCGGTCCAGTGACCAGATGCTGGTCGGTGAAGAAGCCGAGGCGATCAGCGACTTCAACCCAGACCAGAACGGAGAAGGCCGCGTCCACCTGATGGGCGAGGACTGGCGCGCGCGATCGAGCAAGCCCGTTTCGCGCGGCGACCGGGTGCGCGTGATCGGCATGCTGCGCGAGGGCCTGATGCTGGAAGTCGAGCCCGTTTCCGAAGAATCATCAAACATTCAATGACGACTCAATCTGGCACTTAGCCGAGGAGATTCCATGAGTATCGACATGCTGTACTTTCTGACTACCGTGGTCATGCTGGGCGTCCTGTTGCTGGCCAACACGATCAAGATCCTGCGCGAGTACGAGCGTGGCGTGATCTTCACGCTTGGACGCTTCGACAAGGTCAAGGGGCCGGGGCTGATCATCGTCATCCCGTTCATCCAGCAGATGGTGCGCGTGGACCTGCGCGTGATCGTGATGGACGTGCCCACCCAGGACGTGATTTCCTTCGACAACGTCTCGGTCAAGGTCAACGCCGTGGTGTATTACCGCGTGGTGGATCCGGAAAAGGCCACCATCAACGTCGAGCGCTTCATGGATGCCACCAACCAGTTGGCCCAGACCACGCTGCGCTCGGTGCTGGGCAAGCACGAGCTCGACGAGATGCTGTCCGAGCGCGACAAGCTCAATGAAGACATCCAGGCCATCCTTGACCGCCAGACCGATGCATGGGGCGTGAAGGTCAACAACGTCGAGATCAAGCACGTGGATCTGGACGAATCGATGATCCGGTCGATCGCCAAGCAGGCCGAAGCCGAACGGCAGCGGCGCGCCAAGGTCATTCACGCCGAGGGCGAACAGCAGGCGGCGCAGAAACTGGTCGAGGCGGCCGAAAAGCTGGCCGAAAGCCCGAACGCGATCCAGCTCCGGTATCTTCAGACCCTTGCCGAAATCGCCGGCGAACAGAATTCCACCATCGTCTTCCCGGTGCCCATCGACACCCTGCGCAGCCTGATGCCCGGAGTCGGAAAATCAGATTGAAGCGGTTGCCTACTTCAGCCAGTTTTCCAGGAACAGGATGGTGGCCTCGGAAAACAGGTCGCGGTTTTCCTTCTTGCGGAAGCCGTGGCCTTCGTTGAGCGCGTTCATGTACCACACCGGGTTGCCCTGTTCGCGCAGTGCTGCGACCATCTGCTCGGCCTCGCTCACCGGCACGCGCGGGTCGTTGTTGCCCTGGACGACGAACATCGGCACGTCGATCTTTTCGACATTGTTCAGCGGGCTGATGCTTTCCAGGAATGCGCGCATTTCCGGATCGCGCTCATCGCCGTACTCGGGCCGCCGGAGGTCGCGCCGGTAGTCCTGGGTGTTTTCCAGGAAGGTGACGAAATTGCTGATGCCGACGATATCGACTGCCGCGGCCAGCCGGTCGCTGTAATGGACCGAGCTGGCCAGCACCATGTAACCACCGTAGCTGCCGCCGTAGACGGCGACCCGATCGTTGTCCAGGTCCGGCTGGTCGGAGATCCAGTCCAGCAGGGCCCCGATGTCCTTGACCGAATCCTCGCGCAGATAGCCGTTGTCGAGTTGCAGATACGTTTTTCCGTAGCCGGACGAGCCGCGCACGTTGGGCACTACGACCGCCGCGCCCAGCCGATCGATCCAGAGCTGGAAGGTCGAGCTGAAGGTCGGCCGTGCCTGGCTTTCCGGACCGCCGTGGATCGAGACGATGACCGGATGCGGGCCATCGGCTGATGGCCGGTAGACGAATGCCGGAATCATGCGCGGCCGGCCGTCGACCTCGTCGAAGGTCGGGTATTCGATCAGCTCGGGCATCACGAAGCCGTCCGGGTCCAGCCCGCCGACTTCGCTCCAGGTCCAGCGGGTCAGTTCACCCGATACCCAGTCCAGCACGTGGACATCGGACGGCGAGCGGGCGTTGTTGACGACCATGCCCAGCTTTCGGTCATCGGGGCTGAAGGCCAGCCCGCCGATCACGCCCTCGGGAATACCGTCCAGCGCGCTGGACTCGCCACTGGCCGGATCGAAGCGATACAGCCGGCTGATGCCGCCCTCGTTGACCGAGAATACGCCGCTATCGCGCGCATGATTGAGTGTCAGGCCTTCCACCGACCAGTCAATGTCCGGGGTCAGAATCCGCGGCACGGCGCCGTCTTCCAGGCCGATGCGTGCCAGCCGGATGTGCTCGGAACCGGCATCCGTGCCGAACAGCACCGCCCTTCCGTCGGCGGTAAACGAGTAGGCGCGGTTGGCCGAAGGCGCTTCGTCACTGCCGGCAACCGGCGTCAGCGATCCGTCGGCCAGGTCGAGCACGAAGATGCGCGAATCGTTGATGCTGATGTATTGCTGGATCAGCACGCGCGAGTTGTCCGGCGCGAAATCCACCGCCGCCCAGGCAAAGCCGTCGGGAGATTCGAGAATCAGTTGTTCAGCGGGGCGCGGCTCACCGCCGGCCTCGAAATCGAACATCCACACATCGTTGCTGCGGCCGTTGCGCCGGGTCGATGTGAAGGCAAGATAGCGGCCATCGTCCGACCAGGTCAGCGACTGGTTGCGCGACTGGCCATCGGAAATCATCCGGTAGCTGCCGTCGCCGGGTTCGAACAGGAAGATCTGCGAGAACTCGCTGCCGCCTTCGTCCATCAGGAAGGCCAGGGTTTCGTGGCCGGGTCGCCGCGAGACCCCGCCGATCGGTTCGTCGAACCAGGTCAGCTGGTGACGCGCCCCGCCGGGCTGGTCGACCCGGTGTAATTGATTGACTTCGGCAAAGCGCGTGGTGATGAAGATCGAATCGCCGGTCAGGCCCCAGTCGGCCAGGCCCGCCGAGCGGGTGTTCTGGTAGCGCTGCAGCGCTGCCCGGATCTCGTCTGGAATCGCAGGCACGTCTTCCAGGATCACGTTGCCGGAATTGGCGGTGCGCCGATCGACATCGGCCCAGGACTGGTTCGGCAGCAGCAGGCAAAGCAGCAAAAGGAAGGATATGCGCATTGGGGGAATTTCCTTGGGTTGTCCGGTGGGGTGACTGTAACTGATCTCTTCGGGCTGAACGGATGGCCGGTTTTGTTGATACGCTCGAAAATTACGTCGCAGATTGCCAAAATGCGTCAACTGACGTATTTTGGGCCGGGTCATCGTAGACTCATGACGGCGCAGGACGCGTGCGTCCTCCAGATCGGCATGTAAATTGCATTTTCTTACTGACCATTTCAAACTGGATGCCGGGAGCTTGATGAATGAGCCTGTTTTCGGGCAAGAGTAAATCAGCCGCGACGCTGGGGCTTTTCATGGCCAGCGATGGCTGTGCGCTGGCCCGGGTGGCTTCCATTCGCGGGCGCAAGCCCAGGGTTCTGGCGACGGGCTGGTGTTCGTTTTCCGGCGAAACTCCGGATCCGGACGTCCTGAATGCTGCCGCGCGCGATTTGGGGGCTGCCGGGGAATGCGCCAATATCGTGCTCGATGCCAGTGACTATCAGCTGCTGCAGGTCGAGGCGCCGGAGGTCGACCCCGACGAGCTGCGCGCGGCAGTGCGCTGGCGGATCAAGGATCTGATCGATTTCCATATCGACGACGCGGTGATCGACGTATTCGCCGTGCCGGGCCAGCACAACCGTCCGCGCGGACAGGCACAGATGTATGCGGTGGCAGCGCGCGCAAGCCAGATTCGCGAGCTGGTCGAGCGCGTCGGATCGACGTGCGTGAAACTGGATGTGATCGACATCAGCGAACTGGCGCTGCGCAACCTGGCGGGCCTGATCGACGCCGATGCGCGCGGCTTGATCATGCTGTATTTCGATCGCGCTGGCGGCATTCTGACCATCACTCGCCAGCACGAGTTGTACATGACCCGGCGGCTGGAAATCAGCAGCGATGCGCTGGAACTCGACGCTGAGTCGCTGCGCGAACAGGTGCTGCTGGAAATTCAGCGCTCGATCGATTACTACGGCAGTCATTTCTCGCAGCCCGCGCCGGTGGCGCTGGAACTGCTGCCGTGTTTCGAGGGCTGTACGACGCTGGCCGAATGGCTGGATGGCGAACTGGATCTGGCCGCCGGCGTATTCGACCTCACCGCGCACGCCGAGCTGGAACAACCGCTGGACAGCACCGCGCTCGCGCAGAAACTGCTGGCCGTGGGCGCTGCGCTGCGGCGCGAGGAGCGTGCGCTGTGAGTCAGCAGGTCAACCTCTATCAGCCGATGTTTCGCAAGCAGCGGGTGGTATTTTCCGCCCGCACCTCGTTGATGCTGGCGGCCGGATTCCTGGTGCTGCTTGCGTCGTGGTGGCTGCTGCTGGAGCAGCGGGTCGATTCGCTGGACCGGCAACTGCAACAGCAGCAGGCACTGGAAGGGCAGCTTGCCAGCCGCGTGACCCAGCTCAACGCAGCGCAGGCCGAGATCGAGCCCGATCCGCTGCTGGTCGAGCGGGTCGAGCGCCTGCAACAGCGCGCCGCGGCCATGGCCAGAAGCCGCGAGACGGTGCGCCGCCGTCTGCCCGATGGTGATACGGTGATCAGCGCGAGGCTGGAATCGCTGGCCCGGCGCCACCCGTCCGGATTGTGGCTGACGGCAATCGAAATCTCCGATGGCGGCCGCCAGATCGCGCTGGCCGGGCGCATGCTTCGTGCGCCGCTGCTGCCCGAATTTCTCGGCCGGCTGGGCACCGACCCGGCGTTTTCCGGACTGGCCTTCCGCACGCTGGAGATCCGCGCGGCCGGAGATGAAACGCCCGGTCTGGAATTTGCCGTTTCCACCCGCGATCCGGAGCCGCCGCGATGACGTTCGCGCGCCGCATCCAGAAGCTCGAAGAGCGCGTCAACGCCATGACCTTGCGCGAGCGTGCGCTGATCCTGCTCGGGTTGCTGGGGCTGGTGTTCCTGGTTGTCGACGCCACGTTGCTGCGGCCGCTGGACGAACGCCGGCAGCGTATCGGCACGCAACTGGAGCAGACCCGCGACCGCGTCCAGGCCTTGAGCGCCAGCATCGAGCAGCTGGCCACCAGAGGCCGGCAGGACCCGAACGAGGAGCTGCGCCGGCAGGCGGCTGCGCTGGAGGGCCGGATCGAGCGCCTGGCGGCCGACCTGGCCGGGCTGGATGCCGGCCTGATGACGCCGGACCAGACGCTGGAACTGTTGCGCCGGGTGCTGGATGAACAGCCGGATCTCGATCTGAAGTCGCTGGTCAAGCTGCCGGCCGAGCCGCTGGAGCCGGATGCCGCCGGCAGCGGGATTTTCATCCACCGTTTCCGTATCCGCTTCGAGACCGGTTACGGTGGCTTGATCGATTACGTGCGCCTGCTGGAAAATCTGCCACCCGGGCTGTACTGGGAATCGATGCGTATCGAGGTTCCCGGCTGGCCGACCAACCGGGCCGAACTGGAGCTGTACATGTTGACGCTTGACGAAGACTGGCTGGGGGTGTAGTCAATATGACTTCCGGCAAAATGAGCGCAATCGGGTCGGCCGGACTGCTGTTGCTGGTTATGGCGCTTTCGGCCTGGGCCCAGGTGCCCGACCCGACCCGCCCGCCGAACGCCGCGGAACTGGCTGCCTGGCGCGGGCAGCCCGGCGAGCAGGCCACCGCCTGGCGGCTGGAATCGGTGCTGATTTCCGACCGGCGCAAGGTTGCGGTCATCAACGGCCGCCGGGTCGGCGAGGGCGACGTGGTCGATGGCGCTCGAGTACGCACAATCGAGGCGACCCATGCGCTGATCGAGGCCGAGGGCCGGACCCGGCGCCTGAACATCAAACGTTACGGAATCGACGGCAGGGAGCACCAATGAAAGTTGACACCATTCGCCTGACCATTGCCATCGCGCTGCTGTTGCTGGCCGGTGCCTGCGGCACGGTGCGCGAGCAGGGTGAACGCACCGACCAGGAGATCGATCGTGCGATCGAGCAGGCCATGTCGGCGCCCGAGCCGACGCCGGAGCAGACGCGCGCGCTGCTGATGCCGGAGCCCGAGCCGCTGGCCGAGGCGCCGCCGGAGGAGCGTTTCGACGTGTTTGTCGATGATGCCCTGGCCCGGGAATTCCTGATGAGCCTAGTCACCGACAGCGACTGGAACATGGTCGTGCATCCGGGCCTGACCGGCCGCGTATCGCTGGAACTGAGGAACGTGACCGTGCCGGAAGTGCTGGAAGTGATGCGCCAGGTCTACGGTTACGAGTACCGTGAGACCTCGGCCGGCTTCATCGTCGAGCCGGCACGCATGCACACCCGGGTCTACGAGATCGATTACCTGTCGCTGAACCGGATCGGGGTTTCGCGCACCCGCGTGTCGTCCGGACAGTCGACCAACCTGCCGCCATCGCTGCTCGACAGCTCCGGCAGCCGCAGTTTCGGCAGAAGCTCCACCGGTGATCAGGACGAGGACGACAGCTCCAGCACGCGCATTCAGACCGACAATGAAACGCGTTTCTGGGAAGAACTGGCCACGGCAGTTCAATCGCTGGTCGGCGGTGACGATGGCGCCCGGGTCATCACCAACGCACAGGCCGGAGTGCTCTCGGTCCATGCCATGCCGGACGGCCATCGCGCAGTTGCCGAGTTTCTGAACGCGGTCGAGGGCAGCGTTCAGCGCCAGGTGATTCTGGAAGCGCGCATCATCGAAGTCGAGCTGCGCGATGAATTCCGCTCCGGCATCAACTGGGAGGCGATGTTCTCGATCGGCGGCACCGACTTCAATATCGGCCAGGTCGCCGGCCAGGGCCTGTTCGAGGAGGGCACTTCGGCCATTCGCGGCGTCGGCCGCGACATCGCCGCCGGCACGCTGCCCAGCGGATTTTCCACCACGGCCTTCGGCGGACCGTTCACGCTGGCCGCCGGCTCCAGCGATTTCAGCTCGTTCATCGAGCTGCTCGAAACCCAGGGCAATACCCGCGTGCTGTCGAGCCCGCGCATCGCCACGGTCAACAACCAGAAAGCCGTGATCAAGGTCGGCAACGACGAGTTCTTCGTCACCGGAATCGAAAGCCAGACCGCGGCCGGTACGGCCACCTCGACCACCGCCAGCACGGTCCAGTTGACCCCGTTCTTCTCGGGCGTGGCGCTGGACGTAACACCGCAGATCAGCGCCGACGGCAACGTCATCCTGCACGTCCACCCCAGCATCAGCGAAGTGCGCGAACAGGTCAAGCAGTTCACCACCAGCGGCCAGGAAGAGACCCTGCCGTTGGCGTTCTCGACCGTGCGCGAATCCGACAGCATCATCCGGGCCCGTTCCGGCGAAGTCGTGGTGATCGGCGGGCTGATGCGCGACATTGTCAGCGAGGATCGCATCGGCACCCCCGGCATCAGCCGCGTGCCGCTGATCGGCCACCTGTTCGGCTCGCGCCAGAACCGCTCGATCAAGACCGAGCTGGTCATCCTGATCCGGCCGGTGGTCGTGGACAGTTCAAGCGTCTGGGCCGAGCAGGCCCGCGAACGGCTGGACCGGATTCGGCAGCTCGGCGGGCGCGAGGCTGTCGGTGGCGGCTCGCGCTGAGGCTGCGCGGGCTATTGCGGACATGTACCTGGAGCACTTCGGCCTGGCCAGAAAGCCGTTCCGGCTGACGCCGGAGCCGGGGCTGCGCTTTCCCGAACCCAGCCAGCAGATCACGCTCAACACGCTGGAGCTGGCGCTGGCCGACGGCGAGGGCTTCATCAAGGTCACCGGCGAGGTCGGCCTGGGCAAGACGCTGCTTTGTCGCACCCTGCTGGCCCGGCTTCAGCCCCCGTTCGTGACCGCCTGGATTCCCGACCCGCAGCTTTCCCCCGGCAGCCTTCGCCGTGCGCTGGCCGACGAACTCGGCATCGAGCGCAGCGCACGCGCCAGCCTGAACGAATTGCATGGGCTGATCCAGCAGCGCCTGCTGCAACTGGCCCGACAGGGCTTAAGACCGGTGCTGATCATCGACGAGGCCCAGGTGCTGTCGCCATCGGTGCTGGAGGCGGTGCGGCTGCTGACCAATCTGGAAACCGAAAGCCGCAAGCTTTTGCAAGTGGTGTTGTTCGGTCAGCCGGAGCTCGACCAGCGTCTGGCCCAGCCCAACCTGCGCCAGTTGCGCCAGCGCATCACCTTCAGTTGCCGGCTGGAACCGTTGAGCGCCGCAGGCGTCGCGCAGTATGTCGAACACCGAACGCGCGCGGCCGGTGCGCCACAGCCGCTGTTCACGCCGGCCGCTTTGCGCCGGATCGCGCGCGCCAGCCGGGGCGTGCCGCGGCTGGG
>SR_TP_S13solDRAFT_1000136_pt1 | contig 39091 bp, 41 predicted proteins | sample SodReaTP_S13sol_FD_11159 | JGI IMG/M metagenome (IMG submission 11159)
GGCCAGAGTCTCCGGCGCCACCAGCCCCTCGGCGTCGAGCGGCAGGCGCTCGGCCTCCGGCGCCGCCTCCAGCACCGAGGCGTGCTCGCCGGCCGAGACGAGCAGGCGCGCGCGCCCCGTCCCCGCCAGGGCCAGGGCGTTGGCCTCAGTGCCGCCGCCGGTGAAGACCAGCTCGGCCGGCCGCGCCCCGAGCAGCGCCGCCACCGCCTCGCGCGCGCCTTCCAGCAGGGCCCGCGCCGCGCGGCCCTCGGCGTGGATGGAGGAAGGATTGCCGAGGGTGCCCAGCGCCGCCGTCACGGCCCCGCGGGCCTCGGGACGCAGCGGCGCCGTGGCGTTGCAGTCGAGATAGATGCGTGCCGCCATGCCGCCGGACGCGGTCACTCCGCCGCCACGGGGGCGGAGGGAGACTCGCCCTTCGCCGCCGGCGCCCGGCGGTCGCGCGCGTCGACCCGGCCGGCCACCACGTCGGCGAGGCTGACCGCACTGAGATAGAGATAGATCTGGTTGCCCAGCTCCTCCCAGAGGTCGTGGGTCGCGCAGCGGCTAGCGTTGCCGCGGCAGCCGATCGGCTGGCCCGGGGTACAGCGCGTGGCGCGGATCGGCTCGTCCACGGCCAGCACGATGTCGGCGATGCGGGTGCGCTCGGCCGGGTTGGCCAGGAGGTAGCCGCCGCCGGGTCCGCGCACGGAGTTGACCAGGCCGCCGCGGCGCAGCTTGGCGAAGAGCTGCTCCAGATAGGAGAGGGATATCTCCTGGCGTTCGGCGATCTCGGCCAGCGTGACCGGCTTGCCGTCGCTGTTGGCGGCGAGATCGACCAGTGCCATGACGGCGTAGCGCCCCTTGGTGCTCAGCTTCATCCCCGGCCGTCCCCTCAGCAGTTGCCGCCGCGCTCGCCGCGGCCGTTGCCGCTGGCGCCGCTCTCCTCGTGCTCCGCCTCCGCAGGCACGCCGGCGCTCAGCCCCGGCGCGGCCGGCGCGTCGCGCTCCAGTTCCTCGACGCGGGCGCGCAGGCGCTGCACCTCGTCCAGCAGCCCGTCCAGCGCACGGGCGACCGGATCGGGAATGTCGCCCGTGGGCGTGCCGTAGGCGACGAAACGCTCGTCCGGCGCGCGCGCCGGCTGCTGCACCGGCCGGGCCGGGATGCCGACCACGGTGACGCCTTCGGGCACCGGCTTGGTCACCACGGCATTGGCGCCGACGCGCGCGCAGCGCCCGACGGTGATCGGCCCCAGAATCTGCGCCCCCGAGCCGACGATGACGTTGTCCCCCAGCGTCGGGTGGCGCTTGCGCTGGCGCTGCGAGTCGCTGTCGACCGAAGGCGCGACGCCGCCCAGCGTCACGTCGTGGTAGATCGTCACGTCGTCGCCGATCTCCGCCGTCTCGCCGATCACCACGCCCATGCCGTGGTCGATGAAGAAGCGCTGGCCGATGCTGGCACCCGGGTGGATCTCGATGCCGGTGATCCAGCGCGCGAATTGGGAAATCAGCCGGCCCAGCAGGAAGAGGCGTCGGCGCCAGCAGGCATGCGCCAGGCGATAGAGCAGCACGGCCTGGAAACCGGGATAGCAGAGCACCACCTCGACGCGGGAGCGGGCCGCGGGATCGCGGGCCATGGTGGCATCGATCTCGGCGCGCAGTGTCTTGAACATGGCTCGACCCGTCGGCTACTGTCGCGGCCCCTGGGGGCGGCTGGACGTTTCGCATATAGGCTTCCTGAGTAATTTGGTCAACTTTCCGACCGCGACAGGAAGCCTGTGCCCGAAAACCTCGCCGCCCGCAGCTGCGCCGCGGCCGCCGGGGGCCGGGCGAATCTGAGGAAGAGCGGCGAACCATGCCAGAGGTGATCATCAACGGGCCGGCCGGCCGGATCGAGGGACGGTACCAGCACGCCGCCGACGCGACGGCGCCGATCGCGCTGGTGCTGCACCCGCATCCGCAGCACGGCGGCACCATGAACAACAAGATCGTCTATACGCTCTTCCACACCTTCGCGCGCCAGGGCTTCTCGGTGCTGCGCTTCAACTTCCGCGGCGTCGGCCGCAGCCAGGGCAGCTACGACCGCGGCGAGGGCGAACTGGCCGACGCCGCCTCGGCGCTGGACTGGCTGCAGACCTACAACCCCAACGCCTCCTCCTGCTGGATCGGCGGCTTCTCCTTCGGCGCCTGGATCGGCATGCAGCTGCTGATGCGCCGGCCCGAGATCGCCGCCTTCATCTCGGTGGCGCCGCCGGCCAACCTCTACGACTTCAGCTTCCTGGCCCCCTGCCCCTCCTCGGGCCTGGTGATCCAGGGCGCGGCCGACGAGATCGTACCGGAGGCGGCCTCGAAGAAGCTGGTCGACAAGCTCGCGCACCAGCGCGACATCGTCATCGACTACCGCACCATCGCCGGCGCCAACCACTTCTTCCAGGGCCACCTGGAGGAGCTGGAGAAGCTGGCCGAGGACTACGTCGCCCGCGGCCTGGCCCAGGAGGCCGAGGCCCGCAAGCGGGCGGAGAGCGCCTAGGTTCCCTCACCCCGGCTCGAACAAGCGGCCCCCGGTCAGCGGGCGGGGCACGCCGGTGGTGCCGGGCAGCGAGAGCGGCAGGCCGGCGAGGCTGCGGGCGGCAAGATAGGCGAAGGCCTCGGCTTCCAGGGCGTCGCCGTTCCAGCCCAGCGCCTCCACCGGCTCGACCGGCACCGCCAGGCGCCGTGCCAGGCCGCGCATCAGCACGGGATTGTGGCGCCCGCCGCCTGTCACCAGCCAGCGCAGCGGCGGCGCCGGCAGGTGGTCGAGCGCCCGCGCCACGCTCTCCACCGTGAAGGCGGCCAGGGTGGCGGCCCCGTCCTCCGGGCTCAGATCCTGCACCGGCGCAGGGTCGAAGGCGTCGCGGTCGAGCGACTTGGGCGGCGGCGCGGCGAAGTAGGGATGGCGCAGCAGCGCCGCCAAGGCCGCCTCCTCGACCCGGCCGGCGGCCGCCAGCGCGCCGTCCAGGTCGCAGGGCAGGCCGGCGCGGCGGCGCGCCCAGTCGTCCAGCAGCGCGTTGCCCGGACCGGTGTCGAAGGCCAGCAGCGCCGCCTCCCCCTCGCCGATCCAGGTGACGTTGCCGACCCCGCCCAGGTTCAGCACCGCCAGCGGCCGCGGCTGCGCCTCCAGCCGCGCCGCGTGGTAGAGCGGCGCGAAGGGCGCGCCCTGCCCGCCCGCCGCCACGTCGGCCGAGCGGAAGTCGCAGACCACGGGCACGCCGGTCAGCCGCGCGAGCAGCGCCCCGTCGCCGATCTGCCAGGTGCGGCGCTCTTCGGGCGCGTGCAGCACCGTCTGGCCATGGAAGCCGATGACCCGCAGTTCCCGGGCCTCGCGCCCGCTCGCGGCCAGCAGCGCGCCGACCGCCTCTGCGTGGCGGTGGGTCAGTTCGCGCTCCACCTCGGCCACCGCGCCGCGACCGCCCAGCACGCTGTGCAGCCGCTCGCGGAAGGCCGGGTCGTAGGGCAGCGCATGAAAGCCGAGCGGCCGCGGCCGGTCGCTGCCGTCGGTCTCCACCAGCGCGGCGTCCACACCGTCGAGCGAGGTGCCGCTCATCAGCCCGAGAAAGAGTGCCATCAGCCTGCCCCCGTCCTGTCGCCTGTCATGTCATCCGCCTCCGGCATGGCGGCCGAGAGGGCCGCGGCGGCCAGGGCGATGGCCACGAAGACCAGCAGCGCCGCCTCGGCACCGGCGAACTGGGCGACGATGCCGAGCCCGCCGAGCAGCAGGGCGACCAGGCCCAGCAGCGAGTTGGAGAAGGCCACGTAGAGCGGCCGCTCCGCCGCAGGCGCGGCGTCCACCAGGTAGGTCTTGCGCCCCAGCCGCGCCCCCGCCTCGGCGATGCCCAGCAGGAAGAAGGCCGGCGCATAGCTCAGCGCCGAGATCCCCTCGCCCAGCAGCGCGCCGATGGCGAGCGCCAGCAGCCCCGCCGCGGCGCCCAGCAGGGCGGCCTGGACCATGACGCGGCGCGCCGTCTGGTCGGAGAGCCGGCCCCAGATCGGGCTGGAGACGACGTTGGCGAGGCCGACGGCGACGATGAAGACCGCCAGCGAGGCCGCGCCCTGCAGCAGGCCGTGGGCGTGCAGCACGAAGATCGGCATGGCGATCTCCACCGAGGTCAGCGCCGCCCGGGCCCAGAGGTAGCGGCGGAAGCCGGGCACGCGGCGCAGCAGGCCGATCCCCTCCCTGGCCTCGCCCAGCATGTCGCGGCCGCCTTCGGTGGCGCCCGGCAGCTCCTGAATGCCGGCGAAGAGCAGCGCCGCCAGGGCCCAGAGCAGGGCGGCCGCCAGCAGCAGCCAGAGATAGGGGGCGAGCGCCCCCTCCTCGCCCAGCCAGGCGCGCAGGCCGAGCCCGGCGGCCAGGGTCAGCAGGCCGCCCAGCGCGGCGCGGTGCGAGAGCAGCCGGCCGCGCCGGCCCTTGGGGATGGTCTTCCCGGTGACGTCCTGGAAGGCGACCGAGCCGGCGCCGCTGGCCAGGCTGAAGAGCGCGAAGAGGGCCAGGATGGCGAAGCCGGCGGCGAGCGGCGGCAGGAAGGCCGCGGCCGGGATGATCAGCAGCAGCGCCTGGGCCTGGACCAGGCCGGCGCCGCTCCAGACCCACTTGCGCCGCGCCAGCCCGCGGATGCGCGCCGCGACCGCCAGCTGCGGCAGCAGCGAGCCGACCTGCTTGATGGGCGAGAGGAAGCCGATCAGGGCGGCCGGCACGCCGATCGCCGCCATCAGCCAGGGCAGGGTCAGACCCGGACTGGCGAGCTGCTCGGCCAGCTTGGTGCAGGCGCCGTTGCCGAGATTCAGCAGGTAGTTCTGCGGCACCGCGGTGCAGGCTTCCTCGGGGATCGCGCTGCAGGCACGCTCCTCGCTCCCCTCCCCCGTCAGCGCGCCGTAGAGCCGCTCGCTCAACTCGGCGGCGCCGCCGCTCGCCAGGCTGCTCACAGTCTTTCCCCCGCAGGCCGTCCGCGCCGAGAGTCGTCCTCTCCCGCCCCGGCGTCAATCGCGCAGGCGCCGGGGCGCTGCCTTGGCGGCGCCCGCCGCGTTGAGCCGCCGGGCGGGCCGTGCTACTCCTCCGCACCCCTCGGCCCCTCTTGGGGCAGACCCCGCGAGAGCAGCCCATGACCAGTCCCGCTTCCGACTTCCTGCGCACCCTGACCGCGCGCGGCTACCTGCACCAGTGCACCGACCTGGAGGGGCTCGACGCCCTGGCGAAGGACGGCACGGTGGTGGCCTACGTCGGCTACGACTGCACGGCGGACTCGCTGCACGTCGGCCACCTGCTCTCGATCATGATGCTGCGGGTGCTGCAGCAGAGCGGCCACAAGCCCATCGTGCTGATGGGCGGCGGCACCTCGCGGGTCGGCGACCCCTCCTTCCGCGACGAGTCGCGCCCGCTGCTGACCGACGCCGAGATCGCCCGCAACATGGCCAGCATCAAGCGGGTCTTCGCCCAGTTCCTGAGCTTCGGCGAGGGGCCGTCCGACGCGGTGATGGTCAACAACGCCGACTGGCTGGACCGGCTGCAGTACATCGACTTCCTGCGCGACTACGGCCGCCACTTCTCGGTCAACCGCATGCTGGGCTTCGACTCGGTGAAGCTGCGCCTGGAGCGCGAGCAGCCGCTGACCTTTCTCGAGTTCAACTACATGATCCTCCAGGCCTACGACTTCCTGGAGCTGGCCCGGCGCTACGGCTGCCGGCTGCAGATGGGCGGCTCCGACCAGTGGGGCAACATCGTCAACGGCGTCGAGCTGGGCCGGCGCGTCGAGCAGCGCACGCTCTTCGGCCTGACCACGCCGCTGCTGACCACGGCCTCTGGCCAGAAGATGGGCAAGACCGCCGCCGGCGCCGTCTGGCTGAACGAGGAACGGCTTTCGGCCTGGGACTACTGGCAGTTCTGGCGCAACAGCGAAGACGCCGACGTCGGCCGCTTCCTGCGCCTCTTCACCGAGCTGGCGCTGGACGAGGTCGAGCGCCTGGAGAGGCTGCAGGGCGCCGAGGTCAACGAGGCGAAGAAGGTCCTGGCCGACGCCGCCACCGCCCTCTGCCGCGGCGCGGAAGCCGCCCGCCTGGCCGCCGAGACGGCGCGGCAGACCTTCGAGCAGGGTACGCTGGGCGAAGGTCTGCCCACCCTCGAGGTGCCGCGCGACCGCCTCGCCGCCGGCATCCCCGCCTACGAGCTGCTGCGCGAGGCCGGCCTGGCCGCCTCCAACGGCGAGGCCCGGCGCCTGATCAAGGGCGGCGGCGCCCGGGTCAACGACCAGCGCCTCGACGACGAATCCGCCAGCCTCGGCCTCGAGCAGCTGACCCCAGACGGCGTCATCAAGCTCTCCGCCGGCCGCAAGCGCCACGCCCTGGTAAGGGCGGGGTGAGGCGGCGGGCGGGCTCGCTTCGTTGCCGCATCGACATTCGGCACCGCGAAATCGCGCGGCAGCGCGCCGTCGCCGCCAAGGCCCGGTGGCGCCAGGTCGCCGACCAGCGCCGACCCGAGCTGCAGGCGCTGCAGACGGACTTCGTCTGGGGCTTCCTCTTCGCCAATGCGCTGCACAAGGCGCAGGACTGAACGGGGCGGCAGACCCCGGACTTGTCAGGACGGCGGTCGCTCGAGCGGTGCGACCAGCGGCGCCAGGGCCCGGCGGTCGCTGTAGTAGAAGAGATGGGAGCGGCCCGACAGCCGGTCGCCGAAGGTCGTGTCGAACTGCAGCGGCAGTTCGGCGCCGGGGCCCCAGCCGGCCTGCCCTTCGCCGACCGCCGGCCGCGGTATCCGCGTGCAGAGCCAGTCCGCGTCGGACCAGGCATCGATCCAGCGCAGCCGCCCGGCGAGCCGCCGCGTTTCGTCCAGCCGTTCAGCCAGCCAGGGTGCGCGGCAGGCCATCACCGCGGCGGGCGAGCCCCAGGTGACCAGCGTCACCCGCTCCAGCGCCGGCGCCTCGGCCAGTTCCACCAGCAGGTCCAGGGCGGGCAGCGTGCCGAAGCTGTGGGCCAGCAGCACGACCTCGTCGTAGCCGGCGGCCAGCGCCGCGCCCAGGGCTTCCGCCACGCGGTGGCGTAGCCGGTCGCGCAGCCCGAGGCCGTCCCGGTCGCGGCGGTTGCGAAGATAGTCTCGCGCGCCGGCTGCGACCGCCCGCGCCACCGCCATCGCCCGCCAGCGCACGAAGAGGGGGACCAGCACCACCACGGCGCCCCAGCCGAGCCAGGCCAGAGCGGCGTTCACCCGCTCGGCCAGCCACCGCACCGGCTGTAGCAAGGCTCCCTCCAGGGGCAGGTCGAGGCTCGAGGCCGCCTGGATCAGGACAACCAGGGCGTCGAGGTACCAGGCGATCAGGACGAGGGCGCCGAAGACCGCGCCGAAGGAGATGGCGCGCGAGATCGCGAACATCCGGACGACCCCGCGGTGCCCCGCCCAGTAGAGGAAGAGGCCGGCGGCACGCAGGAACTGCGTGAAGGCGCCGCCCTCGCCCTCCGGCCGACCGAGGTCGCCCCAGTAGGCCTCGATCACGTCGATCTCGGCCGGCGCTCCGCGCGCGACGGGCGCGGCGGCGACCAGCCGGGCCGCGACGAAACCCTCGACCGGCACCTCGCCCGCCCGCCTGTAGGACTGCGCGTCGAGCATGGCGATGCCGGTTGCCAGGGTATCGCGCCGCTGATTGCGTTTGAGGTCTTCCCACCCCGGCACCAGCACGATGGCGCGGCGCAGCCCCTCGGGGAGAGGGGCCGGCTCCGCCTCCGGCCCGGTGGGCGACTCGGCCACGGCTTTATTCGTCGAGCCGCGGCTCGGCGGTGATCGTACCCTCGGCATCGATCGTCACGGCCAGGGCGGTGCGCTTAACCTCGGCGAGACTGGTGAAGAACTCCACGCCCATCGCGACCTGATGCGCGAAGCCTCCGTCCGCGTCGACGAGCGAGAGGTAGACGACGTTGTCCACCTGGAGGCTCTCACCTGCACCGTCCACGATCCAGAAGAGTCCCGGCTCGATGCGATGATCGGCGGCGCCGGCGGCGACGCCGGCCTGGCGCGGCGGCGACAGAGCCACCCCGGGGCGGCTCGTCTGCCAGGCGAGCGTCACCGCCTCGCCGCTCTCGTTGGTCACGAAGAGCGGCGGATCGTAGAGGCCCTGGACCGGGTCGCCCTGGGCGAAGGCGCCAGAGGTGAGCGCGACCGGCAGCAACAGCAGCGACACGACGCCGAAAAGCCTGGTTAGCATCAAGACAGCGTTCCTTTCATTCGATGAAATATCCTGTTTCTGCACTCTCTGCGCGAGGTCGGCGCCTCTCCACTCCAGCTTCCCTTCGTCCCGCGGCTCGGCCACGGCCCTAGTCGTCGAGCCGCGGCTCGGCGGTGATCGTACCCTCGGCATCGATCGTCACGGCCAGGGCGGTGCGCTTCACCTCGGCGAGATCGGCGAAGATCTCCACGCCCAGCGCGAGCTGCCGCGCGTAGCCGCCGTCCGCGTCGACGAGCGAGAGGTAGACTACGTTATCCGCCTGGAGACTCTCCCCCGCGCCGTCGACGATCCAGAAGAGACCGGGATCGATGCGATGATCGGCGGCGCCGGCGGCGACCTCTGCCTGGCGCGGCGGCGAGAGCCTCACCCCGGGCCGGCTGGTCTGCCAGGCGAGCGTGATCGCCTGGCCGCTCTCGTTGGTCACGAAGAGCGGCGGGTCGACCAGGCCCGAAGGGATCAGGTCGCCCTGAGCGGAGGCGCCGGCGGCAAATGCCGCCGACAGCAGCAGCACCGGCGCCGCTCCGAAAATCCTGGATAGCGTCACGACAGCGCCCTTTCGATTCGAGAGAAACTTAGAATTGCACTCTAGGCAGGGGCTTCCACCCCGTCCACTCCGGCGCCGTTCTGCACCTGCTCTTGATGCCGCCCCCTCGATGGTCGAGAAAGGGGCGCCGGCCCGCCCATGCTCGGCCCATGTTCGGCCCATGCACGAAGGAAGCCGCCGTCGCCATGAGCCCGCTGTTCGAGGAACTGGACTACCGCCCGACGCCGATCGGCGCGCTGAGCCTGCGCCGCCGGCGCGAGCTGTCGCTGGACGTCGAGGTCTACGAGATCAAGCTGGGCGACGAGTTCCTCATGTCGAGCCTCTTCACCGCCTCGGAGATCGCCCTGGCCCGTCTCGGCCTGGCCGCGCTGCCGGGCGAGCGGCTGGAGGTGGTGGTCGGCGGCCTCGGGCTCGGCTACACGGCCCAGGCGGCCCTCGAACACCCCGCGCTCGGCGCGCTGCTGGTGGTGGAGCTGCTGGAGCCGGTGATCGACTGGCACCGCAAGGGGCTGCTGCCACTCGGCCCCGGCCTGCTGGGCGACCCGCGCTGCCGGCTGGTGCAGGGCGACTTCTTCGCCCTCGCCGCCGGCCTGGCCGGCTTCGATCCGGATCGGCCCGGCCGCCGCTTCGACGCCGTGCTGCTGGACATCGACCACTCGCCCGACGCCCTGCTCGACGCCCGCAGCACCGCCTTCTACGGCCCCGAAGGGCTGCGCGCCCTCGCCGCCCACCTGAAGCCCGGCGGCATCTTCGGCCTCTGGTCCAACGACGCGCCCGACCGGGACTTCACGGCACGTCTGGCCGGGGTCTTCGCCGAGGCCCGGGCCGAGCCCGTGACCTTCGACAACCCGCTGCAGAACCGCCCCGTAACCCAGACGGTCTATCTCGCCCGCACCGCCACGACGGCGGACGAGGCGCGATGACGGCGAGGGCGGCCCCCGCCTGCCCCCTCTGCCGTTCGCCCGCGACGCGGCACCTCCTGCACGCCGAGGGCCGCGACTACTGGCGCTGCGGCCGCTGCGAGGCCCGCTTCCTCGACCCGCGCCACCATCCCTCGCCCGAGGCGGAGCGGTCGCACTACCTGAAGCACGAGAACGATCCCGCCGACCCCGGCTACCGCCGCTTCCTCTCGAAGCTGACGGAACCGCTGCTGGCGCGGCTGCCGGCCCGCGCCCAAGGCCTGGACTACGGCTGCGGGCCGGGCCCCGTTTTGGCCGCCATGCTGGCCGAGGCGGGCCACGAGACGGCGCTCTACGACCCCTTCTTCCACCCCGATCCGGCGCCGCTGGCGCGGCGCTACGACTTCGTCGCCTGCAGCGAGGCGGCAGAGCACTTCCACCGCCCGGCGGAGGAGTTCGAGCGGCTGACCGGGCTGGTGCGTCCGGGCGGCTGGCTCGCGGTCATGACCTGCTTCCAGACCGACGACGACCGCTTCCGCGATTGGCACTACCGCCGCGACCCGACCCATGTCGTCTTCTATCGCGAAGCGACGCTGCGCCACCTCGCCGCCGCCTGCGGCTGGTCCTGCGAGATCCCGGTCAAGGACGTGGCGCTGCTGCAGCGACCGCGGTGAAGACGGCCATCTGCGTGGCGCAGCCGAGGCGCGGGTGCGCCGCACCGATACCGGCGAAGCTCACGCGGTAGCCGTTGCGCCCGGCGACGCCTTCGGCCCAGTCGCGGAAGCGCTGCCGCGGCCACTCGAAGCGATGGTCGGGATTGCGGAAGCGGCGCCGGCCCATGTCGTAGAGCAGGTTGTATTCCTGGTTCGGCGTGGTGACGACCACCGTGCCGGGGCGCGCCCGGGCGAAGACCGCCCGCTCCAGCGCCGAGAGGCGCTCGGGCTCGACGTGCTCGATCGTCTCCACCAGGGCGGCCGCCTCGAAGCCGGCCAGGCGCGGGTCCGGCTCCAGGAAGGAGCCCTGGAGCAACGTGATGCGCCCAGCACCCTCGCCGCCTTCCTCCTGCAGCCGGCGCCGCGCCTGCGCCAGCGCCGCGGCGGAGAGATCGAGGCCGAGGATGCGCTCGAACCGCGGCTCGGCCGCCAGCCGCACGAGCAGGTCGCCCGGGCCGCAGCCCAGGTCGATCACGCTGCGCGCACCGCTGGCCGAGAGGGCGGCGAGCACCGCCGCCATCCGTCGATCGTTGAGTTCGCTGCGCATCGCCCCCTTGTAGGGAGGCCTCCCCGCCGGGAAAAGGTGCGGCGTCAGGCGCCCTCGGCGATGCGGGCGAGAGCGGCCGGGTCGAGCAGCTCGATCCAGCCGTTGCGCTCGGCAGAGACCAGGCCGTCGCGGCGCAGGCGGGAGAAGACGCGGCTGACCGTCTCCAGGGTCAGCCCCAGGTGGTCGCCGATGGCCTCGCGGCGCATCGGCAGCCACAGCGGCGAGGCCGAGCGACCACCGCGCTCGGCGCGCTCCGAGAGATCGAGCAGGAAGGTGGCGACGCGCTCCACCGCGGTCTTGCGGCCGAGCAGCAGCAGGTGCGCCTGCACCGCCGAGAGCTCGTCGCTCAGGTGCGACAGGAGGCGCCGGCCGAAGCCCGGCAGGCGCTCGTTCATCTCGGTCAGGCCGCGCCGGGAGTGACGCCGCAGCACCGTGTCGGTGACAGCCTCGGCCGAGCAGCCGTGGCACTCGCCGAAGGTCATGCCGACCAACTCGCCGGGATAGTGGAAGGCGGTAATGAGGCGCCGTCCGTCCGGCAGCATCTTGTATTCCTGCACCACGCCGGTAGCCACCAGGTAGACCTGCTCGGCCGCCTCGCCCTCCTCGAAGAGCAGCGTGCCCGCGGGCCGCTCCACCGGCGCGCTGAGAGACTGCAGCCGCCACTGGTCCTCCGAGGCGAGGCCGCCGTAGAGCGCATTGCCGCAGAGTGCGGCGCCGGCCTCCGCCTGCGGCTGGGAGCGGCGCGCCTCGGCCGCGAAGGGTCCCGGGAAGGATCGCGGAGCGATCCGCGTAGCGGTGCCGAGATGCATGGCAGGATCTCCCCTTCGAGCGACGTCGGCAATGACGTCCGCGAAAAGGGATAGCCGGGCGGCCCGCCCGCCCGTAAGTGGGGAAGCCCCGTACGGGATTCCCCCTATGCACGTCACCGGCGGTCAGGCTCCCGGCAGCGCCAGCACCCGCCCCTCGATCTCCGCCGCCTCGGCGCGGGTCAGATCGGCGGCCAGTTCACCCGTCAGCCTGCGCGTCACCGCCTCGGGCAGCAGGTTGCGCAGCTCGCCCAGCGCGCGGGGTGCGGCGATCACCACCAGGCGGTCGAAGGCGCCCTCCTGCTCCCGCTCGGCCAGCCAGGCTGCCGTCTCGCGCAGAAAGGCGGTCTGGGCGAGGCGATGCGGATCGCTCGGCGGCTCCATGGCGTGACGGCCCGGTCCGGCGCTGTCGAAGGTCCGGCCCGGCCGGTCGCCGCGCAACGCCCGCGACGGCCGGCGCTCGCCGCTGAAGCTTCCCTCCTCCAGTTCCCGCAGGCCGAAGCCCCGCCCGCTGCCGGCGAAGACCCTCGCCCGCGCGCCGTCGGCGACCAGGACCCAGATCGAGATCTTGCGCATCACCCGTCTTCCTTTCCCATGCCGCAGCGTCTCCGAAAGGCCGAAACCCCGAGGCGACGGATCGCGACTATGGGCGCCCCTGCCGGCTGACGCCTTGATCTGCCGCAAGAACGGCGACGGCCGCTGCAGTTGATCGACATCAATCGGCGGCGGCATCGCCTCTGCCATGCTCGCCGTCTCGACCCGGCCCCCGTCCGGCCCGCTTCGCCGAGCGGCCCGTCGAGCAACCCGAGAAGAAGAGGAGGAGTTCCATGCCCGACAAGGCGCAGTTCCTCTGGATCTACGAGGCCATGGAGAAGGCGCGCTACTACGAGGACACCATGGCGGCCGTCTACATGGAGGGGAAGCAGCCCAAGTTCGACATCGGCGCCGGCCCCGTGCCCGGCGAGATGCATCTCTCCGCCGGCCAGGAGCCCTGCGCCGCCGCGGTCTGCGTGCACCTCCGCCCCGACGACACCGTGACCGCAACGCACCGCCCGCACCATGCGGCCATCGCCAAGGGCGTGGACCTGAAGAAGATGACGGCCGAGATCTTCGGCAAGAAGGCCGGCCTGGCCGGCGGCCGCGGCGGCCACATGCACCTGCTCGACCCCGCCGTGAACTTCGCCTGCAGCGGCATCATCGCCCAGGGCGCCGGCCCGGCCGTGGGCGCGGCCCTGGCCGCGAAGCTCAAGGGCAGCGACGCCGTCGCCGTCTCCTACGTCGGGGAGGGGGCGGCCAACCAGGGCGGCTTCCACGAGGCGCTCAACCTCGCCGGGCTGTGGAAGCTGCCGGTGATCTTCGTCATCGAGGACAACGCCTGGGGCATCTCCGTGCCCAAGTCGAAGTCCACGGCCGTCCCCGGCAACGCGGTGCGCGCGGCCGGTTATGCCATGCCGGGCCACCATGTCGCCGACAACGACACCCTGGCGCTCTTCGAGATCGCCGAAGAGGCCGTGGCCCGCGCGCGGCGCGGCGAGGGGCCGAGCCTGATCGAGGTCGAGACCTATCGCTACTACGGCCACTTCCAGGGCGACCCCGAGCTCTACCGCCCCAAGGGCGAGGTCGAGGCCCTGAAGGCCAAGGACCCCATCGTCCGCTTCCGCAAGTCCATGCTGGAGAGCGGCGTCACCGCCGAGGAGGCCGACGCCGTGCTCGCCCGGGCCAAGCGGGAGGTGGACGAGGCCTTCGCCTTCGCCCGCGCCGCCGACTACCCGGCGCCCGAGGAAGCCCTGACCCACGTCTTCGCCTGAGCGGGAGAATGTCATGTCCAGCAATCGTCAGCTGACCGTTTCCCGCGCGATCTCCGAGGCCATCGCCCAGGAGATGCGCGTCGACCCCAGCGTCTTCGTCATGGGCGAGGACATCGGCACCTACGGCGGCATCTTCGGCGCCACCGGCGGCCTGCTGGCCGAGTTCGGCGAGGAGCGGGTGCGCGACACCCCGATCGCCGAGACCGGCTTCATCGGCGCCGGCGTCGGCGCCGCCATGGCCGGGATGCGGCCGATCGTCGAACTGATGTTCGTCGACTTCTTCGGCGTCTGCATGGACGCCATCTACAATCTGGCGGCCAAGAACGTCTATTTCTCCGGCGGCAACTGCAAGGTGCCCCTGGTCATCATGACGGCCACCGGCGGCGGCTACTGCGACGCCGGCCAGCACTCCCAGACCCTGCACGCCACCTTCGCCCACCTGCCGGGCCTCAAGGTGGTGGCGCCGTCCAACGCCTATGACGCCAAGGGTCTGATGGCGGCCGCCATTCGCGACGACAGCCCGGTCATGTTCATGTTCCACAAGGGCCTGCAGGGCCTGGCCTGGATGGCCTCGCCGGAGGAGGCCGCCACGGCGGTGCCGGAGGAGAGCTATACCCTGCCCTTCGGCCAGGCCCGGGTCGTGCGCAGCGGCAAGGACGTAACCCTCGTGGCGCTCAGCATGATGGTCCACCGCGCCATGGAGGCGGCCGCCGCCCTGGAGAAGCAGGGCATAGAGGCCGAGGTGATCGACCTGCGCACCCTGGTGCCGCTCGACCGCGAGACCGTGCTGAAGTCGGTCGCCAAGACCGGCCGTCTGGTGGTGGTGGACGAGGACTACCGCAGCTTCGGCCTGACCGCGGAGATCGTCGCCAGCATCGCCGAGGAGGATCCGCGGCTGCTGAAGGCGCCGCCGCGCCGCTTGGCGGTGCCCGACGTGCCGATTCCCTACAGCCGGCCGATGGAGCAGTTCGTGCTGCCCAACGCCGAGACCATCGCCGCAGCCGCCCGCGCCACCCTCGGCAAGGCGGCCTGAGCCATGGCCGACATCGTCGTGCCCGAAGGGCTCTGGGACGCGGAGAAGACGCCCGAGGGCATCGTCGCCAACTAGTTCTACGCCGAGGGCGCGACGGTGTCCGAAGGCGCCACCGTCGCCGAACTGATGGTGGAGAAGTCCAGCTTCGACGTCGCCGCCCCCGCCGCCGGGACGCTGCGCATCGCCGTGCCCAAGGACGGGACGGTGCGGCCCGGCACGGTGATCGGGCGCATCGAGAGTGGCTGAGGCGGGACCGCCGCGGCTACTGGTCGAGACCTTCGAGACCGCGGCGGCCGGGCTCCGGCGCCAGGAGACTCTGGCGCTGGAGCTGGCGGCGGAAGGCGCGCCCCTGCTGCTGGCCTGGCGCTCGCCACAGGCGCTGATCCTCGGCCGCGCCGACACCCGCCTGCCCGCCTACGCCGCGGCGGCGGTGCGGCTCCCGGTCGAGGGCTGGCCCCTGCCGTTGCGGCGCAGCGGCGGCACGGCCTGCCCGGTGTCGCCCGGCACGCTGCAACTCGCCCTCGCCCGGCCGGCGGTGGCGGGACTGACGATGGAAGCGGCCTACGCCGAACTGGCCGACCTGATCGGACGGTTGCTCGCGCCCTGGCGACTGGAGCTCGAGGCCGGCGAGGTACCGCTGGCCTTCTGCGCCGGCCGCTGGGACCTGAGCCACGCGGGCCGCAAGCTGGCCGGCCTGTCGCAGCACTGGGCGCGCCGCGCCGGCCTGGCAACGGTGACCACCGCCGCCTCCCTGATCGTCGCGGAGGAGCCGGCGCTGCTCGCGCGGACGGCGCAGCGCTTCTACGCCCTCGCCGGCCCCCCCGCCGCTGCCCGCCGGAGGCGATCGGCTCGCTGCACCTCGCCCTCGGGAGCGGCGGCCGAGGCGAGCTGATGTCCGGCTTGCTGGAAGCCCTGGCGGCAGCCTGTCAGCGGCCGGCGCCGCCGGGCGGTGTCGGGCGGATGGCCGCGCGCTCCAGCATGTAGCGCTCGGCCTCCTCCATGTGCTCGCGCATCACGCTTCGGGCCGTCTCGGCCTCGCCGTCGCGGAGCAGGCGGAGCAGCCGGACCTGGTAGCTGAGCGCGGTCTCGCGCAGCCGCGGGTTGGGCGTAGCGTAGATGGCGCGGCAGACCGCCATGTCGCGCAGCAGGGTGTGCAGGAAGACGCAGACGAAGCCGAGCAGCCGGTTCTCGGCGAAGCCGGCCAGCACGGAGTGAAAGTCCAGCTCGGAGAGACGCTGGCGGAACTCCTCCTCGGCGTCTGCCGGCTCCTTCTCGTAGAGCCTGATGGTGGCCTGCAGCGCCGCCACCTGCCGCGCGTCCAGCCGGCCGGCGAGCGCGGCCACCAGCTCCGGCTCCAGCAGCTTCCGCAGCGCGTAGATGTCGGCGATGCTGGGCTGGTTGAAGAGGAAGAGGTTGCTGAGCAGGCCCATGGCCTGCTCGCCCGAGAGCGCGGTGACGAAGGCGCCGCCGCCCGGCCCGGTGCGGGTCTTGATCAGACCCTGGGTCTCCAGCGCCTTCATCGCCTCGCGCACCGTGCCGCGGGAGGCCTGCATCTCCTCCTCGGACAGCCAGTCCTGGGGGATGCGGTCGCCCGGCTTCAGGCCGCGCAGCGAGATCAGGTCGCGGATATGCGCGGCGATCGCGTCGGAGCGCTTGCGCCGCCGTGGCGGCGCCACCAGCGCGGTCTCCTGTCGATTGTCGCCGTCTGCGCTCATCCCTTCCCCCGGCTTCCTCCTGTCACCGACGGGGGATGGAAGCAAGCGGCCAGATGGTTGCCGTCGTCCGCTGCCGACTCCAAGGACGGCCTCCGCTCCCGGCAGTCCGTCTCGGCGGCCGGGCAGCGCGCCGCGAAGGCGCAGCCGGGCGGCGGGCGGTAGGGATCGGGCAGCTCGCCGCCCTCCCGCTCGGCGGCCTGCAGCGGCCGGCCGGGAACCGGCGCCGAGTCGAGCAGCAGCCGGGTGTAGTGGTGGCGCGGCGCGGCGAAGATGGAGCCGGCCGGCCCCAGCTCGGCTAGGCGCCCGAAGTACATCACCGCGATGCGGTCGCTGACGCTCTCCACCACCGCCAGGTCGTGGCTGATGAAGACGTAGGTCAGGCCGAAGCGCTGCTTCAGCGCGTCGAGCAGGTTGAGCACCTGCGCCTGGATCGAGACGTCGAGCGCCGAGACCGGCTCGTCGAGCACCAGCAGCTCGGGGCCGGCGGCCAGCGCGCGGGCGATGGCGATGCGCTGTGCCTGGCCGCCGGAGAACTCGTGGGGATAGCGCTGCAGGAACTCCGGGCGCAGGTTGACCGCCTCCATCAACTCCGCCAGCCGCTCCTCGCGCCGCCGGCGCGACAGCCCCAGCAGGTGGATCAGCGGCGCCTCCAGGATGGTGCGGATGGTCTTGCGCGGATTGAGCGAGGCGAGCGGATCCTGGAAGACGTACTGCACGCGCCGCGCCGTGGCCTTGAAGTCGCGCCGCGCCGCCTCGGCCAGGTCGGCGCCGCGGAAGCGGATGACGCCGCCGCTCGGCCGGTCCAGGCCGGCCAGCATCCGCGCCAGGGTCGACTTGCCGCAGCCGGACTCGCCGACGATGCCGAGCGTCTCGCCCGGCCGCACGTCCAGCGTCACCTGCTGCACCGCGTGCACGGCCGGCCTGGCGAGGCCGAAGAGCGAGCGGCCGCCGCCGAAGGTCCGCTCGACCGCCTCGACTTCCAGCAGCGGCGCGGCCTCAGCCATCGGCCCGGCCCTCCGCCTCGGCGGCGAGGGGGAAGAGACAGCGCACCGCGCGCGCCGGCGCCACGGGCTCCAGCGCCACCTCACCCTGCCGGCACTCCTCCCGAACCCAGGGGCAGCGCGGCGCGAAGGCGCAACCCTCGGGCAGGTCGTCGACCGAGGGCGGGAGGCCCTGGATGGCGTCGAGGCGCCGCTCGGGCCGGCCCAGCACCGGCACGCAGTCGATCAGCTTGCGCGTATAGGGGTGCGCGGGGGCGGCCAGCACCGCCTCCGTCGGCCCGCTCTCGACCACGCGGCCGGCGTACATCACCGCCACGCGGTCGCAGAGCGCCGAGACCACGCCGAAGTCGTGGGTGATGAAGAGGATCGAGCCGCCCTTCTCCCGACGCAGCCCGTTCATGAGCGCCAGGATCTGCGCCTGCACCGTGACGTCCAGCGCCGTGGTCGGCTCGTCGGCGATCAGCAGCTCGGCGTCGTTGGCCAGCGCCATGGCGATGCAGACGCGCTGGCGCATGCCGCCGGAGAGCTCGTGCGGATAGGCCTCGAGCCGCTGGCCGGGGTTGGGGATGCGCACCAGTTCCAGCAGATCGCGCGCCCGGCGCCGCGCCTCGGCCGGCCGCAGCGGCTGGTGCGCCCGGATCGCCTCGACCAGCTGCTCGCCCACGGTGAAGAGCGGATGCAGGCTGGACAGGGGGTCCTGGAAGACGTGCGCCACCGCGCCACCGCGCAGCGCGCGGATGCGCGCGTCGGAGGCTGCCAGCAGCTCCTCGCCGCGCAGGCGGATCGAGCCGCCGGCGATGCGTCCCGGCGGGGTCGGCACCAGCCCCATGATCGACAGGGCGGTGACCGACTTGCCCGAGCCGGACTCGCCGACCAGGCCGAGGCACTCCCCCTCCTCCAGGTGCAGGTCGACGCCGCCGACGGCGCGGTGGACCCGGCGGCCGACCCGGAACTCGGTGCGCAGGCCCTCGACCTCAAGCACCGCGTCGCCCTTCTCTTCCCCGCTCGCCGCCGCCGGCGGCGCCCGATCGATCGCGGTGCGCGCCACCGGGCGGGTCAGGGCGCCGGAGCGCAGCCGCGGGTCGAGCAGGTCGCGCACGCCGTCGCCGACCAGGTTGATGCTCATGACCAGCAGGAAGATGACCAGGCCCGGCAGCAGGGCGACGTGGGGCGCGTTGAAGAGCACCCGGCGGCCGTCGCCGAGCATCGAGCCCAGGTCGGCCTGCGGCGGCTGTGCGCCGAGGCCGAGGAAGCTCAGCCCGGCCGTCTCCAGGATCATCCAGCCGACCGTGGTCGACATGGTCACCACGATCACCGGCATGACGTTGGGCAGGATCTCGCTCAGCAGGATGCGCAGGTGCGACTTGCCCGAGAGGCGCGCCGCGTCCACGAACTCGCGCCGCGCCAGCCCCAGGGTCACGCCGCGGATGTTGCGGGCGAAGAAAGGGATGTTGACCAGGGCGATGGCGTAGAGGGCGTTGATCAGGCCCGGCCCCAGCACGGCGACGATGGCCAAGGCCAGCAGGATGTAGGGAAAGGCCATCAGCATGTCGATGCCGCGCATGGTGACGGCGTCGACGCGTCCGCCGGCATAGCCGGCCAGCAGCCCGATCAGCGAGCCGAAGAAGGCCGCGACCAGGGTGGCGGAGAGGCCCACGGCGAGGCTCACCCGCAGGCCCCAGAGGATGCGCGCGAGGATGTCGCGGCCCAGCGCGTCGGTGCCCAGCAGGTGCCCCTCGGCGAAGGGGCGCAGCAGGCGGTTCGCCGGCGCCGTGGCGTTCGGATCCGCAAGCGGCAGCAGCGGCGCCGCCAGGGCGGCCAGCAGCATCAGGGCCAACACCACCAGCCCGCCGGCCGCCATGCGGTTGTTCAGCAGCAGGCGCAGCGTGCCCGGCCGGCCGGCGGCCGCGCTCATCGCCGCAGCCTCGGGTCGAGGCTGGACTGGGCGACGTCGGCGGCCAGGTTGAAGAGCACGTAGCTGGCCGCCACCACGAGCACCCCGCCCTGCACCAGCAGGATGTCGCGGGTGGAGATGGCCTGCACCAGCATCGCGCCGATGCCCGGCCACTGGAAAACGGTCTCGATGTAGACGGCACCGCCCAGCACGAAGCCGGCCTGGACGCCGATCACCGGAATGACCGAGACCAGGGCCGCCTTGCCGGCGTGGCGGTAGACCACGCGGCGCTCGCTCAGGCCCTTGGCGCGGGCGGTGCGGATGTAGTCCTGGCGCAGCACCTCCAGCATGGCGGTGCGCGTCAGCCGGGCGATCACCCCGGTGGCCACCGCCGCCAGGGTGACGGCCGGCAGCAGCAGGTGGCGCAGCAGGTCCCAGAGATCGCCGCCGCCGTAGATCGAGAACATGCCGCTGGCCGGCAGCAGCCGCAGGTTCACGGCGAAGACCAGGATCAGCAGCAGGCCGAGGAAGAAGGAGGGCGTGGAGATGCCGATCAGCACGAGGAAGGTGACGATGCGGTCGGTCCAGCCGAACTGCCGCACCGCCGAGACGATGCCGGCCAGCAGGCCGAGCAGCGAACAGAGCAGCAGCGCCGTGCCGGCCAGGATCAGGGTCGCCGAGAGGCGCTCCAGCACCTCGTCCAGCACCGGGCGGTTGAGCGCGTAGGAGCGCCCGAGGTCGCCCTGCAGCAGGTTGCCCAGCCAGACCAGGTACTGCTCCGGCAGCGAGCGGTCGAGGCCGAGCTGGGCGTTCAGCCGGGCGACGTTCTCCGGCGTCGCGTAGGAGCCGAGGATGGCCGTGGCCGGGTCGCCCGGGATCAGCGCCATGATCAGGAAGACGATCAGCGTCAGCCCGAGGAGCACCGGCACCAGGGCCAGCAGCCGCTTGACGATGTATCCCGACACGACCCGGCCTCCCGAGCGCCCTTCCCCGGCCGCCGCCTCAGTGCTTCTCCACCTCTTGCAGCATCAGGAAGAAGGAGGGCTGCAGACGGAAGCCCTCGACCGCCGAGGAGGTCACGGCCCCCTGCTTCCAGTTGGCGACGAAGACCCAGGGCGCGTCCTCCCGGACGATCTCCTGCATCTCGTGATAGAGCGCCGCCCGCTCCTCCTGGTCGGTCGAGACCCGCGCCCGGTACAGCAACTCGTCGACTTCCTCGTTGGAGTAGTAGCCGGAGTTGAAGCCGCCCTGCTCGGGGAAGGCGTCGGTGCGCAGCGTCAGGAAGGGCAAGGTGTCCGGATCGTTGGTCATCCAGGCCATCTGCGCCATGTCCGCCCGGCCCTCCAGGCCGGGATTCACCCTGCCCAGGAAGGTGTTCCACTCGTAGGTCTCGATCGCGACGTTCATGCCGACCGCGGCGAGATCCGCCTGGATCGCCGTTCCCATGGCCACGGGGTCGAGCATGCCGGAGCCGCCCTCGGTGACGTAGAAGGTGACCGTCTCACCGTCGTAGCCGCCCTCCTCCAGCAGTTCGCGCGCCCGCTCGGGGTCGTAGGGATAGGGCTCCAGATCCTCGTTGTAGGCCCAGGCGAAGGCCGGCGCGATCGGCCCGGCCGCGACGGCCGCCGTGCCCTGCAGCACGTCCTCCACGAGGCTGCGCTTGTCGATGGCGTAGTTGACCGCCTGGCGGATGGCCGGCTCGGCGAAGGGCCCCTCGCGCAGGTTCAGGATCAGGAACCAGACATGCGGCCCGGCCTGCTCGTGCACCTCGAAGTCGGGGGCGTCGCGGAAGTCGGCGACGGCGTCCGGCGGCACCTCCACCATGATGTCGAGCCCGCCGGAGAGCATCTCGGCGACGCGGGTGTTGGCGTCGGTGATGGGGCGGAAGACCACCGCCTGGGGCTGCGGCGCGCCGTCCCAGTAGTCCTCGTTGCGCGTCAGCACGACGCGCTGGTTGCCGCGCCATTCCTCGAAGCGATAGGCGCCGGTGCCGACCGGGTTGCGGCCGAAGTCCTCGCCGTGCGCCTCCACCGCGGCCGGCGAGACGATCAGGCCGGTGGGATAGGCCAGGTTGGAGAGGAAGGGCGCGAAGGGCTCGTTCAGGGTGAACTCCACCGTGGTGGCATCCAGCGCCGCCACGCTCTCCACCGCCGAGAAGAAGAAGGCCAGCGGGAAGGGCCCGGTGTCGTGGAAGGGGTGGTCCTCGTCGAGCATGCGCTCGAAGTTGAACCGCACCGCCTCGGCGTCGAGGGGCGTCCCGTCGTGGAAGGTCACCCCCTCCCGCAGGGTGAAGCTGTAGGTCAGGCCGTCGTCGGAAATCTCCCAGCTCTCGGCCAGCGAGGGCTCCACCTCCAGCGTGCCGTCGGCGAAGCGCACCAGGCCGTCGTAGAGGTTCACCAGGATGCGGAAGTCGTTGACGGCGGTGACCGCGTGGGGGTCGAGCGACTGCGGCTCGGCGATCTGCCCCACCACCAGCACCTCCGGCGGCGTCTGGGCGGCAGCGGGCGCCGGCACGAGCAACAGCCCGGCGAACGCGGCGGTCACGGAAAGCTGCGCGAGGCGGAGCATGGGAACCTCCCTCGGTTGTCCTGCACTCGCAAATTAATCACTATAATTCTGTTCAGTGCAACAATTTATCATTATAAATTTGTCCGCATGCCGACGAGGGATGGCAGGCGACCGGCAAGAGGTCGGGCAATCCAGGGAGGACGAGATGGAGCGAGGGCGCCGCCCGACGATCGACGAGGAACGGCTCAAGGGCCTGCTCGACGGCATCAACGCCTTCGGCCGCAACCCGCAGACCGGCGGCTTCGATCGCCCCGGCTTCTCCGACGCGGATCTCGCGGCCCGGCGATGGCTGGCGGAGCGGATGCGGACGGAGGGTCTCGCGGTCGCCTGGGACGCGGCCGGCAACGTCTTCGGCCGCCTCGGGTCCGCCGAAACCCCCTCGGTGATGCTGGGCTCGCACAGCGACACCGTGCCGGACGGCGGCGCCTTCGACGGCGCCCTGGGCGTCGCCGTCGCCCTGGAGTGCGCCTTGGCGATCCGCGACGCGGGCATCGCCCTGCGCCACCCGCTGGAGGTGGTCGCCACCAGCGAGGAAGAGGGCCGCTTCGGCGGCATGCTCGGCTCCCAGGCGATGGTGGGCGCGATCGATCCGGCCTGGCTGGCGCAGGCGGCCGATGCCGAGGGCCTGCTGCTCCGCGACGCGATGGCGGCGCAGGGCTTCGATCCGGCGCGGCTGCCCGAGGCCGGGCGCGCCCCCGGCAGCGTCAAGGCCTTCCTGGAGCTACATATCGAGCAGGGGCCGGTGCTGGAGCGCCGCGGCGCGCGGATCGGTATCGCCGACAGCGTCTCCGGCGTGGTCCACTGGGGCGTCTCGCTGCGCGGCACCGCCAACCATTCCGGCACCACGCCCATGGACATGCGGGCCGACGCCTTCGCCGGCCTCGCCGAGGCCGCCGCTGCGATCCCCGACCTGATCGAGGTCTTCGGAACCGCGGACTCGCGGGTCACGATCGGCAAGGTCGAGCTGCATCCCAACTTCCCGCACACCATTCCGGGGCGCGCCGACTTCTCCCTGATCGTGCGGGACAGCGATGCGGCGGTGATGCAGGCGCTCTGCGACGCCTTCCGGCGCAGCCTGGAGCGGGTCTCTCTGGCTCGGCGGCTGACGCTGGAAATCGTCGAGCGGAGCCGGCTGCTGCCCGTGGCGCTCGATCCCGGCCTGGTCCGCCTGTTGCTGGAGGAGGCCGAGGCGCTCGGCCTCGATCCTCTCTCCCTGCCTTCGGGCGCCGGTCACGACGCCCAGACCATGCAGGCGCTCTGTCCTTCGGGCCTGGTCTTCGTGCCCAGCCGGAAGGGAATCAGCCACGCGCCGGAGGAATGGACCGACTGGCCGGCGGTCCTCGACGGCGCGCGCCTGATGCTGCGCGCCGCCGAGCGCCTCGCGGCCTGACCGGCGCTACAGCCAGAGCCAGGCACCGACGAGGCCGATCACGGCCAGTACGACGCTGATCCGAAGGACCCAGCGCATATGGCCAAGAGCGACGCCCTGTCGCGCCTCGGTGCGCGGCAGTTCCTCGGGCTCCTGCTCGCGGCGGTGTTCGTCCCGATACTCGGGCGGACTGCTGTTCATGACCTCCTCCTTCGCCTCGCTCAGGGGCGAGGCTTGTCCCCGTCCAACAGGCGGGGGCGCCGCCTGGTTCCAACCGCACGAGCTGTTTTTGCAGCCGCAACGGGAACCAAAAGCGCCGCCGGCCCGTTGCAACGGTGGCGGCAAGATTTTCGGCGCCGGCGGCATTCGGAGCGCTTCTTGGCTTGGCTCAAGGCCCTGCACATCGTCACCCTGTCGATCTGGTGTGCGGGCCTGTTCTATCTGCCCCTGCTCTTCTCGGCGCATCCCGGCAGGCCGCAGGGCCGGGAGTTCCGGCGTCTGCGGGCGATGACGCGTTTCAGCTTCGTCGCTGTGACCTCGCCGGCCGCGGTGCTGGCCATCCTGTCGGGCAGCGCGCTGGTCTATGCGACCGGGGTGCAGGGCGCCTGGATGGCGCTGAAGCTCGCCGCGGTCGGCCTGATGGTCTTCTTCCATCTCTACTGCGGCCGGGTGCTGGCCCAGCTCGGCCACAGCCCGACGAAGCAGCCGCCCGCAGCGCATCTCGCGCTTCTGCTGGCGCCGTCGCTGCTGATTCCGACGGTCCTCTGGCTGGTCCTGGGAAAGCCGCTGTGACGCGCCGCCCCGCCCTAGTCCCTGCCCTAGTCCCCGTCCTCGTCGACGACCCCGACCTGGTGCTCGAAGACCAGCTTGCCGCCCAGCCAGCCGGCCGTGGCCACGAACAGCGCCCCCAGCGCCGAGAGGGCCAGACCGAGCGGCAGCACCGCGGCGGCCGGGTCCCCAACCCGCCACAGCCAGTTGGTGAAGCCGATCGACAGCAGCATGACGGCAGCGACGAAATGACTCCAGGCCACCGCCCGGCGACGGATGCCCGAGATGGAGAGCAGCTCCACCGTACCGCTGACGCCCGCCAGCACCCCCATGGCGGTGCCGCCGCCGAGCAGCCAGAGCGACATGCGCGCCCAGAAGAAATCGGCCGTCCACCAGAAGGCGAGGTCGCTGCCCAGGGCGCAGAGCAGCAGCGCGATCGGAAAGGTGACCAGCATGGGATGCAGGGGATGACCCGAGACGGCGACCACCGTGCCGGTGCCGTCCGCCGGCGGCGTGGCCAGTCGCTCCAACCCCCGCCGCGCCTTCGCTTCCCCTTCGGCCATGCGCTCCTCCCGCTGCTGTCGCTGGCGGCCGCTAGCTGCGCCGGCGGGCCGATGTCCAGCCTCGATCCCGCCGGTCCCGCCGCCGCCGCGATCGCCCGGCTCTGGTGGGTAATGCTCGTCGGCGGCCTTTTGATCCTCGCCGGCGTGGTCGCACTGGCGCTCTACGCGGTCTTCGGCCGAGCCGAGCGTCGGCACCGGCTCTCGCCGAAGCTGCTCATCGTCGGCGGCGGGCTGGTCTTCACGCCCCTGGTGCTGGCCGCCCTGCTGGCCTGGGGAATCGGCGCCGGCCACGCCCTACTGCCCTTGCCGGGCGAGCGCGAGCCCTTCCGCGTGGAAGTGCGGGCGCACCAGTGGTGGTGGGAGGTGACCTATCCGGACGCCGAAGGCGGACCGCTCCACTCCGCCAACGAGATCCACGTCCCCGCCGGACGCCCGGTGGACGTCACGGTGCGGGCCGAGGACGTGATCCACAGCTTCTGGGTGCCGCGGCTCGGCGGCAAGATCGACGCCCTGCCCGGCCGCAGCAACCGCATCCGCCTGGAAGCGCCGGAGCCCGGTGTCTACCGCGGCCAGTGCGCCGAGTTCTGCGGCGCCCAGCACAGCCGCATGGCCCTGCTGCTCCAGGCCCACGAGCCGGAGGCGCTGGAGGAACGGCTGGCCCTGCTGGCGGAACCGGCTCCGGAGCCCGCCGGCGAGGATCCGGGCGCCGACGCCTTCGCGCCGCACTGCGCCGACTGCCACAGCCTGGATCCGCGCAGCCGCAGCGCCGTCCCCGGCCCCAACCTCGCCGACCTGCCGCAGCGGGCGACGCTGGGCGCGGGAACTCTGGAGAACGGCCCCGACGCGCTCCGGGACTGGCTGGCACGCCATCAGAGTCTCAAGCCCGGCAACCGCATGCCGGCATTCGACCACCTGGACCCCGATACGCTGGACGCCATCGCCGCCTGGCTGGAGCGCAGGCGGTGACGCAGGAGGCGCCGCCGCCGCGCACGCCGGTCGAGCGTCATCGCCGGCTCGACGCCGACTTCCGCACGCCCGGCGGACTCGGACGGCTGACCTCGGTCAACCATTCGATCGTCGGCCTGCGCTTCATCGTCACCGGCCTCTTCTTCTTCCTGGTGGGCGGCGTGCTGGCGATGCTGATCCGCGCCCAGCTCGCCACCTCGGACAGCGCCTTCCTGGGCCACGAGGCCTACAACCAGGTCTTCACCATGCACGGCACGGTGATGATGTTCCTCTTCGCCATTCCCGTGCTGGAGGGACTGGCGCTCTATCTCCTGCCGAAGATGCTGGGCGGCCGCGACCTCGCCTTCCCGGCGCTCAGCGCCTTCGGCTACTGGTGCTATCTCTTCGGCGGCCTGATCCTGCTGGGGGGCCTGCTGCTCGGCGTCGCGCCCGACGGCGGCTGGTTCATGTACACGCCGCTGAGCGGCGCCCACTACACGCCGGGGATCAACGCCGACGTCTGGCTGATCGGCGTCACCTTCGTGGAGGTCTCCGCGGTCTGCGCCGGGGTCGAGATCGCCGTGACGGTGCTGCGCATCCGCACCGCGGGCATGAGCCTGGACCGCATGCCGCTCTTCGCCTGGTATCTCCTGGTGACGGCGCTGATGATCGTCGTCGGCTTCCCGCCGCTGATCCTCGGCAGCATCCTGCTGGAGCTGGAGCGGGCCTTCGACTGGCCCTTCTTCGACGTCGAGCGCGGCGGCGACCCGCTGCTCTGGCAGCACCTCTTCTGGCTGTTCGGCCATCCCGAGGTCTACATCATCTTCCTGCCCGCCGCCGGCATCGTCTCCACTCTGATCCCGGTCTTCGCCCGCCACCCGATGATCGGCTACGGCTGGATCGTCGCCAGCATCGTCGCCACCGGCTTCCTCAGCTTCGGGCTCTGGGTGCACCACATGTTCACCGTGGGCATCCCGCACCTGGCGCTGGTCTTCTTCTCCGCGGCCTCCATGCTGGTGGCGATCCCCACCGGCATCCAGTTCTTCGCCTGGATCGCCACGCTGATGGCCGGTCGGCCGGTGATCCGCCTGCCGATGCTCTATCTCTTCGGCTTCCTGGTGGTCTTCGTGCTCGGCGGCCTGACCGGCGTGATGCTGGCCCTGGTGCCCTTCAACTGGCAGGTCCACGACACCCACTTCGTCGTCGCCCACCTGCACTACGTCCTGGTCGGCGGCCTGGTCTTCCCGCTGCTCGCCGGGCTCTACTATTGGATGCCGCTGGTGACCGGGCGGATGCCCTCGGAGCGGCTCGGCGGCCTGGCCTTCTGGCTGATCTTCCTGGGCTTCAACCTGGCCTTCCTGATGATGCACCTGACCGGGCTGAAGGGCATGCCCCGGCGGGTCTACGCCTACGACGGCGGCCTGGGCTGGGACGGCCTGAACCTGCTGTCCTCGGTGGGCGGCTTCGTGATGGCGATCGGCTTCGTGCTCTTCCTGCTCGACATCTTCCTGCACAGCCGCCTGGGCCGGCGGGCGCCGCGCGACCCCTGGGGCGCCGGCACGCTGGAGTGGAGCCTGCCGAAGCCCCCGCCGAGCTACAACTTCGGCTCCCTGCCCCGGGTCGAGAGCCGCGAGCCCCTGCACGACCGGCCGGATCTGGCGCGGGCACAGGCGGCGGGCGAGAGCCTGCTGGGCGGCGCCCCGCCGGGCGGCCGCGAAACCCTGGCGGTGGAGGTAGTCAGCGGCCGGCCGGCGCATGTCGTCAACCTGCCGGCGCCGACCTGGCTGCCCTTCGTGGCCGCGGTCTTCACCGGCGTCTTCTTCCTCTGCTTCCTGCTCGGTCTCTACCTCCTCTCGGCGGCCGGGGCGCTGCTGGCCCTGGCGACCTTCCTGCGCTGGGCCTGGTCGCACGGACGGCGCAGCGATCCGCCCCTGCTGCCGGCCGGCGAGGGGCTGGCCCTGCCGCCGCAGGCCGTCGTCCGCTCGGCGCCGGGCTGGTGGGGCCTGCTCTTCACCCTGGTCGCCGACGGCACATTCCTCGCCGCGCTGCTGTTCGGCTACCTCTTCCTCTGGACCGTGGCGCCGGCCTGGCCGCCGCCGGTCTTCGTCGAGGCCGATCCGGCGATCCCGCTGCTCGCCGCCCTCGGGCTCCTCGGCGGCCTGCTCGGCGGCCAGCGAGCCCTGGCCGCAACCGAGCGTTCGGCACCAAAGGCCCGCACCCTCTGGCTGTTCGTGACGCTGCTGTCGGGCCTTCTGGCGGCCGGCGCCTTCCTGGCGGTTCCCGTCACGGCCCTGCCTCCGCTGCAGAGCCACGCCTACGCCGCGGTGACGGCCGTGCTGGCCGGCTATGCCGCCTTCCACTGCCTGCTCGGGGCCGTGATCGCCGGCCTGGTCCTGCTGCGCTGCCGCGCCGGCTTCGTCTCCGCGCAGCGCTGCCTCGATCCGCTGCTGCTGCGCCTCTGGTGGCGCTACAGCGGCGGCGCGGGGCTGCTGATCCTGGCCGCCATCCACCTGCTGCCGGGGGCGCTGGCGCCATGAGCCCCTCCCGCTTCGGACGACCGCGCGCCCTGGTGAGCCTGATCGCGGGTTACCTGGTCTGGTCGAGCTGCTTCGTGGCCCTCTACGGGCTGCTGTCGGTCGGCTGCACGCTGCAACTGCAGCTCCGGGCCGGCCCCTTCGGCACGAACGGCCTGACCCTGCTGCTGGCGGCGGTCTGGCTGCTGCACCTGGCGGTGCTGGCTTGGCTGATCCGCTCGGCCCTGCGCCGGCGAACGGGCGGCGAGGCGCCGGCCTTCCTGCGGCGGATCACGCTGCTCCTCCATCTCTCCGCCCTGGCCGCCACGCTCTGGATCGGCCTCCCCCTGCTGCTGCTGCCGCCCTGCAGCTGAGGCCGGCGGCAGCGCCTCCGACCAGTCCAGAAACCTGGGCGCGGGGCCGCCAAACGCCGCGCAGCGGTCGTGGTTCCCTCCGCTCTCAGGGCATTGTCGAGCCCGGCGGCCGCTCATCAATGCCCCGGGGTCCGGGCGGAACGGGGGTGGAGCCGAGAGGGTTGACGACGGTGACTTCCCTCGAACCTCCCAGGAACCAGTCCAATGCACCGACCGAGCTTTCTCGCCTGTACCGCCTTCATCCTCGGCCTCGCCGCAGCCGCCCCGGCCGAGGCGGAAGTCGCCACGGAACTGCTGGCCCACGACCCCGACAAGCCGAAGACCGAGGCCATGGCGATGCAGGAGCCCCAGGCCACGGAGTCGCCCCGGGCGGCCGAGACCTGCATGGCACCGCGCGCCCTGGCCACCACGCCGGTCGAGGCAACGAAGGACCGCCCACGGCAGTCCCTGCAGCAGGCCTTGCGCAGCGGGCACTAGATCGCGATCGGATGGAGCCGAGCTTGGCCTGTTCCGCTCAGCCTGCTTCCTGGCGGAGCAGGCCACGCCCGCCCACCGAGAGGCCCGCGACCAGCAGGACCACGCCCATGGGCACCCACATGATCAGGCCGGCGAGCTGCTGGTCCTCCAGCGGCGTCAGGCCCCAGGCCGCCGGCCCGGCGCCGAAGACCGGGTACCAGAGAGCCGTCGAAAAGGTCAGCAGCGCGCCCAGCAGCCCGCTGTGCAGCATCGTCGCGAAGACCATGCCGAGACCGCGGAAGGGCTCGGCCGCCAGCACCGCGGTCCAGAACAGCAGCGCCACCGCCAGGCTCACCGCCAGCAGCAGCAGATGGACGCCGGCATGCGTCAGGGCGGCCTGGTAGACCGCCGGCGCGTGGGCCAGCCAGAGCGTCGCGCCGAACAGCAGCGTCGCCACGGCGGGCCGCAGGCGCGGCCAGGCGCGGTGGCGCAGCAGCAACGGCGCCATCGCCGCCGGCGCCAGCAGGATGAGGATCAGGTGCTGCGCCATCTGCGCCGAGGCGAGGGTCGCCGCGAGGCGGCAGAGCGGCGAGACCAGCGCCAGGGCGAGCAGGCCGCAACCCAGAAGCCAGGCCGCCCGCTCGCCCCGCGACGGCAGGCCGCCGCGCACCGGCAGCCACGGCAGAGCCAGGAGCACCAGCAGCGGCAGCAGCGTTTCCGGCGCCAGGACCCAGGCACGCCAGAAACCCTCCGGCAGCAGCGCCGGCAAGGTCGCGAGACAGAGGGCGAGCAGTTCGGAAGACCCCACGCGGTCACTCCCTTCCGGAGGCGGCAGCGCCCTTGCGACAGGGGCGCCTCGAAAAACAACGCGCGAGGCGGCGCCCGGGTTCCCGCGATCCTGCGGGAGGCTCCTTCTCCTTTGCCTCCGGCCTCTGCGCCCCTACCTGAAGACCTCGAACCCCTTCTCGAACCACGCAGGGAGGCATGCCGATGCGGCCTCCGCACCTCGTTCCCTCCCTTCGCCCGCTCCTGACGGCACTCCTCCTTCTCGCCTTCGCGGCCGCCGAGGCCCGCGCCGAGATCTCGCTGGTCGGCCCTTCCCGGGCCGAGGCCGAGCGCCACATGGTCAGTAGCGCGAACCCCCTGGCCAGCGCCGCCGGACGGGAAATGCTGCGCGAAGGCGGCTCGGCGGTCGACGCCGCGATCGCCACGCAGATGGTCCTGACCCTGGTGGAGCCGGGCGAGTCCGGCCTGGGCGGCGGTGCCTTCCTGCTGCACTACGAGGCCGAGACCGGCGCGCTGCGCTTCTACGACGGGCGGGAGACGGCGCCGCAGGCGGCGACCCCGGACCGCTTCCTCTGGGGCCGGGGCCGCAGCCTGCCCTTCTATCTGGCGGTGATGAGCGGCCGCTCGGTCGGCACGCCGGGCCTGCTGGCCATGCTGGCCGAGGCCCATGCCGAGCACGGCCGCCTGCCCTGGGCGCGCCTCTTCGAGCCGGCGATTGCGCTGGCCCGCGACGGCTTTCCGGTGACGCCGCGGCTGAGCCGGCAGATCCGCCTGGACCCGACCCTGCGGCTGCGCGGCGAGACCCGCAGCTACTTCTACCACTACGGCGTCCGCGCCCTGCGGCCGGGCGCCATCCGGCGCAATCCGGAGCTGGCCGATACGCTGCACCGCATCGCCGTGGAAGGCCCCGACGCCTTCTACGAGGGCGAGATCGCCGAGGACCTGGTCCGAGCGGTGCGCGGCAGCCGCCTGGGCGGACCGGGCGACCTCTCCCTGGCCGACCTGAGAGACTACGAGCCGGTGCTGCGGGACGCCATCTGCCGCCCCTACCGCGACTGGACCGTCTGCGGCAGCCCCCCGCCCTCCTCCGGCGGCACCACGATCCTGCAGATCCTCGGCATCCTCGAGCCCTTCGACCTGGCCGCGCTGGAACCGGACTCGGCCGAGGCGGTCCATCTCTTCGCCGAGGCCAGCCGCCTGGCCTTCGCCGACCGCGTCGCCTTCCTGGGCGACGGCGAGGCGGCGCGCGCGCTGGTCCCGCAGCTGCTGGACCGGGACTACCTGGCCGGCCGCTCGGCGCTGATCTCGCCGCGCCGCGCCCTGCCGCTGACGGTCGCCGGAACGCCCCCGCCGCCGGCGAGCGGGGAGCGCCCGATGCCCCGGCGCGAGGGCGGGCGGGCCGCAGCCCCGGGCGGGGAGCGCGGCTCGACCAGCCACTTCAGCGTGGTCGATGGCGACGGCAATGCCGTGGCCCTGACCAGCAGCATCGAGCAGCCCTTCGGCAGCCGCCTGCTGGTACGCGGCTTCCTGCTCAACAACCAGCTCACCGACTTCGCCTTTCGGCCGCTGCGCAACGGCGAGGCCGTGCCGAACGCCGTCGAACCGGGCAAGCGCCCGCTCAGCGCCATGTCGCCGACCTTCGTCTTCGACGCGGAGGGCGATCTGCGCTACGTCCTCGGCTCGCCCGGCGGCAGCCGGATCATCGGTTTCGTCGCCAAGACCCTGGTCGGGCTGCTCGACTGGGAGCTGCCGCTGGAGGAGGCCGTGGCGCTCGGCAACGTCGTCCACCGCGGCGGCCGGCTGGAGTTGGAGCGCGGCAGCGGCGCGGCGCGGCAGGCGCGGGCCCTGCGGCGGCTGGGCCACCGCCCGCAGGTGACGGGGCTGACCAGCGGCCTCCACGCCATCGCCGTGACCCCGGACGGCCTGGTCGGCGTCGCCGACAGCCGCCGCGGCGGCGGCGCCCTGGGCGACTGAAGCAAGGGTGGCCGCCCGGAGCCGCCGGTCAGGGCTTGCGGGCGACGAACCAGACGTTGACCGGGTCGTGCGGCAGGCTCCGGCGGTCGATCTCGGCGAAGCCCGCCGTACGCAGCATCGCCTCGGCCGTTTCCCAGCCCCACATCGTCCCCAGCCCGGCGCCGCCCTGGCCCAGGGAGACCGGCGTGCAGTGCATGCAGGAGACGGCGTAGAACAGCGTCGCGAAGGGGAAGTCGCGGTTGTTCTCCAGCCGCGCCGAGGCGCCGATGTCCTGCATCAGGTAGAGCCCGCCCGGCCGCAGGGCGCCATGGAGCGAGGTGATCAGACCCTGCGGGTCCTTCTGGTCGTGCACCGCGTCGAAGGAGGTCACCAGGTCGAAGCGCTCCCGCTCGTCGTAGCCGGTCAGGTCGCGCAGCTCGAAGCGGATGTTCGCCAGCCCCTCGCGCCGCACCGCCTCCTGCGCGAAGGCGATCGCGTCCTCGCAGAGGTCGTAGCCGAGGAAGCGGCTCTTCGGGTAGCGCCGTGCCATCGCCAGCAGCGCGGAGCCGCGCCCGCAGCCGGCATCCATCGCCTCGATGCCCGCCTCGAGCCGCCGTGTCAGCCCCTCCGCCAGGGGCAGAATGGTGTCGAACAGCCGCTCCGTCACGGTCTGCGCGCTGTCCTCGGCCATGATCTGGTGGAAGCAGGGATAGTCGTCGTAGCGCGTGCCCTCGCCGCTCTCGAAGCAGGCGAGGATGCGGTCCTGCACCTGCCCCATGAGGGTGACGTACTGGCCGAAGGGGGCGAGGTTGCCGAGCGGCGCGCCGCGGGTGAGGCTGGCGGCGTGCTCGGGCGGCAGCGCGTAGGTCCGGCTGGCCGGCTCGTAGGCCACGAGACCGCCGGTCACCATCACCGCCAGCCATTCGCGCACATAGCGCTCGGCCAGGCCGGCGGCTTCGGCGATGGTCGCGCTGTTCGAGGGCGGCAGCTTCGCCATCACGTCGAACAGGCCGGTCCGGTGGCCGATGGACAGCATGACGGCGATCGCACCGTCGTCGAGGATGCCGGCCAAACGGCCGGCGAAAGCCTCCGCGGCGGCCTGGTCGAAGCCGCGGGCGAGGATCGAGGTGGACATAGGGGGTCTCCTGGGTGGTCGCTAGGCTCCCGGGGATGGGGCGAGGGCTGCATAGCCGCCGGCGCGCGCCAGCGTTAGAGGGCAATTGGACAAAACCGGGGCATTTGTGCCATCCTGCACCGCATGGCACACACGCAGCCCGAGACTCCCCTCTCCGTCAGCCTGCTGGCGCTGCCGGAGACCACGCCGGCGACGCTCTACTGCCTCTACGAGGTCCTGAACGCCGCCACGGTTGCCTGGAGCAAGTACACGGGGGAACCCGCGGTCGGGCGGCGTATCGAGGCACGCATCGTCTCGGCCGAGGGTACGGGCTTCCGCTCGCTGCTCGGCCCGCCGATCGCGCCGGAGGCCACGCTGAGCGACGTGCCGCACAGCGACGTGGTCGTGGTCACCGATCTGCAGATTTCGATCGACTCCCCACCGCGCGGCCGCTGGCCCGCCGAAACCGCCTGGGCGCGGGCGCGCTACCGGGACGGCGCCCTGCTCTGCTCCGTCTGCACCGGCTCGCTCTTCCTGGCGGAGGCCGGGCTGCTCGAGGGCGAGGAAGCGACCACCCACTGGCTGGCCGCCGGCCTCTTCGCGTCCTGCTATCCCGGCGTGCGGCTGCGGCCGGAGCGGATTCTGCTGCCTAGCGGTCCCGGCCAGCGCCTTGTCACCACCGGCGGCGCCGCTTCCTGGGAAGAGCTGGCGCTCTACCTGGTCAACCGCTTCTGCGGCCAGCAGGAAGCGGTCAGGCTCGCCAAGCTCTTCGTCCTGGGCGACCGCAGCGACGGCCAGCTCCCCTATGCCGCGCTGGCCCAGCCACGCCGGCACGAAGACGGGGCCGTGGCCCGCTGCCAGCAGTGGATCGCCGACAACTACGCCGCCCCCAGCCCGGTCGCCCGCATGATCGAGCAGTCCGGGCTGAGCGAGCGCACCTTCAAGCGCCGCTTCAAGATGGCCACGGGCTATGCGCCGATCGACTACGTGCAGGCCCTGCGCATCGAGGAGGCGAAGCAGCTCCTGGAGACCACCGCCGAGGCGACAGAAAGCGTGGCGGCACTGGTCGGCTACGAAGACCCGACCTTCTTCCGCCGTCTCTTCAAGCGCTGCACCGGCGTGACGCCCGCGCGCTATCGCCAGCGCTTCCGCGTGCTGCTGCCGAGGCTCGCCGCCGGGTGAGGCGCCGCTTCGGGCTTCGCGTCGAGCGGGAGCGGCGCTAAGCTGGCCCCTTGGCCCCCGGATCGCCCGAAATGCCGAAGGATCACCCGAGCCGCCCCGCTCCCGTCACCGCCGAACCGGCCGCGGCGGCGCTGCTCGACGCCCTGCCCCAGGGGATCGTGATCCATCGCGCGCTGCGAGCCCTGCACGCCAACGCCGCGGCGGCGCGGCTGCTCGGTTTCGAGAGCCCCGAGGCGCTGCTGCGCCTGCAGAGCCTGGACTCCCTGCTGCCGGCGGACAGCCGTGCGGCGCTGGCCGACGCCGGACCCGAGCTGCCGGCCGTCGTGCGGCTGCTCGACGCCGCCGGCGTCGACCTCTGGGCGGAGGTGTCGCAGAGTCCGGTCGACTGGGAAGGCGCGCCGGCCCTGCTGCTGTCGCTGGCCGACGCCGGAGCAAGAGTGCGCAGCGATCGCCGCGAGGCGCTGCTGCGCGAAGCGATCGACCACCTCTCCGACACCTTCATCCTCTACGATGGCGACGACCGCGTGGTGCTGTCCAATCGCAGCTTTCACGAGCTCTTCGACTATCTGCCGCGCAAGGAGGACCTGGCCGGAATGCCGATGGAGGCGCTGGTGCGGGCCAGCCTTCGCGTCGGCACCATCACCGACCCGGACTATCGGCCCGAGCAGGAGGAGGAGTGGATCGCCACCTTCCTGGAGCGCCGCCGCGAGAAGAGGCTGCACCTGGCGGAAGACAACTGGCCGAGCGGCCGCTGGGACCTGGTCAAGGAGCAGCGCCTGGAGTCCGGGGCCTTCGTCTCGGTGCGCACGGAGATCACCGGCCGCAAGCGGGCCGAGATGGCCCTGAAGGCGCACGAGCTGCGGCTGGAGAGCGAGCTGGCGGCGCGCAGCCGGCAGCTGGAGGCGGTGCTGGCGAACGTGGCCCAGGGCGTGGTGGTGCTGGACCAGGAACTGCGCGTGGTGCTGACCAACCCGGGTCTGCACGAGCTGATCGGCTATCCGCCCGAACTCGGCCGCCCCGGCACCCACGTCTCCGAGCTGATCCGCAACCGCCTGCACCACGAGCTGCGCCTGCCGGGCGAGCCCGAGGGCGAGGTGACCGACGTCGACGCCCTGGTCGAGCGGCGCCTGCAGGCCTACCGGGACCTGACCCACGAGCGCTACCGCCACCCCTTCCCCAACGGCCGCCACGTCGAGATCGTCCGACAGCGGCTGCCCGACGGCATGATCATCTGCACCTTCACCGACGTCACCGAGCAGGTGAAGGCCGAGGCGGAGCTGGCGACGCAGCGCGAGGCGCTGTACCAGAGCGAGAAGCTTTCGGCGCTGGGCATGCTGCTGGCCGGCGTGGCGCACGAGCTGAACAACCCGCTCTCCATCGTGCTGGGCCAGGCGGCGCTGCTGGAGACCCTGGCCACCAGCGACAGCCAGCGCGACCGGGCCCTGCGCATCCGCACGGCGGCCGAGCGCTGCGCGCGCATCGTCAAGACCTTCCTGGCCATGGCGCGCGACCAGCCCGCCTCGCGCCGCCCCGTGCGGCTGAACGACCTGGTGCGCCAGTCGCTGGAGTTCGCCGCCTATCACGTCCGCCGCGGCGGCATCGCGGTCGTGGAGGAACTGGCGCCGAACCTGCCGGAGGTCCAGGGCGACCCGGACCAGCTCAACCAGGTGGTCGTCAACCTGCTGATCAACGCCGCCCAGGCCCTGGAGCAACACGAGGGACCGCGCCGCATCACCGTCTCGACCGCCTGGCTGCGGCAGAGCGGCGAGGTGGAGCTGCGCGTCGCCGACAGCGGCCCCGGCATCCCCGAGGAGCTGCGCCGACGCGTCTTCGATCCCTTCTTCACCACCAAGCCGACCGGCGCCGGCACCGGGGTCGGCCTCTCGGTCTGCCACGGCATGATCGCCGCCCACGGCGGCAGCATCCTGGCCGAGGCGGCGCCGGGCGGCGGCGCCCTCTTCCGCGTGCGCCTGCCGGCGCCGGCCGAGGCGAAGGCCGCCACGGGCGCCCCGGAGGCGGAGCCGGCCGGCGGCGGCCGCGTGCTGGTGATCGACGACGAGCCCGAGATCGGCGAGGTGATCGGCGACTTCCTGGCCGGCAGCGGCCTCGCGGTCGAGACCACGGCGAGCGGCCGCGAGGGGCTGGAGCGCCTGCTGGCCCGGCCCTACGACGTGGTGATCTGCGACCTGCGCATGCCCGAGCTGGACGGCCCCACGCTCTTCGCCGAGGTCGGGCGTCTGCGCCCGGAGCTGCTGTCGCGCTTCGTCTTCGTCACCGGCGACCTGCTGAGCGAGAGCAGCAGCGCCTTCCTGGAGGGCTGCGGCCGCCCCTACCTGGAAAAGCCCCTGCTCCCCGCCCAGGTCCGCCGCCTGGTCGCCGCCGTGGCGGCAAGGGGGTAGGCGCGCCTTCGTCGTGGCGGGATGCCTCGGGACAGCGCCGCACTGCCTTCGCAAACATGGACTTGAATACATATGCATCAGAAAGCATATTGAGCGATGGTGTGGGAGGTCGTCTTTCATCCGGCCTTCGAGGACGAGTTCGGGGAACTGCCCGAGGTCGTTCAGGATGAGTTGCTGGCCCACGCGCAGCTGATCGCGGTGCTCGGTCCACAGCTAAAGCGTCCGCGCGCAGATACCCTGAAGGGATCGAGGCACGCGAACATGAAGGAGCTTCGCTTCGACGCGGATCGCGGTGTCTGGCGGATAGCCTTTGCGTTCGATCCGGAAAGAAGAGCCGTTCTGCTGGTGGCCGGTGACAAGTCCGGCGGATCGGAGAAGCGCTTCTACCGCCGGCTGATTGCGAAGGCGGACGAACGCTTCGACGGTCATCTGGCGGAATTGCGGAAGAAGGGAGGTCGATGATGGCGACGACGCTGCAGGAGATGATGGACCGACTCCCGGCCGAACGGCGGCAGCGGGTGAAGGAGCGTACGGAGGCGCTCGTTGCGGAGGAACTGACGCTCCGCGATCTCCGCAAGGCGCGCGACCTCACGCAGCAGCATGTGGCCGAAGTGCTCCACATCGGGCAGGACGGCGTCTCGCGCCTGGAGCAGCGGAGCGACCTCCTGCTCTCCACGCTGCGCAGCTACGTCCATGCGATGGGCGGGACGCTGGAGTTGGTCGCCCGCTTCCCCGACCGGCCGCCGGTCGTGGTCTCCGGTTTGGCCGGGCCGACAGCCGATGCCGAGGGTACGGCGCGGAAGAGCGGGCGCCCCAGGCGCGGTGCCCGCGACTGAGCCTCGCCGACGGCCCGCCCCACACGAGAAGACAGGACCGCCGGGCAGCTCTGCGCAGGATCGTGCAAGATCGCCGGGCGGCGGCGCGCCATGCTGGGCGGAGAAACGGCCATGCCAGGGAGAGGGATCACCATGCCGCCATCGGATGCCGCCGCGCGCTACGCCCCCGTCAACTTCGCCGAGAAGCTGGCGCGGATCACCGAGCTCTGGTCGCCGCGGGTGGTGGCCGAACTGAACGACTACCAGTTCAAGCTGGTGCGCATCGAGGGCGACTTCCTCTGGCACGACCACCCGGAGACCGACGAGGCCTTCCTCGTGCTCGAGGGCGAGCTGCGCATCGACTTCCGCGACGGCGCCGTCCGGCTGGATCCCGGCGAGATGTTCGTCGTGCCCAAGGGGGTCGAGCACAAGCCCTTCGCCGAGAAGGAGGTGAGGATGCTGCTGATCGAACCGCGCGGCGTCCTCAACACCGGCCAGGCCGGCGGCGAGCGCACGGCGCAGAACGACCTCTGGATCTGAGCCGCGGTGCCGATCCCCGAAGCCGGCCAGGGCGGGATCGCCGCGCAGCTCCGCGCTCTCGGGGTCGAGGCGGGCGGCCTGCTGCTGCTGCACTGCTCCTACCGGGCGGTGCGGCCGGTGGAAGGCGGACCGGCCGGCCTGCTGGCGGCCCTGCGCGACGCGCTCGGCCCCGAGGGCACACTGGTCATGCCCTCCTGGACCGGCGACGACGAGTCGGTCTTCGACCCCGCCACCACGCCGGCCGCCGCCGACCTCGGCGTGGTCGCCGAGACCTTCCGGCGCCAGCCCGGCGTCTTGCGCAGCGACCATCCCTTCGCCTTCGCCGCCGAGGGGCCGGCCGCCGCGCGGCTCCTCACCGACCCGCTCTGCCTGCCGCCGCACCAGCCCGAGAGCCCGATCGGGCGGCTATGGGAGATGAACGCACTGGTGCTGCTGCTGGGCGTCGGCCACGACGCCGACACCAGCCTGCACCTGGCCGAGATCCTGGCCGGCGTGCCCTACCGCGTACCGCACCACTGCACGGTGCTGCGCGACGGCCGGCCGCAGCGGATCGCCTACGGCGAGAACGACCACTGCTGCGCCCGCTTCGCGCTGGCCGACGACTGGCTGCGCGCCGCCGGCCTGCAGGCCGAAGGCCGCGTCGGCCGGGCCTGGGCCCGCCTCGCCCGCGCCCGCGACATCGTCGCCCTGGCCCGCGAGCAGCTAGCCGCCGACCCGCTGCTCTTCCTGCACCCGGCCGGCGCCGGCTGCGCGGAGTGCGACGCGGCAAGGGGGAGCGTGGCCTGATCGCAAGGGGCCGCCTGCGCCCTCTCGGTGATCAAGCCGCAGCCACGGGGCTCCGCCGCAGCAGTTCGACCAGCCCGGCGAGATCCTCGCCGCCGCCGCCCTGGGCCACCCTCCGGGCAACGAGGGCCTGGAGCGGGCGGATCGGCGCGGCGTGGATGCCGGCGGCCTCGGCGGCGGCGACGATCTTGTCCAGGCCGGCTGCCTGCATGGCCAGCGGCGAGGTCACGTCGGTCCGGTAGTCGCCGCTGTCGATCTGGCGCGCCATCTCCGGCAGCGCCTCGGTCATGCCGGCGATCCAGGGCCGGGCGAGCTCGTTCAGCTCCGCGGCCTTCACGCCCTCGCTGCCGGCCAGGGCGGCCGCCTGGAGGAATCCGCCGAAGAGACCGTACATGGCCGCCAGCAGGGCCAGGTCGAGCAGCGCCGCGCGGCCCGGGTCGGTCCCGACGAAACGCGCCGCGCCGAAGCTTTCCAGCAGTTTGCGTCGCGCCTCGAAGGCGGATTGCGAGCCGGCGTAGAGGACGAAGGCCTCCGGGCCGCCGATCATCGGCGGGACCGCCATGATGCCGCCGTCGAGGTAGTCGGCGCCCTGGGCGCCCACCCAGGCGGCCAGGGCGCGCGCCTCCTGCGGCGTGCCGTTGGTCAGGTTTACCAGGGTCCGCCCGGCCAGCGCCCCGGCGGCCGGCTCCAGCACCGCCCGCAACGTCGGATAGTCCAGCAGGCAGGCGATCGTCACGGGCGCCGCAGCGACGGCCGCCGCCGCCGAGCCGGCGGCGCGGGCGCCC
>SR_TP_S13solDRAFT_1000137_pt1 | contig 38775 bp, 40 predicted proteins | sample SodReaTP_S13sol_FD_11159 | JGI IMG/M metagenome (IMG submission 11159)
ACGCTTCGATCCGGGGGGCATGCCCCCCGGATCGAAACCAGAACGAGCGGACAATTCACTTGTTACGAAAACGGCCAACTTGATTTGTTACCGACACCCGCTTTCCCGAAAGCCACAGCCCGCCGGGGCCCAGGCTCAGTTCTGCAGCGTCAGCGTCAGCACGCAGAGGTCGCCCTGACGCTCCGCCCGGGCGCTGTCGGCGGTGCGGCCGACCAGGTAGCGGGCCAGCAGCAGCTGCCCCTCGTCCTCCAGCACCGCCTCTTCGCTCGGCCGCTCGCGGCTCGGCTCCAGCAGGATGCCGCGGTAGCTGATGGTGACGGTCAGGCTGAACTCGTCGAAGCGGGTCGAGAGGTTGATCAGCCCGCCGGGGACGGCGACCGGGGGAAGCCGCGGGCTCGCCACGACCTGGTCGTGCACCAGCCCCTGCTCGATCAGCGTCTCCACCGTCTCCACGGTCATGAACTCGGCGCGGTAGACCAGTTCCTGCGGCGCGCCCCAGAGCGCCCCCTGGTCGGCGACGAAAGCGGCCAGCCGGCGCGAGCCCACCTCGCGGCTGTCGAGAGTGAGGGCGTTGCGATGGAAGATGCCGAGCCGGAAGACGAGGTTCAGCAACACCGCGGCCGTCACCGCGATCGACAGCGACGAGCCGACCCAGGGCTGCAGCCAGCCCGGCGCCGCGGCGAAGTGCGCCGGAAAGACATAGGCGGCGATGCCGAGGGCGAAGGCGATGCCGAGGACGAAGGTCTTGCGCGCGTCGAGCATGCGAGAGGCGATGATCTGCATCGCCGAGGTAATGAGGAAGCAGCCGGCGAAGGTGAGCGCGGCCCCGACGACCGGTTCCGGCATGGCCAGCAGAAAGGCGCCGGCCTTGGGCAGGAAGGCGGCTGCGATCAGCAGGCCGCCGAGCACGAAGGCGATCGCCCGGCTGTTGGCGCCGGTCGCCTGGGACAGGCCGACCGCACCGGAGGTCGCCGCCTGGCCGAAGCCGCCGAGCAGACCGGCGCCGATGTTGGTCAGGCCGTCGGCGAGGATGCCGCGGCCCAGCGAGCCCATCTCCGGGCGCTTCCAGTCCGGGTCCTCCACCCTCTGCGCGGCGGTGATGGCGCCCAGCGCGTTCAGGGCGATGGCTAGCGCGGCGATGGTGAAGGGCACCAGCAGGATCGGCTCGAAGGCGAGACCGCTGGCGAAGGGCCGCGGCACACTGACCCAGGGTGCCGCCTCGATCACCCGCAGATCGCTGGGGTCGAAGGCGCCGACCGCCAGGGCCGCGCCGCAGCCAAAGGCGACGCCGAGCAGCGAACTGTAGAGACGCAGCCGCGGACCGCCCCAGATATTGAGGGCGACCATCACCGCCAGGGTTGCCAGGGCGAGCAGCACGGCGGGACGGACCTCCCGCGCCGGCAGTCCCACGCCGAGGAAGTTGCGCATGGCCAGCACGACCACGCTGAGGCCCACCATCAGCACGACGAAGCCGGCGATCTCCGGCGGGAAGAGGGGGCGCAGGTGGTGGATGACGCGCGACAGCAGCGCCACTGCGGCACCGGCATAGACCAGCATGCCCAGCAGCAGCGGCAGGCCGCCGAGCGCGAGCGCGGCACCGGAGGCGGGCAGGAGGATCGTCGTGGTGGTCGTCGGCACCAGATAGCCCGAGCCCACGCCCCAGCGGCCCAGTCCCTGCAGCACGGCCCCCAGGCCCCCGGCGACCATGGTCAGCGCCATGAAGTTGCGGCCCTGTTCGGCATCGAGGCCGGCCAGCCGAGCCACGGAGACGGCGACGATCAGGAAGATCGCCACAAGCGCCGCGTGCTGCAGCGCGAGCGCCAGCAGCACCCCCGCAGGGGGCACGTCGAGACGACGGTAGATCAAGGTGTTGGGATGCCGGACCGGCCTTATGGTGGTAATGCTCGTCTTTCCTTCGCACTTGCGGCCATCGGGCGGCGAAGCGAGACTAGCGGGCCGTGACGGCGATGCCTATAGGCGGCGACGTCGCCTGTTTTCAGCTTCTCGACCATCGCCGGAGACGCCTTGAGCCTCTTCCTCCGCCTCTGGGTCATGGGAACCCTTATCGCCTTGGCCGCCGCCGGCATCGCGATCGTCGTCTACCTCCTGGTCTCCGAACAGAACACCGACAATCACACGGTCGACCAGGCCACGACCATCGGCCGCCTCGTGGGCCCTTCCATGGCCATGGACCCGCTGGCGGGCCGCCGCGGCCCGGCCGCCCAGGCGCTGTTGGCCACCCGGGCACGGGAGTTCATCGCCACCGGCCGGCTGCTGTCCGTCACCGTCCTCGACAACGACCTGCAGCCCCTGGCGCAGGAGACCCTGCCCGGCCTGGAAGAGGAGGAGGCCTTCGCGCGCCTCGGCCCGGAGCCCTTCGCGCTGGTTCGCGACCGCACGATACGGCGCGTCGAGCGGACCGAAGAGACCCTCTACGTGCTGATGCCGCTGACCGACAGCCTCGGCGCCGACCGCGGCGTGCTGGCCATCGGCGTACCACTGGAGATGCTGGCCAGGACCAGCGATATCCCGCTCTTCGTCTCCCTCACGCTGGTCCTTTCGGTGCTGCTCGGTTTGATCGCCGCGACCGTGCTGACCGGCCAGCTGGCGCAGCCGATCCGCAATCTCGCGCAGGTGGCCGACCGGCTGGAGACAGGCCACTTCGACACCAGCTCCGTGACGCCGCTGATCGGCCGGCGCGACGAGATCGGCCGTCTGGCCCGGGTCGTGCTCCGCCTGGTGCAGGCGCTCGACCATCTCGGCCGCGAGATGGAGAAGAGCGCCGAGAAGCGCAGAGAGGAACGCTCCTAGCGACCCGATCGGATCGGGCCCTCGGTTCTCCTACCGTGCGTCGTTGCTGCCCTGCCCCCCGCGGACTACACTGCATCTATGGCAGGGAAAGAATCCGACCACGAGATCTTGATGGTCGACGGGCGCGCCGTGCCGCTGCGCCTGCGCCGCTCGCCGCGTGCGCGGCGGCTGACGCTGCGCCTGCAGCCGGCCGATGCCGCCCTGGTGCTGACCCTGCCTCCCGGCGTCGCCCGCCGCGAGGGCCTGGCCTTCGCCGAGCGGCAGCAGGACTGGGTCCGCGGCCGCCTGGCGGCGCTGCCGCCGCGCATTCCCTTCGCTCCCGGCAGCCGCCTGACGCTGCTCGGGGTCGAGCACGAGATCCGGGCCATGCCGGCGGCGCGCCGCGGCGTCTGGCGCGAGCCGGGCCTGCTGTTGGTCAGCGGCCGGCCGGAGCATCTCGCCCGCCGCGTCGAGGATCATCTCCGCGGCGAAGCGCGACGCCTGCTGGCCGAGCGGGCGCGGCAGAAGGTCGCAGCCCTGCCGGCCGGCGGCGGCCGCGCGCTGCGCCGCATCACGGTCCGCGACACCGCCAGCCGCTGGGGCAGCTGCTCCGCGCGCGGCGACCTCAGTTTCTCCTGGCGACTGATCCTGGCCCCGGAAAGCGTGTTCGACTACGTGGTTGCGCACGAGGTGGCGCACCTGGTTCACCTCGACCACTCCCCGGCCTTCTGGGCGCTCACCGCCCGCCTGACGCCCGATCCGGCCGGCCCGCGGCGCTGGCTGCGCGAGCGCGGCGCGGAGCTGCTGCGTTACGGGTGAGCTTGCCACGGCGGTCCGAAGGGGCGAGATAGATCACGCCATGGACTCCAGGGCCGCCCCTTCCCGCCTCCCCCCCTCGCTGCCCCTCGTCTATCCCGGCGGCCGGCTGCGTCTGCGGACCCTGGTCTTCATCCGCTGGATCGCGGTGCTGGGACAGGTCCTGGCGATCGCGGCGGTGCAGGCCGGCCTGGGCTTCGAGGTGCCGCTGGTGCCGGTCGCCGCCGTGGTCGGCGCGCTCGCCCTGCTCAACCTGCTGAACGCCCTGCGCCACCGCGGCGCGACCTGGCTGGGCGACCGGCCGGCCCGCTTCTATCTCGCCTTCGACCTGCTGCAGCTCGTCGCCCTGCTGGCGCTGACCGGCGGCCTGCAGAACCCCTTTGCGGTGCTGATCCTGGCGCCGGTGGTGGTCTCGGCCGCCACGCTGTCGCGCCGCAGCACCGTGGTGCTGGCGGCGCTGGCCATCGCCGGCACGGCGCTGCTCGCCCGCTTCCACCTGCCGCTGCCCTGGGATCCGGCCGGCTTCGCGCTGCCTGGGCTCTACGTCGCCGGCATCCTCTCCGCCCTGATCCTGGCCGTGGTCTTCATCGCCGCCTACGTCTCCTCCCTGGCGCTGGAGGCGCGGCGCATGGCCGACGCCCTGGGGGCGACGCAGCTGGCGCTGGCCCGCGAACAGCGGCTCTCCGCCCTCGGCGGCCTCGCCGCCGCGGCCGCCCACGAGCTGGGCAGCCCGCTGGCCACCATCGCCGTGGTGGCGCGCGAGCTGGAGCGCGAGCTGCCCGGGGAGCTGTCCGAGGCGCATCCGCTGCGCGAGGACGCGGCGCTGCTGCGCGGCGAGGCGGAGCGCTGCCGCCGCATCCTGGCCGAGCTGGCGAGCCGGCCCGAGGCGGAGGAAGACACGCCCTATCACCGCCTGCCGCTCTCCGGCCTGGTGGAAGCCGCGGCGCAGCCGCACCGCCAGCCCGGCGTGACGCTGCAGGTGCGCCTGGAAACCCGGGAAGGCGAGCAGCCGGTGGTGCCACGCACGCCCGAGCTGCTGCACGGCCTGGGCACGCTGCTGCAGAACGCCCTGCAGTTCGCCCGGCGCGAGGTCGAGGTCGGCATCGCCTGGGACGAGACCCGGGCGCGCATCGCCATCCGCGACGACGGCCCGGGCTTCGACGAGGCCATCCTGGGCGACCTCGGGGAGCCCTACGTCTCCACCGGCGCCCGCGGCCGCCGGGTCGGCGGCGCCGGCCGTGGCGAGGAGGAGGAAGGGGGCGAGCACATGGGCCTCGGCGTCTTCATCGCGCGGGCGCTGCTGGGCCATGCCGGGGCCCGCCTGGCCTTCGGCAACCGCCCGGAGGGCGGCGCGGAAGTGGTCATCGAGTGGCCGCTCGACCATATAGGGAACGGCAGGAGTGACGAGACATGAGCCTGGACAGCAGCCACGAGCAGGGCGGCGCGGCACGCCGCCTGCTGATCGTCGACGACGACGAGCGCTTCGCCCAACGCCTCGCCCGCGCCATGGAGAAGCGCGACTTCGCCGTCGACGTGGCGCTCGGCGTGCGCGACGGCATCGAGACGGCGCGGACGCGGCCGCCGGCCTACGCCGTGGTCGACCTGCGGCTCGGCGACGGCAGCGGCCTGGAGGTGGTCCAGGCCCTGCGCGCGCTGAAGCCCGATACCCGCATCATCGTGCTGACCGGCTACGGCAACATCGCCACCGCCGTGGCGGCGGTGAAGGCCGGCGCCACCGACTACCTGCCGAAGCCCGCCGACGCCGACCAGATCGAGGCGGCGCTGCTGGCCCGTGAGGGCAGCCTGCCGCCGCCGCCGGAGCAGCCCATGTCGGTCGACCGCCTGCGCTGGGAGCACATCCAGCGGGTCTACGAGCAGTGCGACCGCAACGTCTCCGAGACCGCCCGCCAGCTCCGCATGCACCGCCGCACCCTGCAGCGCATCCTCGCCAAGTACGCCCCGAAGGGGTGAGCGGCGCCCCCCTCACACCGCCTCGGCGGTCTCCAGCTCGAAGGCGGCCTTCATGAGGGCGCGGGTGTAGGGCTCGCGCGGGGCGTCGAAGATGGTCTCGGCAGGGCCCTGTTCGACGACGCGGCCGTTCTGCATCACCAGCACCTCGTCGGCCAGCGCGCGCACCACCTTGAGGTCGTGGCTGATGAAGAGGTAGGCGAGGCGGTGGCGGCTCTGCAGGCCGCGCAGCAGCTCGACGATCTGCGCCTGCACCGACATGTCCAGCGCCGAGGTCGGCTCGTCCAGCACCACGAAGCGCGGCTTCAGCACCATGGCCCGGGCGATGGCGACGCGCTGGCGCTGGCCGCCGGAGAACTCGTGCGGATAGCGGTGGCGGCTCTCGGGGTCCAGCCCCACCTCCTGCAGCGCCTCGACGATGCGCGCCTCGCGCTCGGCCGGGCTGCCGCCGCCATGCACCTTCAGGCCCTCCTCGACGATCTCGGCGATGGAGAGGCGGGGCGAGAGCGAGCCGTAGGGGTCCTGGAAGACCACCTGCATCTCGCGCCGCAGCGGCCGCAGCCGGCGCGACTTCCAGCCCTGGATGTCGCGGCCGAGGAAGACCACCGAGCCCTGGCTGGCGGTCAGGCGCAGGAGCGCCATGCCGAGCGTGGTCTTGCCCGAGCCGGACTCGCCGACCACGCCGACGGTGTGGCCCTCGCGCACCGTCACGTCGATGCCGTCCACCGCCTTCACGTAGTCGACGGCGCGCTTCAGCAGCCCCTTGCGGATCGGGAAGTGCACCTTGATGTCGCGCCCCTCGACCACGATCGGGGCGGCCGCGTCGCGGGCCGGCGGGCGGCCCTTGGGCTCGGCCTCCAGCAGGCGCCGGGTATAGGGATGCTGCGGCGCGGAGAAGATCCCCTCCACCGGCCCCTGCTCGACGATCTCGCCGCCGGTCATGACGCAGACCCGCTCGGCCATCTTGCGGACGATGCCGAGGTCGTGGGTGATGAGCAGCATCGACATGCCGAGCCGCGCCTGCAGTTCCTTCAGCAGCTTCAGGATCTGCGCCTGGATGGTGACGTCCAGCGCCGTGGTCGGCTCGTCCGCGATCAGCAGGTCCGGCTCGTTGGCCAGCGCCATGGCGATCATCACGCGCTGGCGCTGCCCGCCGGAGAGCTCGTGGGGATAGGCACCCAGGCGGCGCTCGCCGTCACGGATGCCGACCAGGTCGAGCAGTTCCAGGATGCGCCGGCGCGCCTGGGGCCGGTCCATGCCCTTGTGCAGCAGCAGCACCTCGCCGATCTGCTTCTGCACCGTGTGCAGCGGGTTCAGCGAGGTCATGGGCTCCTGGAAGATCATGGAGATCTCGTTGCCGCGCACGGCCCGCATGCGCTTCTCGCCCGCTCCGATCAGCTCCTGGCCCTTGAAGCGGATGGAACTGCCGGCGGGATGCTGGGCGAGGGGATAGGGCAGCAGCTGCATCACCGAAAGCGCGGTGACCGACTTGCCGGAGCCGCTCTCGCCGACGATCCCCAGCGTCTCGCCCTTGCCCAGATCGAAGCTCGCGCCCTTGACCGCGTCGACCGCCTTGCCCGGCGTGCGGAAGCGGACACCGAGATGGCGCACCTGCAGCAGCGGCTCGGAGAGCTGCGCCGCCATCACTCGGCCCCCCGCGGCGCCGGCGCGACCGGCTGCGCCGGCTCGGCCACGGGCTCCGGCGGCGGCGCCGCGCCGGCGAAGAGCTTGCGCGGATCGAAGGCGTCGCGCACCGCCTCGCCGATGAAGACCAGCAGGCTCAGCATGAGCGCCAGGACGAAGAAGCCGGTCAGGCCCAGCCAGGGGGCCTGCAGGTTGGCCTTGCCCTGGGCCAGCAGGTCGCCCAGCGAGGCCGAGCCCGGCGGCAGGCCGAAGCCCAGGAAGTCGAGCGCCGTCAGCGTGGTGATCGAGCCGGTCAGGATGAAGGGCATGAAGGTCAGGGTGGCCACCATGGCGTTGGGCAGGACGTGGCGGAACATGACGACGCCGTTGGAGACGCCGAGCGCCCGCGCCGCCCGCACGTAGTCGAAGTTGCGCACCTTCAGGAACTCGGCGCGCACCACGCCGACCAGCCCCATCCAGGAGAAGGCCAGCATGATGCCCAGCAGCCACCAGAAGTTCGGCTCCACCAGGCTGGCGAGGATGATCAGCAGGTAGAGCACCGGCAGCCCCGACCAGATCTCGATGAAGCGCTGGAACAGCAGGTCGGTCCAGCCGCCGAAGTAGCCCTGCACCGCCCCCGCCGCAACGCCGACGACGGAGCTGAAGAGGGTCAGGGCCAGACCGAAGAGGACCGAGATGCGGAAGCCGTAGATCAGCCGGGCGGCCACGTCGCGGGCCTGGTCGTCGGTGCCGAGCCAGTGCTGCCCGTCGGGCGGGGTCGGCGCCGGATCCGGCAGGTCCCAGGCGATGGAGCGGTGGTTGTAGGGGATCAGCGGCCAGAGCATCCAGCCCTTCTCGTCGACCAGCGCGCGCACGTGGGGATCGCGGTAGTCGGCCTCGGTGGGGAACTCGCCGCCGAAATGCGTCTCCGGCAGGGCCTGGAAGATCGGCATGTAGAAGGCGCCGTCGTAGCGCAGCAGGATCGGCTTGTCGTTGGCGACGAACTCGGCGAAGAGGCTGAAGACGAAGAGCACCAGGAAGAGCCAGAGCGACCAGAAGCCGCGGCGATTGGCGCGGAAGTTGCGCAGCCGCCGCGCCGTGATCGGCGAGATCGTCATGCCGAGGAAGCGGTGCCGCTGCGGCGCGGCCGTGTAGGGCGTCGCCATCAGGTCTCCCGCGTCTCGAAGTCGATGCGCGGGTCGATCACGGTGTAGAGCAGATCGCCCGCGAGGTTGAGGAAAAGCCCCAGCAGGGTGAAGAAGTAGAGCGTGCCCAGCACGATCGGGTAGTCGCGGTTGACCACCGCCTCGAAGCCCAGCAGGCCCAGGCCGTCGAGCGAGAAGATCACCTCGATCAGCAGCACGCCGGTGAAGAGCACGCCGATGAAGGCGGCCGGGAAGCCGGCGATGACGATCAGCATGGCGTTGCGGAAGACGTGGCCGTAGAGCACCCGGCTCTCGGTCAGGCCCTTGGCGCGCGCCGTCAGCACGTACTGCTGGTGGATCTGGTCGAGGAAGGAGTTCTTGGTCAGCATGGTCAGCCCGGCGAAGCCGGAGATCACCATGGCCAGCACCGGCAGCGTCAGGTGCCAGAAGTAGTCCGCCACCTTCATCGGCAGCGAGAAGTCCTCCCAGCCGTCGGAGGTCAGGCCGCGCAGCGGGAACCAGTCGAGATAGCTGCCGCCGGCGAAGAGCACCACCAGCAGGATGGCGAAGAGGAAGTTGGGGATGGCGAAGCCGACGATCACCAGCCCGCTGGTCCAGACGTCGAAGCCGCTGCCGTCGCGCACCGCCTTGCGGATGCCCAGCGGGATCGAGACCAGGTAGGTGATCAGCGTGGTCCAGAGCCCGAGCGAGATCGAGACCGGCATCTTCTCCACTACCAGCTCCACCACGCTGCGGTCGCGGAAGAAGGAGTCGCCGAAGTCGAAGACGAGGTAGTTGCCCAGCATCAGCAGGAAGCGCTCGTGCGCCGGCTTGTCGAAGCCGAACTGCCGCTCAAGCTCGGCGATGAACTCCGGGTCCAGCCCCTGGGCGCCGCGGTAGGTGCCGGTCTGGCCCTCGCGCCGCGGGGCCGTGGCGCCGGCGTCGGCGTCGCCGGCGCGGGTCACCCGCTCGATCGCCGGGCCGCCCTCGCCGCCGATCTGCGCCAGCACCTGCTCGACCGGCCCGCCGGGCACGAACTGCAGGACCAGGAAGTTGATCAGCATGATGCCGAGCAGCGTCGGCACCATGAGGAAGAGGCGGCGGACGATATAGGCGGTCATCCGCGCTCGCCCTCCCCCTCGACCAGCTGCTCGCGCTCGCGCAGGCGGCGGGCGCGCTCCTCGTCGAACCACCAGGTGTCGAGCTCGAAGCCGGAGTCCGGCGTGACATCGGGATGGGCGAACTTATCCCAGTAGAGCAGACGGTCGACGCGCGAGTGGAACTGCGGGACCACGTAGTGCCCCCAGAGCAGCACGCGGTCCAGCGCCCGGGTGCGCGCCACCAGTTCCTCGCGCGTCGGCGCGGCGATCAGCAGCTCGACCAGCTCGTCCACCACCGGGTCCTGGATGCCCGGGTAGTTGCGGGTGCCCGGCGTCTCGGCCGCCTCGCTGGTCCAGTAGTTGCGCTGCTCGTTGCCGGGCGAGCTGGACTGGCCCCAGGGGATGACGATCATGTCGAAGTCGTAGGCGCGGATGCGGTTGACGTATTGCGAGACGTCGACCAGCCGCACCGAGGTCTCGATCCCGAGCCGCCGCAGGTTGCGCGCGAAGGGCAGCACGATCCGCTCCATCGCCGGGCTGGCCAGCAGGATCTCGAAGCGCATCGGCTGGCGCGTCTCGGCATCGACCAGCAGCAGCGAGTCGGGATCGACCACCCAGCCCGCCTCCTCCAGCAGGCCGAAGGCGGCGCGCAGGTTCTCGCGCGGCCAGCCGCTGCCGTCGGTGACGGGCGGCTCGAACACGCGGGTGAAGACCTCCTCCGGCACCCGGCCGCGGTAGTTTTCCAGGATCTCCAGCTCGCGACCCTCCGGCAGACCCTCGGCCGCCAGCTCCGAGTTGGAGAAGTAGCTGGCCGTGCGGTGGTAGAGGCTGAAGAAGAGGTTGCGGTTGGACCACTCGAAGTCGAAGGCGTAGCCCAGCGCCTCGCGCACCCGCCGGTCCCGGAAGATCTCGCGGCGGGTGTTGAAGACGAAGCCCTGCATGCCGGTGGGCCGCTCGTGCTCCAGCGCCTCCATACGCAGGCGGCCGTCGCGCACGGCCGGTACGTCGTAGTCCACCGCCCAGGCCTTGGCCTGGTTCTCCTGGCGCAGGTCGATGCGGCCGGCCTTCAGCGCCTCGCGCACCACCGTGTCGTCCAGATAGTAGTCGTAGCGGATGCGGTCGAAGTTGTAGAGGCCGCGGTTGACCGGCAGCTCGGCGCCCCAGTAGTCCTCCACCCGCTCGTAGGTCACCTGGCGGCCGGCCTCGAAGTCGGCGATGCGGTAGGGTCCGCTGCCGAGCGGCGGCTCCAGCGAGGAGCGGCCGAACTCCCGCCCCTCCCACCAGTGCTTCGGCAGGATCGGCATCTGCCCGGCGATCAGCGGCAGCTCCAGGTTCTCGCCTTCGCTGAAGGTCATGCGCAGGCGCCGCTCGCCGATCTCCTCGATGGCGAGGATGTCGGCATAGTAGTGGCGGAAGAAGGGGTGGCCCTCGCTGGTCAGCACCTGGTGGGAGAAGACCACGTCCTCCACCGTGACCGGCGCGCCGTCGTGCCAGCGCGCCTCGGGGTGCAGGGTGAAGATGGCCCAGGAGCGGTCCTCGGGCACCTCGATGGACTCGGCCAGCAGCCCGTACATGGTGAAGGGCTCGTCGGCGCTGGAGGTCATCAGGCTTTCGTAGAGATAGGAGGTGCCGGCCGCGGCCACGCCGCGCACGATCCAGGGATTGAAGGAATCGAAGTTTCCCTGGGCCGCGAGACGAATCGTCCCGCCCTTGGGTGCCTCGGGGTTGGCATAGTCGAAGTGGTGGAAGTCGGCGGGATACTTGAGATCGCCGTGCATGGCGATGCCGTGCGCCGGGGCGGGCGCCGGGGCCGCGGCCGACTCCAGACCCGGCGGCGCCGGTAGAGGCTCCTCGTCACCCCAGGCGATCGCCGGCGCAGCAGCCAGCACGAGCGCCGTCAGCACGGCCCGCAGCAGCACGATCCAGCCTCCCCGGTTCGACCCGGTCGTTGATCCCGGCTCTAAGGTAAAGCGTGGCGCCGCCGCCGCAACCGCGAACCGCTGTCCGGGAGATTACCTTTGCGTCAGGAAACCGCCCATCCCGTCATCCTGAGCGTCAGCGAAGGATCTCGCGGGCATCGAGCTCCAACTGGATCGAGATCCTTCGCTGACGCTCAGGATGACGGGAAAGATGACGCGGAATCGGGACCTCAGCCGCCGCGTAGCCGCTCCAGGGCGGCGTCGCGGATTCGCGCGTCGCCGGCGAAGACGACGCGGCCGTCGGAGCCGAGGTGGAGCGGCTCGCCGTTCCAGTCGCAGGCGACGCCGCCGGCGCCCTCGACCACCGGCAGCAGGGCAAGGAAATCGTAGGGCTGCAGCCCGGCTTCCACGGCCAGGTCGGCCCAGCCACTGGCCACCTGGGCGTAGCAGAAGCAGTCGCCGCCGTAGAGCGTCAGCCGCGCCGCGCCGCGCAGGCGGGCAAAGGCGGCGGCCGCTGCCGAGCCCTCTGGGAACATGGCCGGCGAGGTGCAGCGCAGGATCGCCTGGTCCAGGCCGTCGCAGGACCGCACCCGCACCGGCCGCGCCGTGCCGTCGGCCGCGCGGTGCAGCGTCGGATGGCCGGCGGCGCCGATCCAGCGCTCGCCCAGGGCCGGCATGTCGATCACGCCGAGGATCGGCCGGCCGCCCCGGGTCAGCGAGACCAGGCAGCCGAAGAGGGGATTGCCGGTGATGAAGGCCTTGGTGCCGTCGATCGGGTCCAGGACCCAGACGAACTCCGCGTCGCCGCGCTCGCTGCCGTACTCCTCGCCGACGATGCCGTGGTCCGGTACGGCCTCGGCCAGCAGCGAGCGCATGGCCGCCTCGGCCTCGCGGTCGGCGCGGGTGACCGGGCTCTCGTCGGCCTTGGTGTCGACCGCCAGGCCGCTGCGGAAGTAGCGGCGGGCGACCGCGCCGCCGGCATCGGCGAGCCGGCCGGCGAGCTCGACGAAGGCTGTCGGGCAGGGCTCCACGGCCCCGCCCTCAGTCGAGCGGCGGCGGGTTCTCGCTCTTGGTCCGCATGAAGGCGATCAGCGCGGCGCGATCCTCGGGGCTGCGCAGCCCGGGAAAGACCATCCGCGTTCCCGGCATCCAGCCGCGCGGGTTCTCCAGGAAGGCGTCCATGTTCTCGTAGCTCCAGGTGACGCCCTCGGCCTGCATCGCCTGCGCGGCGTTCGAGAAGTTGAAGCCCTCCAGATGCGCGACCGACTGGCCCAGCACGTTCCAGAGGTTCGGGCCGACGCGGTTGGGGCCGCCCTCGTCGAAGGTGTGGCAGGCGGCGCAGCGGCGCGACAGGCTCTCGCCCTCGGACGCATCGGCGGCGGCGATCAGCGCCAGCAACTCGTCGCCGCCCTCGGCCGCAGCCGCTTCCTCCGCGGCCACTTCGGAGCCGGGCTCCTCGGCCTCGGCTTCCGCTTCGGCCTCGGCGGCCTCGCCTTCGGTCTCCTCGACGCTCGCCTCGTCCGCCTCGGCTCCGGTCTCCTCGGCTTCCGGTTCCTCGGCCGCCGCGTCTTCGCTCACCGCCTCGATCTCCTCGTCGGAGGGCAGCGGCGCGGGGTCGTCGGAGAGAGTGCGCAGCCAGGCGATCAGGTTGGCGCGGTCCTGCACGCTGCGCATGCCGCCGTAGGCCATGCGGGTGCCGGGAATGGCCTGGCGCGGGTTGGCGAGGAAAGCGTTGAGCGCCTCGTAGGTCCAGGGCTCGTCGCTGAGCTCCTGCAGGGCGCTGGAGTAGTTGAAGCCGTCGATGTGCGCGTGGGACGCGCCGACGATGTCCCAGAGGTTCGGGCCGACGCGCTGCGCCCCGCCCTGCTCGTAGGTGTGGCAGGCGGCACAGGGCCGGAAGGCGGCCTCGCCGGCGGCCAGGTCGGCATCCGCCAGCAGCGGCAGCACCGGCTCCAGCCTCGGCTCCTCGGCCGCGGGCGCGGCCGCCGGACGGTCGGCGACCTGGATCGGATAGGCGTTCTCGGCCAGTGGAGCCGGATGCACCAGCAGCTTCGCGACGAAACCTGCGGACATGGCGACCACACCGGCGGTGAGGACGGCGGCGGCCATCTTGTTGATCTCGAGGGACATCGCGCTTCGCTACCTTTCGATGCGGCCTGCGTCTCGGTGCGGCCGGACAATAGCGAGGGGGAGCGGGTCGTTCAATACGCCGCCCCCCGACGGAACTTGCCGACGACACCGGCCGATGCTTTAACCGCCCACGTCCCGCCTCGCAAGTGGAAGCCGCAGCCTTGTCCACACCGATCGTGATGATTCCCGCCCGACTGGCCTCCACGCGCCTGCCCGGAAAGCCGCTCGCCGACATCCACGGCCGGCCGATGATCGTGCGCGTGCTGGAGCGCGCACTGGAAGCGGGGGTGGGCCCGGTGGTGGTGGCCGCGGCCGAACCGGAGATCGCCGAGGCGGTGGAGGCGGCCGGCGGGCGGGCGGTGCTCACCGCGCCCGATCTGCCTTCGGGCTCCGACCGCATCCACCAGGCGCTGCGGCACATCGACCCGGAGGGCCGCTACGACCAGGTGGTGAACCTGCAGGGCGACCTGCCGACCCTGGACCCGGCCCTGGTGCGGGCGGTGCTGGCGCCGCTGGACGATCCCGCGGTGGACATCGGCACCCTGGCCGTCGAGATCGCCGATCCCGAGGAGCGGCAGAACCCCAACGTGGTCAAGCCGGTCTGCAGCTTCGCCGGCGGCCGGCGGATCGCCCGGGCGCTCTACTTCACCCGCTGCAGCGCGCCCTGGGACGGCGGCGATCCGGGCCTGCCGCTCTACCACCACATCGGCATCTACGCCTACCGCCGGGCCGCGCTGGAGCGCTTCGTCGCGCTGCCGCCGAGCCCGCTGGAGCAGCGCGAGAAGCTGGAGCAGCTGCGGGGGCTGGAAGCGGGGCTGCGCATCGACGTGGCGCTCGTTGACACCCTTCCGCTCGGCGTCGATACTCCGGCCGACCTGGAGCGGGCGCGCGCCCTTCTGGCGCCGCGCTGAACCGCCTCTCCCCGGACCGGTGATCCCCATGGCCGAAGCCGACAACGCCATCGCCTTCCAGGGCGCCCACGGCGCCTATTCCGACATGGCCTGCCGCGCCGTCTTTCCGGGCCGGCCGACGCTGCCCTGTGCCTCCTTCGAGGACACCTTCGCCGCCGTGCGCGACGGCAAGGCGGCGCTGGCCATGATCCCGATCGAGAACTCCAGCGCCGGGCGCGTCGCCGACATCCACCACCTCATGCCGGAATCCGGCCTGCACATCGTCGGCGAGCACTTCCAGAAGGTGGAGCACCAGCTGCTGGCGGCGCCGGGCGCCACGCTGGAGGGCCTGGAGCGGGTGCACAGCCACGTGCAGGCCCTGTCGCAGTGCCGCCGCTTCCTGCGCGAGCGCGGCCTGACGCCGGTGGTCCACGCCGACACCGCCGGCGCGGCGCAGGAGGTGGCGGAGCGCGGCGACCCGCGCCACGGCGCCGTCGCCTCGGCCCTGGCCGGGCAGATCTACGGCCTGCAGACCCTGCTGCCCGACGTCCAGGACCAGAAGCACAACACCACCCGCTTCGTGGTGATGGCGCGCGAGCCGGCCGAGGTCGAACCCGACGACGGGCCGGTCGTCACCTCGCTGGTCTTCCGCGTGCGCTCGGTACCGGCGGCGCTCTACAAGGCCATGGGCGGCTTCGCCACCAACGGCGTGAACATCACCAAGCTCGAGAGCTACATGATCGACGAGCGCTTCACCGTGGCGCAGTTCTACGCCGACATCGAGGGGCACCCGGAGCAGCGGCCGGTGCGTCTGGCGCTGGAGGAGCTCGGCTTCTTCAGCCGCGAGGTGCGCATCCTCGGCGTCTACCCGGCCGCCGCCTTCCGCCACGGCGGCCACCCGGTCTGAGCCGCCCGGGCCGCACGGCGAAGACGAGCAGCGGCAGCGCCGCCTCGGCATCGGCCAGCTCCTCGCCGACAGCCACCAGCCCGACGATCACCGCGACGAAGAGCGCGACGGCCACCGCGCCGACGCCCAGGCCGACCAGGATCAGCAGGCCGTCGCGCTGCAGCAGCCCCAGCGCGATCAGCAGCAGCGCCCAGCCCGGCGCCCAGCCGGTGAAGGGCAGCGGCGCCACCGACACCAGCGCGATGGCGAGGCAGGCGGCCCCCAGGAGGGGACCGTTCCAGCGCGACCAGACGAAACCGAGGCGCGGCCGGGTCAGGCCCTCGACCCGCCGCAGCAGCGGCGCCAGTCGCGCGCAGCCCCGCGCCAGGCCGTCGCGCGAAAGCGGGCGCTCCAGCGCCCAGGCCGGCAGCCAGGGCGGGTGCCGGCCGAGCAGCATCTGCACCGCCAACGCCAGGATCGGCAGGGCCAGGAGGTTCGACAGCAGCAGCGGTGTCGGCAGCACCTGGGGGATCGTCAGCACGAACAGCACCGAGGCGAGGCCGCGGTCGCCCAGGGCGTCCAGCAGCTGGCGCAACCGCAGCGACCCGGGCGGCAGCCGGCGCGGCAGCGCCTCGATCAGGTCGGCGATAGAACCCTCGGGCTGCGGTGCGGGCGGGTCGGGCTGCGCGGTCAGGAGGGACACCTCGGCAAGGGGACGGGAGCATCGGCGCCGAGCGCCGCCGATCACCCTTCCTTTCCCATGCCGGCCATGGACAGTCCAGGCGGGCCTTCCTATAACCGCGCCATGCGACCGCCCGTTCCCGCCAGCTCCTCAGAGCCGGAGATCGTCACCTTCGGGTGCCGGCTCAACGCCTACGAGTCCGAGGTGATGCGCCGCCACGCCCGCGCCGCCGGGCTGGAGAACGCGGTCGTGCTCAACTCCTGCGCCGTCACCGCCGAAGCCGAGCGGCAGTTCCGCCAGGCGGTGCGCAAGGCGCGGCGCGAGCACCCCGAGGCGACCATCGTCGTCACCGGCTGCGCCGTGCAGGTCGATCCCGAGCGCTACGCCGCCATGCCGGAGGTCGACCGGGTGCTGGGCAACCTGGAGAAGCTCGACCCCCGCTCCTTCCGGCCGGAGGGCGTGCCGCGGGTGGTGGTGGCCGACATCATGGCGGCGCGCGAGACCGCCGGGCACCTGATCGAGGGCTTCGCCGAGAAGACCCGCGCCTTCGTCGAGGTGCAGCAGGGCTGCGACCATCGCTGCACCTTCTGCATCATCCCCTTCGGCCGCGGCCCCAGCCGCTCGGTGCCCATGGGCGAGATCGTGGCCCAGGTGCGCCGCCTGGTCGCCGGCGGGCTCCGCGAGGTGGTGGTGACCGGCGTCGACGTCACCTCCTACGGCGCCGACCTGCCGGGCCGGCCGAGCCTGGGGCAGATGCTGCGCCGCCTGCTGGCCGCGGTGCCGGAGCTGCCGCGCCTGCGGCTCTCCTCGCTCGATCCCGTGGAGATCGACGCGGATCTCTTCCGCCTGCTGGCCGAGGAGCCGCGGCTGATGCCGCACCTGCACCTCTCGGTCCAGGCCGGCGACGACCTGATCCTGAAGCGCATGAAGCGCCGCCACCTGCGCGCCGACGTGCTGGCCGTGGCCGAGAAGGCGCGGCGCCTGCGCCCCGACCTGGTGCTGGGCGCCGACCTGATCGCCGGCTTCCCGACCGAGGACGAGGCCATGTTCCGCAACAGCCTGGACCTGGTCGAGGAGGCCGGCCTGACCTGGCTGCACGTCTTCCCCTACTCCGAGCGCCCCGGCACCCCGGCGGCGCGCATGCCGGCCGTGCCGAAGGCACTGCGCAAGGAGCGCGCCGCGCGCCTGCGGGCGGCCGGCGAGGCCGCGGTCGCGCGCTTCCTCGACAGCCGGATCGGCGGCACGGCGCGGGTGCTGGTGGAGCAGGAAGGCCTGGGCCGCTGCGAGCACTTCGCCCCGGTCCTGGTCGCGGGCCCGGTCGGAGAGATCGTGACGGTGCGGCTGGACGGCCGCGACGGCGAGCGCCTGACCGCCCGCGCGCTGGAGGCGGCGGCGTGAGCGGCGGCTGGCTCTCCCGCCTCAAGTCCGGCCTGTCACGCTCCTCCTCGCGCCTCGGCGAGGGCATCACCGGCATCTTCACCAAGCGCCGGCTGGACGAGTCGGCGCTGGAGGAGCTGGAGGAGCTGCTGATCGCCGCCGACCTGGGCGTGGCGCCGGCCGCCAAGCTGACGGCACAGCTCGCCAGGACCCGCTTCGGCAAGGACGTGAGCCCGGAGGAGATCCGCACGGCCCTGGCGGAGGAGGCGGCGAAGCTGCTGGAGCCGGTGGCGAAGCCGCTGCGGCCGGAGCCGGCGCGGCGGCCCCACGTGGTGCTGGTGGTCGGCGTCAACGGCACCGGCAAGACCACCACCATCGGCAAGCTGGCCAAGCTCTTCCGCGAGCAGGGGCTGAGCGTGATGCTGGCCGCCGGCGACACCTTCCGCGCCGCCGCCATCGAGCAGCTGCAGATCTGGGGCGAGCGCACCGGCTGCCCGGTGGTCGCCGGCAAGCAGGGCGCCGACGCCGCCGGCCTCGCCTTCGACGCGCTGCAGCAGGCCAAGGCGGCGGGCGCGGACCTGCTGCTGATCGACACCGCCGGGCGTCTCCACAACAAGGAGAACCTGATGGCCGAGCTGCAGAAGATCCTGCGGGTCATCCGCAAGCTCGACCCCGAGGCGCCGCACGACGTCATCCTGACGCTCGACGCCACCACCGGCCAGAACGCCCTGCAGCAGGTGGCGACCTTCAAGGAGCTGGTGAACCTGACCGGCCTGGTGGTCACCAAGCTCGACGGCTCGGCCCGCGGCGGCGTGCTGGTGGCGCTGGCCGAGAAGTTCGCCCTGCCGGTCCACGCCATCGGCGTCGGCGAGGGCGCCGACGACCTGCGCCCCTTCGAGGCCCGCGACTTCGCCCGCAGCCTGATGGGGCTGGAGACCTGATAGCGGCGGGACCGGGAAACCCGCTACAGCGTCATCCTGGGCGTGAGCGAAGGATCTCGGGCCGATCGGGCTCCAGTGGTCGAGATCCTTCGCTCACGCCCAGGATGACGGGGAAGGCACCACAACGGCGTGCCCGTATGAGGCGCTACCGCCGCGCCGGCGGCGCCTCCCGCTCGTTCCCACCCTCCCCGGCCGCCTCGCTGCGATCCTCCAGCGTGAGGCGGGCGATGTAGCCCGAGCGGCTCTGGCCGGCCGCACGGGCCAGGGCGTCCAGGCGCCGCAGGACGCGGCGAGGCAGGGTGATGTTCACGCGCTCGGCAGCGTCGTCCAACAGGGCCGGATCGACCTCGATGACCCCGATCGTCCAGCCCGCGTAGTCGGGATTGCGGCGCAGGCCTTCCAGGCAGGAGGGCGGCGGGACCGGCTCCCCGGCGTCGAGGCTCGCGTCGATCCAGGCGGCGGCGGCCTCCTCGGCCGCGGCGATGGCCTCTTCCAGCGTGTCGCCCGCGGAGAAACAGCCCGGCAGGTCGGGCACGACGACGCCGAAGGCGGTGGTCTCGCTGCCGGGTTCGATGGCGATGGGATAGCGCATGGCCCCTCCTACAGACCGGCCTGCCTGCGGATCGCCGTCACGAGACCGGTTCCCAGATCTTTCCTGGGATGCGGCACGACGAGATGACCCGGGCGCTTCGGATGCTTGAAGACATGGTGAGAGCCGCGCACCCGATCCAGCACCCAACCGGCCCGCTTCAGCTCCCGGATGAGATCCGCACTCTTCATCGTGCGCATTATACACACGATATCCCGGAGCCGTAGCCCCTTAGCGCAGCACCTTGCCCGCGGCGAAATTCGTCTATACCTTTCCGTGACGAATCCATGACGGCCCGAGGAGACCCTCCTTGCCCGATCCGAGCGGGGGCGTCGCCGCCCTCGTCCTGCCGCTGGTGCTGCTGGCGGCGGCGCTGCACGCCACCTGGAACGCCCTGGTCAAGGCCGGCAGCGATCGACTCGCCCTGCAGGGGCTGGTGATGCTGTCGCCCGCCATCCTGGCCGCCCCGCTGCTGCCCTTCCTGCCGCTGCCGGCACCGGCCGCCTGGCCCTTCCTGGCCGCCTCGGTGGTGCTGCACATCGCCTACAACTCCCTGCTGGTGGCGGCCTACCGCCACGGCGACCTGAGCCAGGTCTATCCCATCGCCCGCGGCTCGGCGCCGCTGCTGGTGGCGCTGGGCGGCTGGGTCCTGGCCGGCGAGGCCAAGACCACGGCCGAGCTCTTCGCCATCGCCGTGATCAGCGCCGGCATCCTGGCGCTGGCGCTGCGCCACGGGCCGGCGCGGATCGGCGAGGGGCGCGCGGTGGCGCTGGCCTTCTGCGTCGGCCTCTCCATCGCCGCCTACTCCCTGACCGACGGCCTCGGCGGCCGGGCCTCGGAGGCGGTCGGCAGCTACATCGCCTGGCTCTTCTTCCTGGAGGGGCTGCTCTTCATGGCGATCGTCGCCTGGTGCCGGCGCGGCCGGCTGGTGGCGACCTTCCGGCCGATCCTGCTGCCCGGCCTGGGCGGCGGCGTCATCGCCGGCCTGGGCTACGGCATCGTCGTCTGGGCCATGTCGGTGGCGCCGATGGCGCAGGTGGTGGCACTGCGCGAGACCAGCGTGCTGATGGCGGCGGCGATCGGCGCCTTCCTGCTGAAGGAAGGCTTCGGCGCGCGGCGCATCGCCGCCTCGGCTTGCGTCGTGATCGGCGCGGTGCTGCTACAGCTCGCTTCCTGAGCGGCCCGCGCTCTCGCCCCACTCGCCGGGCGGATTGGCGAAGGGCGCGAAGTCGCCGCGCCCCACGACCTGGCGGTAGTGCTCCAGCGCCCAGTGCACCGAGGGGAAGGCGAGTTCCTCCCAGGGAATCTCGGCCCAGTCGAAGAGACCCACCTCCAGCGACTCGGGGCCGGCGGCGATCGCAGGGGTGAGCAGCCGGGCGCGATAGATCAGCTGCACCTGGCTGATCCGAGGGATGGAATAGACCGCCAGCAGCCGCTCGATCTCCAGCTCCGCCCGCGCCTCCTCCCAGGCCTCGCGCCGCGCGCCGGCCTCGGCCGCCTCCTGCTGCTCCAGGTAGCCGGCCGGCAGGGTCCAGAAGCCCCGCCGCGGCAGGATCGCGCGGCGGCAGAGCAGGATGCGGCCTTCGTGGCCCGCCACCGAGCCGACCACGATCTTGGGGTTCTGGTAGTGGACGAAGCCGCAGTCGCGGCAGACCAGCCGCTCCCGGTCGTCGCCCTCGGGGACACGCGGCTCGAAGTTGGCTGCCGCCGCGGGATGGCCCTGATCCGTCATGGACTGAGAGTGGCGTCCGCCGAGGGACGCGGCAAGGGGGCCGCCGGCGAGGGCCTCAGGCCTGGACGTCGAGGAAGCTGCCGCGGCGGGCGGGCTGGCCGCTCTCGCCCAGGGTCCGGGCGGCATCCAGCCGCTGCGCGTCGGGCAGCGCCGCGCCGGCGCGGCCGGCGGCCGGCCGCTCGCCGCGCGCCTGCCCGGCGGGCGGCGGCGCAGGCCGCGTCGCCGCGTCGAGCGCGCCGACGAAACCCGCGATGAAGCCTTTGCCGTCGATCGGTAGCATCCGGCAAGAATTGCCCGGTGCGGGTTAACGGCTGGTTAAGCGATCCGGCTCAGCGGCGCCGGAACAGCCCGTGGCCGGCGGCGGCATGGCCCTGCTCGGTGGCGGCCGCCCGGAAATAGCCGAGCAGGAAGGTCCTGAGCGCCGAGGAGAGATTGCCGCGCTGCCGCCCGGCGATGCGGCTCACCAGCTCGTCGAGGCTCAGGCCCTCGCGGAGCGCCACCTCCTCCAGCGCGTCCCACATCGGCACCTCGAGCCGCAGCGAGGTGCGCCGGCCGTCTACCCGCACGTTGCGCAGACGCAGCGGCGGCGCACTGGGTGGCACACTCGCCGGCCCCCACGGCGGTCGCGTCCCGGAACGGGGGCCGGGCACGGAGGCGGAGAGTTCGAGCAACGCGGCCATCTGCACCTTCAAATTGAGAAAGGCCTAGGCGTCGACCACCTTTCCTTTCTGCAACCATAGAGCAGGTGAGATCAAGAGATTTTACGCCTTAAGCGCGCATCTTTCCGCCGCGCGCCTCCTCGTCGGGCGTCGCGGTGCGCAGCTGCAGGGCGTGCAGCCCGGCCTCGAACTCCTCGGTCAGCAGGGCGTAGACCCGCCGCTGGCGCTCCACCCGCGACTGGCCCTCGAAGGCGGCCGCGACGATCTCCACGCGGAAATGCGTGTCGCCGCCCGGGCGCCAGCCGGCGTGGCCGGCGTGGCGGTGGGAGTCGTCGATCACCTCGAGCCGCTCGGGCGCCAGCGCCTCGCGCAGCTTCTCCTCGATGCTCCGGGCCATGGACATGGCGCTCGCCCTCCGCTGTCTGTAAGGATTCGCCGCCACGCTCCGTTTCGCCCCCCGGCCTGTCAAGCCTCCGAGCCGAAACCCATGAACTCGCCCGCCGATCAGCCCGCCGCCCGGTCCGCGCCGGCACTCTCCAGGCCCCTGGCCTACGGACTCTTCGGCGCCACGGTGCTGGTCTGGGGCAGCAACTGGCCGATCATGAAGGTCGGACTGGAGATGATCCCGCCCTTCTGGTTCGCGCTCTCGCGGGTGGTGCTGGGCTGCCTGGTGCTCTTCGCGGTTCTGGCGGCGCTGCGGCGGCTGGAGGTGCCGCGGCGCAGCGACCTGCCGCTGGTCTTCAGCGTCGGCGTCCTGCAGGTCGCCGTCTTCCTGGTGACCATCAATCGGGCGCTGCCGGCAGTGGGCGCCGGCCGCTCGGCGATCCTGGCCTACACCACGCCGCTCTGGGTGGTGCCGGGCGCCCTGCTGCTGCTGCGCGAGCGGCTGCGGCCGCTGAAGCTGGCGGGACTGCTGCTGGGTCTGCTCGGCGTGGCGATCCTCTTCAATCCCGCCGCCTTCGACTGGGGCGACCCGACCCAGCGCTGGGGCAACGCCCTGCTGATGCTGGCCGCGCTCGCCTCGGCCCTGGCCATCCTGCACGTGCGCTCGCGACACTGGCACGGCTCGCCGCTGCAGCTCGCCCCCTGGCAGCTGCTGGTGGCGATCCCGCCGCTACTGGCCGGCGCCCTGATCCTGGAAGCCGACTGGCGGCCGCAGCCGAGCTGGGAACTGGGGCTGATCCTGCTCTACAACGGCGTGCTCGCGACCGGCTTCTGCTACTGGGGCTCCTTCACCGTGACCCGGGCGCTGCCGGCGATCTCCACCTCGCTGGGCTTCCTGGGCGTGCCGATGATCGGCGTCGCCTCCTCGGCCCTGGCGCTGGGCGAGCCGCTGAGCGCCAGCGTCCTCGGCGGGCTGCTGGCGATCCTCGGCTGCCTCGCCCTGGTCAACCTCTCGGACCTCGGACCCCGCCGGCGCTCCTGAGAAGGGTCGGTGCGAGGCGCGGCTTGCAACACCCCCCGCCGCTTTCCATACTCGGATCATGCCCCGCACGGACTTCCACGAAACGGCCGAGAGCGAGACGGGCCAGGCGGCACAGCCCTGCATGCACGCGGGCTGCCGCGAGGCCGGCAGCTTCCGCGCGCCGGCGGAGCCCGGGCGGCTGCGCGACTATCTCTGGTTCTGCCTCGAGCACGTGCGCGCCTACAACGCCGCCTGGGACTACTATCGCGGCCGCAGCGAGGCGGAGATCGAGGCCGACCGGCGCCGCGCCGACATCTGGGACCGGCCGACCTGGCGCCTGGGCAGCGGTCCCGGCGCCGCCCGCGAGGCGGAGCGGGACACCGAGCGCCGGGCGCGCGACTTCGCCGGCTTCGGCCGGCGGGCGAACGGCGGCGGCCGCGACCCGGCACCGCGCAGCGAGCGGGAGCGGGCGCTGGAGGAGCTGGACCTGGCCGGCACGGTCGATTTCGCGGCCATCCGCCGGCGCTACCGGGAGCTGGTCAAGCGCCTGCACCCCGACGCCAACGGCGGCGATCTCCGCGCCGAGGAGCGGCTCAAGCGCGTGACGCAGGCCTACGCTACGCTCAAAGCGCTTCACGCCTGAGCCCACGCGCATTAACTAGAGCCACGAGACAGCAAGCGAGCGAGGATTTCAGCCACCCATGGCACAGCAGACGGAGACCGCCGCCGGCATGCCGACCGGCACGCCCGACATTCAGGTGTCGGTGCGCCAGACCTTCGGTATCGAGAGCGACATGATGGTCCCGGCCTTCTCGCAGGATTGCGAGTACGTGCCGGACCTGGACGAGTCCTATCGCTTCGACCACGACACGACGCTCGCCATCCTGGCCGGCTTCGCGCACAACCGGCGCGTCATGATCCAGGGCTACCACGGCACCGGCAAGTCGACCCACATCGAGCAGGTCGCCGCCCGCCTGAACTGGCCCTGCATCCGCATCAACCTGGACAGCCACGTCAGCCGCATCGACCTGATCGGCAAGGACGCCATCGTCCTGAAGGACGGCAAGCAGGTGACGGAGTTCCGCGAGGGGCTGCTGCCCTGGGCGCTGCAGCACCCCACCGCGCTGGTCTTCGACGAATACGACGCCGGCCGCGCCGACGTGATGTTCGTGATCCAGCGCGTACTGGAGGTGCAGGGCAAGCTGACCCTGCTCGACCAGAACAAGGTGATCCGGCCGCACCCAGCCTTCCGCCTCTTCGCCACGGCCAACACCGTGGGCCTGGGCGACACCACCGGCCTCTACCACGGCACGCAGCAGATCAACCAGGGCCAGATGGACCGCTGGAACATCGTCGCCACGCTGAACTACCTGCCGCACGAGGAGGAGGAGGCCATCGTCCTCTCCAAGGCGGCCGACTACGACAACGATGAGGGGCGGCGCATCATCAAGGCCATGGTGGCGGTCGCCGACCTGACCCGCTCCGGCTTCGTCAACGGCGACATCTCCACCGTGATGAGCCCGCGCACCGTGATGACCTGGGCCGAGAACGCCAAGATCTTCGGCGACGTCGGCTTCGGCTTCCGCGTCACCTTCCTCAACAAGTGCGACGAGGTGGAGCGGCCGATCGTCGCCGAGTACTACCAGCGCAGCTTCGGTACGGAGTTGCCCGACTCGGCGGTGCGCGCCGTCACGGTCTGACCGGGAAGGCGCGCGGCGAGGGCGCCTACAACTGCTGGGCGCAGATGGCGTAGAGCCGGTGCGGGTTCTCCGCGCCCGGCTCGTCGCCGAGGCGGAAGTAGATCTGGCCGCCGATCTCGTTGCTGCCGACCGGCTTGAAACCGAGGTCCTCGAAGGTCTCCTCCAGGCCCCGGTTGCAGGCCTGGACCGACTCGTAGGTCGGCGCCGGCGGCAGCTGCACCATCTGCACCGTCCCCGCCGGGTCGAGCACCACCAGAGTCATCACGAACAGAACCGAGCTCAACTCCATCTTTCCCCCCATCTTGCATGAACGGCCGGCCCCTTCCCCCCGAGGCGGGGGCGGGCGGCGCAGCCAACCTCAGACTTCCAGCAGGCCCGGATCCAGCTCGCCGGTGAAGCTCTCCGAGGCGGGGCCGGTCATCAGCACATGGCCGTCGGCCTCGCGCCACGCCATCTGCAGCGTGCCGCCGGGCTGGTGCAGCGGCGCGGCGCGGCCGGCGATCACGCCGCGGCGCACCGCGGCGACGATGACCGCGCAGGCGCTGGAGCCGCTGGCCAGGGTCGCGCCGGCGCCGCGCTCCCAGATGCGGTGCCGCAGCGAGCCGTCGGGCAGGACCTGGACCACCTGGACGTTGGTGCGCGCCGGGAACAGCGGGTCGCGCTCGATGCGCGGCCCGAGCGCGGCGAGGTCGATCGCGTCGGCCTCCGCGACGAAGAAGACCACGTGGGGATTGCCCATGGAAACCGCCGCCGGCGCCGAGAGCGGCCCCAGGGCGTAGTCCAGCGCCAGGGTGTCCATCTCCCGCGCCAGCGGGATGTCGCGCCAGCGCAGCCGCGGCGCCCCCATGTCGACGGTGATCAGCCCGCCGCCGGCGTCATGGGCCAGCAGGTCGCCCACCACCGAGCGGATGGTGACCGCCGTCTTACCGGTCTCGGCGAAGAGCAGCCGGGCGATGCAGCGCGTCGCGTTGCCGCAGGCCTCGGCGGCGCTGCCGTCGGCGTTGAAGAAACGCACGGCTACGTCGGCGCCCGCCGGCGGCGGCAGCAGCACCACCACCTGGTCGCAGCCGACGCCGAAGTGTCGGTCGGCCACACGGGCGGCCTGCGCCTCGCTCAGCACCAGCGGCGCGCGGCGGGCGTCGAAGACGACGAAGTCGTTGCCCAGCCCGTGCATCTTGCGGAAGGGAATGCCGCCCGCCATCGCCCCGTCTCCACCCCGTCTCCGCCCTGCCCCCGCCTCGGGCGGCCTCAGCCGCCGTGCGCCCAGCTCCAGTAGAGCTCGCGGGCGCGGCTGTAGATCGGCCCCGGCTGCAGGTCCCGATCCGCCACCCGGGTGAAGGGCATGACCTTGCCGTAGTTGCCGGTCTGGAAGACCTCGTCGGCCTCCAGGAAGTCCTGCCAGGTCAGGCTGCGCTCGTGGACCGCGATGCCGGCCTCGCGCAGCAGCTTGATGACCCGCTGCCGGGTGATGCCGTTGAGGAAGGTGCCGTTGGGAATCGGCGTGTGCGCCGCCCCGTCCTTGGCCAGCCAGATGTTGGCGGTGCAGAGCTCGGCGACGTTGCCGACCGCGTCCAGCATCACCGCGTTGTCGAAGCCGCGGCTCCTCGCCTCGCGCAGGGCGCGTCCGCTGTTGGGGTAGAGGCAGGCGGCCTTGGCGTTGGTCGGCGCCGTCTCGATGGTCGGCCGGCGGAAGGGCGAGACCGTCACCGAGCCGCCCTTGGGCTCCGGCAGCGGCGCGTCGTAGACCGAGAGGCAGAAGCGCGTGGTCTCGGGGTCGTTGTCGACGAAGCCGCCCTCGGCCCAGTACATCGGCCGCACGTAGAGCGCCGCCTCCTTGGGGAACTTCGCGATGCCGTCGCGGCAGAGCTCCAGGATCGCACCGGTCGCGTGCAGCGGCTTCAGCCCCATGGCCCGGGCCGAATCGTTGACGCGCTGGCAGTGGCGGTCGAGGTCGGGCGTCACCCCCTCGAAGGCGCGCGCGCCGTCGAAGACGCAGGAGCCGAGCCAGAGCGCATGGGTCATGGGCCCGGCGATCAGGGGATTGCCCTCGAGCCACTCACCGTCGACGTAGGTCCAGGCCGTCATCTCTCACCTCGAAGTCTCGACGCGCGCCAGCATAGCCGGTGGCGCCGGCCGTGCAATCGGAGCGTTGGCGCAGGCCCCTCCCCCAGAGAACCAACCGACGCAGACAAGCCGGAGGCGGCACGACGGGAGGCGGCGTTCAAGTTGTTCAACACGGAGGGCACGGAGAAGTGCGGAGGTCGCGGAGCGGCCGGCGCACGCCGATCGGTCGTCGAAGGATCGTTACCCGGATGGATCGAGGCCCGCAGGGGATCGGCGTAGCTTGCCGGTCCCGCAGGACCCCCGCTGCCACGCCTGTGCGCTCGATCCCGACACCCGCCGCCTGGTCGCCCCCGGGACGCTCTACCCCGACCACCTCGTCTTCCTGGGCTCCGGCGCGCGGGTGCGGCCCGCGGCGGCGCTCGATGCGAACGAGGAGGCCCCCCTGTTGCTGCTCGAAGGGCTCGGCATGCTCCTGCACGAGAGCCTCTCACCCACGGCCGAGGCCATGGCGCTTTGCCTGGCCCTGGTCGGCCAGCGGTTGGACCCCTCCGCTTCACCGCTCTATCTCGACCGCACCGACGAGGCCGCATTGCTGGGCTGGGATGCCGAAGCCTACCGCAAGAGCATGAACGCCTGAGAAACCCGGAAGGCCGGAACGGTCGTGCTCAGGGCGAGCTGGGAGCGCTCAGGCGACCTCCAGCCACTCGCGGCGGACGTCGGGGCTGGCGCGGAATTCGTCGGGCGTACCGGTGAAGACGATGTTGCCGTGGCCCATGACGAAGAGGCGCTGCGAACACTTCAGCGCGATGGTCAGCTTCTGCTCCACCAGCAGCACGGCCACGCCGCGGCGCTGCACGTCGAGCAGCACCTCCATCACCACCTCGACGATCTTCGGCGCCAGGCCCTCGGTCGGCTCGTCCACCAGCAGCACCCGCGGGTTGCCGAGCAGCGAGCGGCAGATGGTCAGCATCTGCTTCTCGCCACCCGAGAGGTTGCCGGCCTTGGTGTCGCGCCGCTCGGTCAGACGCGGGAAGTAGGCGTACATGTCCGCGACGGTCCAATGGGCGCTGCCGGCGCGGGCCGGCTGCACGCCCATCTCCAGGTTCTCCTGCACCGTCAGGTTGGGAAAGATCAGCCGCTCTTCGGGCACGTAGCCGACGCCGCGGCGGGCGATGTCGTAGGGCCGCCGGCCGGCCAGCTCCTCACCGGCCAGGCGGATCGAGCCGGCGCTGGGCGGCACCAGGCCCATGATCGCCTTCAGCGTGGTGGAGCGGCCCGAGCCGTTGCGGCCCAGCAGGCTGACGATGCCGGCCTCGGGGATGGCGAAGTCGACGCCGTGCAGGATGTGGCTCTTGCCGTAGTGGGCGTGCAGCCCCTCGACCTGAAGCAGCATCAGGCCACCTCCTCGCCCAGGTAGGCTTCCTGCACCGCGCGGTTGGCGCGGATCTCGTCCGGCGTGCCGGTGGCGAGCAGCTCGCCGTAGACCAGCACCGAGATGCGGTCGCAGAGGCTGAAGACGACGCTCATGTCGTGCTCCACCACCAGCAGCGTCTTGCCCTCGGTCACCTCTCGGATCAGCTCGATGACGTAGTGGGTCTCGTCCTGCGACATGCCGGCCGTGGGCTCGTCGAGCAGGATCACCTCCGGCCCGGTGGCGAGCGTCATGCCGATCTCCAGCGCGCGCTGCTCGGAGTAGGTCAGGTCGCCGGCCGGCTGGTCGCGGCGGCGCTCCAGACGGATACGCTGCAGCAGGGCCTCGCTCTCCGCGTTGACCGCACGCAGGCCGGAGACCGGCCGAAACATCGAGAAGCGCAGGCCGTGACGCGCCATCACGCCGATCCGCAGGTTCTCGAAGACCGAGAGGCGATGGTAGATGTTGGTGATCTGGAAGGAGCGGGCCAGCCCCATTCGGTTGATCCGGTGCGGCGGCCGCCCGGCGATCTCCCGCCCGTTCAGCAGGATCGACCCGGCCGTCGGCGGGAAGAGGCCGGAGATCAGGTTGAAGAGCGTCGACTTCCCGGCCCCGTTCGGCCCGATCACCGCATGGCGCTCGCCGCGCCGCACCGAGAGGTCGATGCCCTCGAGAATGCGCGCGGGACCGAAGGACTTGGCGATTCCGCGCAGTTCCAATACCGCGTCGGCGCTCATGCCTCGCCCCTCCCTTCCGCGGCAGCCTGCTCGTGCACCTCTTCCCAGAGCGCGACGATGCGCCGTCGCAGCCGCAGCAGCACCAGCAGGCCGAGGATCAGCAGCAGCACCGGCGGCACCCAGGTCGCCAGCCCGAAGGGCTCCCAGCTCGTCCCGAAGCGGTGAAACTCCGGCCAGCCCATGTCGGCCCGACGGCGCAGCGCGAAGTAATGCGGAGAGAAGAGCACCTCCAGGAACTCGACCACCATCACCGCCCCCGCCCCGACCAGCAGCGTGGCCGCCGTGGCACCGGCATAGGGCGCGGCCATGCGCCGCCAGGGTATCCGGGCCCAATGGCGCAGGTGCAGCATGACCACACCGCCGATGCCCAGCGGCGCGTAGAGCATCACCAGCACGAAGATCACACCCTGGTACAGCAGCCAGGAGCGCGAGACGTCGGAGACCAGATAGGCGAAGAGCGTGAAGATCGCCGCGCCGATCGCCGGGCCGAAGAAGACCGTCGAGCCGCCGACGAAGGTGTGCAGCACCACCTGGGCCGAGACGTGGGTGCTGAAGAGCTCGTAGTTGGTCTGCTCGTTGGATACCGCCAGCAGGCCGCCGGCGACGCCGGCGAAGGTGGCCGAGACGGCGAAGACGATCATCTTGGTGGCGTGCGCGTCGTAGCCCAGGAAGCGGACCCGCTCCTCGTTGTCGCGCAGCGCCAGGGTCAGCCGCCCGAAGGGCGTGCGGGTAAAGGCATAGAGCAGGCCGATGCAGAGCGTCACCCAGATCAGGGTCAGGTAGTAGATCTCGATGACGCGGCCGAAGAGGAAGCCGCCCCAGGGCATGCGCATGGAGGAGATGCCGGCCTCGCCGCCGAACAGCCCCTCCCAGTGCGGCGCCAGCGAGTGCAGCATCTCGGCCAGCGCCAGGGTCACCAGGGCGAAGTAGACGCCCGAGCGCAGCGTGGCGAACCAGCCGGTGATCAGCCCGACGATCAGGCCCGCCGCGGCGCCGGCCAGCGGCAGCAGCGGGGTCGGGAAGGAGAGGCCGCCGCGGTCGATCGCCGTCATCAGGTGCATCACCGCGAAGGCACCGACGCCATAGAAGGCGGCATGGCCGAAGGACAGCATGCCGCCCTGGCCCATCAGCAGATTGAAGGCCACCGCGAAGAGCGCGGCGATCAGCATGTTGGTCATGGCGTTCTGCAGGCCGGCGCCGAGCAGCGGCGGCAGGCCGATCAGCACGGCCATGAGCAGGGCGAGCGGGAGCAGGCGCCAGAGCAGGGCCATGGCTCAGTTCCTCTCGCCGAAGAGGCCGGCCGGGCGCACCAGCAGCACGATCAGCATCAGCAGGAAGGGCACGGTGCCGGAGATGGAGGAGAGCGTCAGCGTCATCAGCCCGCCCAGGTCCCGCGCCCAGTCGCCCAGCCCGACCAGGTCGAAGAGCCGCGCCAGCGACCAGTTGAGGCCCACCGCGAAGGAGCTGAAGACGCCGATCATCAGCGAGGCGACCAGGCTGCCCTCGATCGAGCCCAGGCCGCCGACCACCACCACGACGAAGACGATGACACCCAGCTCCAGCGCCATGTTGGGATTGGTCGGGAAGAAGGCGCCGGCGACCGCGCCGCCCAGCCCGGCCAGGGCCGCGCCGACGCCGAAGACGCCCATGAACACCAGCGGCACGTTGTGGCCCAGCGCTTCGGCCATGCTCGGCAGGCGCTCGGCGGCGCGCACCACCAGGCCGGCGCGGGTGCGCGACAGCAGCAGGTAGAGCAGCACGAACATGCCGATCGCCACCAGGCCGATGAAGATGCGGTAGAAGGGATAGTCGGCGCCGAACAGCGAGAAGGCCGGGAAGCGCAGATAGGCCGGCATGGCGTAGTTCACCGGGAAGTCGCCGTAGAAGAGCTTGATCAGCTCCTCGAAGATGAAGGCCAGCCCGAAGGTGAGCAGCAGCTCGTGGGCGTGGCCGTAGCGGTGCACTCGCCGCAGCAGGTAGCGCTCGACCAGCACCCCCAGCAGCCCGACCAGGATCGGCGCGACCAGCAGGCCGATCCAGAAGTCGATCGTGCGGGTGATGCTGTAGGCGATGTAGGCGCCCAGCATGTAGAAGGAGGCGTGCGCGAAGTTGAGCACGCCCATCATGCCGAAGATCAGGGTGAGGCCGGCCGAGACCATGAAGAGCAGCAGGCCGTAGGTCACCCCGTTCAGCGTCGAGACGATGACGAATTCCAGCACGGGCGATTTCCGTCCCAGAGAAGCGGAGGCAGCGGTCGAGGCACCGGGGCGCGCCGCGGCGCGCCCCGGCAGTGTCGCGAAGGATCAGTCCGGGCGTTCCATATTGCAGGAATCCTGGACCGGGTAGATGGCCTCCTCGGCCGCGACCACTTTCACCGGCACGAAGCCCCACTGCGTGTCGTCGACCGGGTACTTGGCGCCCTCGGCGACGCGCGAGACCACCACCGGCGTCACGACCTGGTGATCCTCGGGCCGGATCGAGAGCGTGCCGTTGGCCCCCTCCAGCGTCGCCCCTTCCAACGCCAACGCGATCTGCGTGACGTCGATCTCGCCGCCGCCGAAGTCGAGGCCCGAAAGCGCCTCGCGCAGCATCGAGATGGCATTGATCGTCTGCGGCTCGATGTAGACCGGCACGTGGCCCGTTGCCTGCTCGTAGTCGGCGATCCAGGCCTCGTCCTCCAGCTCCAGGTTCACGAGATGGGCGATGTAGTGGCCCACCGCCGTCTCGCCGGCATTGGCGAGGTTGCCGACCTGGTCGAGGAAGGTGGTGCCGAAGCGCACGTCGAGCCCGGCGTCACCGGCCGCCTTCATCAGCAGCAGCAGGTCGTTCGACCAGTTGCCGGTCATCACGGTGTCGGGCTGCGAGGCGCGGATCTTCGCCACGAAGGGCGAGAAGTCCTGGATGCGGTTGACCTCGTGCAGGTCGCTGTCGACCACCTCGTAGCCACCGATCTCGGCCGCGGCGAGGATGGCCTCCTCCATGTCCCGGCCCCAGGAGTAGTTCTGGTTGATGGAGTAGACGCGGGTGCCGAGATCGCCCTCCTCCGCCATGGCCGAGACCAGGGCATTGACCCGCATCGGCGCGGTGGTGGTGAAGCGGAAGTGGTAGAAGTGGCACTTGTCGCCGGTCAGTTCGAGCGCCTCGGCGCCGAGGTTCATGAAGAGCACCTCGTTGCCGGGATTGCGGATGTTGTGGCGCCGCACGTCCTCGGTGATCTGCCCGGCGATGGCCGAGGAGGCGCCCTGCAGCACGATGTGCACGCCTTCGGCCGCCGCCTGGCGGAAGCGGTCGGCGGCCCCGGTGGCTCCCCCGGCATTGTCGTACTCCACCACCTCGATGGGCGCGCCGTTGAAGCCGCCCTCGGCGTTGATCTGGTCGACCACGTACTGGGCGGCGGTGGCGAAGAGGCGGCCGGTGGAGGTCTGCGCCCCGGACAGGCTCTCGATGATGCCGATCTTCAGCGGCTCGGCCCTGACCTCGGCCGCGCCGAGGCTCAGCACCGCCGCCGCGACGGCAAGCGTCTTCATCGCTCTCATGGTTCAAGCTCCTCGGGTCTGTCGTTCCTCGTGTGCGCAGGGACGCAGAGCCTTGCGCCCTCCCCGGACCCGGGCGGGTCCAAGGAGCGGCTGTCGGCGGAGGGTCGGGCGATGATCGCGCATGCTGCCCCGAGCGTTCCCTGTACTGGCATGCCCCCGCACCGGCTTGTCGCCGCCGGTCTCGAAGGTTGTGTAATGTTAGCTTCTCAGCAGCTTGTCAGACAACAAGAATTCGCGCTAGCCTTTCGAGTAGGGCGCCGTCCCGCCTTTCGCCGTCATCCTGAGCGTGAGCGAAGGATCTGGAGCAACAGGAGCTCCAACCGGACCGCGATCCTTCGCTCACGCTCAGGATGACGGGCAGCATGAGGGGAAAACGGGGATCGCGCCCGCAACGAGAGACGAGGAAACACGCCATGCTGGACTTCACCGGCCGCACCTGCGTGATCACCGGGGCCAGCGGCGGCATCCCGGCGGCGACGGCACGCCTCTTCGCCCGGCTCGGGGCGCAGCTCGCCCTGGCCGATCTCGACCCGGCGCGGCTGGAGGCGCTGGCCGAGGAGCTGCGGGGACTGGGCGCCCACTGCCTGACCCACGCCCACGACGTACGCGACTCCGCGGGGGTCGCCGACTTCGCCGAGGCCTGCCGCACGCGCTTCGGCGGCGCCGACCACCTCGTCACCGGCGCCGGGCTCTACCGCGGGCGCAGCGTGGCGGACATGAGCGAGGCGGAGTGGGAGGAGACGCTGGCGGTCAACCTCGACGGTGTCTTCCGGGCCTGCCGCGCCTTCCTGCCGCTGCTGCGCGACGGCGGCTCGATCGTCAACCTCTCCTCCATGGCCGCGCACCGCGGCAGCCGCGACCACGCTCACTACTCGGCGGCCAAGGGGGCGGTGCTCTCCTTCACCCGCAGCCTGGCGCTGGAAGCGGCGCCGCGGCTGCGGGTCAATGCCGTCTCGCCCGGCCTGATCGACACGCCGATGATCGGCGAGTTGCTGCGCGAGCGGGGGGCGGCCTTGCTCGAGACGACGCCGCTGCGCCGCCTCGGCACGCCGGAGGAGGTCGCCGGCACGATCGTCTTCCTCTGCAGTCCGCTGGCCGCCTTCGTCACCGGCGAGACACTGCAGGTGAACGGCGGCCTGCACATATCCGGGTGACAGCGCCGCCAGAGCGAAGGATAAGGGCAAGGGAGGTAGGGAGAGCATGGCGAGACAGCAGGCGACGGCTGCGGCCCCTCCGGCCGCGGCGCTCGGCGCGGGGGAAACGCTGCGGCGTTCGCGCGGGCTGCCGGACCAGATCAGCGGCATCATCGCCGAGGAGATCCGCCTCGGCCGGCTGAAGCCCGGCGACCGCCTGCCGACCGAACAGCGCCTCTGCGAGGCCTACGGCGTCAGCCGGGCGGTGATCCGCGAGGCGATCTCGCGGCTCAAGCAGGACGGGCTGCTGGTCTCGCAGCAGGGCCGCGGCGTCTTCGTCAGCGCCGAGGGCACCGGCTCCAGCTTCCGCCTGCCCGACACCAACCTCGACGACCCGGAGGAGCTGCGCCAGATCCTGGAGCTGCTGATCGCCGTCGAGGTCGCGGCCACGGCGCTGGCGGCCGAGCGCCGCAGCAAGAAGGACCTGACGGCCATCGGCCGGGCGCTCGCCGACATGGCCACGGCGATCGAGCGTGGCGAGAGCGGCGTCGACGAGGACATGCGCTTCCACAGCACCATCGTCGAGGCCAGCGGCAACCTCTACTTCCAGGGCTTCACCGCTTACCTGGAGGCGCGGGTGCGCAACCTGATCCGCGCCGCCCGCACCAACACCGCCCGCTTCGAGGGCCTCGCCTACAAGGTGCAGGAGGAGCACGAGGCGATCTACCGCGCCATCGAAGCCCGCGACATCGAGGCCGCACGTGCCGCCGCCGAGCACCACCTGCGCAACGCCGCCGCCCGCCTGCGCCTCTACGTCGGCGACGCGGCCAGGAAGGGAGGCTGAGCCCCCCTCACCCCAACCCCTCTCCCACGAGGGGAGAGGGGCTTTAAGGCGCGAGCTTCACCTTTTGCGCCCCCTCTCCCTCCATGGGAGAGGGACGGGGTGAGGGTGTTTGTTGGGCCAGGAGTCTCACCCCGCCGGCACCCCCAGGAAGGCGGCGATCGCCTCGAGCTGGCCCTGCAGCATGTGGCGCCCGCCGTGGATCGTGGCGCCGCGCTCGTCGGCGGCCTGCAGCAGCGGCGTCACCGCCGGCTGCATCACCACCTCGGCCACCAGGGCGCCGGCGGGGATGCTCTCGGCGGGCAGCGGCAGGGGGTCCTCGGGGCGCAGGCCCAGCGAGGTGGCATTGACCAGCAGATCGAAGCCGCTGCCCTCGGCCGTCGCGCTGCGCACCGCGACGCCGGGGAAGGCCTCGCCCACGGCGGCGGCCAGGGCCGCGCCCTTCGCGGCCGAGCGGTTGGCGATCGCCAGCTCGGCGACGCCCGCCTCGGCCAGGGCGAAGGCGATGGCGGCGCCGGCCCCGCCGGCACCCAGCAGCAGGGCGCGGCGGCCGCGCGGCTCGTGGCCCTCGGCGCGCAGGCCGGCGACGAAGCCGCGACCGTCGAAGTTCTCCCCGACCAGGCTGCCGTCGGCCTCGCGCCGCACGGCGTTGACCGCGCCGACCAGGCGACCCATCGGCTCCAGGCGGTCGCAGAGGGCGCGCATAGCCTGCTTGTGCGGCACCGTGACCACCAGCCCGCCGAGGCTGCGCAGGCGTCGCAGGCCGGCGACCGCCTCCGCCAGATCCTCGGCAGCGACGTGAAAGGGCACCAGCACGGCGTCGAAGTCCCGCGCCTCACAGAGGGCGTTGAAGGCCTGGGGCGTACGCACCTGGCCAATGGGATCGGCCAGGATGCCGTAGACGCGGGTGCGGCCGCCGATCGTCACGGCCGGCCCTTCAGGTCGGGGCGGTAGTCCGTCACGTCGCGGTATTCGACGAACTCCAGCACGTTGCCCTCGGGATCGCGGCCGAAGACCAGCCAGGTGCCGTCGCGCACTTCGACGGGCTCCGGGCCGGTGTCGATCGCCATGCCGGCCTGGAGCAGCCGCGCCAGGGTCGCCCGCAGGTCCGGCACGATGAAGGTGAGATAGGCGGTGTTGGCCCGGTCGAGGATGCGGGCCGCCGGCGGCGGCTCGGCCGGCGCCGCCGCGGGCTGCAGCAGCTTGATACGCTCGCCCCAGTCGGTCTGCAGGCGGGCGACGCGATAGGCGCCGTCGGAGAGATGGGCCGCCGCCGCCTTCTCGGCCGGCACCTCCACGGTATTGACCAGGGTGAGGCCCAGAACCTCGGTATAGAAGGCGATCAGCCGCTCCAGGTCGCGGCAGCAGATGCCCACCTCCAGCGGAGCCGTCATGCGCATGGTGTCGTCCCTCTCTCTCGTTCGGCGCCCTTGGCCGTATCCTTGCCGCCCCTACGGGGCGTCAAGGACCAAGCCAAGGGCACCATAAACTCCTACCCCGCCGCTCCACCCCGCGCGGCCATCACCCGGCGCAGGCCGTCCAGCACCTCCTCGCGCCCGGCCAGCGCGGCCTGCTCCAGCACCTTGGAAACGCTGGGCGAGGCCTCGCCACCCTGCACGCGGGCGATCGGCTGGTCGAGCCAGTCGAAGAAGCGGCGCTGGATCTCGTCGCCGAGCAGCGTGCCGTAGGAGGTGCCGAGCGGCCCCTGCTCCACCAGCAGCACGGCGTTGGTCTTGCGGATCGAGGCGCCGATCGTCTCCCAGTCCAGGCCGGCGCGGTCGAGCGAGCGCAGGTCGATCACCTCGGCGTCGATGCCGCTCTCCGCCACCACCTCCAGCACCTTCGGCACCATGGCGAGATAGGTCAGCACGGTGCAGGCCCGGCCCTCGCGCAGCACGGCCGCCTTGCCCAAGGGAATGCGGTAGTCCAGGTCGTCGACCGGCGCCGGCCCGCTGCTGGTGTAGAGATCCACGTGCTCCAGCACCAGGACCGGGTCGCGGCAGTCCAGCGCCGCGTTCATCAGCCCGACGTAGTCGAAGGGGTTCGAAGGGGCTACCACCCGCCAGCCCGGCGAGGTGGCGAAGAGCCCGGCCGGGTCCATGGAGTGCTGCGAGCCGTAGCCCGTGCCCATGGCGACCTTGGTGCGCAGCACCAGCGGCACCTCCAGATCGCCGCCGAACATGTGCCGCGCCTTGGCGATCTGGTTGAAGAGCTGATCGGCGGCAACCCAGAGAAAGTCCGAGTACATCAGTTCCACCACCGGCTTGAAACGCCCGTCCATGGCCAGGCCGCCGGCCAGGCCGCAGAAGGCCGCCTCGCTGATCGGCGTGCCGAGCACCCGGTCGGGGAAGCGCTCGGCCAGGCCGCGGGTAGCGCCGTTGGTGCCGCCGCGCAGGCGGTGGACGTCCTCCCCCAGGATCACGATCGAGAGGTCGGCTTCCATGCGCCGGCCCATGACCTCGGCCACCACCTCGACGAACTTCCGCTCCTCCAGGCAGCCTCGGAACCGCGGCCGCTCCTCGAAACGCGCACCCTGCAGCTCGGAGAGGTCGCCGCGCAGGCCGACGTCGCGGAAGTCCGGCCGCGGCCAGAGCGCCGGGCGGATGCGGCGGCGGTTGCCCTCCGGCTCGGTCAGCTCGGCCGCAGCCGCGCTCATCGCCTCCTTCGCTCGGCCGTAGACGGCGTCGGCTTCCGCCTGGCTCAGCAGGCCGCGCTCGACCATGGCCCGGCCGGTGCGAGCCAGCGGGTCGCGGGCGCGCCAGGCGGCCTCCTCCTCCTTGTCGCGATAGCCGAAGGCGCTGCCGGGCAGCGGCCCGTTCTGGTGGAAGTAGCGATAGACCTCGGCCTCGATCACGGTCGGCCCGCGCCCGGCGCGCATGTGCTCCAGCGCCTCGCTCATGGCCAGGTGCACCGCCAGCGGGTCCATGCCGTCGACCCGCCAGGCCGGAATGCCGAAGCCGAGGCCGCGGGAGGAGAGCCGCGGCTCGCGCGTCACCTCCTCGACCGCCGTGGCCACGGCGTAGCGGTTGTTCTCGATGAAAAAGCAGAGCGGGAGGTCCCAGGCCGCGGCCAGGTTCATGGTCTCCAGCACCGAACCGATGTTGATGGCGCCGTCGCCGAAGTAGGTCACCGCCACGCCGCCCTCACCGGCCCGCCGATGCGCCCAGGCGGCGCCGGCGGCCAGCGGCACCCCACCGCCGACGATGGCGTTGGTGCCCAGCGCCCCGGCCTCGCCCCAGCGCAGGTGCATGGAGCCGCCGCGGCCGCGGCAGAAGCCTTCCGACAGGCCCAGGATCTCGGCCAGGGAGCGCTGCAGCAGCCCCTGCACGCCCTCGTCGAAGGCGGCGCGCGGGTCCAGCCCCTGCGGCGCCAGCCAGGACAGCGCCTTGGCCAGGAACTGGTGGTGGCCGCGGTGCGAGCCGTTGACCTGGTCGCCCGGGCGCAGCGGCAGGATGGAGCCGACCGCCCCGCCCTCCTGGCCGATCGAGGAGTGAGCCGGGCCATGCACCAGCCCCTCGCCGGCCAGCTCCAACACCGACTCCTCGAAGGCGCGGATCAGCGCGAGCTGGGTCAGCATGGTGCCGAGCAGGGCCGGCTCGGCCTTCTCCCAGTCGGCCGGGCCGCTCTTCAGCTCGATCCAGGGTGCCTGGCTCTGCAGGCTCTTGCGACGTGCCATCGTGCTCTCTCGCTCCGCTCAGACCTGGCCCCGGGCTCAGACGTAGCCCCAGGCCGACCAGCCGCCGTCCAGCACCACGGTCTGCCCGACCATGAAGCGGGCGCGCTCCGAGGCGAGGAAGAGGGCGACCTCGGCCACCTCCTCGACGCTGCCGAGCCGCCCCTGGGGCGTGCGCCGCTCCAGCAGGGGAATGTCGAGCCGGCCGCGCTCCACCAGCCCCTCCACCAGCGCCGTGCGGACGTAGCCCGGGGCGATGGCGTTGACGCGCAGGCCGCGGCCGGCCCACTCGATGCCCAGCGCCCGGGTCAGCATCACCACGCCGGCCTTGCTGACGCAGTAGGCCAGGCGCTCCGGCGCGGCCACCAGGCCGTACATCGAGGCGATGTTGAGGATCACCCCGCCGCCCTGAGCCAGCATGCGGCGGCCGGCCGCCTTGGCGCAGAGGAAGCAGCCGGTGAGGTTGACGTCGAGCGCCCGGCGCCAGTCCTCGGCGGCCAGCTCCTCGCTCGGCAGGTTCATGGAGATGCCGGCATTGTTCAGCAGGATGTCGACGCCGCCCAGCCGCGTGTCGGCCGCCGCCAGCAGCGCCTCCACCTCCGTCTCCTCGGTGACCGAGCCGAGCAGCCCGGTCACCTCGGCGCCGCTGTCCGCCAGTGCGGCCTCCGCCGCCGCCAGGCGCTCGCCGTCGTTGTCGAAGAGCAGCAATCTCGCTCCCTCGGCCGCGAAGGCCTCGGCCATGGCCCGGCCGATGCCCGCACCCGCGCCGGTGACGATCACGCGGCGCCCCCGGAGTTCGGGATAGAGACCCCGCTGGTCCATTCGGCTTCCTCCCTCTGCCGCGGCGGCGCCTGTCCATCATCGCCCACGGTTGAGCATCTTCTTAGCATGTTATCTGACAACTTCCAATGCGGTGCGAGGCGCCACCAATGCAACTGGAACCCTACCCAGAGCCGGATTGAGGGGGCGGCCGGTGATGGATGCGCCCATAGGCGCCGCCGTTTTGGCCGGGTCACGTCCCCGTTGGT
>SR_TP_S13solDRAFT_1000138_pt1 | contig 38742 bp, 38 predicted proteins | sample SodReaTP_S13sol_FD_11159 | JGI IMG/M metagenome (IMG submission 11159)
AAGGCCTCCACGAAGGCATCGGTGGGTTCGGAGAAACGGCCGCCCCACAGCTTGTCGCCGGAATGCTGGGTACTCATGGGAAATCCTCGCTGGTCTGAACCGTCCATTATACGCAGTGCGAACGCCTCACGCCCCCGGGTAGCGAAACCGGGCGATTAACCGTCGCCACTTCCCATTCCCCTCCGCGCGCTTCAAACTAGCCGACAGAGGGAGTCAAACACATGACGAAAGGAACGCCCGGCGGCCAGGCCGCCAACAACCACTACGACGGGCCGGGCGTGTTCCTGCCCAATTTCTGTGCCAGCCACACCCTGTTCCTGGTCGTCCTCATCGCCCAGTTGCTGGCCTTCATCCTGGCCCTGGCCAGGGTGCCCGCCCCGGAGGGTTTCTGGGTGGCGCTGGCCTTTACCTCGCTGTTCGTGCAGTGGGTGGCCCTGGGCACCGTGATGGTGTTGTGTCTGGCGCGCCGCGCCCTGGCCACGCTGCCACCCCTGCGCGCGGCGGGGGCGGCCTGGCTGATCGTGCTGCTGGTGACCGTGATCTTCTCGCTGCTGGCCCTGTGGGTGGGCGCGGGCCTGGGTCTGACCACCAGCCAGCCCATGGTCGAGCACCTGGGCTTCCTGGGCCGCACCCTGTCCATCAGCGCCATCGTCAGCGCCGTGGCCCTGCGCTATCTGTATGTGCAGCACCAGTGGAAGCAGAACGTGGAGGCGGAGGCCCGCTCCCGCATCCAGGCCCTGCAGGCGCGCATCCGGCCCCATTTCCTGTTCAACAGCATGAACACCATCGCCAGCCTGACCCGCAGCCGACCCGAGGCCGCGGAGATGGCGGTGGAAGATCTCGCCGACCTGTTTCGCGCCACCCTCTCCGATCGGGACACCCTGACCCTGGGCGAGGAACTGGAGCTGGCGCGTCGCTATGTGCGCATCGAGGCCCTGCGCCTGGGTGATCGGCTGCAGGTCCAGTGGCACGTGGATGAAGCCCTGCCCATGGATTATCCGATGCCCGGGCTGGTGCTCCAGCCCCTGGTGGAAAACGCCATCTATCACGGCATCGAACCCCTTACCGAAGGCGGCGAGATCACCATCAGCTTGAGTCTCGACGACAAGCGCCTGATGATTCATGTCACCAACCCGCTGGCACCGCCCCGGGATCGTCGCCGCCCCGGCAACCGCATTGCCCAGGACAACATCCGGCAGCGGCTGGAGCTTGCCTACCAAGGGTGAGGCAAGCATGGAAACCTCAGAACAGACAGATCAGTACCAGGTCACCCTGGTGCTGCCACGGAGGAATGCTGATGAAAGTGCTGGTCGTAGACGATGAGGCACCGGCCCGGGAACGCCTGGCCGCCCTGCTGGAAACCCTGAACAACTACACCGTGTGCGGCAGCGCCGCCAACGGTGTGCAGGCCGTGCGCCTGGCGGAGGAGACCCAGCCGGACATCGTGCTCATGGACATTCGCATGCCCGGCATGGACGGGCTTGAGGCCGCGCGCCACATGTCCCAGATGGACACCCCGCCGGCCATCATCTTCGTCACCGCCTTCGAGGAACATGCCATCGAGGCCTTCGAGACCCACGCGGTGGGCTATCTGCTCAAACCCGTGCGCGGCGAGCGGCTGCAGTCGGCCCTGGAAGCGGCCAGCCGGCCCAACCGGGCCCAGATGGGTGCCCTGGGCGGGACCATCGGCGACACCTCCCGCAGCCATATCTGCGCCCGGGTGCGGGGCAACCTGGAGCTGATCCCCGTGGACCAGATTCATTATTTTCAGGCGGATCAGAAATACGTCACCGTGCGCCATGAAGGTGGCGAGGTGCTGATCGAGGAGCCCCTCAAGGCCCTGGAAGAGGAATTCGTCGACAGTTTCCTGCGCATCCACCGCAACGCCCTGGTTTCCAAGCACAGTTTCAGCGGCATGGAGAAGAATTCCCAGGGATGCTTCGAGGTGGTGCTCAAGGGCAGCGGTGAACGCCTGGAGGTAAGCCGGCGTCACGTGGCGGAAGTGCGGCGTTTTCTGAAGTCCCTGTAGCAGGCCCGACCCCGGGCCGAAAAAGCTGACCGCGATGGCGCGCAAAGGTATGCGCAAAGTACGCGAAGGGAAGACGGGCTAAAGGGATTCGGGGCCCGGCTTAGCGCGCCGCCAGCTCGGCTTGGCCTTGTTTGGCCATGGCTTCCACGGCCTCGTCGATGGCGCGGTCCAGGTAACCGCCGTAGAAATCCACGGTCTTCAGGCCCACCACCGGGCGGGACAACTGCTCGCCTTCGGGGCTGATGACCACCACGGTCGGGGCCATGCGGGCACCGTAGCGGGCGGCCAGCTCGTGGGCGCGCACCTCGCGGCCGTCGAAGTCGATGACCGTGTTGCGTCCCATAGTGAGCTTGCGGATCAACACCTTGTCCTCGTAGGCGCCGCTACGGATCATGGGCTCCAGGAACTCTTCCTCCGCCACCCGGCAGTAGGGGCAGGAAGACAGGGCGAATTCCACCAGGATCGGCTTGCCGTGGGCGGCCTCCAGGCGCAGGTCGGTGATCTCGCGCAACAGTTCACCCTCGGCGTCCTGGCTGCCGGACTGTGCCCAGGTCGCCGCGCCCAGCAGGGCAACGAGTACGAACATGGCGCGAAACAGGGTTTTCATCAGTCAATCCCGTGGATAATCATAAAAGGATATAATCGCGTATTTGCCCCATGAGACGCCATGGGTCACCCTTAAGTTCCCTTTCAGCCATCCTCTGCCGGTCCCAATCCCATGCCCCTCGATTGTCTTCGCATCGCCACTCGCAAAAGCCCGCTGGCCATCTGGCAGGCTGAACATGTTGCCCGTCTTGTCCAGGCCCGCCACCCCGGGGTGCGCGTGGAACTGGTGGGCATGAGCACACAGGGGGACCGTATCCTGGATACGCCCCTGGCCAAGGTGGGCGGCAAGGGGCTGTTCGTGAAAGAGCTGGAGACCGGCCTGCTGGAAGGGCGCGCCGACATCGCCGTGCATTCCATGAAGGACGTGCCCATGGAGCTGCCCGAGGGCTTGTGCCTGCCGGTGATCCTGGAACGCGAAGACCCCCGGGACGCCTTCGTCTCCAACACCTACAAGGGCCTCGATGCGCTGCCCCGGGATGCCCGTGTGGGCACCTCCAGCCTGCGCCGCCAGTGCCAGTTGCGCCATGAACACCCCCACTTCCGGGTGCTGGATCTGCGCGGCAACGTCAATACCCGCCTGTCCAAGCTGGACAACGGCGACTACGACGCAATCATCCTGGCCGCCGCGGGTCTCAAGCGCCTGGGCTTTGAAGACCGCATCGCCTCGGAGATCACCCCGGAGCAGAGCCTGCCCGCCATCGGCCAGGGGGCCATCGGCATCGAGTGCCGTGACAACGACCCGGACGTGATGGCCCTGATCGGCGAACTGGACGACGCGGACACCCACGTGCGCGTCGCCGCCGAGCGGGCCATGAACGCCCGGCTCAACGGTGGCTGCCAGGTTCCCATTGCCGGCTACGCGGTACTCACCGACCCCGACACCCTGCATCTGCGCGGCCTGGTGGGCGAACCCGACGGCAGCCTGATCCTGAGGGTGGAGCTGTCCGGCCCCCGCAGCGAGGCCGAGGCCCTGGGTCGCGCCGTGGCGGAGCTGCTGCTCAACGAAGGGGCCGGGCGCATCCTGGCCGACCTGGGCCTGGGCCCAGACGCCGCCCCACACACAGGTCAGTCGTGAGCCAATCGACCCCCAATGCCCCCGCCGGGCCACTGCAGGGCGCCGGCGTTCTGGTCACCCGTCCGGCCCACCAGGCCGATGCCTTCTGTCACATGATCGAGGCGGCTGGCGGCGTGGCGCTGCGCTTCCCCGTGCTGGAGATCCTGGAACCCCAGGACAGCGGGCGCCTGGACGCACTCATCGACCGGCTCGACGCCTACGACATCGCCATCTTCATCAGCCCCAATGCCGTGTCCATGGCCGTGAACCGCATCCATGCCCGCCGCCCCTGGCCCGAGGGCCTGCGTCTCGGTGCGGTAGGCCAGAAGTCCGCCCAGGAACTGGCCCGGGCGGGGCACCCGGCGCACATCTGTCCGCCCCGGCGCTTCGACAGCGAGGCCCTGCTGGCGGAGGATGAATTGCAGGACGTGTCCGGAAAGCGCATCGTGATCTTTCGCGGCGATGGCGGACGCGAACTGCTGGGGGATACGCTAAAAGAACGGGGGGCCCTGGTGGAGTACGCCGAGGCCTACCGGCGCGGCCGCCCCGACGCGGATACGGGCCAGCTCATGTACCACTGGTCCCGCGGTGACCTGCAGCTGGTCACCAGCACCAGCAGCGAGGGCCTGCGCAACCTGTTCGACATGGTGGGCAAGCTGGGCCGCATGTGGCTGCGCAAGACGCCTTTGCTGGTGGGTGCCCCGCGCATGGTAGAGACGGCCCGGGAACTGGGCTTCAAGGGCGACCCCTGGGTGGCAGAAGACCCCAGCGACGAATCCATGATGAACACAGTGTTGCAATGGGCGAAGGCCCGGGAGCAGCAGCATGAGCAATGACAAGGACAAGGGCATGAGCCCCGGCGAAGCGCAGAACCCGGACAAGGGCACCGAAGCCTCCGCTGACCCCTCTCTGACCGCCAAGACCGCGGACAAGCAGGACGCTGCGCCGCACACGGTGCAGGGCAAGGACACCGAGCCGAAGGGCGCCGATGCCAAGTCCCAGGGGGCCAAGGCCTCCGCCGGCCCGGGCAGCAAGCCAGCCAAGGGCGGCGCCAAGGCCAAGGGGTCGGACAAGTCCACCAGCGCCAAGTCCGACGGCCCGCCACCGGCCGACACGGGCACCGACGACCCGCCCCCGCCCGCCCCCCGCGGCCAGGGTGCCGCCCTGCTGATCGCCACCCTGGCCTTCCTGCTGGCCCTGGGCGTGGGCGCTGCCCTGTTCTATCTCTGGCAACAGGGCGAAGACCTGCGTGCCTCCCAGGCCCTGCAACTGGAACGCATGGCGACCGAACTGCAGACCCGGGGCGAAACCCTGTCGCGTCTGGACAGCCGCCTGGATGGTGAGGTGTCCAGCCGGGAGGGCCTGGCCGAGGGCATGAATACCCGCCTCGGCACCGTGGAGCAGGGGCTGACCCGGCTTCAGGATCGCAGCACCCGTCAGGAGCGGGGCTGGCAACTGGCAGAGGTCAAGCACCTGCAACGCATGGCCTCCCACCGGCTGCGCCTGATGGACGACCCGGACGGCGCCGTCCGTGCCCTGCAGGCCGCCGACGAGGTCCTGGCAGAGCTGGGCGACCCCCGTCTGTTGCCGGTACGCGAGGCCCTGGCCGGCGAGATCCAGGCCCTCGAGGACCTGGATCGTCCGGACATCCCGGGCCTGGCCCTGCGCCTGGAACGCCTGGCCAGCGATCTGCGCCCTATTCCCCTCAAGGGTCAGGCACCCCTGGGAGCCGAACGCCAGGATATCCTGGACACCGGTGCGCCCGATGCCACCGCCCCCTGGTGGCAGCGGGCCTACGCCGAGGTGCGCGCCGCACTGGCGGAGCATATCTCCATCCGCCGCCACGCCGAGCCCATTCGCGGCCTGCCGGACGCCGAGGTGGAGTTGTTCCTGCGCCAGTTGCTCACCCTGCGGGTGGAGGCGGCACGCCTCGCCCTGCTGCGCCGGGACGACGCCGAGTACCAGCGCCACCTGAGCGCCGCCGCCGAGCTGCTGGATGAGCACTTCGATGCGCAGATCGGGGCCTCGGTGCGTGAACGTCTGGAGACCCTCAAGGCAGTGACCCTGCGCCCGCCAGCACCGGACATCAGCGGCTCCTTCACGCGTCTGGATGAACTGGAGGGTTAGGCATGATGCGCCTGCTGTTCATTCTGCTCGGTGCCCTGCTGGCGACGGCCCTGGTCACCCATTTATTTCTGCAGGAGCCAGGCTATGTGCTGCTGGCCTATGGCAGCCTGAGCATCGAGACCTCTCTGGCCCTGTTCCTCCTCGCCCTGGTCCTGGCCTTCTTTGCCCTGTATGTGCTGCTGCGCGTCCTCACCCGCGTCTGGGGTCTGCCCCGGGGGGTGCGCAACCTGCGCCACCGACGCCACGCGGAGATCGCTCGGCGCGGCCTCAATCAGGGGCTCATCGAGATGGCCGAGGGGCGCTGGGAGCGGGCCGAGAAGCTGCTGGTAAGGTCTGCCAAGCACTCGGCCAATCCGCTGATCCATTGGCTCAGTGCAGCCCGGGCCGCCCAGATGCAGGGGGCCTATACCCGCCGTGACCATTACCTCAATCGCGCCAGCCAGTGCGAGGCGGGCTCCGATGTGGCCGTGGAGCTGACCCAGGCGGAACTGCAGATCGCCCACGGCCAGCACGAACAGGCCCTGGCCACCCTGAACCACCTTTCCGAACTGGTGCCCAAGCATCGCTACCTGCTCAAACTGCGTGCCCGCCTGCATCACCAGCTCAAGGACAGCGCCGCCCTGTTCGCCCTCCTGCCGGAGCTGCGTCGCAGCCATGTGCTGCCTGAATCAGACTTGATGGAAATGGAGAACAGCGCCGCCCTGGACCTGCTGGAGCGGGCCGCCAAGAGCGGCGATCTTCAGGCCACGCGTCAGGTCTGGGACGATTTGGCCCGGGATGCCCGTCACCGCCCGGTGCTGGTGTCGGCCTACGCCCGGGCCCTGGTGCAGCTCAAGGAAGTCGAGCAGGCCGAGACCCTGCTGCGCAACACCCTCAAGGTCACCTGGGACGAGCGCCTGGTGCGCCTGTACGGCACCCTGCCCGTAGAGAACCCCGCCCGGGCCCTGGAGACCGCCGAGCACTGGTCCAAACAGCACGGCGGCGACGCCAGTCTGTTGCTCACCCAGGGACGTCTTGCCCGCCGCGCCCAGTTATGGGGCAAGGCCCGGGCCTACCTGGAATCCAGCAACGGCATCCGTCCCCGCCCCGAGACCTGCCGGGAACTGGCGGAACTGCTGGAACAGATGGGCGACAACGAACGGGCCCAGGCCTATTACCGGGAAGGCTTGCGGCTGGCGGAATAGAGGCGCTGGCCCCCTCCCCAACCCTCCCCCGCGATGCGGGGGAGGGGGCTAAACCCATAGGGCGGGTCATACCCGCCACCCTTCACGGGGATGACCACCCCATAGGCGGGCCATGCCCACCACCTCGATACCCCGTAGGAGCGACGACCCCGCCGCGAACCGCGGGGCATACCCCCGGCACCGCTGTTCGGCCCGAGGTCGGGCCTCCTACAGAGAAACGCTCTTAGACCTGACCGGTGCCTACCGGGCCCGCCTCTGTCGGGCAAAGCCCGACCTACCTAACCCCTATCCCCTCACGCCTTACGCCTCCCCACCATACTCAAAGGAATCGAAGTAGAGCTGATCCTCCGGCAGGCCGGCGGCAGCGAAGGCCTCCCGGGCGGCCTGGATCATGGGGGGCGGGCCGCTCATGTAGACGTCGAAGCCTGAGAGGTCCGGGTACTGGCGCAACAGGGCCTCGTGTACAAAACCCGCCTCACCGGTCCAGGCATCCTCGGCCTGGGGCTCGGAGAGCACCGGGGTGTAACGAAAGTTGTCATGGCTTTCTGCCCACTGCCCGGGCAATGCCTCCAGGTACAGGTCCCGCTTCGCCCGCGCCCCCCAGAACAGGTGCATGGGTCGGTCCACGCCGATCTCGATGGCGTGTTCCAGGATGGACTTGAGCGGGCCGAAGCCAGTACCGCCACCCATGAGCAGGATGGGGCGCTCGGATTCCTCACGCAGGAAGAAGCTGCCCAGGGGACCTTCGATGCGCATCAGGGCCTTTTCCTTCATCTCCCCGAACACCAGATCCGTGAATGCCCCGCCGGGCACATGGCGCACGTGCAACTCCAGGAACTCGTCCCGGTGCGGGGCGTTGGCCAGGGAGAAGCTGCGCCGCCGACCATCCTTGAGCAGCACATCGATGTACTGGCCCGCCAGGAACTGCAGGCGCTCGGTGGCCGGCAGCTTGAGCTGCATCTCCATCACGTCGTGATTGAGTCGATTGAGCTTCACCACTCGGCAGGGCAGGGTCTTGATGACGATGTCCCGGGCCGCACCGATCTCGCGCACCTCGATCTCCAGATCCGACACGGCCATGGCCTGGCAGAACAGCGCCTTGCCTTCGGCCTCATCCTTCTCGCTCAGGGCCGGGGGCCGGGTGGGGCCGTGGTCCACCTCGCCGGAGAGCACCTTGCCCAGACAGGAACCACAGGCGCCATTGCGACAGCCGTAGGGCATCGCATACCCCTGGCGCAGGGCGGCCTCCAGGAGGGTCTCGTCGTCTTCGGCCTCGAAGACGTGACCGCTGGGGCGGATGGTGATCTGAAAACTCATGGCGTATCCCTTGGGGCGGGCTGGCATCACGCCAGCCCGGTGTAGAATGACTGCCTTTGACCCTGGCGGGGCCCGCGCAACGGGTCTTGTCCAGATCAAGGGCGGTAAAACTTCCTATTGTCCCCCATCGAGGCATTGGAGAAAACGTGGAACCTGTAGTGATTATCGGCTGCGGCGACGTGGGTCTGCGCGCCGCCCGGCAACTCATGGCCCAGGGCCGGGACGTCCTGGCGGTGGTGCGCAGCACCGAACGTGTCCAGAAACTCGAGGCCGAAGGCATCCCCGTCCACCAGGCAGACCTGGACATCCCCGCACAGGCCGCCACGATCCCGGTGGCCGGCCGGCCGGTGATCTACCTGGCCCAGCCCCCGGACCCCGGCATCAGCGACCCGCGCATTGTCGTCTTCCTGGCCGTCTGCGCCACGCAGCCCCCGGCGCGCATGGTCTACGTGAGCACCACCGGGGTCTACGGGGATCAGCGAGGCGCCGAGGTCACCGAACAGACCCCCACCGCCCCCCAGACCGACCGGGCCCGCCGGCGCATGGATGCCGAGAACCAGCTGCGCGCCTTCATGACAGAACAGGACACCCCGGTGGTGATCCTGCGGGTGCCGGGCATCTATGGCCCCGGACGTATGCCCCTGGAGCGCATCCGCAAGCGCACGCCGGTGATCTGCCCGGAGCAGGCGCCCCCCGGCAACCGCATCCACGCCGAGGACCTCGCCAGCCTGTGCATCGCCGCCCTGGACCGGGGCGCGGCCGGCGACATCTTCAACGTGGGGGACGGCCAGCATGCCTCCATGACCGACTTCATCTATACCGTGGCGGACCTCGCCGGCCTGCCCCGCCCCCCCTGTGTACCCCTGGCCGAAGCGGACCAGCACATCTCCCCCGCCATGATGTCCTTCATCCGCGAATCAAGAATAATCAAGGCTGAAAAAGGCCTGGAGGTCCTGGGCGTGCAACTGCGCTACCCCGACATCGAATCCGGCATCCGGGATGCGCTGCGGGAGGAAGACAGGGGGTAAAACCTTCAACGCAAAGGCGCAAAGACGCCAAGGTCGCAAAAAACATTTGTGGAAAATGTAACGGCCTTAGGCCATTAGATTCCCCTTCCTTTGCGCTCTCTGCGTCTTTGCGCCTTTGCGTTGAACGCTTTTGACAACAAAAAGCCCCGCCACTGTGGCGGGGCTTTTTCGGGTGGATCACATCATGAGGATCACATCCGTTCTTCAGCCATCTGCTGAACCCGCTGCATCATGGCGGGGTCGGACTGCAGGGCCATGGCGACCTGGTTGTATTCATCGACGTTCAGTCCCTTGTCCTCAACGGCACCGATCATCTCCTCCTGGGCCTCCTGCTGCATGGACTGGGCCTCGGTCTCATCCTCCACGTTCTGCAGGCGCTCGGCGAAGTCCTGGCGAATCTCCTGCACCGCCACGAAGGCGTCCACGAACTTGTCCAGGGTCTCGGGATCGACGTTTGCGCTCTGCTGCTGTTCCATGCCGGCCGGCGGCTGGGCGCCGTAGGAGGGGTCACCCTGCTGGGGCTGACCCTGGGCATGGGCGGCGGCACTGAAGCCAAAGGCGGCAGCGAGGGCCAGGGCGAGGGGAAGCTTGCGAAATGTGTGAGTCATGGATCCTCCGGATCTTTCAGTGAATGTTCCCCAATACTGTTACAAGCACCATGCCAAACTTTCCGCAGCGGGCAATTATCATGTAACAGATTGAATTAATGAGGAAACTCGACCCTATTCACCGCAGTCATCCACAGCCGAAAACCGTGCCAGAATGGCACATGGGTCGCCGTGGACCGTGTCACTCCTCTCCCAGACGCCGATACAGGGTACGACGACCGATGCCCAGCACCCGGGCTGCCTGTTGCTTGTTGCCGCCCAGCCGCTCCAGCACGTGGCGGATGTAGCGGTCCTCCACCTGGGCCAGGGTGGGCAGACGGTCCGCCTCCCCCCAAAGGGCATCCGCTGCGCCGGCGGTGCTGACCCCGGCCAGCAATCGTTCCGGCAGATCCGCCTCGCCGATCTCCTCGCCACGGCAAAAGGCCACCGCCCGCTCCAGGACACTGGCCAGCTCGCGCACATTGCCCGGGTAGTCGTAGCGGCGCAGAACCCCCAGTGCCTCGTGACTGATGCCCCGGATGTCCCGGTCCATGGCGGCGGCGCTGCGCTTGAGGAAGGCCAGGGCGAGCCGCTCCACATCCTCGCCCCGTTCCCGCAGGGGCGGCACGCTCAGGTGGAAGGTCTCCAGGCGGTAGTACAGGTCCTCCCGAAACCTGCCCTCGCGGATCATGGCTTTCAGGTCCCGGTTGGTGGCCGCCAGGATGCGCACGTCGGCTGGCTGTTCCTTGTTGCTGCCCACCGGTCGCACCCGGCCGTCCTGCAACAGGCGCAGCAGCTTGGCCTGCATGGTGACGGGCATCTCGCCGATCTCGTCCAGCAGCAGGCTGCCGCCGTGGGCCTCTGCGAACAGGCCCTTGCGTGCACTGGTGGCGCCGCTGAAGGCACCGGCGGCATGGCCGAACAACTCCGATTCCAGCAGTTCCGTGGGGATGCCCGCACAATTGATGGCCACGAAGGGCCCCTTGGCCCGTTCGCTCTCGGCGTGCAGGGCCCGGGCCACCAGTTCCTTGCCCGTGCCCGACTCGCCGGTCACCAGCACCGGACCCGGCGCCCGGGCGATGCGCCGGACGGACTCGAACAGGGCCAGCATGGGTGGACTGGCGCCGATCAGGCCATGGAAATCATCGGCCTTGAGCAGCGACCGGTAGCGGGCCACCTCCGCCTGCAGGGCGCGGGTGCGCAACACCCGGGAGACGCTCAGCACCAGGTGATCCAGATCCACGGGCTTGGTGAGAAAATCATCCGCCCCCTGGCGCAGGGCCTGCACTGCCTGGGGGATGGTGCCAAAGGCGGTGATGATGATGAAACCCGGCGCCGCCGCCATGGCCCGGCAACGGGCCAGCAGGTCCAGGCCGCTGGCACCGGGCAGGCGCAGATCGCTCAGGACCAGATCGAAGCTGGCCGTGTCCAGCCGGGCCAGGCCGGCCTCGGCGTCCGCCTCCGCCACCACCTCATGGCCGGCGTCCCCCAGTTCATCCTTGAGCAGGGCACGGTGGCCGGCGTCGTCCTCCACCACCAGAATGCGGGCCCGGGACTCATTCATTCGGTGCCTCCAGCGGCAGGGAAAAGCTGAAACGGGCGCCGCCCAGGGGACTTTCGTCCACCCGCAGCTCGCCGCCATGATCGCTGACCGCCCCGTGAGCCACGGACAGGCCCAGACCCGTACCGGCGCCCACGGGCTTGGTAGTAAAAAAGGGCTCGAACAGCCGCTCCCGGATGACCGGGTCGATCCCCGGTCCGTCATCTTCCACCACCACCCGCAGCACGGCATCGTCCCGGGACCAGCTCAGAATGACCCGGCTTCGGGCCGCCTGCACCGCGTTCTGCAACAAATTGCCCAGGGCCTGTTCCAGGCGCGTGCGGTCCAGAGGGATCTGCGGCAGGTCCCTGGGTCCAGTCACCTGCACCGGGACCCGGTCATTTTCCGCCGACACCCGGGCCACCACAGCGTCCACCAGCTCGGGCAGGGATTCCGGGCGCCGGTGCAGGGGATTGCGCCGTCCGAAGTCCATGAGCTGGCGCACGATGCGCCCCATGCGCGAGACCTCACCACGGATGCCCTGGAGTTCACCATGCAGGGCATCGTCTGCGGGGATGCGCCGCAGGGCCCGCTGGGCCTTGCCGTCGATCACCCCCAGGGGCGAGCCCAGTTCGTGGGCCACACCAGCGGCAAGTTGACCCAGGGCGGCCAGCTTTTCGGATTCCCGCAGGCGCAGCTCCAGGGCCTGCTGTTCGGCCCGCTGGCGGGCCAGGGCCGCCTCGGAGCGCCCGGTGCTGTCGAGCATGGCATTCATGGCCTTGGCCAGACCGCGCAATTCCAGGGGTCCGGTGGGCGTGACCCGGTAGTGGCGGTCCCCGCGGCCCACCCGGGCCATGGCCTCCACCATGTGACTCACGTGCCGGCCCACGGCCCGGTGGTGGCCCAGGAGCACCACCCCCAGGAACAGGACCACCAGGGCGACCAGCAGCAACAGGGCCTGACCACGCATCTCCACCAGGTCGTCCAGAAAATCCGCCCGGTGGCGGGTCACCTGGAGCAGGCCGTTGATGCGCCCGCCCGCGTCACTCAGGGGGATGAAGAAGGAGTACACCGGATTGCCCGCACGCTCCTCGTAAAGCCCCTGGGTGCCCTCGGCGGTGATGTCCCGGGCCTCGCGGCTGATGGCCATGGACGGGCTGCGTGGCCCACTGGCCGCCACCAGTTCGCCCTGTGCATCGTAGACGTAAGCGCCGTAGACCTGGTCGATACGAAAGGCGGAATCCAGGGCCCGCTGGATCCCGGCCCGCTCGCCTCGCTCCAGGGAGCGGCTCAGGGGCAACTGAATGGCCCGGGCCACCAGTTCGATGTCCTCCTGCATACGCAGCTCCATGCGCGTCTCAACGGTGTGCAGGGCCGAGACGCCCACCACCAGCATCACCCCCAGCAAAGGCAGGAGCACGAAGGCGAGCAGGGCGGTACGAAGACTGTAGTGGGGCAGGGAAGGCAGACCCATACGGCGGTCCCCTGAATGGCATGAATGTGCCATTTTAGCACATAGGGGGCTGGGGCCTCGAACCGCAGGTCAAGAGCCTCAACGCAGAGAACGCAAAGACGCAAAGGTCGCAAAAAGGCCTTTGAATTAAACCCCCCTTAGCGACCTCTGCGTCTTTGCGTTCTCTGCGTGAAACGCTTACTTCCCTAAGCGATCACCCACAGCAACAAGGCGTAGCGGGCCGCCTTGCCGATGGCGATGGCCAGGGCGCTGAGCCAGAAATTGAGACGCAACCAGCCGGCGGCCAGGCACAGGGGATCGCCGATCACCGGCAACCAGGACAGCAGCAGCACCGGCCAGCCGAAGCGCCGCACCCGCTCCAGGGCCTTCTCCTGTTCCGGCTTGACCAGGCGACGGGCGGGATAACGGCTGGCAATCCACCAGCCCAGCCACCAGTTGGTGAGTCCGCCCAGGGTGTTGCCCAGGGTCGCCACCCACAGCAGGTTCCAGGGATTGAAGCCACTCAGGGCCGCCGCCACCAGGACCCCTTCCGAGGAGCCGGGCAACAGGGTGCTGGAGACAAAGGCACTGGCGAACAGCGCCCACAGGGCGTTGTCTTCGTTCCACCAGTCCCCCATCGACCAGCGCCGCTCAGAAGCGGCCGCCCTCCAGCATCAGCAGCGTGCAGTCATGAACCCAGGGGATGCCGGCGGCATCGAGCCGCGCCTCCAGGGTCGGTGACTCGGTGCCAGGATTGAGGATCACCCGCCCCGGTGTAAGTGCGACGATGGCGTCGGTCTGCCCGGCGCTGCGCCCCGGCCCCAGGTACAGGGTGAGGGTATCCACCGGTTCCGCGATACCGGACAGGGAAGGGGTCACGGACCAGCCACCGATTTCGCCGGGGCGCGGATGCACCGGGATCACCCGGTGACCATGGCGGGTGAGGGCCAGCACCGCCTTGTGGGCGAAACGCTCGGGCTTGGGGCTGGCGCCCAGGACTACCACAGTCTGTCGGTCAGCTGTCATGGGATCTCCCTTAAGGGCACCTCTAATTATTCAGAGTGCGTCAGATTGGGCGCTCAAATTCGTGCTATCAAGGCGCAAATCGCACGTGAGCGTGCTATTGCGAAGATTTGCAACGCCGAGAGCGCGGATTTGAGTGTTCAAGATGCGTGCTCACGAATGGTTAGAGGTGCCCTCATCAGAAGGGCAAGTCGCCCCGGTCGGGACGACGCCACTGGATGTCCACCGCCTGCCAGTCCCCGCCGCCGGCGTCTCTGAGGGTCAGGTCGAAACGGTGCAGGTCGGCACGCAGCAGACCGATGTCCTGTTGCGGGAAGGGGCGCCCGGCCATGGCCACGTACACCGTGAGCGTCGCCAGGTCCGGCTCGGGGAATTGGATATCGCTCACCTGGGTCAGCAAATGCACCGACTGGTGTCGCAGGAACAACACCCGCAGGATGTTGACCAGATCCCCCTTCTCCCGTCCCCGTGCGTCCCGATAGTCATCGGCGATGAAGCCGCGCAGCCGGGACAGGTCCCGCTCCTCGGCGGCCTCCCGGGCCTCGGCCACCCGGGCGCGCACCTGCTCCTCCGGGGGCGGCAACTCGCCTCCGCAGCCTGCCAGCCACAGGGCCGGCAGGAGCAGGGACAGGGACAGGAGGCGGGTCAGGTTCATGAGCGGGGATTGTACGGGATCATGGCGCTGGCGGGTCGCAATGGTCGGCGAGGCCAGAAGCCCGCTGCTCACCCTGCATCCAGTCCAGGATCTCGCCGGCCACCGCATCCCGATCCGGCCCGTGCAGCAGCAGGTGCGCCCAGTGGCTGCGGATGCGCAGGTCCACCGCACCGGTGGCGTGACGGGCAACCAGGTTGCAGATGGCCACCCGGCGGATGGCGCGATCCGTCTCGCCATAGAGCACCAGCATGGGCGCCGCCACGGCCCCGGCCCGCTCGGAAGCCAGGTCCGCAAGGGCCACCAGACCGGCGTAGGTGTCGGCACGAATATCCCGCAGCACCTTCGGGTCGTTGCGGAATCGGTTCACGGCCTCCGGCGCCAGCTCGCCGTCGTAATCCTGATTCACGGTGACCGAGAATCCAGGCATCAGCCGCTCCGAGAGCCAGAGCCCGGCATCCCACAGGCCCCGGGCCGGAATGCCCTCGCGCACCCCGGGGGCGGCCAGGATGAGTCCAGCCACTTCCGGCGGATCCTCATCGCCCATGAGCGCCACGGCCACGGAACCGCCCATGCTTTCCCCAAGCAGGTACACGGGCACATCCGGGTCGGTCCGGCGCAGGGTCGAGACCAGGTCCCGGGCATCATCCACCAGGGCCTGGCCACCGGCCCACAGGCCCCGGTTGGGCGCGTCGCCAAAGCCCCGCTGATCCAGGGCAATCAGGGACACGCCCCGTTGCGCGAACCAGGGTCCCAGCTGATCGAAGGCGCCACGGTAATCCCGGAAGCTGTGCAGGGCGACGATCTGCGCCCTGGGTGCCTGGGCCTGCCAACGGGTCACCGGCAGACGCACGCCATCCCGGGTCACCAGGACGCTGTCCTGCAGCACCGGCGCGCTCACCGTTTCACCCGGCGGCACCCGCACCGGCGTACAGGCCGCGAGCATGACCAGCAACATTGTCGCCAGCAGGCCAGTCTTCCTTGCCACTTGAGACTTGCCACTTGAGACTGTTTTCACTGCCCCAGCTTGCCCAGGCGCGCCGGCTCGAGAATCTCGATCCAGTAGCCATCCGGATCGGTGACAAAGGCCACGTCTTTCAAGGCGCCGTCCTCGGGGCGTTTGACGAAGGGCACCTGGTTGTCATCCAGCCAGGCCACGGCGGCATCCAGATCCGGCACGGCAAAACAGATGTGGCCGAAACCCTGGGGTTCACTGTTGCCGTCGTGATACTGAAAATCCGCATCCTTTTCCGTGCCCCAGTTGTGGGTCAGTTCCAGGAGCCCGCGCTGGGAGAAGGTCCAGCGGGTACGCTCGTCCACATCCGCCGGCACGTTCTCGTGCTCGTCCAGCGCGGCCAGGAAATACAGTGAGAATTCCAGTTCCGGGAATTCCAGCGTGCGCAGCAGGCGCATGCCGAACACCCGGCTGTAGAACGCCAGGGAGCGCTGCGGATCCTTGACCCGCAACATGCTGTGGTTGAGTCGAAAGCCCCGTGTCTGGGGCACCGCTTCCGTGCGCATGCCCGGGGCGTTCTCGGTGATAAAACTCATGGGGTTGACCTCCGGTCAGTGGCAAACGATGACTCTATATAAGGGACTGCGGTGGGCCCCAAGGGTTCACCCCGCGGGTCGTACTTCATGGCATACTCGGCTCACCCGAAATCCACCCGGAACCCTCACCATGTTCAAGACCAACCAGTACTTCGACGGCAAGGTCACTTCCATTGCCTTCCAGACAGAAACCCTCCCCGCTACCGTGGGTGTGATGGCGCCGGGTGAATATGAATTCGCCACCGCCGAACTGGAGACCATGACGGTGGTCAGCGGTACCCTGACGGTAAAACTTCCAGGCAGCGATGAGTGGCGCAACTACGGCCAGGGGGATTCATTCCAGGTGCCGGCCAATGCCCGCTTCGAGCTCAAGGTGGCCGTGGACACCGCCTACCTGTGTACCTACGGCTGAACCCGGTTTACCCCCTGCCCTGTCATTGACTGCCGAGGCAGGAAACGGCCCACTCTGACGTGAGATGAATCTACCTGTCACGCCCAGGGTTTTGCACCTGCGCTTCAGCCTCATCTTCGTGCCTTTCTGGTTTCTTACCGTCATCACCCGCTGCGCACAACACAACGACAAACCGAGCCATTAACAAAGAACACCTGGTAACACATGCCCATGCATCCGGCGCTTCATCCCTCGTTGCAACACCCCCGCCTGGCTGAAACAACAACACTGGTTTTTTCGCGGTTTTGCTCCATGTGATATAGACTCCTGTTGACTGCGTCCTTCTCGGGCGTTCGACACACTTGCAACTCAACCGCTCTGGAGTCCTACATGGCCGTTAAAAAGAAAGCACGCAAGAAGCCTCAGAGAATGATCGCGCCCGGTACTGTCTTCAATCGCGCCATCGAGCGCGCCGGCAAAACCGTAGAGCGCGCCGAGGCGAAGATCGCCTCCGCCAACAACAAGCAGGCCAAGGTGGCCGAACGTCTGGACAAGGCCAAGGCGCGGGTCGCCGCCGCCAGTGGCAAGGCCAAGGAAGCCGCCAGAAATGCCGTGGCCAAGGCCAACGAAGAAATGCGCAAGGCCAAGGAACTGGTCAAGGGCGCCACCAAGGAACACAAGCAGGCGAGCACCTGGCTCAACCAGCTGCAAGCCCGCGCCACCCGCCTGGAACAGGCAGCCGAGCGTGAACTGGGCAAGATGGAAACCCTCAATGCCAAGAAGCTGCGCGCCCAGGCACGGCCCAAGCGTCGTCGCGTGAAGAAGGCGCAGCCCAAGGCCGCGTCCTGATCTTTCGCCGGGCCTAATCTTTCTCCGGGGGATGGTCCCGGCGTGATGTGCTTGCGGGGTGAATGGACAGCTGTCCGTTCACCCCGTTGTGTTTATGGCCAGGCTGTTAGTCACCACGAGCGCGTCTGGCCGTGATGCTCTCCCCGGCGATACCCCAGTTGTCGGTATCCACCTCTTCGATTACCACCACGGTGGTCTTGGGGTTCTTGCCCAGCACATCCACCAGCAATTGCGTGGCCCCTTCGATCAGCGCCTGCTTCTGTTCACGGGTCGCGCCTTCGCGGGTGATCTTGATATTTACATAGGGCATGTTTCACTGCTCCTCGATGCTTGCAGTCGATGCATGATTCAGCTGCGCTCCCACACCACATGGACTCCGGATGCCGCAGCGGCCTCCAGCAATTCTATGAGGGGCTGTGCACGATGGCGCAGAGGCACTGGGGCTTCCTGTTCTTCCTCATCCTGGTTTTGATCTGACGGGAGAGAAACATCGCCTTGGCCCGATGCCATCGTCTCGCGCAACCGCACCAGCGCTGCTGGGACATCCTCGGCCGCGAGAGCACTGGGAACACTGCCGCTGTGTCCCATTGATCGAATCAACTCCAGGGCGACACTGCCGAAGAAGGTCAGGTCGCCGTGAGCCGGTGTCTTGAATGTAATTAGCATGATCGTTACTCCCGCAGTCCTCTGCGCTTCTCAAGGGCTGTCCTGTTTTCTACCGCGTCCCAGATCGTCGCTGACTCTGGAGATGATCTCGCTGGACAAAGAAAGCATGTGATCCCGGGCGAAGCCCGCCTGTTTCATCTCCCGGTACAGGGTGTGGGCGATGATGCGCAGTACCCGCTGGGGATCCCCGGTCAACGGCCCCTGGAACGCCGCCGGGTTCTCGTCGGAGGCCCGGGCCAGGGCGTGGCGCATGAAATGGGTCTTGAGCAGGCCTTGCAGGCGATGGATATGGATGGACTTGCCCACCACCAGGGCCAGCACCCCCGCCATGCGAAGATCCTCCGGGCCCAGGCCGGAACGATCCTCGGGGCTGTCCACGTTGATGACCCCGATCACCTGGTCCTCGAGCCGGATGGGCACCGAGATCACGTCATCACCCTGGGCCCGTGGCTGGCGGGCGAATGCCGCGTAGACGGAATCGTGCAAGTCGTTGATGAGTAGCGGACGCCCGGTGCTGACCACGTGATCGGCCAGGCCCTCATCCAGACTGGGCCGGTCCTGGACCGGCAGGCTGCGCCCGTAGTGGGCCTCCACCCGCAGCCGGTTCTCGCCGGTCTCCGCATCCTGGTTGATGAGCATGATGGAGCAATGGGCGCAGGACATTGCCCGGGCCACCAGCTGGGCCAGGGTGTCCAGGCCCTTTTCCAGGGATTCGGTCTGTTCGACGAAACGGGCCAGGGAAGCCAGTTCCTCCATGAAGGCCTGTTCGTTCACGATGTATCCGTCCGGTGATGTCTGTGGGCTAGCCGTCTTTATTAACAACCGGCTAGGGCTGGCTGCGTTTGCTGTTGAGCCAGGAGATGATGGGTTTCCACTGTGCCCGATCCGTGGCCGTGGCATAGGGGGCCATCTCGTGGATGCCCACGCCACGCTCGGCGGCGCGAATGTAATTCATGGAATCCCGCAGGTGCGAGAGAAAGGGCACCTTCAGTGTGCCCAGAAACGCCTCCAGCTGCCAGTAGATGTTGGTCACCTCCCGGGCCCGGTTGGCCACCAGGGCAATTTTCACCTTCTTGCCGGAGACCGGGGCGGAGTCCTTCACCTCCTGGATGAATTTCGCCACCGCACGCATGTCGATGGGCGAGGGCAGGACCGGGATGAGCACGGTCTCGGTGCGTCGCAACAGGGCGGTGAGCTCCTTGCCGTGGACGGCGGCGGGGGAGTCCATGATCATCACGTCCGCCTTGCGCATCCCCTTGAGCCCGTCATCGGCGACCGCCATGCCGTGGATCCTGGGCCGCCCGATGCCCCGGGCCTCCAGCCACCCAAGGCTCGAACCCTGGGGATCGAAGTCCGCCAGGATCACGTCCTTGCCGCTACTGGCGTAATAGGCGGCGAGATTGGTGGCCAGGGTCGTCTTGCCCGACCCCCCCTTGGCATTGAGAACCATGATGCGACGCATGAACTATCCCCCTGGCTTGTTTTTGATTTTGGACTCCGTTGTTGATTAAGTCTGGACCAAATACGAGCAGTGGCAAGTGGCTAGTCTCAAGTGGCTAGGAAAGGCGCCCCCTCCCCAACCCTCCCCCGCGATGCGGGGGAGGGGGTTTGTTCTCCCTCGCCCTCTGGGACGTAGAGTGGAGGGCAGGACGCCCGGAATAGAGGACGGGTGAGGGTGGTTTTCCTAGCCACTTGAGACTAGCCACTAACCACTGCCTTAAATCCCCAGGCTGTCCCACAGCTCATCCACACGCCGCTTCACCGCCTCGTCCATGACGATGGGGCTTCCCCATTCCCGGGTGGTCTCGCCGGGCCACTTGTTGGTGGCGTCGAAACCGATCTTGGAGCCCAGGCCGGACACCGGCGAGGCGAAGTCGAGATAGTCGATGGGGGTGTTCTCGATCATTACGGTGTCCCGGGCCGGGTCCATGCGGGTGGTCATGGCCCAGATGACGTCCTGCCAGTCCCGGGCATTGACGTCCTCGTCGGTGACGATGACGAACTTGGTGTACATGAACTGGCGCAGGAAGGACCACACTCCCATCATCACGCGCTTGGCATGGCCCGGGTACTGCTTGCGCATAGTCACCACGGCCATGCGGTAGGAACAACCCTCCGGGGGCAGGTAGAAGTCCACGATCTCGGGGAACTGTTTCTGCAGGATGGGGATGAACACCTCGTTGAGGGCCACCCCAAGGATCGCCGGCTCGTCGGGCGGGCGGCCGGTGTAGGTGCTGTGGTAGATGGGATCCTTGCGCATGGTGATGCGCTCGATGGTGAACACCGGGAATTCATCCACCTCGTTGTAATAACCCGTGTGATCTCCGAAGGGGCCTTCGGCGGCGGTATCGCCGGGATGGATGACCCCCTCCAGAACGATCTCGGCCGAGGCCGGCACCAGCAGATCCGAGCCCAGACACTTGACCAATTCTGTTCGCGAACCGCGAAGAAGGCCGGCAAACGCATGTTCTGACAGGCTATCGGGCACCGGGGTCACGGCGCCCAGGATGGTAGCCGGGTCCGCACCCAGGGCCACGGCGATGGGAAAGGGCTCCCCCGGGTGGGTTTCACACCAGTCCCGGAAATCCAGGGCGCCGCCCCGGTGGGACAGCCAGCGCATGATCACCCGGTTGGGACCGATCACCTGCTGGCGGTAGATGCCCATGTTCTGGCGTTCCTTGCGCGGCCCCTTGGTCACCACCAGGCCCCAGGTAATCAGCGGTCCGGCATCCCCGGGCCAGCAGGTCTGCACCGGGATCTCGGACAGGTCCACCTCGGTGCCTTCCCGAACCACCGCCTGGCAGGGGGCGCTACCCACCTTCTTGGGCGCCATGTCCAGCACCTTCTTGAAGATGGGCAGGGTCCGCCAGGCCTCCTTGAGGCCCCTGGGGGGGTCCGGCTCCTTGAGGAAGGCCAGCAGCTTGCCCACTTCCCGCAGGGCCTCCACCGACTCCTCGCCCATGCCCATGGCCACCCGGCGTGGGGTACCGAACAGGTTGCCGAGCACGGGCATGTGATGGCCCTTGACGTTTTCGAACAGCAGGGCTGGGCCGCCGGCGCGCAGGGTGCGATCGCAGATCTCGGTCATCTCCAGGACCGGGTCCACCTCCACGGCGATGCGCTTGAGCTCCCCCTGGCTCTCGAGCTGACTGATGAAGTCTCTCAGGTCACGGTATTTCATGATGCAGCGATGGTACCGCGAATCCGGCTTCGGGAGGAAAGGACATGCCGCTGTGGCACGGCGCAGGCACAACAATCCGGTTGTAACCACGAAGCACACGAAGGGCACGAAGGAAAAAGATAAGTACTGTTCTCTCGCAAAGAGCGCCAAGCTCGGCAAGAGGTCCAGTACAACAGACTACGTCGGAGTCAGGAGCAGTAATTGGAAAGCCAATTGCGGGGTCGGCCTTCGATTGTGGGTGGTCGTTCCCCACCTTGACCCGTCGGATTTCCGATTCTTGTTTGGCGAGCTTGGCGCTCTTTGCGAGAGAACATTGTTCTGCTTTTTCTACCCTTCGTGCCCTTCGTGTGCTTCGTGGTTAAACGGTTTTAGCCGGCTGCAAGCCGTGGCGGGAAATACGGTCTAGAGCGCGAATTCCGCCACCACCGGCGCATGGTCCGAGGGGCGTTCCAGGCGACGGGGTTCCACGTCGATGGTGCAGCGGGTGCATTGCTGGGTGAGGGCGGGGCTGGAGAGGATCAGGTCGATGCGCAGGCCCAGGTTGCGGCGAAAGCCCGCTGCCCGGTAGTCCCACCAGGAAAAGCTCTGCTCCGGCTGATCAAAAAGACGAAAGCAGTCGCTCAGGCCCAGCGCCTGGATCTTTTTCAGGGCCTCACGCTCCGGCGTGGAACACAGGATGCGTTCATGCCAGGCCTCGGGGTCATGCACGTCCCGGTCCTCGGGGGCAATGTTGAAATCACCCACCACCACCAGCTTTTCGTGTCGCTGCATTTCTTCGGCAATGAATGCCGTCACCTTCTCCAGCCAGCCCAGCTTGTAGCCGTACTTCTCGGAGCCCACCTCGGAGCCGTTGACCACATACAGGTTGATCACCCGCACCCCGTTTACGGTGGCGGCGAGGATTCGCCGCTGGGGATCATCCAGGCCCGCGATGTCGGTGAGCGGATCGGCAGGTTCGCTGCGGGCGATGATGGCCACCCCGTTGTAGGTCTTCTGTCCGGAATAGAGGCAGTGAAACCCGGCCTCCTGGATGGCCGCCACCGGGAAGGCCTCATCGGTGAGTTTGGTCTCCTGCAGGGCCAGCACGTCGGCGTTGCCCGCCGCGAGCCAGTCCAGCACGTGGGGCAGACGAACCTTCAGGGAGTTGACGTTCCAGGTAGCGATTTTCATCTAGAGCTCTAGAGGCAAGTAACAAGATTCAAGAGGCTTCACGACACAGCTCTTGCCTAGGCCGCAGCACCGCTGCTCTGTGTGATCAGCCCCGAGTGCCTCAACAGGGCATCGATCTGTGGCTCGCGGCCCCTGAATGCCTTGAACAGTTCGATGGCCGGCTTCGAACCGCCTTTCTCAAGCACGTTCTGCAGGAAGGCCCGGCCCACCTCGGGGCTGAACAGGCCTTCCTCCTCGAAGCGCGCAAAGGCGTCGGCGGACAGGACCTCGGCCCACTTGTAGCTGTAGTAGCCTGCCGCATATCCACCGGCGAATACGTGGGAGAAGCCATGCTGGAACCGGTTGAAGGCGGGCGGCACGACCACTGACACCTGGGCACGCACCTGCTCCAGGATCTCCTGGATACGTCCACCCTGGCTGGGATCGTATTCACCGTGGATACGCATGTCGAACAGGGAAAACTCCAGCTGTCGCACCATCTGCATGGCCGCCTGGAAGTGACGGGTGCTGATGAGCTTGTCGAACAGCGCCTGGGGCATGGCCTCACCGGTCTGATAATGGCCCGAGAACAGATCCATGGCCTCGCGCTCCCAGCACCAGTTCTCCATGAACTGGCTGGGCAGTTCCACCGCGTCCCATTCCACGCCGTTGATGCCGGCAATATCCGGGTAGTCCACCCGGGTGAGCATGTGATGCAGGCCGTGACCGAACTCGTGGAACAGGGTGATCACCTCGTCGTGGGTGAACAGCGCAGGCTTGCCACCCACCGGGGGCGTGGAGTTGCAGGTCATGTAGGCCACGGGCAGCTGCACCCGTTCGCCGTTACGCATGCGCACCATGCATTCGTCCATCCAGGCGCCGCCCCGTTTCTTGGGCCGGGCATAAAGATCGAGATAGAACCGGGCGCGGGGCGTGCCGTCCGGGTCGCGGATCTCATAGAAACGTACATCCGGATGCCAGACATCCACATCGTCCACTTCAACGATGCGCACCTCGTAGAGACGCTCCACCAGCCTGAACAGGCCGGGCACGACCCGGTCCACAGGGAAGTAGGGCTTGAGGTCCTCCTGAGACAGGGCATAGGCCTGCTGGCGCAGTTGTTCGCTGGCAAAGGCGATATCCCAGGCCTGCAGATCCGCAAGCTTCAGGTGCTCGGCGGCGAAGGCCTTGAGCTCCTCCAGCTCCTGCTGGGCGCGGGACCTGGAACGTTTCGTCAGGTCTTCCAGGAAACGCACCACGTCCGCCGGTGATTCCGCCATCTTGGTGGCCAGGGACAGCGCTGCGAAATTCTCATAACCCAGCAGCTGCGCCTGTTCATGGCGCAGGGCCAGGATCTGTTCCATGAGCGCACTGTTGTCGTACTTGCGGTCATGGGGTCCCTGGTCCGATGCCCGGGTCACGTAGGCGGTGTACAGCTCTTCGCGCAGGCCGCGGTCCTCGGCGTAGGTCATGACCGCATAGTAGGAGGGGAACTCCAGGGTGAGGAGGTAACCGTCCACTTCGCCGTGGCGGGCCGCCTGGGCCAGCATGTCCAGGGCAGAATCCGGCAGGCCGGCGAGGGCGCCCTTGTCGCTGATGTGCTTCTTCCAGGCGTGGGTACTGTCCAGGATGTTCTCCTCGAATCGGGACTGGAGATTGGACAACTCCTGGGCGATGGCCTTGTAACGGGCCTTTTTATCTTCGGGCAGATCCACGCCACTTAAGTGGAAGTCCCGCAGGGCATCATGGACCACCTTCTGCTGGGCGGCATCCAGGGCATTATTTTCTTCGCCCTGGGCCAGGGACTGGTAGGCCTTGAACAGATCCACGTTCTGGCCCAGTTCAGTCCCATAGTCGGACAGCTTGGGCAGGCAGGCATTGTATGCCGCCCGCAACGCATCGCTGTTGACCACCGAGTTCATGTGTCGCACCGGCGACCAGGCGCGACTCAACCGATCCTCCAGCAGAGACAGCGGGTGTACCAGGTTTGCCCAGGTGTAGGGACCTCCGCCGGACAGGAGATCCCTGATGGCCTGGCGGTTGTCAGCCAGGATCTGGTCCATGGCCGGTTCCACATGCTCAGGACGTATAAGAGAGAAGGCCGGCAGGCCCTCGGTGTTCAGAAGGGGGTTGTTCATGGGGTATCCGTGTTCAGGGATGAGGCTGTGTGTCACTTTATCATGGGGTCGGATATACCCGTAATCACCCCCACGGTCGTAGGGCCAGCGATTGCGTGGAATAAGCGGGCGCCCTAGCGCATCTCATATTTCGGCCGTTGTTCCCGGCCTGTGCGGCCTGTCACGAAAAATCCCGAATTCATACGGTCAACGGCCATTTTCTACCGTATGGTCGACAGCGCATTGCGTGTACCCGTCACAAATACTTTAAATAGAGACATAAATCACAATAAGAACAGACCCATTCGGGCTCCAACCAACCAAAGGGTGAAGAACATGATTCGCAAACTCGCCGTCGCAGGCCTGCTGGGCCTTATGACCAACCTGGCCTACGCCGAAACCACCATCTCCTGGGCCGGTTGCGGTATTTCCCGAAACGCCTTCATGGAAGAGCTGGCCGAGGCCTTCAAGAACGAGACCGGCATCAACATCGACCTGGTGGGTGGTGGCGCCACCCGCGGCATTCGCGAGACGGCCTCCATGGGTGCAGACATGGGCGGCACCTGCCGCCTGCCCCTGGATGGAGAGGCCGCCGAGGTTGGCGCCTACCTGGAACCGGTGGCCTGGGATGCCCTGGTGGTCATGGTCCACAAGGACACCCCGGTGGATAACATCACCCTGGAACAGGTCCGCGACATGTTCCTGGGCCGTCTCACCAACTGGAACCAGCTGGGCGGCCCCGACATGCCCATGCAGGTCTTCGCCCGTCAGGGCAAGATCTCCGGCGTCGGCCATGCCAAGCGTCGTCTGATCTATGCCAACATGGAACAGGAATTCACCGCGACCCGGTTCTTCCCCTCCAGCGGCCCCCTGGAACGGGCCATCGAGGAGACCCCCTGGTCCATTGGTGTCACCGGCATCAGCAGCGCCCAGAAGCGTGACGTGAAGATCCTCAAGCTGGATGGCCTGGAACCCAACTACGACAACATCCGCTCCGGCGCCTATACCCTCTACCGTCCCCTGTACGTGGTCTCCAACCCCAACAATCCCAAGATCAATGAGGTGCAGCAGTTCGTGCGCTTCGTGGGAACCCGTCAGGGCCGCGCCGTGATTCGCCAGAACGGTTGTGTACCCTACACCGATGCCCTGGCCCTGATCATGAAGCAGCTGGACCAGGAACGCCGGGCCCGGGACATGGGTCTGTATAACTAAGCATTCCGCATCCACAAAAAAGCCCGGGTAGCGATACCCGGGCTTTTTTGTCCGCCAAACAGGCAGAAATAATATAAATCCCTTATAAATCAGACATCTATATTCGATGCCGTGAGGGCATTGGCCTCGATGAACTCACGGCGCGGTTCCACCTGGTCTCCCATAAGCGTCGTGAATACCTCATCGGCACCCACCGCATCCTCGATCTTCACCTGTAGCAGGCGCCGGGTTTCCACATTCATGGTGGTCTCCCAGAGCTGGTCCGGATTCATCTCACCCAGACCCTTGTAGCGCTGCACGTTCAGACCACGGCGGGCCTCGCCCAGCAACCAGTCCATCACTTCCCGGAAGTTGCTCACCGGATGGCGACGCTCTCCACGCAGCACCGCGGCGCCCTGATCCAGCAGGCCATCGAGACGCTCCGCCAGATCGCAGATGTGCCGATACTCCGGGGAGGCAAAGAAATCCCGGCCGAAACGCTCGACTTCCTCAGCGCCGTGCATCATGCGAATCACCCGCACTTCCGTGCCCCCTTCACCATCGGGCACCACATCTACCGTGTAGCGGGTGGCACCGGCCGCATCGCTGCGCAGGCCCTCCACCAGGCCATCGAACCAGCGGCGCACGGATTCGGTATCGGTCTCCCGGGTCGGATCCATGGGGGTGGAGAAGATCATGCGCTCCAGCAGGGCGCGATCATGGCGCCTGGCCAGGCGGTCCACAGCACCCATGACACCGATGTAACGTCTGGCCAGGTCCTCCAGGGCCTCGCCACTGACCGGCGGGGCCTCCGGGTTGATCATCAGCCGGGCGTCTTCCAGAGCCATTTGCAGCAGCAGGTTGTTGAGTTCCAGTTCGTCCTTGACGTACTGCTCCTGCTTGCCCTTTTTCACCTTGTAGAGTGGCGGCTGGGCGATATACACATGGCCGCGCTCGATCAGTTCCGGCATCTGCCGGTAGAAGAAGGTCAGCAGCAGGGTGCGGATATGAGAACCGTCCACGTCCGCATCGGTCATGATGATGATGCGGTGGTAGCGCAGTTTGTCCGGATTGAATTCGTCTTTACCAATACCACAGCCCAGGGCGGTAATGAGGGTACCCACCTCGGCGGAGGCCAGCATCTTGTCGAAGCGGGCTTTCTCCACGTTCAGGATCTTGCCCTTCAGGGGCAGGATGGCCTGGGTGCGCCGGTCCCGGCCCTGCTTGGCGGATCCGCCGGCGGAATCACCCTCCACCAGGAACAGTTCTGACAAGGCCGGATCCTTTTCCTGGCAATCAGCCAGCTTGCCTGGCAGACCCGCCACGTCCAGGGCCCCCTTGCGCCGGGTCATCTCCCGGGCGCGACGAGCGGCATCCCGGGCACGGGCGGCATCGATGATCTTTGAGGTAATCGCCTTGGCTTCGGCGGGGTTCTCCAGCAGGAAGGTCTGCAGATAATCGAACATCACCCCTTCAACGGCGGCCTTGACCTCCGAGGAGACCAGCTTCTCCTTGGTCTGCGAGGAGAATTTCGGATCAGGCACCTTCACCGACAACACGGCAGTGAGGCCCTCACGGGCGTCATCACCGGTTGTGGCCACCTTCTGTTTCTTGAGGATGCCCTCGGCCTCCATGTACTGGTTCAGGCTGCGGGTGAGGGCCGCACGGAAACCCGCCATGTGGGTGCCACCATCCCGCTGGGGGATGTTGTTGGTGAAGCAGAAGATATTCTCCTGGTAGGAGTCATTCCACTGCAGGGCCACCTCCACGACAATGTCGTCCCGCTCCAGATCGCAGTAGATCACCGTGTTGTTGAGCGGTGTCTTGTTGCGGTTCAGATGTTCGACAAAGGCGCGGATACCACCCTGATACTCAAAGACATCTTCCTTACCGCTGCGCTCATCGGTGAGCTGGATGCGCACACCGGAATTGAGGAAGGAAAGCTCCCTCAGGCGCTTGGAGAGGATATCGTAGTGAAATTCAGTGTCCGAGAAGATGTTCTTGCTGGGCCGAAAATGCACCCGTGTGCCGGTGAGCTCCGTCTCGCCCACGACAGCCAGCGGCGCATCGGGCACACCCATGCGGTATATCTGACGGTGGACCTTGTTGTTCCGGTAGATGGTCAACTCAAGCCATTCGGACAGGGCGTTTACCACGGAGATGCCCACGCCGTGCAGACCACCGGAGACCTTGTAGGAGTTATCGTCGAATTTTCCGCCCGCGTGGAGGACGGTCATGATCACTTCCGCGGCAGAACGGCCTTCCTCGTCATGCATATCAACGGGGATACCCCGGCCATCGTCCAGTACGCTGACGGACCCGTCAGAGTGAATAATGACCTGGATGCCCTTACAATGCCCGGCCAGGGCTTCGTCGATGGAGTTATCCACCACCTCGAACACCATGTGGTGAAGGCCGGTGCCGTCATCCGTATCACCAATGTACATGCCAGGACGCTTACGAACGGCGTCGAGGCCCTTGAGTACCTTGATATTGGATGAATCGTAGGTTTTAGGCTGCTGCGGATCTGTCATACCGTTTCCTCTCAAACTTCAGTCCGGCATTATACCACTGACACCTGCCCGGCTGCTCCCAGTGGCCTCAGTGGCTGACACCAAGCTCACCATGTTCCACGTGGAACATTTTCACCCGATCCCATCCCTGAACCGACACCTGGTTCGCCTCGATGGCCGTCACGAAGACCTGGGCGCCGAGGTCTGCCAGCAGCCCAAGTACCCAATCCCGATGTCCCGAGTCCAGCTCTGAAGGCAGATCGTCAATGATCACCACCGGCGCCGTGCCGAGATGGGAGCGCATCCAGACGCATTGGGCGAGCTTGAGCAACATCACCACGGACTTCTGCTGGCCCCGTGAGGCCACCTGGGCAGCGGCCCGACCATCTATGCGAAACACCAGTTCCGCACGATGAGGTCCGGACTGGGTGAAGCCAGTGACGCGATCGCGAGGCCGTGAATGGGCAAGGACGTCGTCCAGGGAGGCCTCGGCGGACCAGCCCCTGCGATAGGCAAGGGTCAACTGACGCGTTTCCGGTAGCGCCTGTTTGAGCCCCTCAAGAATCTGTCCAAGCTCAAAGACATGTGCGCGACGGACCTGGTCCAGGACCTCACCCGCCTCACTCAGAGCGGCGTCCCAGGCACAGAGCAGGCGCTCATCACCCCGAGCCTTGAGCACGGCATTGCGCTGTTCCAGAAGGTGCCGATACCGGCGCCACTGACGGTGGAAATCAGGATGGGCGTGGAAGGCCCCCCAATCCATAAAGGCACGTCGATGACCAGGGGCGCCACTGATGAGCACATGGCTTTCGGGGTGCATGGCCTGAACGGGTAATACCCGCGCCAGTTCTGCAAGGGTGCCGGCCGTTTGGCCACGGATTCGCAGGAGGGTCTTGTCTTTGGATTTGCGCAGGCCAACGGGCCAGGGTTCACCCCCGTCGGGCGGCATGATCCTGGCAACCACTTCCAGGGCCTCGCTGCCCACAGGCAGCAGGGCCTGCAATTGACGGGTACGAAAGGAATGGCCCGTGGAGAGCAGATGGATCGCTTCCAGCAGGCTGGTCTTACCGGCACCGTTCTGCCCATGGATAAGATTCAGGCCCTGGACCGGGTCCATGCGCACATCACGCAGGATCCTCAGACCGCGGACTTGCAGGTGTGTCAAGCTCATGGTTGTCCGGGCCAGGGCCCGGATTAGCTCGCTCAGAGACGCATGGGCATGACCACGTAGAGCGCATCCTCAGCACCCGGGTCGCGAATCAGCACGCTGGAATTGGCGTCCTTGAAGGTGGCGTCAATGCTATCGCCTTCAACCGTATTGAGCACATCAAGCAGGTAGGTGACGTTGAAGCCGATCTCCATGGCCTTGCCCGTGTACTGGGCTTCGATCTCATCCTCGGCCTCTTCCTGCTCAGGGTTATGGGCCTGGATACGCAACAGGCCTTCGGCAAGCACCAGGCGGATCCCGCGATATTTTTCATTGGACAGGATGGAGGCTCGGGACAGGGCCTTGCGCAGGCTCTCGCGCTCGACCCGCATGACCTGGTCGCCATCCTTGGGAATGACCCGGTCGTAGTCCGGGAAGCGGCCATCGATGAGCTTGGAGGTGAAACGCAGATGGGGCAGGGTGGCACGAATATGGTTGGAGCCAATCTGTAAGCGCACTTTGTCATCACTGTCCTCCAGCAGGCGCAGCAGCTCCTGAACGCCCTTGCGGGGGATGATGACCTGTTGGGATGACTCGGTGTTCACCGGGACGGTCAATTCACACATGGCCAGCCGATGCCCGTCGGTTGCCACGGTGCGAATACCGCTGGCGCTGATCTCCAGCATCAAGCCGTTGAGATAGTAACGCACATCCTGGTTGGCCATGGCGAAGCTGCTGCGCAGGATCAGGTGGCGCAGCTCACGCTCGCTCAATTCCAGTTCCTTGCTGCTGGAGATTTCGTCCAGGGCAGGGAAGTCGGCGGCGGGCAGGGTGCTCAGGGTAAACCGGGCCCGGCCAGAGGTGATCACCACCCGATCGCCTTCAGCCTGGAACTCCAGCTGGGCCTCATCGGGCAGGGCCCTGCAGATATCGAGCAGCTTGCGTGCCGGTACCGTGACCTCGCCTTCGCTGGCTTGCAGTTCACCGGCTTCAGCAACCAGCTCGACCTCGAGATCCGTTCCCGTAACGGTCAAGCGGTTCGAATCCGTCTTGATCAGCACATTGGCCAGAATGGGCATGGTCTGACGGCGCTCCACCGCCCCGATAACCTGCTGCAATGGCTTGAGCAGATTCTCTCGCTGGATGCTGAATCTCATGGTTAGGCCCCGGAATAAGTTATTAAGTGTTTATTGGATAATGATAGTAATAAGCAAGGCTGTCTACTGGGTATAAGTCGTTTTTTATCAATTAATACAGAAAGTTATATTAAAAACCCCTGTGTGCGCACCCTGAGTTCATGGGTTCACAGCCTGTGCATGAATTGTGGATAAGTCGGGACGACTGTTTTTCCCCCGGTTTGTCCACAGCTTGCACACAGCGATATACAAGACCGTTCAGCTGCTCAGTGTCCGCAGCAGATTGACATAGTCTTCGTTGATGCGGGGATCCGATTCCCGCAGTTCCACGATCTTGCGACAGGCGTGCAGGACCGTGGTGTGATCTCGCCCCCCGAAGGCCTCACCGATCTCCGGCAGGCTGTGGTTGGTCAATTCCTTTGCCAGGGCCATGGCCAGCTGACGGGGGCGGGTGATGGAACGGCTGCGGCGGGTGGAATGCAGATCAGAGACACGGATCTTGTAGTACTCCGCCACGGTCTTCTGGATGTTGTCGATGGTGATCAGTTTATCCTGCAGCGCCAACAGATCCCTCAAGGCCTCCTTGGCGAAGTCCAGGGTAATGGGCCGACCCGTGAAATGGGCGTTGGCGATCACCCGGCGCAGGGCGCCTTCCAGCTCGCGGATATTCGAGCGTATGCGCTTGGCCACGAAAAAGGCCACCTCACTGGGTAGGTCCGCACTGGCCTGCTCCGCTTTGCGTTGCAGGATGGCCACCCGGGTTTCCAGTTCCGGTGGCTCGATGGCCACCGTCAATCCCCAGCCAAAGCGGGATTTGAGTCGCTCTTCCAGGCCATCCACTTCCTTGGGATAGCGGTCGCAGGTCAGGATCACCTGCTGCTGGCTCTCCAGCAAGGCATTGAATGTATGGAAGAACTCTTCCTGGGAGCGCTCCTTTCCCGCGAAGAACTGGATATCGTCAATGAGCAGCGCATCCACAGAACGGTAGTAGCCCTTGAACTCGTCAATGGCGTTGTGCTGCAGGGCCTTGATCATGTCCGCGACGAAGCGCTCGGAGTGCAGATAGACCACCTTGGCATCGGGCCGGTGGGCCAGGATGGCGTTGCCGATGGCGTGCATCAGGTGGGTCTTGCCCAGACCGACGCCGCCGTAGAGGAACAGCGGGTTGTAGGCCTGGCCCACATTGGCGGCCACCTGCAGGCTGGCCGCACGGGCCAGCTGGTTGGACTTGCCCTCGACAAAATTCTCGAAGGTGAAATTGGGATTCAGGTTGTTGGTGAACTGCGCGGAACTGGCGGCAGGGCGGTGGCCCCCAGCCGGCTCAGTGACAGGGCGAACCGGCGGGGCACTGGCGCTCACCACGGGTGCACGCTGGGCATTGCCATTGACCACCGCACGTCCGCCGCCTACTTCCAGCAACACCCGGCGGCTCGGCCCCAGATCGGTCACCATTTGATCAATGCGCTGGAAGAAATGGTCTCGTACCCAGTCCATGACAAAGCGGTTGGGCGCCAGCAGGTGCAGGGCGCCGTCGTCCTCGATGGCTTGCAGGGGGCGGATCCAGGTGTTCAGCTGCTGCTCGGAGAGCTCGCTCTCAAGCCGCGCGACACACTGTTGCCAAAGGGGACTGAGGGCCAAGTTACCTGGTCTCCGGAATAGGGTTCGAGCGGAAATGACGAACCGAAGAGTCTAACCCCAGCACCGGGACTTATCCACACCCCTGAAGGTCCTTGGCGCAGGCTGCAAAGCCCCATTTACATTGACATACAGGCCCGGACTGGTTACCTTTGCCCGCTTTGGCCTGGCGGGGGTGTCCCGCCGGCGCGACAGACACGGTCCGACGTCATGAAAAGAACATTCCAGCCCAGTAATCTGCACCGCAAGCGTACCCACGGATTCCGTGCCCGCATGGCCACCCGCGGTGGCCGCAAGGTCCTGGCCGCTCGTCGCGCCAAGGGCAGGCATCGTCTTTGCCCCTGAGCACTGATCGCAGCTGATCTTGATTGCGATCCGGGAGCAGGGGTTTCCCCGGGCCGTCCGGCTCACCCGGCCAGACCAGTATAAAGAGGTCTTCGCCGACGCCAGGCGTGTCGGTGATACGGGCTTCACGCTGCTGGTGCGCAATAATGCCGGCCAGGGGCCAAGGCTTGGCCTGGCCATCTCAAAGAAATGCGCCCGCCGGTCCGTGGACCGTCAGCGCATCAAGCGGCACATTCGGGAGACCTTCCGGTTGCACCGCGAGGACATGGCCTCCGTGGATATCGTTGTCATGTGTCGACCGGCGGTGACCGCTTGGGACAATGCCCAAATACGGGCCTCCCTGGAGCGTTTCTGGGTAAGGTTGAGCACATCATGCGCAAACCCCTGATCCTGCTGATACAGATCTACCGCCTCCTGCTGAGCCCTTTCCTGGGCCAGCATTGCCGATTTACGCCCAGCTGTTCCTGTTATGCCATCGAGGCCATCGAGCGCCACGGCGCCTTGCGTGGCAGCTGGCTCATGGTGACCCGACTCGGGCGTTGCCACCCCTGGTGTGAAGGCGGGTATGATCCCGTCCCTGATACCGAATCCTCTAACGCAAAGACTAAAACCGGCCATGGATAATCTCCGCCCCGTACTTTACCTCTCGATGCTGTTGGTACTGTTCCTGATCTGGCAGGCCTGGAACCGGGACTACGGTCCCCAGCCCCAGCCTGCTGCCGTGGCGGAACAGAGTTTTCAGGCAGAGGATGGCAGCGTACGAGTAGAGCGGCCTGGAGACGTGCCCGATGCCCCCGCCTCGGAGGCCGTGGACGCCCCGATGGAAATGGCGCCAGGCCCGGATCGGCGCCGCATCCGCGTGGTGACCGATGTACTGGACATCGAGATCGATACCCGGGGTGGCGATCTGGTGCGTGCGGATCTGCCCACCTATCCGGTCAGCCTGCGCACCCCCGATGAACCGGTGCGCATCCTGGACGAGAGGCTGCGCCAGTACGTGGCCCAGTCCGGCCTTATCCATGACCGTGTACCGGGTATCAGCGGCGAGGGCCGTGCGCCCAGTCACCATGCCGTGTTCGAGGCCAGCCAGCATGAATACCGCCTGTCCGATGGTCAGAATGAGCTGCGTGTACCGCTCACCTGGACCGGAGAGGACGGCATCCAGGTCACCAAGACCTACACCTTCCGCCGAGGCGATTTCCTTATCGATGTTGACCATGCGGTAAGAAATAACAGCGATCAGCCCTGGGTGGGCCGCCAGTACCGTCAGCTGCGACATGGCACCACCCCAAGCCGGGAATCCTGGTTCCTGTACACCTTCACGGGCGTTGCCTATCACGATGGGCGCTACGAGAAGTTGTCCCTGGAAGACATGGGCAGCAGCCCCGTGGACAAGAACGTGGAAGGCGGCTGGATCTCCATCATCCAGCACTATTTCCTCAGTGCCTGGGTGCCCTACGAGAACGAACTGAACAACATCTATACCCGTGTGCTGGGCACCTCCATGCGCCCCGAGCATATTATCGGCATGCGCTCCGAGCCGCAGACCGCAGCACCCGGTGAAGAGACCGTATTCCAGAGTCGATTCTGGGTGGGTCCCAAGCTCCAGGCCGAGCTCAAGGAGGTCACCCAGGGCCTGGAATTGACCGTGGACTACGGCATCCTTTCCTTTATCGCCAAGCCACTTTTCTGGGTGTTGGACTTTATTCATGACATCGTTGGCAACTGGGGTTGGGCGATCATCATCCTGACCCTGCTCATCAAGCTGGTGTTCTACAAGCTTTCCGAAACCAGCTACCGCTCCATGGCCAAGATGCGCGCCGTGCAGCCCAAGATGATGCAGCTCAAGGAGCGCTTCGGTGACGACAAGCAGCGCATGAACCAGGCGCTCATGGAGCTGTACAAGAAAGAGAAGATCAATCCCCTGGGTGGCTGCCTGCCCATCCTGGTACAGATCCCGGTGTTCATCGCCCTGTACTGGGCGCTGCTGGAGAGCGTGGAGATGCGCCAGGCGCCGTGGATCCTCTGGATCCAGGACCTCTCCACCCGGGATCCCTACTTCGTGCTGCCCCTGCTGATGGGTGCGACCATGATCGCCCAGTACAAGCTCAACCCGGCGCCCATGGACCCGATTCAGCAAAAGCTCATGATGGGCCTGCCGGTGGTGTTCACCGTGTTCTTCGCCTTCTTCCCGGCGGGCCTGGTGCTGTACTGGTTCGTGAACAACCTGCTGTCCATTGCCCAGCAGTGGTACATCACTCGCGGTATCGAAAAGGCCGCGGCCAGGAAAAACTGAACCTGGTGGGGATGGGGTTTCGTCCCATCCCCACCAGGTTCTGAACCGTTGGCATTCCTGTCCCAGACGGAGACAAGACACTGGCCGACTCTCCCGAAGACACCATCGCTGCCATCGCCACACCCCCGGGTTTTGGCGGTGTGGGCGTGGTGCGTGTCTCCGGGACCCGGGCCGGCCAGGTGGCCCAGGCCGTACTCGGCCGCCTGCCCAAGCCCCGTCACGCCACCTACGCCGCGTTTCTCGATCAGGACGGACAGTGTCTGGACGACGGCATCGCCCTGTATTTTCCTGCGCCCCATTCCTACACCGGTGAAGAGGTCCTGGAACTCCAGGGACATGGCGGCCCCGTGGTCATGGACCTGCTCCTGGATCGCTGCCTGAAGCTGGGTTGCCGGACGGCACGGCCGGGTGAATTTACCGAGCGCGCCTACCTCAACGGACGACTGGATCTGGCCCAGGCCGAGGCCGTGGCGGATCTCATCGAGGCGGGTTCCGCCCAGGCCGCCCGTTCCGCGCGCCGCTCCCTGGAAGGGGCCTTGTCCAAACAGGTGGAAGCATTGCTCGCGGAGCTGACCGCCCTGCGGGTCGCCGTTGAGGCCGCGCTGGATTTCCCAGACGAGGACATCGATATCCTCCAGGAAGCCCAGGTGGCGAGGCGTATCGAGGCCCTGCTAAGACGCCTGGATGCGCTGCAACAGGAAGCCGGCCAGGGTGCATTGCTTCAGGAAGGTATGCGCCTGGTGATTGCCGGACGACCCAATGCAGGCAAGTCCAGCCTGCTCAATCAGCTGGCCCGGCGTGAGGCTGCCATCGTCACCCACATCCCCGGTACCACCCGGGATGTCTTGCGCGAGACAGTGAGCATCGACGGACTGCCCCTGCACATCATCGACACCGCCGGGCTGCGGGAGTCCGAAGATCCCGTGGAACAGGAAGGAATACGCAGGGCCTGGGCCGAGATCGAATCCGCCGACGCCGTCCTGCTGGTCGTGGACGATAGAGTGGGAGAAGGAAAAGCCGAGCGCGCCATCCGCGAGCGCCTGCCCTCAAAGCTGCCGGTCATTACCGTGCACAACAAGATCGATCTCACCGGCCATACACCAGGCGAGACCGAACAACGCATCTACCTGTGTGCCCAAAGCGGCCTCGGTGTAGACACGCTGCGCTCCCATCTCAAGGCCCGCATGGGCTACACGGGCAGTGGTGAAGGTCAGTACCTGGCCAGACGCCGCCACCTCGATGCCATGAAACGCACGCGCGCCCATGTGCAGGACGCCCATGGTGCACTGCAAGCAGGCGCAGGCCCCGAGCTGGTGGCCGAAGACCTGCGTCTCGCCCAGGAAAGCCTGGGCGAAATCACCGGACGTTTCAGCGCCGACGATCTCCTGGGGGAGATCTTCTCCAGTTTCTGTATCGGCAAGTAGCGCCGACAAGACCTCAGCCGCGACCATCCGCCAGTTTGCCGGGACAGTCAGCGGCAAAATCATCATTGCCGCCCTGATCCGTGCGCAACTTCAGTTCCTCACGAACAATGGAGACATCCCTGGGCGCAGCGACCCCGATGCGGGTCTGTGACCCGCGGATATCAGAGACATAGACCAGGATATCAGGACCAATACGAATGGCCTCGCCGATGCGGCGTGTGAGAACGAGCATGATGCACCTCCATGTGGTGTGAAAGAGATTACAGAATCATCGTCCGACCCAGACCCGTTCGAGAGTCAGTTCATCGGGATCGAACTGATAGACCAGGATGCCGGAGCCATCGCGCTGTCCCATGACCAGGATGCCGGCCTCCGGGGCGGTGTCGATGGCGAGGTTGCGAGCGTAGCTGTCGGTGGCCGGAAAAGGCCGTTGACCTAGATCGAAGTACTTCAGTGGCCAGGGGTTGTCCACCTCAAACAGCGCGGTGTAGTGGCTGTTGTAGCCAAAGCGCAGGTAGTAACGGCTTTCGTGGATGAATTTGACGGCGATGGTGGTTTCAGTAACGCCATCTGGGACAGGGATGAGACCTGAGCGATCGCGGTTCCGAGGGTCGCCTGCTTCATGTGTACCAAGGAAGAGGCCGTGGAAGTAACTGGCCATACGATATCTTTGATCAGGCTGGGCGGTGTTCCAATACAACCCGATTCCATTCTCATCCCCGCTGACCACCCATTGGCCATCCGGGCTCAGGGTGGCTTGGGTCTTGGAAGTGTTGCCTGGGAGCTTGGCAATGGGTTCGAGAGTGTCCAGGGACCAGAGTACCGATCCCATAAGATCTGGATAGCCGAGAGGTGCCTGTTCCTCAATGGGCCAGGCATCGCGATCGTGTGGTGAACCAAATCCGGACGAGACAAGCAGAGCGCCGTCGGTAGAGAGATTGAATACTTTACCGAAACCGGAAAAAGAGCCGCCTTCGACTTTGAGCACGGCTTCCTCGCTATCCCTTATTACCCGCAGAACGTAATTCTCATCGGAGGAGACGTAGACGGAACCGTCTGGGCTGATCACATGTCCGTAGGTCGGGACATGGGTGAAAGAGCGTATCTCATCGCCGTTGACATCCTGGAGCCTGACGACGTTATCCAAGTCCTGCCAAAGAAAGGCGTGCCGGCCTTTAGCGAAATACGCTGAGTAGATATTGGCCTGGTCCGAAAGGCGCGTTCGATTCTGTTTGTCTAGATCCCACAAGTATAAGTTTCGGTTTTTATGGGAACTGACCGCATAGCGTCCATCCTGAGATACAGAGACGGACATGGCAACAGAGTCGGTCGAGCCAAGGGCGCATCCCCAGAGGGTAGCAATGATGAGGGACCCGATACAGGGGATCTTGAGTGACATTAAGACACGATTCATGAGTAATGTCCGAACCCTGATTTTGAAAGGAAGCGTTTCCAAATCTGATCACGATAGACGTTCTCAAACAACGGCACATCCGGAATCCTCATGCCACTGTGAGTGAAGAGCCAGTCATCCTGCTTGACGAAGGCAAAGCGCTCCTCTTCCAGCTTGTCTCGAATAAACACGTCCGTTCCTTGTACTTCTTCAAACCCCACATGCCCCAGTGCGGGTCTGGGCTTGCTGTTAGTTTTGAAGCCGTTCTCCACAAGGTCGCGTAGTTGCATGAGATAGCGTTCTACATGGGGTTCCTGAATCAAGCCACGGGTGGCGATTGGCGTGAGTAGTTGGTATTCGGGGACCTGTTCAGGGTCGACGCTATCCAGGTGACTATGGGCCTGCATCTCTCGCATAAGCGCGTCCTCAAGCCGATCCCAGTGGATTGTAGGCGGTCTCGCACCTCTTTGTTTGCGCATAAAGTTATCGTACTTGCCGCGTAGTGGCCCGCCCAGGCCGGCGTCGAGAAATCGCCACCATTTCTTGGGGTAGGCGCCACCCGCTGTACCGATAGCCGCTTCGCGCAGGGTGGCTTCATGCTCATCGGGACGTAGCTGTGCCGCCACCCACTCATTGAGCGCTTTGCCTATCGGGTTGCGGGTGATGGTGGCGACCCGCGCACGGGCTTCGGCGACAGAAACGCCCAGATGACGCGCGATCAATTCGATGCGAGCACGTCCGCCAAGGATAGGGTCGTTGACCGAATGTAGTACCACGAATTGTTTCGCCGCCCGGTGGGCGTAAGGGAATACGCCGGTCTTGAAAGGGTGTGGGTCACCGAGGATGTTCAGCGCGGTGAGGAGAACCCGGGCGCCGAGGCTGTGGGTGATGACGTTGATCCGAATACCTTCCTGCTGCAGTTGCCGAAGTAATGGCACGAGTCTTCGACCTGCGCGTTGGGCGTTGGGCGTTGAGCTCGGAGCGGTGGAAGTCATGGGCGGCATAGGGCCGGCGCGCTACAGCAGGCAAATCAAAGGCGTTTCGACCCGGCTTGCAGCCGGCCCGAGTTACTTTTCTTGCTTGTCCAAGAAAAGTAACCAAAAGAAGGACACCCCGATGCCGCACCCGCTGTTCGCGGGTGCCCTGCGTTGCTCGGCT
>SR_TP_S13solDRAFT_1000139_pt1 | contig 38702 bp, 42 predicted proteins | sample SodReaTP_S13sol_FD_11159 | JGI IMG/M metagenome (IMG submission 11159)
CGCGGTGCTGGGGCTGCCGCTGGCGCGCGAGGCGGACTTTCCCGAGGCGCCGCTGATGGAGGCGCGGCTGAGCCCGCGCTTCCTGCGCGAGGCGCGGGTGTTGCCCCTGGCCGAGGCGCCCGAGGGGCTGGCCGTGGCGCTGGCCGACCCGCTGGACGAGGCGGCGTTGGCCGCCCTGCGCTTCGCCACCGGCCGGCCGCTGCTGCTTCACGTCGACTATCCGGCCGAGCTGGAAGCAGCGCTGGAGCGGCTCTACGGCGACGGCCGCTCGGAGATCGACCGCATCGTCGAGGCCGCCGGCGGCCGGGTGGGCGAGGCGGCGGGCGAAGGGGCCGACGAGGCCGCCGGCGAGGCGGTCGAGCGGCTGAAGGACCTGGCCAGCGAGGCGCCGGTCATCCGCCTAGTCGCCTCCTGGCCGAGCTCTTGAATCGCCCGGTCGTGCACCTACATCCGGAACGTCGCCCGGAGCGCCGGCTTCGGGTTCCGCGGCGACGACATCCGGGGTGCGACCATGCGGTGCGCCCCACTCACTCTGTATCGCTCGAGGAGGATATGGACATGCGTACCTTCGATCTTTCCCCCCTGCTGCGCGCGACCGTCGGGTTCGAGCGGATGATGGATCTGCTGGACAACGGCAGCCGTCTCGACGAGGCACCCGGCTACCCGCCCTACAACATCGAGAAGCACGGCGAGGATAGCTACCGCATCACCATGGCGGTGGCCGGCTTCGGCGAGGACGAGCTCTCCATCACCGTCCAGGACAACGCCCTGACGGTGGAGGGCAAGAAGGAGCGGGAGAACGGGAAGGACGGCACCTTCCTGCACCGCGGCATCGCCGAGCGCGCCTTCCAGCGGTCCTTCCGCCTCGCCGACCACATCAAGGTGACCGGCGCGAAGCTGGAGAACGGCCTGCTGCACGTCGACCTCGTGCGCGAGGTGCCCGAGGCGATGAAGCCGCGCTCCATCGTCATCGAGTCGGCGCCCAAGGCCGGCGCGAAGGTGATCGAGGGCAGCAAGGCGGCGGCGTGACCGCTGCCGCGGCCCGAACCGCGAACCGAAAGGCAGCTTGATCGAGGGCCGGGCACGAGGGTGCCCGGCCCTTTTCGTCAGTGCGCCAGCCCGGCGATCAGCGCGTCGATCACGGCGTGCCAATCCTCCGGCGCGTCACCGCTTCCGATGGCGAGCGCGGCGCGGTCGAAGACGGCGCCCAGCGCCTCGGTGAGCGCCACCATCGGCAGCGGGCGGATCGCCCCCGCCGCGATCGCGGCTGCCAGGCCCTCGCGCAGGGTCCGCATGGCGTGGCGTGCTTCGATCTCGCGCAGCGTCTCTCGGCCCAGCACGGCAGGCGCGTCGAGCAGCAGCAGCCGGGTGCGGCCAGGCGCGGTCATGGCCGCGAGGAAGGCGCGGCCGCCTTCGGCCAGCGCGCGCAGGGGATCGGGGTCGGCGCCGGCCGCAGCCTCGATCTCGGCGGCGACCGCCTGGGCCTCGGCCTCGACCACGGCGGCGAAGAGCGCCTGCTTGTCGGCGAAGTGGTGGTAGAGGGCGCCCCGGGTCAGGCCCGCCGTTTCGACGATCTCCGGTGTGCCCGTTTCCCCGTAGCCCCGCTCGACGAAGAGCGCCCGCGCCGCCGCGACCAGCGCCGCGCGGGTCTGCCTGCTCCGTTCTTCGTTGCTCCGCCGTCGCCGACTCTCTTGCATGCATACAGCCTGTATGTTAAAGACAAGAAACATGTATAGTGTATGTCGATGCGAAGCCAAGGGGAACCCGCGATGAAGAGCACGAGCTACTACCCCGTCGTCATGACAGCCGACGTCCCGGCGACCGCGGCCTTCTACGTCGCGCACTTCCGCTTCAGGCCGCTGTTCGAGAGCGACTGGTACGTTCACCTGCAGTCCAGTGAGGACGCGGGCGTCAACCTCGCCGTCCTGGACAAGGACCACGCCACCATTCCCGAAGCCTTCCGCGGGCGAGAGGCCGGCGGACTTCTGCTCAACTTCGAGGTCGAGGACGTCGACGCCGAGTACGCGCGCGCCAGGGCGGCGGGGCTGCCGATCCACCTCATGCTGCGCGACGAGGATTTCGGTCAGCGGCACTTCATCACTGCCGACCCCAACGGCGTCATGATCGACGTCGTCAAGCCGATCCCGCCCTCGCCGGAGTTCGCCGCTCACTACGCGGAGGAGGGGCTGCCGGGTTGAGGCGGCACAGTCCGTGACTTTGTGATTGCAACTCGGTCGCAATAGCAGTACCCACGCTTCGACGTCCCAGCCAGCCCGTCGGCGCTCCGGCGCTCTGCCAGCCAGGGAAGCACCAGCTTCTGACGGAGGGGAACATGGCTGGAAGCGCCAGGCTGCTCGGCAGTCTGTTGATCGGCATGGGGATGGGCATCGGCGGCACCCTGGTGCCACCGGCGGCGGCGCAGCAGCCGCCCGCCGCGGAAGAGGTGGAAGCGGAAACGGAGGCGCCGCTGCGGCTGTCGCCGGTTTCGGTCACGGCGACGCGCAATCCGATCGCCGCCTTCCGCTACCCCGGCATGGTCTCGGTGATCGAGCGGGAAGAGATCCGCCGGCTGCAGCCTTCCACCATCGACGACGTGGTCGGCCGCGTGCCGGGCGTCAGCTTCACCGGCGGGCCGCGCCGCAGCGGCCAGGTGCCCTCGATCCGCGGCTTTTCCGGCCCCGACGTCGTGCTGATGATCGACGGCGTCCGCCAGAATTTCAACTCGGGCCACGACGGCCGCCTCTTCCTGGAGCCGAGCCTGCTGCGCGAGGCCGAGGTGCTGCGCGGCTCCGCCTCCGCCCTCTACGGCAGCGGCGGCCTGGGCGGCGTGATGGAGTTCCGCACCCTGCGCGCCGCGGACATCCTCGGCCCGGGCGAGCGCTACGGCCTCGAAGCCTCCGCCGGCTATCGCTCCGCAAACCGCGAGTGGCTCGGCACCACGACCGGCGTGGCCCGGCCGCTGGACAACCTCGACCTGGTCGCCAGCGTCACCCGCCGCAGCTCGGGCCGCATCCGGCTCGGCGACGGCACCCGCCTGCGCAACACCGACGACGACATCCTCTCCGGCCTGCTCAAGGGCGCCGTCAGCTTCGCCGACTTTCACCGGCTCGAGGCCTCTGCGCTGTTCTTCAACAACGACGCCACCGAGCCGAACAACGGCCAGGGCATGGGCGGCAACGACATCGTCGACAAGGACACGCGCAACCGGACCTTCCGGCTGGCCTATGCCTACGATAACCCCGACAACCGCTGGCTCGGTCTCGACGCCACGGTCTACTACGCGGAGAACCGGGTCGACGAGGAGCGGCTGGACAACCTGGGGGCCGGGCCGCAGGGCCAGGAGCTGCGCCGGCGCGTGCGCACCTTCGGCACCCGGATCGAGAACCGCAGCAGCTTCGCGCCGAGCGACGACACCGACCTGCGCTTCACCTACGGCCTCGAGGGCAACCACGATCGCCAGGTGGGCCGCGCCGACGGCGCCGCCCGCGACGGCGTGCCCGACGCCAAGGCGACCCTCTACGGCGTCTTCGCCCAGGCGGAGTTCGAATGGCGCGAGCCCTTCGGCCTGCTGCCCGGCAGCCTGCAGCTGATCCCCGGCGTTCGCTGGGACAGCTACCGCGCCTCCAGCGACCTCGCCTCCAACAACAGCGACAGCGCCGTTTCGCCGCGGCTCGCCGCGAGCTATTCGCCGACCCCCTGGAGCATGCTCTTCGCCAGCTACGGCCATGCCTTCCGGGCGCCCAGCTTCGACGAGCTCTATGCCAGCGGCACGCACTTCCAGATCCCGATCGGGCCGGGCATCGTCAACCGCTTCGTGCCCAACCCGGATCTGAAGCCGCAGCGCACGCGCACCTTCGAGATCGGCGCCGGCCTGGACTTCCAGGACGTGATCGAGCGGGGCGACGGCCTGCACCTCAAGGCCTCGCGCTACTGGACCCGCGCCCGCAACCTGATCGACCTGCAGGTCGTGCAGCCGAGCCCCTTCGTCGACTGCAACCCCTTCATCCCCGGCGCCTGCGACGGCACCACCCGCTCGGTCAACGTCAGCCGCGCGAAGCTCTCGGGCAACGAGCTGGAGGGCGTCTACGACCACAGCCGCTTCCGCCTCTCGCTCGGCTACGCCGACATCCGCGGCCGCGACCGGCAGACCGGCGACCACCTCGGCCGCCTCTTCCCCACCCGGATCACGGCCGACGCCACGCTGAAGCTGCCGGAGCTGGACGGCTTCCTCGGCTGGCGCGTGGTGCGGGCCTCGCGCTTCACCCGGGTCAATACCGCCGGGGAGGAGCGCCGCGGCTACACCACCCACGACCTCTATCTCGGCTGGGTGCCGAGCGAGGGCCCGCTGCGCGGCTTCCGCGTGGACCTGGGCGTCGACAACATCACCGACCGGACCTATGCGCGCGCCTACACCGGGGCCAACGAGCCCGGCCGCGATTTCAAGGGTCTGATCAGCTACCGCTTCACCTGGTGAGCGACGAGAAGGAGAGTTCCATGCCCGAAGCCAGCCCCCTCCAGGCTCCCGAGCCGCGCCTGCCCGGCCACGAGATCCGCAGCCGCCTCGAGGCCCTGAAGGCCGCCGAGCCCCGCCTGCGGGCCCGCGACCTGGCCCGCAACCTCGGCCTCAGCGAGGCCGAGCTGGTGGCCGCCCGCTGCGGCCAGGCCGGCGAGGAGCGGGCGCTCCGGCTCGACGCCCGCTGGCCGGAACTGGTCCAGGCCCTGCCGGCGCTCGGGCGGGTCATGGTGCTGACCCGCAACGAGCACTGCGTGCACGAGAAGCACGGCCGCTTCGACAAGATCTCGGTCTTCGAGCGCCAGGGCCTGGTGCTCGATCCCGAGATCGACCTGCGCATCTTCTTCGCGCACTGGCACCACGGCTTCGCGGTGTCGGAGCTGGTGCGCAGCGGCCTGCGCCACAGCCTGCAGATCTTCGATCTGGACGGCACGGCGGTGCACAAGATCTACGCCACCGAGGAGACCGACGCGGCCGCCTGGGCGGCGCTGGTCGAGGCCTTCACCGCCGCCGACCAGTCGCCCGAGCTGGGGGTCGTGCCGCCGGCCATGCCGGCGGCCGACGCGCCCGACTCCTCGATCGACGTGGCGGCGCTGCGGGCGCGCTGGGACGCGCTGCAGGACACCCACGACTTCTTCCCCCTGCTGCGCGATCTGGGGGTCGGCCGGGTCCAGGCCTTCCGTCTGGCCGGACGCGACTACGCCCAGCCGCTGCCGCCGCGGGGCTTTCGCCGTGCGCTGGAGTCGGCGGCGGCCGAGGCGCTGCCGATCATGGTCTTCGCCGGCAGCCCCGGCGTGATCCAGATCCACACCGGCCCGGTGCGGGAGCTGCGCGAGACCGGACCCTGGTTCAACGTGCTCGACCCCGGCTTCAACCTGCACCTGCACGAGCCCGGCATCGCCACGGCCTGGCTGGTGCGCAAGCCCAGCCGCGACGGCGTGGTCACCTCGATCGAGCTCTTCGACGCCGAGGGGCGGCAGATCGCCTGGATGTTCGGGGCGCGCAAGCCCGGACAGCCGGAGCTGCCGGCCTGGCGGAGCCTGGCCGAGGCGCTGGCCCAGGCGGAGGCCTGAGCCGATGCGCGGCGCGCTGCTCGCCCTGCTGCTGCTCCTCGCCGCGGCGCCCGCCTCGGCGGGCGGGCTGATTTCCCTCGGCGGGCCCGTGACCGAGATCGTCGTGGCCCTGGGAGAGGAGGAGCGGCTGGTGGCCGTGGACAGCACCAGCCGCCATCCGGCCCGGCTGGCCGAGCTGCCGGACGTGGGCTACGTCCGTGCCCTCTCGGCCGAGGCGATCCTCTCGCTCGCGCCCGATCTGGTGCTGGCGACGCCGGAGGCCGGACCGCCGGCGGTGCTGAGCCAGCTCGAGTCCGCCGGCGTCGCCGTGGTGCGGGTGCCGAACGAGCCGACGCCGGACGGCCTGGGCGACAAGATCCGGGTCGTTGCCGAGGCGCTCGGCCGCGAGGCGGAAGGCCGGGTACTGGCAGAGCGCCTCGGGCGGGACCTGGCGCAGCTGCGCCGGGCCCTGGGCGAGGCCGAGGAGGCTCCGCGGGTGCTCTTTCTGCTCTCCATCAGCCGCGGCGCGACGCTGGCGGCGGGGCAGGGGACCACCGTCGCCGCCATGATCGAGCTGGCCGGCGGGCGCAACGCCGCGGCGGCGATGGAAGGCTACAAGCCGCTCAATCCCGAGGCCGCCGTGGAGATGGACCCGGAGGTGGTGCTGGTGACGCCGCAGACCCTGGAGGCGCTGGGCGGCGCCGAGGCGCTCTTCGCGCGGCCGGAACTCGTGGGCAGCAGCGCCGCGCGCGCCGGGCGGCTGCTGACCCTCGACGCACAGCTGCTGATCGGTTTCGGCCCCCGCACCGGCGCGGCCCTGCGCCAGATGGCCGCCGTCCTGCATCCGGAGCTGCCGCTACCGGCGGAGGAGTAGGGCGGTGCGGGTTTGCCTCTCTCGTAGGTCCTTTCGCCGCCCCGACGTCATCCTGAGCGCAGCGAAGGATCTCGATCGGTCTGAGCTCCCAGGGCTCGAGATCCTTCGCTGCGCTCAGGATGACGCACTTGTGGACGATCGTGCGGCCGAGCGGCGCGGCCGCCCCCGTACGCCGGCCCGCCCATGACCGCGCCGAGCCTCGACCTCCCCGGCCTGTCGCTGGTGCTGCAGCGGCGGCGGCTGCAGCGGCGCCTGGCGGTGGCGGTGCTGCTGGCGCTGCTGTTGGCGGCGCTGCTGCTCGGGCTGGGGCGCGGCGCGATCGCCATTCCGCCGGACGTGCTGCTGCTCGGCCTGCTCTCGGGCGGGCTGGAGGACCCGCGCCAGGAGCTGGTGCTCTTCGCCATCCGCCTGCCGCGGGTGATCCTGGGCGCCCTGGTCGGCGCCGGGCTGGCCATGGCCGGCGCCTGCCTGCAGGGCCTCTTCCGCAATCCGCTGGCCGACCCCGGCCTGATCGGCGTGACCTCCGGAGCGGGCCTGGCGGCGGCGGCCGCGATCGTGCTCGGCGGCCTGCTTCAGGGCTTGCTGCCGGGCGTGCCGATGACCCTGCTGCTGCCGCTGGCGGCCTTCGCCGGCGCGCTGGCCGTGACCCTGCTGGTCTACCGTCTGGCGCGGCGCGACGGCCGCACCGACGTGGCGACTTTGCTGCTGGCCGGCGTCGCCCTCAACGCCATCGCCGGAGCCGGCATCGGCCTGATGATCTTTCTCAGCGACGACCAGCAGCTGCGCGACATCAACTTCTGGCTGCTCGGCACCCTGAACGGCGCCACCTGGGAGCGCCTGCTGCCCGCCTTGCCCTTCATGCTGCTGCCGCTGCTGCTGCTGCCGCGCCTGGGGCGGCTGCTCAACGCCCTGCTGCTGGGCGAGGAGGAGGCGCGCCACCTCGGCTTCGCGGTGGAACGCGGCAAGCGGTTGGCGGTCCTGCTGACGGCCCTGGCCGCCGGCGCCGGCGTGGCGCTGACCGGCGCGATCGGCTTCGTCGGGCTGGTGGTGCCGCATCTGGTGCGGCTGGCGCTGGGGCCGGACCACCGCCTGCTGCTGCCGGCCTCGGGCCTGCTGGGCGCGGCGCTGCTGCTGCTCGCCGACCTGCTGGCGCGCACCCTGGTGCTGCCGGCGGAGCTGCCGATCGGCATCCTGACCAGCTGCGTCGGCGGTCCCTTCTTCCTCTGGCTGCTGCTGCGCCGCCGGGCGCAGGGGAGCTGGTGATGCTGGCCGCCGAGGGCGTCTGGCTGCGGCGCGGCGGCCGGCCGGTGCTGCAGGGCGTGTCGCTGGTGGTGCGCCCGGGCGAACTGGTCGCCGTGGTGGGCCCCAACGGTGCCGGCAAGTCCTCGCTGCTGCAGCTGCTGGCCGGCACCCTGGCGCCCGACCGCGGGGAACTGCGGCTCGGGGACCGGCGCCTGTCCGATTGGCCAGGGGAGGCCCTGGCGCGCCGCCGCGCCGTGCTGCCGCAGAGCCCGAGCCTCGCCTTCCCCTTCACGGTGCTGGAAGTGGTGCTGCTGGGCCGCAGCGCCTGGGGCGGCGACGGCGAGGCCGATCTGGCCGCGGCAGCCTGGGCGCTGGCCGAGACCGGCCTGGCCGCCTTCGCCGAGCGGCGCTACACGGAGCTGTCCGGCGGCGAGCGGCAGCGCGTGCAGCTGGCCCGCGTGCTGGCGCAGCTGGGGCCGCCGCGCGGCGGGGAGCGGGAGCGCTACCTGCTGCTCGACGAGCCCACCAACAACCTCGACCTGCAGCACCAGCGCGGGCTGATGCAGACCGCCCGGCGGCTCGCCGCCGGCGGCTTCGGGGTGCTGGCGGTGCTGCACGACCTCAACGTCGCCGCCCTCTGCGCCGATCGCCTCTGCCTGCTGTCGGAGGGACGGGTGGCGGCCGCCGGTGCGGCCGAGACCGTGCTCAGCGCCGAGGCGCTGGCCGGTGCCTACGGCCCGGGCCTGCGCCTCCTCACCGACCCCGAGACCGGCCGGCCGCTGGTGCTGCCCGGCTGAGGTTCGGCGGACGTTCTAATACGGCTTACCCGTCATCCTGAGCGAAAGCGAAGGATCTCGACCCGTTGGGGCTCGACTCCCACGAGATCCTTCGCTGCGCTCAGGATGACGTGCGAGGGGACAGCCCCGGCCTTTTCGGCCGGGGCCGGCGCGCCCTCAGACCCAGGGGCAGTGGCTGTTGGACTTGCCGAAGGTGGTGCCGCCGGCGAAGCGGCCGAGGGCGAAGGGCTCCAGCTCGGCGACGCGGTTGTCGCCGGCCAGGATCTTGGCCACCAGCTTGCCGACGCCGATCATCTTGAAGCCGTGGTTGCTGTCCGCGATCATGTAGGCGTTCGGGCCGATCCAGTCGAAGATCGGCACGTTGTCCGGCGTGAAGGCGCCTATGCCGCCGTTGCGGCGGTCGCGGAACTTGGGCCGGTGGTCCTTGAAGCGCGGCATCAGATAGGCCATGGCCGAGGTCATGTAGTCGGGGAACCAGGGGTCGGCCTGGTACTCGTCGTTGGCGTGGCCGTAGGGCTCCAGCGCCGCGCGCGGGCCGATCTTGATGGGAATGGTGCCGCCCTGCACGCCCGGGGCGTCCATCCGCTCGGCGCCGTTCTTCCAGTAGACGTAGAGATGGTCCTGCATCTCCTCGCCGGTCGCCTCGTTGACCACCGGCGTGTTCATCAGCTCGACGTGCAGCACCGGCGGGTCGCGGTCGTCGGCGGTGCGGTAGGGCTGATCGATGTAGACCTCGCCCTCCAGCAGGCGCCAGTAGGTCCACATGTCCTTCGACACGGTCTCGCCGTCGGGGTAGCGGCAGTCCAGCGTGGCCGGCTTGCCCAGCAGTTCCCAGTGCTTGCCGATCCAGGCGCCGACCGAGATCACCGCGACCTCGCAGGCGATGTCGCCGAGGTTGGTGTGCAGGCGGTCGATGGTGCCGCTCGTGGTGTCGTAGCCGGTCACCTCGACGCCCGAGAGGATGCGCACGCCCTGCTCGGCGCACTTCTCGGCCAGGCCGGCCACCACCTGGCGGGTCCCGGCATAGCCCGAGGGGTGCTCGTGGTGCGCCACCTCGATGCGCTCGACGTTGAAGTCCGGCCAGAGGCCCGTGAGGAACTTCTTGGCCTCCTGGCCGACATAGAGGTCGGTGCGGTAGCCGACGGCGTTGTGGTTGGCGACCATCTTCTCGTAGTCGGCCACCTGGTTCGCCTCGCCGGCGGAGATGTAGCCCACTTGCTGGAAGCCGAAGCGGACGGGATCCTCCATCCAGACGTCGGCGGAGTGGCGCAGGATCGCGTGCAGCGGCTCGGTCATGTAGAGGTTGCGCACGCAGCCGCAGGCGATGCCGGTGGCGCCGGCGCCCGGGCCGGTCTTGTCCAGCACGACGATGTCGGCACCGCTGCCCTGGCCACGCGCCTTCAGCTCCTTGGCGAGGTGCCAGGCGGTGGAGAGTCCATGGATGCCGGCGCCGACGACGACGTAGCGGGAATGGGTGGGTAGCACGCTCATGACGCTGTCGATCTCCCTCGCGAGACGGCTTCGCCGAAGCCGATTGTGCATTGCCGAAAATCGCGGCCTGGCGCAGGCTTCTGGCGCGCCGGGCGGCCTTTCCGCAAGTTGTATATACAGGCTGCTCCTGAGATTGTATATACAATTTGGACACGGCCACACCGGGACGACAGGGGAGGTCGCATGGAACGGGCGAGGACGGGACGTCGGGAAGGGGGGCGTGCCCGGCGCAGTGCAGGTGGGATTTCGCAGCTGCCCTGGCGTGCCCTGGACAACCGCCTGGGGCCGCTGGACCTGGTCGACGAGGAGGCGATCGAGGCGATCCACCGCACCTCGCTGCGCATCCTGGCCGAGATCGGCCTCGACTTCATGCACCCCGAGGCGCTCGAGATCCTCAAGCGGGCCGGCGCCGACTGCGAGCCGGGGACGCAGCGGGTGCGCTTCGATCCGGCGCTGGTCGAGGAACTGGTGGCGAAGACGCCCGGAACCTTCCGCCTGCACGCCCGCAATCCCGAGCGCGATCTGGAGATCGGCGGCCGGGCCATCGCCTTCTGCTCGGTCGCCAGCGCCCCCAACGTCAGCGACCTGGAGGGCGGCCGCCGGCCGGGCAACTTCAAGGACTACTGCGACCTGGTGCGGCTGATGCAGGCGCTCAACGTGGTGAACCTGCACGGCGGCTATCCGGTGGAGCCGCAGGACCTGCCGCCGGAGACGCGCCACCTCGACGCCCTGCAGGCTTTCGTCACGCTCTCGGACAAGGTCTTCCACGCCTATTCGCTGGGGCGCACCCGCATCCTCGACGCCCTGGAGATCGTGCGAATCGCGCGCGGCATCGACCCTGCGCGGCTGGCGCGCGAGCCCAGCCTCTTCACGATCGTCAACTCCTCCTCGCCGCTGCGCCTCGACGGGCCGATGATCGAGGGCATGATCGAGATGGGGCGGATGGGCCAGCCGGTGGCCATCACTCCCTTCACGCTCTCGGGCGCCATGGCGCCGGCCTCGCTGGCGGGCGCGCTGGCGCAGCAGAACGCCGAGGCGCTGGGCTGCATCGCCTTCGCCCAGGCCGCCAGTCCGGGCGCGCCGCTGCTCTACGGCGGCTTCACCTCGAATGTCGACATGAAGTCGGGGGCGCCGGCCTTCGGTACGCCGGAGTACGCCAAGGCGGTTCTGGTGGGCGGACAGCTGGCGCGACGCTACGGCATTCCCTACCGCAGTTCCAACGTCAACGCCTCCAACTGCGTCGACGCCCAGGCGGCCTGGGAATCGATGATGTCGCTCTGGCCGGTGCTGCTGGGGCGGACCAACCTGGTGATGCACGCCGCCGGCTGGATGGAGGGCGGCCTGGTCGCCTCCTTCGAAAAGGCGGTGCTGGATGCCGAGATGCTGCAGCACCTCTCGGAGGTGCTGCAGCCGCTCAAGGTGGACGAGGCGGAGCTGGGCTTCGAGGCGGTGCGCGAAGTGGGCCCCGGCGGCCACTTCTTCGGCGCGGCCCATACCCTGGAGCGCTACGAGACCGCCTTCTACGCGCCGATGCTGAGCGACTGGCGCAACTTCGAATCCTGGCGCGAGGCCGGGGCCGAGGACGCGACGCGGCGCGCCAATCGCGTCTACAAGCAGCTGCTGGCGGAGTTCGAGCCGCCGCCGCTGGATCCGGCCATCGCCGAGGAGTTGACCGCCTTCGTCGAGCGCCGCAAGGGCGAAGGCGGCGCCGTGGCCGCCTGAGACTTGGCGAAAGGGCTCGCGCGTCGAGGCCTATCCGCGCCGCTCCTCCTCGGCCAGCAGGTGCTCGAGCGGCAGGGGGCCGGCGCGCTTGATCGGCTTGGTGACGACGTAGGTGAAGTAGCGGCCGATGCCGATCTCGGCGGCGAGCAGGCGGTCGATCAGCGCCTGGTAGTGGGCGATGTCGAGGGCGACCACCTGCATCAGGTAGTCGCTGCCGCCGCCGATGGCGTGGCACTCCACCACCTCCGGCGTGGCGCGCACCGCCGCCTCGAAGCGCTCGAAGTCCTGTGCCTCGTGGCTCTTGAGGGTCACCTCGACATAGACGGTGGAGCAGCGCAGCAGCTTCTCAAGGGCGACCTCGGCGCCGTAGCCGGCGATCACGCCGGCCCGCTCCAGGCGCTTGACCCGTTCCAGGCAGGCGCTGGGCGAGAGGTGGATGCGCTCGGCCAGGCGCTGGTTGGCGATGCGGCCCTCGCGCTGCAGGATCGCCAGGATGGCGAGGTCGCGGTCGTCGAGGCGCGGCGGCGCGGGCACGGAGCGGCCCCGGCTCAGTCGCGGTCGTCGTCGTAGTCGCTGGCGACCACGGCGAGGCAGTCGCCGCGCTTCACCAGCCCCGGCACGTGCCGGCACCAGAGCAGGCCGTCGCAGCGCGCGGCATAGTCGGTCGGCTCGCGCTCGTGGTCCTCGAAGTGATGCACGTGGCAGAGCGGCTGCCCTGCCGCCACCGGCTCGCCGAGGTCCACCAGCATCTCCAGCATCCCGGCGCCGCGGGCGACGACGAAGGCCGTGCCTTCCGGGGTGTGCAGCGTGCGCCCCGCTTCGGGTGGCGGCGCTTCCGAGGCGAGGACGCCGAAGTGGCGCAGCAGGTTGTCGATGCCGCGCTCGGCGATGCCCACCGTCGCCGCCGTCGAGGTGCCGGCCCCGCCCAGCTCGGTGGAGATGAAGATCTTGCCGAGGCTCTCGACGGCGGTGTCGAGCATGCCCTCGCTGTCGAGCTCGGTCAGGATCGCCGCCGCCGGCGCGCCGAAGGCGCGGATCGCCGCCAGCGTGCGCGCCCGCAGCTCGGGATCGGGCAGGTCGTGCATGATGACGCTGGGCAGGAATTCCAGCGTCCGGCCGCCCGAGTGCAGGTCGACCACCACGTCGGCCAGGGGCAGCAGCCGGTGATAGACGTAGTGGGCGATCATCTCGGTCGGCGTGCCGACGCGGCGGCCGGGGAAGACCCGGTTCATGTTGAGCCCGTCGATCGGCGAGAGCCGGGTGCCGGCCAGCACCGCCGGGTGGTTCAGCGAGGGCAGCAGGATCACGCGGCCGCGGATTTCTTCGGGCCGCAGCCGGCGCGCCGCCTTCATCAGCGCGATCTGCCCCTCGTATTCGTCGCCGTGGCTGCCGGCGGTGAAGAGCAGGGTGGGGCCCTCGCCGTTGGCGATGGAGGTGATCGGGATCTGGATCGAGCCCCAGGCGGAATCGTCGCGCGAGTGCGGTACCGTCAGGTAGCCCTGGTGCTTGCCCGGCGCGCCCACCGGGATCGAGGCGGTCACCCGCGAGGCTTCGCCCGTCGAGACAGCTCCGTCCGTCATCTCTGCTCCGTCACCACCGCCAGGAAGGCGTCCATGTCCACGTTGCCGCCGCTCACCACCACGGCGGTGGTCCGGCCTTCGCCGCCGGCCTTGCCGGCCAGCAGGGCGGCGACCCCGACCGCCGCGCCGCCCTCGGTCACCAGCCGCTCCTCGCGGAAGAGGTGGCGCATGCCGGCGGCGATCTCGCTTTCGCTCAGCAGCACCACCTCGTCCACGAGATCGCGCACCAGCGGGAGAGTATAGCGGTTGTCCAGGCCGATGCCGCCGCCGAGGCTGTCGGCGAGGCTCGCCTCCTCCTCGACCGCGACCGGCCGGCCCGCCTGCAGGCTATGATACATCGCCGGCCCGCGTTCCATCGAGATGCCGACGATGCGCGCGTCCGGCAGCGACCCCTTGACCGCCAGCGCCACGCCGGCGATCAGGCCGCCGCCCGAGAGCGGCACCAGCACCTCCTCCACCTCGGGGAAGTCCTCGACCAGCTCCAGCCCCAGCGTGCCCTGGCCGGCGATGACGTCGGGGTCGTCGAAGGGCGGCACGTAGACCAGGCCCTTGTCGCGGACCAGGCGGTTCGCCTCCTCCTCGGCCTCGTCCTGGCTGCGGCCGGTCACGCGTAGCTCCGCCCCCAGCGCGCGGATGGCGGCGCGCTTGTTCTCGGGCACCAGTTCTGAGAGGCAGACCACCGCGGGCAGGCCCAGGCGGCGCGCGGCGAAGGCCACGGCCCGGCCGTGGTTGCCGGTGGAGACGGTGACGACGCCCCGCGCGCGTTCCGCGTCGGAGAGGCGGAGCAGGCGGTTGGTGGCACCGCGCAGCTTGAAGGCCCCGGTCTCCTGCAGGTTCTCCAGCTTCAGGCGGACGGGGACGCCGTTGCGCCCGCTCAGGGAGGGACTGTCCACCAGCGGCGTGCGGCGCACCAGTCCGGCGAGGCGCCGGCGGGCCAGCTGCAGGTCGCGCAGCGTAGGGGCGGTCATGGCCGTGCCCATGGCGTCAACCCCACGCGCCCCGTCAACCGTCGCCCCGTCATCCTGAGCGCAGCGAAGGATCTCGTGGGAATCGAGCTCCAACCGGCCCGAGATCCTTCGCTGCGCTCAGGATGACGAGGCGCGTGGGGTTGACGGGGGTAACCGGAGCGGCGGCAGTCGCTCAGCGCCTCTCCGACCGCATCGGGAAGGGCATCACCCAGACGGGGGCGAGGCCGGCGCGCTCGACCGGCGAGGCCTGGAGGCGGGAATCGCGCAGGCCCGACAGCAGGCCGTCGAGGAGGGCGAGCAGGCTCTTCATGGTGGTCTCCGGAGGCATCGGGCCGGCCCGCCAGGATGGCGGTGCCGCGGCCGGGCGCCACAGGGGATATAGCCCTTCGCCAATGAATGTTGCAGCGCAGCGAAATCATGCCGGTCATGCTTCCGGGGCAGGGCCCTTCGCCACCCGGCCGGTCATCCGGTAGAAGCTGTGGGCGATGTGGTTGCGGCGGTGGAAGCCGGCGCCGCGGAAGTCGCCGCGTTCCAACGATCCCAGGATCTCCTGCATCTCCAGCCCGAAGATGGCGATCTCCTCCTCGAAGTCCATGCCGGGCAGGGCGTGCAGGAAGAAGCGGGCGGTCCGGTAGTAGAGCCGCTCCGTCACCTCGCGCAGCGCCGAGTTGCCGATCAGCGCGATCAGGCCCTGGTTGAAGGCCATGTTGATACGGCAGAACTCCGGCCCGTCGGCGGCGCCGCGCAGCCGTTCGCAGCGGTCGACCAGGCCGCGCAGCCGCTCCAGCTCCTCCGAGGTCGGCACGCGGGGGCTGAGCTCGCCGATCAGCTCGGCCAGGCGCATGCGCAGGGCGTAGACCTGCTCCAGCTCGACGGGATCGATCACCGTCACCACCGTGCCGACGCCGTGGCGGCTCTCCACCAGCCCCTCGCCCTCCAGCCGGCCCAGGACCTTGCGGATCGGCGTGCGGCTGACGCCGAACTCCTCGGCCAGCGCCTGCTCGCCGAGCAGCTCGCCCGGCGGATAGAGCAGCAGGCAGATGCGCTCGCGCAGCTCCAGGTACATCCGCTCGGAGCGATCGCGGGCGGTCTCGGATCCCTTGCTGCGTCGGCGCATCGTGGTCATGTCGGGGGGCTGCTCAACCCGCTTCCAGAACGGCGCTGAGGAACTGCCGCGTGCGCTCGTTCTGCGGATCGCCGAAGAGCTGCGCGGGCGGTCCCTGTTCGGCGATGCGGCCGGCATAGAAGAAGCAGACGCGGTCGGAGAACTCCTTGGCGAAGCCCATCTGGTGCGTGACCATCAGCATGGTGAGGTTGTGCTCTTCGCCCAGTTTGCGGATCACGTTCAGTACCTCGCCGATGACCTCCGGGTCGAGCGCCGAAGTCACCTCGTCGAACAGCATCACCTTCGGACGCATGGCCAGCGCCCGGGCGATGGCGACGCGCTGCTGCTGGCCGCCGGAGAGTTGCGCCGGATAGTGGTCCTTCTTGTCGACCAGGCCGACCATGTCGAGCAGGCCCGCGGCCCGCTCCCGGGCCTCCGCCCGGGACAGCCCCAGCACGCGGATCGGCGCCTCGATGCAGTTCTGCAGCGCCGTCATGTGGGGGAAGAGGTTGAAGTGCTGGAAGACCATGCCGATGTCGCCGCGCACCTTGCGCAGCCAGCGCTCGTTGGCCGGCACCAGGTCACCGTTCCTGGAGCTCCCGTTCTTGGGCATGTGCGTCAGCGGCCGGCCGTCGACGTGGATCACCCCCTCGTCGATGCGCTCCAGCGTCATCAGCATGCGCAGCACCGTGGTCTTGCCCGAGCCCGACGGCCCGATGATCGCGACCTTCTCGTTCGGCATCACCTCGAGATCGAGCCGGTCGAGCACGGTCAGGTCGCCGTAGCGCTTGGTGACCTGCTCGAAGCGGACCATGGGTTCCATCGCGTTACCTCCCGGGCAGCCGCAGGGCGCGCTCGACGCGGCGCACGCCGACCGAGGCGATCAGGCTCATGACGAGGAAGAAGACGCCCACCAGGGTGATCGCCTCGGTGTAGCGGAACCACTCCGAGCCGATCAGCTTCGCCTCCTGCATCAACTCCACCACGGCGATGAAGGACAGCAGCGGCGTCTCCTTGAACATGGCGATCAGGTAGTTGCCCAGCGCCGGCACCACCGGCGGCACCGCCTGGGGAATGATCACGTCCTTGAAGGTGTGGAAGGGGCTGAGGTTGAGGGCGGTCGAGGCCTCCCACTGCCCCCTCGGAATGTTCTCCAGGCCTGCCCGGTAGACCTCCGAGCAGTAGGTGGCGTAGTGCAGCCCCAGGGCGACCACGCCGGTGGCGAAGGCCGGCAGCACGATGCCGAAGTCCGGCAGGATGAAGTAGAGGAAGAAGATCTGCACCAGCAGCGGCGTGCCGCGGATGAACTCCACCACCTCGCCGAGCGGCCGGGATATCCAGGGGTTGCGGCTCATCCGCCCGATCGCGAAGAGCAGGCCCAGGCTGGCCGCCAGCAGGAAGCCCAGCAGCGTCGCCAGGATGGTGACGTGCACCACGTCCAGCAGCCGCGGCAGCACCTCCTCGAAGGTGAACTGCCAGTCCCAGGTGCCGCCGCCCATCACGCGCCCTCCCTCACGCCCGGCCGCGCCCGAGCCCGCGCGCCAGGCGGTTCTCGAGCGCCAGCATCGAGTAGCGGATGACCTGCGAGAGGCCGTAGTAGATCACCATGGCGATGCCGAAGATCTCGATGGTGCGCACCGCCGTCTGGTTGAGCTGGTAGGCGGCGAAGGTGAGGTCCGTCAGGGTGATCGCCGAGACCAGGGCGGTGGCCTTCATCAGCTCGATGAAGAGGTTGCCCCACGGCGGGATCATCGCGACCACCGCCTGCGGCAGGATGACCCGGCGCATCATGGCCCAGTGGCCCATGTTCAGCGCCGTACAGGCCTCGTACTGGCCGCGCGGCACCGACTGCACGGCGCCGCGCACCACCTCCGCCCCGTAGGCGCCGACGTTCATGCCCAGCGCCAGCACCCCGGCCTCGAGCGGTTCGAGGAAGATGCCGAACTCCGGCAGCACGAAGAAGATCCAGAAGAGCTGCACCAGCGCCGAGGTGCCGCGGAAGACCTCGATGTAGGTCACCGCCAGCCAGCGCACCGGCGCGATCGAGGACATCTTGCCGAAGCCGGCGAGGAAGGCCAGGGCCAGCGCCAGGGCGCAGCCGAGCAGCGTCAGCTGCACCGTCACCACCGCGCCGCGCAGCAGGCCCGGAATGAAGGTCCGGAAGCCGGCGAAGGAGGCGACGACGATGCCCAGCGTGAAGCTGAACAGGAAGATCAGGAAGATGTGGCGCGGCGCCAGGCGCATGACCCGTCCCCCTGCCGGCGTCGCGGTGCCCCCTCTACCGCCGCCCGGCGGGGAGGGGGCACCGCGTTGCGATCACTCGCCGCAGAGCTCGGCGGTGGTCAGTTCGGGCAGCTCGGCCTCGGTGAAGCCGAACTCGGCGACCAGGGCCAGATGCTCCTCCGAGCCGATGAAGTCGGCCAGCTCGGCGTTGAAGGCGTCGCGCAGGTCCTCGTCGCCGGGGCGGAAGGCGAAGGCGCCGTGGCCCTTGGTGTTCTCGCCGGCGATCATGGAGAAGGGCTCGGCCCGCTCCACGCCGGCGCCGGCGCCCGCGTTCTCCACCAGCTGGCCGATCGCCAGGCTGGTCAGGGCGAAGGCGTCGGCGCGGCCGGCCTGTACCGCCGCCAGGCCGGTGGCCGGGTCGGGCAGGGTGGTGATGCGGTCGCGCGGCACGCCGGAGTCGGTGGCGTAGCCCATCTCCACCGCGCCGGCCATCACCGCCAGCGTGACGTCGTCGTTCGCGGCGACGTCGTCGTAGTTATTGATGCCCTTGGGGTTGCCCTCCTTCACCAGGAAGGCCTGGCCGATGCCGTAGGTCGGCTCGGAGAAGAGCACCTGGCCACAGCGCTGCGGGTTGATGAACATGCCGGCGGCGATGATGTCGAAGCGCCGCGCCCGCAGGCCCGGGATCAGCGAGCCGAACTCGGTCAGCACGCCGTCGACCTCCTCGATGCCGAGCCGCGCCAGGACCGCCTTGGCGATCTCCGGCGCCTCGCCGGTCAGGCGGCCGTCGGCGGTGGCATAGCCGTAGGGCGCCTCGTTGGCGAAGCCGACACGGATGAATCCCTCTGCCTGCGCGCGCTCCAGCGTGGACTGCGCCAGCGCCTCGCCGGCGCCGAGCGACACCAGGCCGAGCGCCGCGGTGGCGGCGGCCAGCACCAGTCGTCGGGAAAAGCGATAAGCCTGTCTGCCCATTGAAACCTCCCGCTGCGTCTGTTGGTTCGCCGCCCGGCGTCTCGGTCGAGGCCGTCGTTTCCCGCCGGCCTTCGACCGCCCCTCCACCGGGCTACGCGGCGAAAGACTACGCTCCGCCGAACGTGCGCGCAACAGTTGGATACATCTGCCCGGGAATCTTTCCGCTTGCTGCGCGAAAATCCCGATTGCCACAGGGTTCGGGGCCGTTGTAGCAAGCGATGTATCCAACTCGGGAGGCCCCGGCCGCAGGCCGGAGCCAGCATAAGGACGGCCAGCATGCGGCAGCGCGAGGACTTGGTTTTCGGCATGGCGGAGTACGGGCGGCGGCTGGCGGCCCTGCGCCGGGCGATGGCGCGGCGCGAGCTGCAGGCGCTGATCGTCACCACGCCCGAGAACCTCTGCTATCTGACCGGCTACCAGACGCCGGGCTACTACTGGTTCCAGGCGCTGGTGGTGCCGCTGGAGGGCGAGCCCTTCTTCGTCACCCGGCGGCTGGAGGATTCCAACGTGCAGACCCGCACCTGGGTCTCGCTCTCCTTCCCCTACGACGATTTCGAGAGCCCGCCGCTGGAGCTGGCGCGGCGCATCGAGGAGCAGGAACTGGGCGAAGCGCGCATCGGCTACGAACGCCACAGCTACTTCTTCCGCGCCAGCGAGCAGGACATCTGCGTCGAGGCGCTGCCGAACGCCGAGTTCGTCGACGCCTACGGTCTGGTCGAGAACCTGCGCCTGGTGAAGTCGGCCGAGGAGATCGCCGTGATGCGCGAGGCGGCCCGCACCACCGAGGCCGGCATGCAGGCGGGCATCGACGCCATCGCCGCCGGCGCCACCGAGAACGACGTGGCGGCCGAGATCCAGTGGGCCATGACCAAGGCCGGCAGCGAGTATCCGGCGATCGCTCCCTTCGTCGCCTCCGGCTGGCGCGGCGCCATCGGCCACGCCACCTGGGAGGGACGGCGGATCGAGCCCAACGAAGCGGTCTTCCTGGAGATCGGCGGCTGCGTCGCGCGCTACCACACGGCCATGATGCGCACGGTCTTCGTCGGCGACGCGCCGGAGGCGGTGAGCCGGGCCGAGTCGGTGGTGCGCGAGGCCATGCGGGCCACCATGGAGGCGATCAAGCCGGGCGTGCCGGCACAGGAGGTCGACCGCATCGCCCGCAAGGTGATCCGCGAGGGCGCGCCCGACAGCGCCCAGTCCTCGCGCACCGGCTATTCCATCGGCCTCGCCTTCGCGCCCGACTGGGGCGAGGGGCACATCCTCTCGCTGCTGGAGGGGCAGGAGCGGCCGCTGGAAGAGAACATGACCTTCCACCTGATCCCCTGGGTCCAGGTGCCCGGCATGGCCGGCGTCGGCCTCTCGGAGACGGTCCGGGTCACCGCCGAGGGCTGCGAATCCCTCTTCGACTTCCCCCGCCAGGTCTTCGTGAAGTAGGGGGGCAGCGCGCCTGTCCGAGACGGCCGGCCGTCAGGTCTGGAGTGGGCGTCTCTGCGCCGCTTCGATATCGGTTTCGGCGAAGTCGTTGCCGACGAACAGCAGCGGTGCGGAGGACACCTTGGCGAGCGCATAGGCGAAGCAGTCGCCGAAGTTCAGCTTGCCGCCCGTGCCGAAGCCGCGGCCGTAGCGCAGCCGTGCCTGCAGTGCCGCCTGTGCGAGTTCTCGGGTGACCGGGACGATCTCGATGTGGAGAAGGTCGAGGAAGGTGTCGAGGTCGACGATCACCTCCTGCCGCTCCTCGGGCTTCGCCCGGCCGGCCAGCACCGTGCCGGCCTCCGCGTAGTTGGCGGCGGAGATGCACCGCGCCGGATCCTTGCCGACCGCTGCGGCGCAGGCTGATGCCTCCGGCTCCTCGAACAGCATCGCCAGGACGGCCGAGGAGTCGACGACCAGCAATTCAGGCGCCCCGCTCTTCGGCCATGTCGTTGCAGGCGGCATCCCACTCGGCCTTGGTCACCGGGCGCCGGTCGTAGCGATGGGCGATGGACTGCGCGAAGTGCCTTACCTGCTCGACGATATCGGCTTCCGCCGCTCGTTCCCGGCGCAGTTGCTCAAGACGCTCTCGCAGGGCTTCGGTCACCGCCTCGGTCGTGGTTTCCCCGGTCAGGTCGGACAGTTCCTGCGCCAAGCGATCGGCTTCCTCGCTCTTGATGGTCAGCGCCATGGTGGCCTCCATCCAGTGCTGCTGTGGTGAATATGAGCCGATTGGTGCCGCTCTGCCACCTCGGAAGCGGCCTGTGCTGCCCCTTACAGCCGCCGGATCAGGCGTAGGCCGCTGCCGCTTTCGGCCCGCGCGCGGCCGTCGATGGCGGCGAAGGGCTCCTCCAGCGTCAGCATCGGTCCGCCGGTGGCGTGCACCACGCGCTCGGCGTCCAGCGCCAGGGCGACGTGGCCTTGCCAGAACAGCAGGTCGCCGCGCCGGCGGGGACTGTCCGGCGGCAGGGGCACGCCGAGTTCGGCCTGCTCCTGCTGATCGCTGTCGCGCGGTGCCGCGACGCCGGCGGCGGCGAGAGCGAGCTGCACCAGGGCCGAGCAGTCGAGCCCCAGGCTGCTGCGCCCGCCCCAGAGATAGGGCGTGCCGAGGAAGCGGCGGGCGGTGGCGACATAGTCGGCTTCGAGCATGCCGCGTTCGGCGAGGTGGCGTGCGAAGACCCATCCGCCGCCGGCGAGCTCGACATAGGCACCGCGGCTCTCGCCGGGGGTCACCGGCGCGCCGAAGGAGAGGAAGTCGAGCGGCGGCAGCTTCAGGTCGGGGCCGGGCAGGCGCGGCGTGCGCAGTGCCGCGACGCGGTGGCTCGCCGGCGGCGGCGCCGCGCCGAGCGCCGCCTCGGCGATCCAGCCGACGTAGCCGTCGGTGGTATTGCGCACCCAGGCCCAGCCGCCGCGCCGCTCGAAGAGGCTCACCGCCTCGCCGAACAGCAGCTGACTGTCGTTGGGGGCCGCCGGTTCGGGGCGGCGCTTGAGATCGGCCCAGCCGACGGCGACGCCGGCCGGCTCCCCCTCGACGAAGCGCTCGGCCTCGACCTGGCCGCGCAGACGGGCCTCGGCGAGGTCGGGGCGATAGGCGTGGAGGCGAGGGTCGAGGAGGTTTGTCACGGGGACTCCGCGGGATAGGGGGTGGCCACCATCGCCGGGTGCCGCTGCACGGTCTCCCACCAAGCGGCGAGGCGCGGCTGCTCGGCGAGCAGGGCCGGGCCGGGGCCCGCTTCCAGAAGATAGGCGATCATCGGTGCCGCATGGAAGTCGGCCAGGCAGTGGTCGGCGCCGAGCAGCCAGGGACCCTCGGTCGGCGGCGCGGCCAGGGCGGCGAGCGCCGCGAGGCACTGCCGGCTTTCGGCGATCGCGGCCGCGAGGTCGGGCGCGAGGCCGCGCTTGCGCGCCTCGCGCTCGGCGACGTAGAGGCCCCAGACCATCGGCCGGTAGCCGTAGGCGTCGAGCAGGGCGACCATCTGGTTTTGCCGTGCCCGCGTTCGCGGCGCCGCCGGCTGCAGCGCCGGGCCGGGGAAGGCTTCGTCGACGTAGCGGGTGATGGCCGTGGTCTCGTAGAGCCGGAAACCGCCGTGGTCGAGCGACGGGATGCGGCCGAAGGGGTGCCGGCCGCGCTGCGCCTCGCGCGCCTCGGGATCGTCGAAGACGTCGGTCTGGACCAGCCGGTGCCGGACGCCCTTGGCGAGCAGGGCGAGGCGGGCGATGCGGCTGTAGACGCTATAGTCGGCACCGTGGAGCAGAAGCTCGCCGTCGTCAGTGCCGGGTTCCGTCATCGCCGTCCTGCCGCTCCGCCAGTCTCTGCTGCGCCCGTTCCAGCTCGCGCTCGCGCAGGTCGTCCTCGGTCGTGCGCATCACCGGGCGCTCGCCGTAGGTGACGCTGGCGGTGCTGCCCTCGAACTCGGTGACGATCCGGCAGTCGTCGCACATCATGATGCGCTCGATGCGGCCGCTGTCCAGGAACATGGAGTGGGCGCCGGCCAGGCGCTCGACGATGCGCTCGATCGAGGCGCGTACGCCGAAGGGTTTGCCGCAGCGGATGCAGTTGAAGGGCACCGCGCGGTTCAGCTCGCGGGCGGTCCGGGCCTCCGGCCGGAAGTTCAGGCGCGGCTCCAGCGTGATGACCTTCTCCGGACAGGTCGCCTTGCAGAGGCCGCACTGCACGCAGTTCTCCTCGATGAAGCCGAGCCAGGGCCGCTCCGGGTCGTCGATCAGCGCACCGGCCGGGCAGGCCGGCACGCAGGCCTGGCAGAGGGTGCAGCCCTCGGTGTCGACGTGGATGGTGCCGAAGGGCGCCCCGGGCGCCAGCGCCAGGGTCTCCACGGGTTGCGGCGCGCTCTCGTGCAGCCGGTGCAGGGCCAGGAAGGCACGGGCGCGCTTGCCGCCCATGGGCAGGAAGTCGCCGGCCGGGGCGCCGGGAGCGGCGGGCAGCGCGCGCAGCGCCTCCCCGACCGCGTCCGGGTCCTGCTGGTCCAGCAGATGGATGCGGCCGCCGCCGTGGCCCAGCCCCTCCATCACCGTCTCCACCAGGCCCAGGGTGCCGGCCAGCGCCGGTACGTCGTCGCGCTTCTCCGGCCCCACCAGCAGCGCGATCTGCGCCGCGCCCCAGCCCAGGGCGGCGAAGAAGAAGTCGAAGCCGACCTCGGTGATCTCGTTGACCGGCAGCGGCAGCACTCGGGCCGGCAGGCCCTTGCCGTGGCGGGCCAGCAGGGAGATCAGCTCGCTGCCGTGGCGCATGTCGTGCAGCAGCAGTACCGGGCGTTCGCCGCCGGCCTTGCGATAGCCCTCCAGCAGGGCGCGGGCCTGGTCGAAGAGGCCGGTGCCGGCCGGCAGCTGGTACTCGATCGCGCCGGTCGGACAGAGTGCGGCACAGAGACCGCAGCCGCCGCAGACGTGCGGGTCGATCTCCACCGTGTCGCCCAGCGAGGCGATGGCCGAGAGCGGGCAGGCGTTGAGGCAGGCGGTGCAGCCGGTCTTGCGGCTGCGGCCGTGGGCGCAGATCTCGGCATCGTAGCGCACGTAGCGCGGCTTCTCGAACTCGCCGACCAGGTCGGCGGCGGCGAAGACCGCCTTCTGCAGCCCGACCGCGTCGTCCGGATCGGCGCGCAGATAGCCGTCGCGCCGCTCGGCCGCCGGGAAGAGCGGCGGGTCGCCGGTGAGGTCGAGGATCAGGTCGCACTCGCTGTAGGCGCCGTCCTGCGGCGGATCGAACTCCAGCGCGGCCCGCGACGAGGGCCGTGCGGCGGCGTAGCCGTTCACCGTGACGCCGAAGTGGCCGAGGTGGCCGCGCACCTGGGCGATGCGGCCGCGGAAGACCGGCACCTCCATCACCCGCGGCGGCGGGATGTCCTCCGCCTCGCGCAGCAGCACCGTCACGTCCAGCCGGCCGCGCAGTTGTCGCGCCGCCTCCAGCGCGCGCTCGTCGCGACCGTAGACCAGGCAGACGCCCTCGGACTTCAGGGTGATGAGCGGGGTCGGCGGCGGCTCCAGCGTCGCGGCGGCCAGCAGGGCCGCGATCTTCGGCGTGGCCGCGGCGGCCTCGTCGCTCCAGCCGGCCGCTTCGCGAATGTCGACGAAGCGCAGCTCGGCGTCGGGCCGCTGTTCGGCGGCGAGTTCCGAGAAGAGCGGCGCCTCCTGGGTGCAGGCGACCAGCAGCGGGGTCTCGCCCTGCAGCGCCCGCTGGAAGTTCTCGAGCTGGGCCCGGCAGAGCTGCGTCTGCAGCGCCGGCTCGCCCTCGGCGCCGAGCGCCCGGCAGGCTTCGCCCAGCCGCTCGGAGTCGAGCGGCATGCTTCGCTCGCAGTTGCAGACGAGCACGCGGCGGCCGCGCAGTTGCATGGGCCGTCTCTCTCCTGATCTCTCGCGCCGGCTCGTTGGTGTCGTCCGGCGATGCAGCGAGACTAGGCGGCCGGGCCAGTGGTTGCAGCCCCAATTTTGCTGCGGCCTTGCGGTGTCGCCCGGGACCGGGCCGCGGTCGGGCGCTTCAGAGCGCGTAAGGCATCCGCACGCCCGGCGTATCGGCGGGGAAGTCCCGCGTGTTCCGGGTGACCAGCAGCGCCGAGTGCGCCTGGGCGGAAGCCCAGATCACGGCGTCGGGCAGTTTGAGGCGATGCTGCCGGCGCAGGCTCACCGCGCGCTCCGCAATTTCGTCGGAGAGGGCGATCACGGCAAAGCCGTCGCGCAGGAAGACCCGGGTTTCCGCCTCGACCTCCGCCCTGGCGCCGATCATCACCTCCATCCAGGTGACGATGCTGATCGCCCTTTCCTCGTAGCGCCGGAGTTCGGTTCGCGCTGCCGACACACCGCCGAGATAGTCGATGAGGACGTTGGTGTCGAACAGCGCCCTTACCATTCCGCGCGCAACCGTTCCTGGTAGGCGAGGCCGTCCGTCTCGCTCTCGCCCCAGAGACCGAAGGCCTCGGCCTCGGCCGTTGGTGTCTGCCGCTCCAGGTACTCGCGGACGGCGCGACGGATCAACGCGGCGCGCGACTCGCCCGCCCGCGCGGCAAGCCGGTCGAGCTTGCGAATCTGGCTTTCCTCGATGGAAACGAGCGTGCGCACGGTCTCTCCGATATCAGATGCCGATATCATATATTAAAGCGGGTCGGGCGTTCAAGCGACGGCGGGGTCCGCGTTCACCGCTCTGGCTGGATCGTCGGCGCGAGGCTAGCATCCGGGCCGCAACCCGATCGGAGCGCAGCGATGGCGAAGAGGACTTCCGGAGACCAGGCCTTCACCGCGGAGGGCAACAAGGGCTTCGCCCCGGAGCACACCTACGCCGGTGCGCTCTCCTTCCTGCGCCGGCGCTATTCCCGGGACCTGACGGGGGTCGACCTGGCGGTGATGGGCGTGCCCTTCGACCTCGCCACCACCAACCGGCCGGGCGCGCGCTTCGGCCCGCAGGCGGTGCGCGCCGCCTCGGCGATCATGGCCTGGGCGCGGCCCTTCGGCCTGGACTTCGACCCGCGTGACGTCCTGTCGATCGTCGATACCGGGGACTGCGTCTTCGATCCCTTCCACCCGGCCGGGGTGCCGGCGGAGATCGAGTCGGCGGCGAAGCGGATCGTCGACGCCGGCGCCGCGCTCTTCGCCATCGGCGGCGACCACTTCGTCAGCTATCCGCTGCTCAAGGCCCATGTCGCCCGGCACGGCCCGCTAGCGCTGCTGCACTTCGACGCCCACAGCGACACCTGGACCGGCGAGGCGGACGGCGACGTCAACCACGGCACGATGTTCTGGCACGCCGCGCGGGAGGGGCTGGTGGATCCGGCCGCTTCGGTGCAGGTCGGCATTCGCACCTACAACGCCGAGACCCACGGCTTCACCATCCTCGACGCCCCCTGGGTGCACCGCCACGGCGTCGAGGCGGTGATCGAGCGGGTGCGGGCGACGCTCGGCGATCGCAAGGTCTACCTCACCTTCGACATCGACGGCCTGGACCCGGCCTTCGCGCCGGGCACCGGCACGCCGGTGGTGGGCGGGCTGACCACCGCGCAGGCTCTGGCGATCCTGCGCGGTCTGCAGGGGATCGACGTCGTCGGCTTCGACCTGGTGGAGGTGGCGCCGGCCTACGACTCGGCGCAGATCACGGCTCTGGCGGCGGCGCAGATCGGCTTCGAGTTCCTGGCGCTCTACGCCACGCGGCCGGGCGGTCCGGCGGAGCGGCTAGAGTCGGCCTGAGACGGCGCGCCGGAATCGAAAGAGGCGGCCCCGGGGACCTGGGAGCCGCCTCTCCGGCGCGATGCGGCCGCCGGAGCGGCCGTTTTCGCGAGTCGGGTTCGATGCCGTTCAGGCGTGGCGCGGGGCCGCGCGGACCACGGTCTCCGGCTCCGCCCGGCGGCCGCTGCCGGTCAGCCAGCGAAAGGCCTGGACCATGTAGTAGCGCATGGCCTGGGCGCGCAGGCGCCGGGCCTCGGCTTCCATCCGCGCCAGGTCGTCGTAGCCGATCTCGGAAATGCGACCGACGAGCGCCTCGAAATCGCTGTTGCTGTTCATGGTCTGCTGCTCCTCATTCGGATCGGGGGGCGCATCCAGGGGTCCTCCGATCGATCTTGCTGCAAGTGCGTTGCTGCACCGCACAACAAGAGAATGGGACAGCCTTGCTGTCTTAACAAGAGGGCTGGTGTCGCGCCGGGCTCAGGCCAGCCATGCGCTCTCGTCGGTACTGTGCGAACGAAAGGCCGCGCTTGTGAGCGGCGGCGCCGGGAGCATATTAGGGGAAGGGGAGCAGAGGCAGGCCATGAGCGAGACGAAAACCGCCGGGACACGGCATCTGCGCAAGGGACGGGCGAAGCTGGAAGCGGCCGGGCTGCGGGAGTTCCTGCTGCGCCCCGATCCGCGCGACCCGCGCCTGACCAGCCGTGTCGCGGGCGTCGACGAGCAGGGCCGGTCGGTCGAGACCGCGGTGGTCACGGAGCGTCCCCTGACGCTCTTCCTCAACCGGCAGGAGATCGTCACCATGATGACGATCGGCGACTACCCCGACTTCCTGGCGGTCGGCTACCTGCTGAACCAGAACATGCTGCGCCCGGACGACGAGATCGAGGGCATCGACGTCGACGAGGAGCTCGAGGTGGTCGTCGTGCGCACCCGGCGCGAGACGAACTACGAGGAGAAGCTGCAGAAGAAGATCCGCACCTCCGGCTGTGCCCAGGGCACCGTCTTCGGCGACCTGATGGAGCGCTTCGACGAGGTGCGGCTGCCGGCCGAGGCGCGGCTGCGGACCTCCTGGCTCTATACCCTGACCCGCAAGATCAACACCGCGCCGAGCCTCTATCTCAAGGCGGGGGCGATCCACGGCTGCGTGCTCTGCCAGGAGGACCGGCCGCTGGTCTACATGGAAGACGTCGGCCGACACAACGCCGTGGATAAGATCGCCGGCTACATGCTGCTCAACGGCCTCGGCCCCGAGGACAAGGTCTTCTACACCACTGGGCGCCTGACCTCCGAGATGGTGATCAAGACGGTGCAGATGGGCATCCCCATCCTGGTGTCGCGCTCCGGCTTCACCGCCTGGGGCGTGGAACTGGCGCGCCAGGCCGGCCTGACCCTGATCGGCCGTGCCAGGGGGCGGCGCTTCGTCGCCCTCTCCGGGGCCGAGCGCATCGTCTACGACGCCGAGACCGACGGCGAGGAAGAGGCGCCCCGTCACGGCCGCAAGGGAGGGCGCGAGGATGCGGCATAAGGTCTGCGGCGTGCTGCTGGCCGGCGGGCAGTCGCGGCGCATGGGCGGCGGCGACAAGTTCCTGCGCCCCCTCGGCGGCCGGCCGCTGCTGGCGCGGGTGATCGAGCGGGCGGCGCCGCAGGTCGACGCCCTGGTGATCAACGCCAACGGCGAGGCCGAGCGTTTCGCCCCCTTCGGCCTGCCGGTGGAGCCGGACCACGTGAGCGGCTTCGCCGGACCGCTGGCGGGGGTGCTGACCGGCCTGGAGTGGACCCGGCGCAACGCCCCGGTCTGCGACCTGGTGGCCAGCTTCGCCACCGACGCGCCCTTCTTTCCCCTGGACCTGGTGAGCCGGTTGGAGCGCGGCATGATCGAGGCCGGCGCCGACATCGCCTGCGCCGCCTCGGGCGGCCGGCCGCATCCGGTCTTCGCCCTCTGGCCGGTGAGCCTGGCGGAGGAGCTGCGCGAGGCCATGCTGGCGGAGGGGGTGCGCAAGGTCGACGTCTTCACCGCGCGTTACAAGCTGGCGGTGGTCGACTGGCCGCTGGAGCCCGGCGACCCCTTCTTCAACGCCAACCGGCCCGAGGACCTGGCCGAGGCGGAGCGCCTGCTCGCGGGCGAGGGGGCGGCATGAGCGAGAGCGACAGGGAGCAGGCGCTGGCGCGCAGCGAGGTGCTGCCGCTGGGCGTGGTGCTGGAGCGGCGGCGCAGCCGCCATCCCTGGCAGGACTTCGCCTGGCGGGCGGTGGACCTGCTGCCCGGCGCGCCGCCGCGCGATCCGCGGGGCGAGTGGCTGACCCTGCGCGAGGAGGGCGAGGGCGAGGCGGCGCTGTTCCACGCCGGGACCCTGCCGCTGGAGCTGTTCCGCAAGGATACCGCGGACCTGAAGATGAACCTGCAGCAGCGTGTGCCGCTGGTCTACGTGGTGCTGCGGCGCGGCGGCGGCGACCATCCCCTGGTGCCGCTGCTGGTCACGGCCAACGTGATGGAGGCCGAGCTCTACAGCGTCAGCGGGGAGGAGCAGGTGGACGGCGTGGCCATGCCGGCGCCGGTGCGCGCCCTGATCGAGGCCTTCGTCGCCCAGCACCACGTCGAGGAGCCCTTCTACAAGCGCAAGCGCAAGCCCTACGACCCGCGCAAGGGCGGCCCGCCGCCCGCCTCCCCGGGCGGCCGCCGCGGGCCGGGCAGCGGAGGCGGCCGTGGCGCGGCCTGACGACCGCGACGAGGGCTTCCTGGCGCGCTGGTCGCGGCGCAAGGCGGAGGAGTCGGAACAGAGCGAGGCGCCGAACGAGGCGCCCGTGCCGTCCGACGAAACGGCGGTGCAGGCACCGCAGGCTTCCTCCCCGGAGCCCGAGCCGGAGCCCGAGCCCCTGCCGGACCCGGACAGCCTCGGCCGCGACGCCGACTGGTCGCGCTTCCTCCGGGCGGACGTGCCCCCGGCGCTGCGCAGCCGGGCGCTGCGCCGGCTCTGGCGGCTCGACCCGGTCTACGCCAACCTCGACGGGCTCGTCGACTACGCCGAGGACTACAACGACCCGGCGCTCTTCGGCGGTCCGGTCAAGACGCTCTACCAGGTCGGCCGCGGCATCTTCGCGCCGCCGGACCCGGAATCCGAAGCCGGGGTGCCGGAGGGTGCCGAGGCGGCCGCGGCAAACGAGGCCGGCGAAACCGAGGCTGCGGAAACCGAGACCGCCGAAACGGAGGCTGCGGAGCCGCCGCCGCAAGCGGCGGCCGATCCCGCTGGGCCGTCCGCCGGGCCGTCCGCAGAGACGGCGGCGGAAGCCGGTGACGCGGAGAGCGACTCGCCCGCACCACCCCGGCGCGGGCGCGGTGCGCTGGCGCGACGTTGGGGGGCCGGACCGGCGCCCGGATCGGCGGGTGAGGAAGGCTGAAACCCGTTGTTCTGCGCTGCAGCGCAGCATCTGTTTCGGTTGACCCCCTTTCCGGCCTGCGTTCTAATCGGTTCTGATACAAGGTAAATACCCTGAGAGAAATTGGGGTTGCGGCCGAAGCGAGCGACGGCCGCGGGGAGGTCCGACCCGAGAGCGAATGTTACGGATCACCTCGCGCGTTCGGAAGCCGCCGGCCCGAAGCAGGAGAGAGGTGTGACGGCCTTCGCCCGAGTGGCTGAAGAAGACCGCCTTCGTGTAGGCTGGTATTCCCTGCTGGCGCGCCTGCTGGGCGGGCCGCCGGATCGGGATTTTCTCGGGTCGATCGCGGCGCTGGAGGGTGACGAGACGGAGCTGGGCGCCGCGGTGCAGGCGCTGGCGCAGGTCGCCCGGGGCAGCGAGCCCAAGACCATCGAGCAGGAATATTTCGACCTCTTCCTCGGCGTCGGCCAGGCGGAGCTGCTTCCCTACGCCTCCTACTACCTCACCGGCTTCCTGCACGACCGCCCGCTGGCGCGGCTGCGCAGCGACATGAGCGAACTGGGGGTCGCGCGCCAGGAGGGCGTGAGCGAGCCCGAGGATCACATCGCCTCGCTCTGCGAGATCATGGCCGGGCTGATCGGCGGCGCCTTCGGGACGCCGGCCGACCTGGCCGCGCAGCAACGCTTCTACGACACCCACATCGGCTGCTGGGCGCCGCGGTTCTTCCAGGACCTGCAGGCTTCGCCCACGGCGCGCTTCTACATGCCGGTCGGCACGATCGGCGGCCTGTTCCTGGCGATCGAATCGCAGGGTTTCGAGATGGCGGCCTAGCGCCCAAGAAGAGAACGACCCTCGGCGGGCGGCTAGGTCCCGTGCTCGCCGAAGCGGCCTACCAGGAGACGAGGGATGAGCGAGAGCGAAGTGAGATCGGCGGAACGCCGCGAGTTCTTCCGCAAGGCGGGTCTCGGCGTCGGCGCGCTCGGCGCGGCGGCGGTGACCCTCGCGACCGGGGAAGCCGCGGCCGCTCCGGAGGAGCAGGGCGCCGGCTACCGCGAGACGGAACACGTCAAGCGCTACTACGCGCTGGCCAAGTTCTGATTCGGAACGACAGAAAAGACGGGAGAGGTCGATGCTTACGAAAAAGACGAATGGGGTTGCTACCAGCCCCCGTTTGTCGAAGGCCTTCGCCGGCGTGGTCGGCAGCGCCGTAGACCGACGTACCTTCCTCAAGCGTTCCGGTCTCACCGTCGGCGGTGTAGCCGCGGCCTCCACCCTGCCGTTCGGCCGGGTGCGCAAGGCCGAGGCGCAGGCCGGGGGCGGATCGATCCAGATCAGGAAGTCGGTCTGCACCCACTGCTCCGTCGGCTGCACGGTGCTGGCCGAGGTCCAGAACGGCGTCTGGACCGGCCAGGAGCCGGGCTGGGACAGCCCTTTCAACCTCGGCGCCCACTGCGCCAAGGGTGCGGCGGTGCGCGAGCATGCCCACGGCGAGCGCCGCCTGAAGCACCCGGTCAAGCTGGTCAACGGCCGCTGGGAGCGGATTTCCTGGGATCAGGCGATCGACGAGATCGGCGACAAGATGCTGGAGATCCGTGAGAGCTCCGGCCCGGATTCGGTCTACTGGCTCGGCTCGGCGAAGCACAACAACGAGCAGTCCTACCTGATCCGCAAGTTCGCCGCCTATTGGGGCACGAACAACGTCGATCACCAGGCGCGGATCTGCCACTCGACGACCGTCGCGGGCGTGGCCAACACCTGGGGCTACGGCGCGATGACCAACAGCTACAACGACATCCACAACTCGCGCGCCATCTTCCAGATCGGCGGCAACCCCGCCGAGGCGCATCCGGTGTCGCTGCAGCACATGCTGAAGGCCAAGGAGCAGAACTCCGCGCCCTTCATCGTCTGTGACCCGCGCTTCACCCGCACGGCCGCGCACGCCAGCGAGTACGTGCGCTTCCGCCCGGGCACCGACGTGGCGCTGATCTGGGGCATCCTCTGGCACGTCTTCGAGAACGGCTGGGAGGATCGCGAGTACATCCGCCAGCGCGTCTGGGGCATGGACCAGATCCGGGCCGAGGTCGCCAAGTGGAACCCGGAGGAGACCGAGCGCGTCACCGGCGTGCCGGGCTCCCAGCTCCGGCGCGTCGCCCGCACGCTGGCCAACAACCGGCCCTTCACCATCGTCTGGTGCATGGGCGGCACCCAGCACACGACCGGCAACGCCAACGTCCGCGCCTACTGCGTGCTCGGCCTGGCGCTGGGGGTGGTGGGCGTCCCCGGCGGCGGCACCAACATCTACCGCGGCCACGACAACGTGCAGGGGGCGACCGACCTCGGCGTCACCCAGGACACGCTGCCGGGCTACTACGGCCTCGCCACCGGCGCCTGGAAGCACTGGGCAGGGGTGTGGGAGAGCGACTACGACTACATGGTCTCCCGCTTCCATTCGCAGGAGTTGATGGAACGGGCCGGCGTGCCGGTGTCGCGCTGGTTCGACCTGGCTCTGGAGGCCAAGGAGAACATCGACCAGCCGGACAGCCTGCGGGCCATGGTGTTCTGGGGCCACGCCCCCAACTCCCAGACCCGCATGCCCGACATGCGCCGGGCGATCGCCAAGCTCGACATGCTGGTGGTGATCGATCCCTTCCCGACGGTCACCGCGGTGATGCACGACCGCACGGACGGCGTCTATCTGCTGCCGGCGACCACGCAGTTCGAGACGATCGGCTCGGTGACGGCTTCCAACCGCTCGCTGCAGTGGCGCGAGAAGGTGATGGAACCGCTCTTCGAATCGAAGGTCGACCACGAGATCATGTATCTCTTCGCCCAGAAGTTCGGCTTCGCCGACGAGATGTTCAAGAACATCGCCGTCGAGGGGACCGAGCCCTCGGTCGAGGACATCACCCGTGAGTTCAATCGCGGCATGTGGACCATCGGCTACACCGGCCAGTCGCCGGAGCGGCTGAAGCTGCACATGGCGCACCAGCAGACCTTCGATAAGACGACGCTGCGGGCCGTCGGCGGTCCGGCGGACGGTGACTACTACGGCCTGCCCTGGCCCTGCTGGGGCACGGCGGAGTTCGGCCATCCGGGCAGCCACGTGCTCTACAACACCGGCCAGCCGGTGGCGGAGGGCGGCATGGGCTTCCGCGCCCGCTTCGGCCTGGAGCGGGACGGCGACAACCTCCTGGCGGAGGGCAGCTATCCCGTCGGCTCGGAGATCGAGGACGGCTATCCCGAGGTCACCATGGCCATGCTCAAGTCCCTCGGTTGGGACAGCGAGCTGACGGCCGAGGAGATGGCCGAAATCGAGCGGGTCGGCGGCGACGATATCGACAACGTGAACTGGAAGACCGACCTCTCCGGCGGCATCCAGCGCGTGTCGATCGAGCACGGCCTCTGTCCGCACGGCAACGCCAAGGCCCGGGCGGTGGTGTGGAACTTCCCGGACCCGGTGCCGCTGCACCGCGAGCCGCTCTACACCCCGCGGCGCGACCTGGTGGCGGACTATCCGACCCACGAGGATCGCCGCGGCATGCGCCTGCCGGTGCTGTTCAAGTCGATCCAGGATCGGGACGTCTCGCAGAACTACCCGATCATCCTCACCTCCGGCCGTCTGGTGGAGTACGAGGGCGGCGGCGACGAGACCCGGTCGAACCGCTGGCTCGCGGAACTGCAGCAGAACATGTTCATCGAGATCAACCCGGGGGACGCCAACGACCGCGGCATCCGTGACGGGGAAACGGTCTGGGTCTATGGCCCCGATCACTCGGACGACAACCCGGTGCGCATCAGGGTCAAGGCCCTGGTGACCGAGCGCGTCGGCCGCGGCGTGGCCTTCATGCCGTTCCACTTCGGCGGACACTGGATGGGCGAGGACCTGCGGCCGAAGTATCCGCAGGGTGCCGATCCCTTCGTCCTGGGCGAGAGCACCAATACGATCCAGACCTATGGGTACGACATCGTCACGCAGATGCAGGAGACGAAGACGACCCTGTGTCAGATCGAGCGTGCTTGAGCAGCGGGATCGAGAAAGGAGACCTGAGACATGGCACGCATGAAGTTCCTCTGTGACGCCGAGCGCTGCATCGAGTGCAACGCCTGCGTCACGGCGTGCAAGAACGAGAACGAGGTCCCCTGGGGGATCAATCGCCGGCGCGTCGTCACCATCAACGACGGCAAACCCGGCGAGCGCTCGATCTCGGTGGCCTGCATGCACTGTTCGGACGCGCCCTGCATGGCCGTCTGCCCGGTCGACTGCTTCTATCAGACCGACGACGGCATCGTCCTGCACTCCAAGGACCTCTGCATCGGCTGCGGTTACTGCTTCTACGCCTGCCCCTTCGGGGCACCGCAGTTCCCGCAGGCCGGCAACTTCGGCAGCCGCGGCAAGATGGACAAGTGCACCTTCTGCGCCGGCGGCCCCGAGGCCGACGGTTCGCAGGCGGAGTTCTCCAAGTACGGCCGCAACCGCATCGCCGAGGGCAAGCTGCCGCTCTGCGCGGAGATGTGTGCGACCAAGGCGCTGCTGGCCGGCGACGGCGACAGCGTCTCGAACATCTTCCGCGAGCGGATCGTCGCCCGTGGCTTCGGCTCCGGCGCCTGGGGCTGGGGCACGGCCTACGAGAGCAAGGCCGGTTCCTAGCCGGACCGGTGCGTTCCGCTTCGGCGGGTCGTAGCGTGCTGCGTGGGGGCGGCGGTCTTCCGCCGCCCCTGCCGCGCCTGCGGGTCGGATGAACCGGAGCGGTCGGGTAACTGTCGAGAGGCGATACCATGCGATCAGTCCGGACACTCGCTGCCCTGGCGACACTGGCGGCCGCCGGGCTGTTACTGGCGGCCTGCGACCCCGAAGAGCAGGGTCGTGTGCTGCGCTACGAGAAGGGCACCTATCTCGGCCAGCCGGACGAGGAGATCTCGCCGGAAGTCCGCGAGGCCCTGCGCGAGCGGGCGCGGCGCCAGGGGGCCATGTAGGCCGGGTTTTCGAAGGAATGGCGCAGATGACGAGGCAAGCGATCCCGAACGGCTGGTCCCTCTTCGCCGCGGCCGGCATGGGCCTGCTGCTGCTGCTCGCGGCACTGCTCGCGACGGCCGACCCCGCGGCCGCGCAGCTCGGCGGCGGGCGCGAGGTGCCGAGTTTCTCGCCGGAGGGCGGCGAGGTCCCCGGCGGCGCGCTCGGCAGCGACGCCACCGCCGAGATGTGGCGGGCGATCCGCCAGGGCAATCCGGGCAGCGTCACGCTGCCCGACGGCCAGGCCGGCGTGATGATCCAGTCGGAGGGCGACAACTGGCGCGCCATCCGCAACGGGCCGCTGAAGCTCTACGGCACCTGGGTGATGCTGGGCATGGTCGGCCTGCTGGCGCTCTTCTTCCTGCTGCGCGGCCGCATCCGCATCGACGCCGGGCCGGCGGGCCGCACCATCGAGCGCTTCAACGGCCTCGAGCGCTTCGCCCACTGGCTTACCGCGACCACCTTCATCGTGCTGGCGCTGACCGGCCTCAACATCATGTTCGGGCGCTACGTCCTGCTGCCCGTGATCGGGCCGGAGGCCTTCGGCGTCATCACGCTGGCCGGCAAGTACGCGCACAACTACCTGGCCTTCCCCTTCATGCTCGGCGTGCTGCTGATGTTCGTGCTCTGGGTCGGCCACAATCTTCCCAACCGCCACGACCTGGTCTGGCTGGCCAAAGGCGGCGGGCTCTTCAGCCGCCACTCCCATCCGCCGGCGCGCAAGTTCAACGCCGGCCAGAAGCTCATCTTCTGGGCGGTGATCCTGGGCGGCCTCTCGCTGTCGCTCTCCGGCGTCGCGCTGATGTTCCCCTTCCAGACCGACATGTGGGGCAAGACCTTCGGCTTTCTCAACCTACTCGGCCTGAATCTGCCCACGGGCATCACGCCGATGATGGAGATGCAGCTCAACACCCTCTGGCACGGCGCCGTCGCCCTGGTGATGATCGCCATCATCCTGGCGCACATCTATATCGGCTCGGTCGGCATGGAGGGCGCCTTCGCGGCCATGGGCTCCGGCAAGGTCGATGCGAACTGGGCGAAGGAGCACCACAGCCTCTGGGTCGAGGAGGAGGAGCGCAGGCGCGCGGCGAAAGCGAGCGGCGGCAGCGCCGCGCCGGCCGAGTAGCCGGCGCGGCTCGGCCGCATGCCACCGCGTCGTCAGGCTCTCCTGTCGCGGGTCCTCGTGCTCGCGGCGCTGGCCTTCGCCGTGGCGCAGGGTCCCGCGCGGGCCGAGTTGCTCGGCCACGGCGGCTTCGTCAAGGATGTCGCCGTCTCGGCCGACGGCCGCCACGCGCTGACGGCCTCCTTCGACTACACGGTCATCTACTGGGACCTGGAGAGCCAGACCGCGCTGGCCGTGCTCGACGAGCACGAGGCGGCGGTCAATGCCGTCGCCTTCCTGCCGGACGGCCGGCGCGCCCTCTCCGCCAGCGACGACGGCACCCTGCGGCTCTGGGACCTGGAGGAGCAGCGGCGCCTGCTGGTGCTGCGCGGCCACGAGGGGCGGGTACCGGCACTGGCCGTTTCGCCGGACGGGCAGATCGCTGCTTCCGGCGCCTGGGACCGTACGATTCGCCTCTGGGATCTGGAGAGCGGCGAGACGCTGCTCCGGCTCGAGGGGCATGAGAACAACGTCAACGCCGTGGCCTTCTCGCCCGACGGCGCGCGGCTGCTGAGCGGCGGCTACGACGGACAGCTTCTGCTCTGGGAGGTGGCGAGCGGCCGGCTGCTGCACCGGCTCGCGGGCCACGGCTTCCCGGTCAACGCGGTGGCCTTCACCCAGGACGGTGCGCGGGCGGTTTCCGCCAGTGTCGACGAGACGGTGCGCCTCTGGGATCTGGAGGCCGAGGCGGAGCTGGCGCTACTGGGTCGGCACGAGGGCGCGGTCCTGGCCCTGGACGTGGCGCCGGACGGGCGGACGGTCGCGAGCGCCGGGATCGACCGGGAGATTCGCTTCTGGGACCTGCAGGCGCTGGAGGAGGCGGGGCAGCTGCCGGGGCACCTGGCGCCGGTCTGGTCGCTGGAGTTCAGCCGGGACGGCAGCCGGCTGCTCTCGGCAGGCTCCGACGAGGTGGCCAGGGTCTGGGACCTGGCGAGCGGCGAGGAGATCGGCGTCTCCCTGGAGGCGCGCGGCGAGACGCTGCTCGACCCGGCCGGCGACCCGGAGCTGGAGCGCGGCGCCAAGGTCTTCCGCACCTGCGCGATCTGCCATTCGGTCACCCCCGGCAGCGCGCGCCGGGCCGGGCCGACGCTCTATGGCGTCTTCGGGCGCCCGGCCGGCACGGTGGAGGACTACAACTACTCGGCCGCCCTCGACGGCGCCGATATCGTCTGGAACGGCGAGACCATCGGTGAACTCTTCACCCAGGGGCCCGACGTCTATACACCGGGCACCAAGATGCCGATCCAGCGCATCGGCGACCCCGAGGATCTCGCTGCACTGATGGTTTATCTGCGGCGCGTGACCGGAGCGGAGGAGGAGAGCCGATGACGCGGGATCCGAGAGACAGCATTTCCGAGGAGCAGAGCCGATGAGAGCCTTCGTCGCCGGCGTGGCGGTCGCGGTCGTCCTGGCCGTGGGGGCGCACTTCGCCCTGCACGCCCTGGGCATGAGTTCGGCGAACGTGCTGTCGAGCGAGAACGTCCGGCTCGGCCAGTAGCCTCCCGCCTCAGCGGGCGCCGGCTGCCAGCAGCAGCGCCAGGGTCTCGGGGTCGGCGAAGGCCTCGGCGGCCTGCAGCGGCGTCCAGCCGTCCGCGGCGCGGGCGTTGGGATCGGCGCCGGCCTGCAGCAGCCGCTCCACCAGGTCCGGCGCGCCCCGGTTCGCCGCCAGCATCAGGGCGGTGACGCCGCTGCCTTCCTGTGTCGCGTCGACCCGGGCACCGGCCGCCAGCAGCGCCGCCGCCAGCACGTCGTCGCCGCGCAGGGCGGCCAGCAGCAGCGGGGGCCAGCCGCTCTGGGCCGGGGCGTCCGGATCGGCACCGGCCTCCAGCAGCGCCAGGACGAAGCCGGGCTGTTCGCTCTCCAGGGCGACGCCGAGCGCTGTCTCGCCGCCCTCGGCGCGGGCGTCCAGGGCCGCGCCGGCGACGCGCAGCGGCGCCAGGGCCTCCAGGGCGCCGGCCTCTGCGGCATGGTGCAGGGCGGTCCAGCCGTCGCCGTCGGCCGAGGCGGGATCGGCACCGCCGCCCAGCAGGATCTGCAGGCTGGGCAAGAGCCCCCGCCTTGCGGCGGCCATCAGGGCGGTGAGGCCGTCGTCGGCCGCCGCACCGACGTCGGCGCCGCGCGCCAGCAATTCGGCCAGCAGCGTCTCGCCGGCCTCGGCGAAGGCGGCGTCGATCAGCGGGGTGTTGCCGCGTCGGTCGCGCGCCTCCGTTTCCGCGCCGGCGTCGAGCAGCGCCGCCGCCGCGGCCCGGTTGCCGGCGCGCGCGGCCAGGTGCAGCGGTGTGGCACCACCGCGGTCCTGCGTTTCGAGCGGCGCGCCGGCCTCGGCCAGCGGCCGCAGCAGCGCCAGGTGCCCCGCGGCGGCGGCGTGATGCAGCGCGGTCCAGCCGGCCTCGTCGGCGGCCGTGGGGTCGGCGCCGCGCTCCAGGAGAAAGGCGGCCACCGCGGCCGCGTTGCTGCGCGCCGCGGCGATCAGCGGCGTGGCGCCGGTGGGGTCGCGCGCTTCCAGCGCCGCGCCGCGCTCCAGGGCGAAGGCCGCCATCTCCGCGTCGTCGACCATGGCCGCGCGATGCAGCAGCAGGTCGGGCGCCGCCGGCTCCTCGGCGCGTGCGGCGAGCGGCAGCAGCAGCAGGAGGGCGAGGAACAGGGCTGTCGGCCGCATGGCAGGCGCGATCCTCCGCGTCGTGAGCCGTCGGCCGATCCTACGCCGAGCGGGCCTCGGCGTCAGTGCCCGATCGTGCCGGTGCCTCCGCGTGCTTTCCCCTTCCCCGTCATCCTGAGCGCAGCGAAGGATCTCGCTCAGACTGGAGCTCCAAGCGGCCCGAGATCCTTCGCTGCGCTCAGGATGACGGGGAGGCGAGGGGGCAGCGGGCTGCCTATTCGGCGGCCTGTTGTGTTGCGGGTTCGAGTCTGACGGCTGCGAACTTGAATTCTGGGATTTTCCCGAAGGGGTCGAGCTGCGGGTTGGTGAGCATGTTGGC
>SR_TP_S13solDRAFT_1000140_pt1 | contig 38559 bp, 35 predicted proteins | sample SodReaTP_S13sol_FD_11159 | JGI IMG/M metagenome (IMG submission 11159)
CTTCAACTTGGATCTCGTAACTCCCGCCGCCGATATAGACTCTCCTTCCTCTGCTTTCTGAGAAAACATAGAGTGAGTAAGGCATTAAGTGCGTACCGGGATCAGAGATGTACCCATGCTGTGTAAATCCGCTCATCTCCAATCCGGGCAACACATCATCCCACTCCAACAAGCATTTCCAACGACCTTCAAATGAGGGGTTTACTTGATGCTCACGACCGTAGATATCACAGACGTCGTTACCCGAAGTAGGCGCAAATTCGTAATCAATTACACCTTGGAATAGCTCATCATAGTTGGAGTTAGACTCAAGCTTGATTGAGGGAGTCTCGGTCTTCACTACGCCGCTGAAATGAATACTAGTATTAGCAAGCGCCGTATAAGGAATTGACGCACACATAGTAATTAAGCAACTAGATAGTAATTTCTTCATAGCAGCGGCACCCGAGTCTCTCTAAAGCACTGAGACAAGTCCTCAGTCGGCTTGAACCGTTCAGGACAGTAGTAAACAACTTCATTAGTCATAATCTTTCTGCAGCCCTCTCCTGTAGCGCTAAAGCCAGCCTGAATCGGGCATTCGACGATCAGCGGCTCTTCGTCATAAAACTCGCAATTAGGTTTTGACAGCGTGTGACTTGGTGGGCAACGCCAATCAACTTCTTGCTCACGCTCATCCACGCAAATATTTGTTCTAAGCTCATAATTTGATGGGCAGCTTCCAATATTCGCTGAGTAATTGTTCCGACGGCACTGAGAAGATGAATGATTGCTCCATCCAGACTCGCAGTAATAGTTAATATCTTCTGTGAGAGTTCTAGAGCATGTAGAGCCAGAACGATTCCACCCTGATGGACAACTCCAGCCATTAGAGGCAGTTAAAGTTCTAGTACACGTAGAGCCAGAACGTGACCAGCCTGCTGGGCAGCTCCAGCCGTTTGATGTGGTTGTCACTCTGGAGCATGAACTACCTGATCTAGTCCAGCCAGATGGGCACGAGTAGTTAACGCTTCTATTGTCAACATTGGTGCATGTTGTTCCTGATAAAATCCAACCTGTTGGGCAATTCCAGAAGCCGATCCGAACCTCATTCCGCGTACACATGTTGGTAGTACTGTTTAAGGACCAATCACTGCTAGGGCAAATATATGATGGGGCAAAATACCCAAAGCCAAAGGCAGAACGACACACTACACCTATATGGTTAAGCTCTTGAAATGAATTGGGTGGACAATATGCTTCTGCAGGCTGTTCCAAATTACGCACGCAGTTAAATCCATCAATACTAAATCCCGATGGACAAATTAATTCGGCACCTTGAGTTCTTGTGCGAGTGCAATTCCCGTTAGATAAGCTGTAACCACTAGGGCATGAAGCACTTGCAGTGCGGTTTTCTGTTTTTTCACATCTGTTGCGTGAACTAGAGTACGAATAGCCACTAGGGCATGTTGGAGTGGCATTTTGCGATTCAGGTTTCTCGCATCGAGAGGTGCTTGAGTTATAGGTATACCCTGATGAGCATGTTGGAGTCGCATCCTGGCTTTCATTTCTACGACAACTGCTACCGGTGTTTGTATAACCTGAAGGGCAGCTCTCCCACTTTGCTCGAAGCTGGTGGCATACGCCATTGCGAAGGGTGTATCCATTTGGACAAGACGAAATGCTCGCTTCACTGTAATAATCACAGCGATATCCGTTTTTAACCCAGCCTGAAGGGCAGCTGGTGTCAGCATGCCAGGATTCAAAGTACCAGCATTTATCGCCATCCCTTGTGTAATCGGAGCGGCAAGATATATCTAGGTCAAACACCTCAGTTCTAGAGCAATTCTCACCGTTTCGCTGAAACCCAGTAGGGCACTGATAAAGGATAGGGCTAAAGTGTAATTCTTCGCATGAGCGTTTTGCTGAATGATATGAAGTACCTTCAGGGCAGTAGTTCCCAACTTCGGTAGTTTCGCTTGAACTGCGACTTTGACAGACGCTATCAACTAAATCATAACCAACTGGACAGCTTGTTGAGGTAATGTACGTTCTCTTTATGCATTCGCCATTATTAACGTAATATTCATCATCGCCACAGTATTGTTCAGCTGGAACATCGAATGTTCGTGTGCAACGGTCTCCGTTTTGGCTGAATCCGGTTGGGCATGATGTTGTCAGCTCTAACGGCTGAATCCGGCGGCATGTACCATTTCCGGTGTATTCGAAACCCCCCGGGCATAAATGCGTTATCGGTGTAAACTCAATTTTGTAGCAAGTTGCAGGTTCTTCCGAAAAAGTGGGAGGGCAAGCCTCAGCATAAAGAAACGGAATGCTCAGGTTGAAATCAGCTTCACCATCTAAATAGCTTTCGGTAGGGTGGACAGGAAAGAAAAGCCGGTGACCAAGTTCAGTTAAGTTAAACTGGAACACCCGCTCTGTACCTGGTTGCACAGCATGTCCGTTTATTACTAGACCAAACGGCGCTTCTTCACCAACACGGAAGGTGACTTCATGCGGTCCTCTAGCTAATTTTCCAGTGTTAGGGTCAACTATTTCACCAGTATCAATATACGTTATCGGCTTATTTTCATGATCTAATATCAACTCGTTAACCGGTAAAGCTTTTATAACACCAAGATTGATCTCCGATGCTTCTGCCTTTACAACAGATAGAGCGCCAACCAAAATGGCAGCCACGAGGTATACAAGCCTGCGATCTGAAATAAACCTTACAAAACCCTGCATTCGAAAAGCCCTCAATACATTTCCACGCTTAGTATTTTAAGGAGTGCATATCATTAGGGCGTGAACAGAAGTGACTAATTTGGGGGTCCTGAGTGTTTTTGATAGATGAAATATGAAAATCAGCTATTCTATTACTAGGTAATGATTATATAGGAGTTCGTTATGTATCAATCACATCAACAGCAGGCGCGTCATCAACAACAGGCCCAATTTAACGGTGCTCCCAGGGGGTACAATGAGGGAAGCAGTCCTACCCCAGCTGGGGCGAGCATGCATCAGCCTGCCCATTCGCATGATGATGGGCTGGCTCCATTGGAGCGACACTTTCAGATCAAGGTTCACTCAACTAAAACAGCCGCTAACTTTGCTCCAAGCCAAACGAGAAAGGGGTGGCACACATTGACTTTGGAAACCGCTTTTCGAAGTAACCCTAATGATAGAAACGATCGGACATATGACTGGGCAAATAAAGTTGCTTTGCAATTAACAATGACTGAGCTGCCTGTCTTTACTGCTATGGCGCATTCCCTGCTACCTAGTTGCGAGTTTAAGAATCATGGTGCTGACAATTCGAAGGGATTTAGTTTTACTAAACAGGATGGAAACTGGTTTTTGCGCATGTGGGAAAAGGATAAGGGTGTTCGGGCAGTACAGGTTGGATACGTTGAGATGGCTTTAGTTGCAAACTTGGCTTTGAGTCAATACGCCAAAAACTTTGAAAACCTTAGTTCAGATATGATTTTCGCAAATCTTAAAACTATGGCTAAAGACCTTTGGAACAGCAACAAAGCGCCTCTAGCTAGCCCAAGCAGATAAAGCCTCTATGAGGCTTTATCAAACCTCTGCCCCTGACTTTCCTGGTTGCGTATAAACTCAATAGCAGCAGCAAGCCTATCAATATCAATCATTCTGTTTTGGATTATGCCAGTAGTAGCCCCATGCTGCTTCTGGCCATCGAGTGTTAGGTCACCAGCGCCTCGTAATTCTAAATCAGCTTTTGATACCTCAAAACCATCCAAGTGCTCCACCAGGATATTCAATCTTTGAATTGTAGCCTCTGAAGGTTCTTTGTCTCCTGGCAAATATAGAGCAAAATGGCTTGGCTCGCCGTATCGACCCAGCCGACCTCTCGCCTGGTGAAGCGTTTGCAAACCAAACCTATCAGCGCCGTAAACAACTGCGAAATTAAGACCCTTGATAGTAACACCGACTTCTATAAGTGATGTTGAAACCAGTAGCTTCGCAGTTCCCTGCTTCATATCCTGTATGGCCGCAGCATTCTCATCTTCGCTCAACCCTGAATGAGCAACTCGGACAAGTCCAGGCAAATGCTTTTCAAACTTTTGTGCCACTTCCTCAGCCGAAACTAACCTTGCCCTACCCTGCTCGTATCCATCTCTCTTGGGGCATATAACTAATGCTTTACCGCCATTTTTGATGCTATCCATAAGCATGTCGAACAAAATCTGTGAGTCAGGCTTTCTGTAAATAGCTGTACTTATTTGTTTTTTGACGTGACAAGACCGTATTGTTAATGTGTCGACTGCACCATGGGTTGCTAGCGCAATTGTTCGCGGTATTGGTGTAGCGCTAACCTCTATTGAGTGGGCATTATCACCCATTAATTGTTCTCGCTGTTCAACGCTTAGTTTTTGCTGCTCATCAGTAATGCAAAGGTCAAAATTTCCCACATGCCTAAATAGCATAGCGGTTGTCCCAATTAGAATTGGGTAATTTGCCTCATCACCTTTTACGGTTGAATTTGTCACTAATAGCGCCGGGAAGTACTTGCCAAAGTACTCCATATATTCTTCATGCACTTGGGCGGCAATAGTACCGTTAGGAAGCAGGATTGAAACCCTGCCACCCTCACTCAGTACGCTTGCCGCGATAAGGAGGAAAGTTGCCGTTTTGCCAGAACCTACATCCCCTATAAGTAAAGCTGAATATTGGTACCCAGTACCCATTCCAGCAATTGCTTTTTTTACACATTTCTTTTGCTCTTGAGTTAACTCAAATGGCAAAGACTTGGCTAAATAACCAACATAACGTCCTTTAAAAATTCGTCCGCGGCTTTTGTTTCGAGTGTTCGTCCGCTTTAATATGTCGTTCGCAGCCGATAGAACGCTATACCGGGCTACGATTTCTTCCGCCTCATCTAAGCAGCTAACTGATTCAGGAGAGTGCAACTGCCTAAGTACTTCTATTAGATTTCTACGTCGACACAGCTTTTCGCTAATATCTATACCGCCCGAGGCCTCAAGCGCTATATTACGAAGCAATAAAGCAGCGCCTGGGATTCCCTGCTCTACCAGAGGTGGTAAAAGCCTGTCCAGTGTTGAAGACTTAACAACCTTTGCTTTACCAGGGTATACAGGGCGAATACTCCCGACTAGACTTTTAGGTATTAACCTTGCCTTATTGAGGTAAGCATTACCGTTTTGGCGCACCGGCATCCCATAGAAATGTAGTATCCGCCCTACTTCGTACTCTTCACTGAGTTTCTTTTGGTCTCCAAACAATGAAACAACTAAGTCATGAGCATGATCAGTAAGTACGACAATCGTTACAGGCTTACCCTTTCTAAAGCTCGTCTTGATTGGCTTTTTCAGTACACCCTCAAATACCGCAAAATGCCCAACAGGAAGCAAGTATGGCTCAAAGTTTTGTACAACAGTGCTTAGGTCCTCATAACCGATTGGCAAGTACAACGCGGCATCTTCTGGAGAATTTATTCCAAGCTGCTTAAGTCGAGAATCAATCAACTTCATAGCAAACACCCTTCTATATAAGAGTATTGTTGCCCGTGATTTATTCTTATCTACAATTTGCGCAGTCTATTTGTTCAAACCAAGTTTTAAGCAATACGTCGGTGTTAACCCACTCGCTTATTGTAGTTTGGCTATCAGTCTCAACCTCTTCAGCAAAGCAAGCAAGGTTCATAAGCGCCTGCCCCACCAAATAGAGGTCATCTTGCTCGGCCATCCAAGATCTACAGTATGAAAATACACTTACGATTTTATCTCTACGTTCTAGCAAAACACTGATTGGTTCATCCCTCTTAGGGAGCAGGCTAGATATCTCACTTACTAATTGATTCATGCGCCCTCCTTAAAACTCGGATACTAGCCAATTTAACCTGCATACGGTTAATCAGAACGTCAAAATTTGAGCCTCCTAATCGGTCATCATTGATTAAGTTCATGCAAACTAATACTTGGAGGTGCGTATGAATAAAGAGACTCTTAAGAAAGCTTCAGCTGCTACATTCGTAGCAATGGCTTTAGCTTATATATACTGGCCTGATGCGAAAGAAGAAACCAATTCCACCCCTTCTGCAGAAAGGCTTTTATCGACTTCTGATAGATTTAACCATCCCGGTCTAGGGAGCTGGATTTACAATCCTGGCTACTGCGATAGCCTGCTCTCCGTTCGCGGATTGCAAAGCTACACCCTAAACGAGCGCAATTTTAGAGTGGGCAACCAAGAATTCACTGCTAACTGGTCTTTAACTGATAACCAAGAGCTGGCTTTCGCAGCAGAAGCGCTTGTTAACTCATGCGACAAAGTTGAGCACGCTTACAAGGCCTCACAAGCTTTAACAGCATCATTACCAATTGGAGTTGTCAGTGCTATCCAGGTAATTAACTCGCCATATCTGGTAGTTCAAATCGGGGACTCAAGACCATTCTTAACTAAAGCATACAGCCGCAATATGTTCTCAGGCTACGAGATGGACTACGAGTACCATGATGATTACGCAAACGATAGAAATGCTCACGAATGGGAATGGCCAGATTCAGAACCCTATCGACAGTATTCGCTAAGGCAGTTTGTTGAGTACTACGATGATGTTGAGTTTTACGAACAATTTGAAGATGCTAATGAGATCATAAACCACCTCGATAGACTTGAGATGCTTTATGGTGATTAGCGGATTTTGTAGATGTAACTGATTTTAGTGGCACTGTATTAAACGGAGGTGCCTATTTTGAGTTACAGAATCACAGATGTTAGCGAGGTTCAACGGCTACTTAAAAAGGGTCGTATTAAACAATCAGATCGAGCGGCAGCACTTGCCGCCCTAAATCAACAGCCTCTATCTCGCAACAAAACCGAAGCACAAGCCGGTGAATATTCAGCTTACCCACCTGGTAATACTGCTGATGATTGCCCGGCCAAGCTCATGTATCACCTTATGACTCGTGAGTTTGGCTGTTATTTCCATGGTGGTTTAGTTGTCCTAGAGTTAGCTTGCATTCCGGGCAGAAGATTTCGAGCAGACGTAGCGCTGCCAAGTTACATGGTCACATTAGAAATAGAGGGGTGGCAGTTTCACTCAAAGAAGAAGTCATTTCAATCAGACAGAGAAAGGAAGCTTCAATTCTTTAAGCGCGGATGGAGGGTTCTTGAGGTTACAAATAAGCTAATTAAAGAAAATCCTGAAGTGATTATTGAAGCTGTTCGCGAGCTGACAGCGAAGCTTACTCCGCGTACGAACTTTAAGGTAGTACGCAATTCACATGCAACCAACAAACTTATTGAGTATGACTAAATCAGCAGTTTGGGCTTTGCCCACTTTTACTGGCAAGCCAGGAACGTCCAGTGGTGTACCAAAAGCATTCAGGTCTTTAGGGTACCGACTTGACCTTCATGGGCTAAATAAGAAAGTTTACGGCTTACCAATTCTAAACTCTGTCGGCGTAGATTTTGAATTGGTTAACGGCACTGAGTTGATTGATGCGATATGCAATTTGAATTCTTTCGCTAGAAAGCACGAAGGGGAAGTTTATCTATATCCATTCACCGCAAAAGACGCGGCATCCAATCCAATTTACCAGGATATGATATCTGGGCTTCAGGACAACATAAAGATCCCAGCGACATGTTCAATTTCACCCACCGTTATTGCAATTTCAGGTGGGCGGACGCTAAATGACAAGGAGGGGGCTTCACTTGAAGTGTTTGTCAGAAAGGTAACTTCCAATCTCTCTGGAACTCTAACTTTTGCGTTAACCGATACTTACGGAGGCGCAACTGATGCTGTGACATCTTATTGCAAGCAGCTGATGTACAAGATTAAGAGCTATACACCTTTTTATAATAAGTACGGCTGGGATTCATTTAAAATTCGAAATTACGAAACTGCCTTCATATCTACACACGCTGTCATTATTGAGGATGATTCAGCTGATGCAGAGCATTTCAAATATTTAGCAAAACGATTCAATATCCCTACTAGGTATTTTAAGCCATGAAGATACGCTCTTTTAAATACTTATTCATATTAACAATTTTTTCAGCTTCAACCGGTCATGCATCGCCTTTGCCAGTTGATGAGGCTTTTAAAGTCGACGCTATGATTGATGAGAAACGCCTGTATATCCGGTTTAACATGCCACCTGGCTACTATCTTTATTCAGAAAAGCTATCTCTAAAAGGGGAGGGTGGTAGTAAGCAACTTGTCTACCACACAGCTGGAGAGCTTGTTGATGATGAGTGGCTTGGTGAGTCTTATGTATTCAGAAATCAAACTGTAATTTCAACCTCGCACACAAGCACGAAATATACGCTTCACTTTCAAGGTTGCGCTGAAAATTTACTTTGTTACTTACCTCAAACTAAAGAGCTAAACTTTTGACATCATTCTTACCATAACCCTCAACTATCAGTGCAAATGGTTGGTTAGATGCTCACGCGTGAACTTCTACATTTTGAAGTCACTTTATACAGGGGAACACGCGTGTTCCCCTTAGTTTAGGAGTCGCATTTAGATAGGGGCCACGCGTGTTCCCCTTAGTTTAGGAGTCGCATTTAGATAGGGGGCCACGCGTGTTCCCCTTGGTTTAGGAGTTTCATTTGGATAGGGGGGCCACGCGTGTTCCCCTTGGTTTAGGAGTTTCATTTGGACAGGGGGGGCACGCGTGTTCCCCTCGGTTTAGGAGTCTCATTTGGATAGGGGGCCACGTGTGTTCCCCTCAGTTCAGAAGTCGAATTTAGATAGGGGGCCACGCGTGTTCCCCTTGGTTTAGGAGTTTCATTTGGACAGGGGGGCCACGCGTGTTCCCCTCGGTTTATGAGTCTCATTTAGATAGCGGGACCACGCGTGTTCCCCTCAGTTTAGGTGTCTCATTGAGATAGGGGGCCACGCGTGTTCCCCTTTAAATAATCAGTGATTATTGAACAAAGAAAAAGGGCTAAGATCCCTTTTTAAATGTAAACCATTATTTTTCAAGAACTTGCTTTATAGCCAATTCAATGTCAGCTATCTGTTTCTCGCTTATACCTTTGAAATTGTAAATAACACCTTGCTTTGACTTCTTCTTGGTGGCTTTTTTCTTTTTGTCATCAAAAGTGAAAAGCTGCTCAACTTCATTGCTGGATGCTTTGCCAGGCTTTAGTTTGTTAAGTATATATCGCACCAAATCTTCTGATTCAATTATGTCTTCGTCTTTAGCTTCCTCTCGAAGGATCTGGATGCTTTCAACCATTGAGTCAACATCACGCTTGAACTCGTCGCTATAGAGCTTATAAATTGTTTCGTATTGCCTAACACCGATATCATCAGGAAGCTCTTTGACGATCTCAAGAGGGATTGATGCAGCCCGTAGAGCTCTTTTAACTGTCTGGACGCTCACGTTGTTAGATTCAGCTATCTCTGCTCTCGTGTAATCCTCAACATCCATCAAGTGACGCCATAACAAGCCGTTATCACGAAGAGTTTTCTCCTTGGCTGATTGGATATCTTTTGCAAAGTACATTGCTACTTCGCGGGTTAAAGGCTTGGTACTTACCAAAGCACGCAAAGGGTAGTCGGCCCCAAGGTCTTGGTATCGACGCAAACGCCGAGAGCCATCTACTACATTAATCCCTTTCTCATCAAAAAAACCAATTAGAGGGTAGTACTGATGAGTTTTGATCGAATTCAGTCTTTTTAAACGCTCAGGGGTGAGTAACTCTTGTTCACGACCGTTAATTTCGAAGTCTACATGAAACTTATCCGAAACATCAGAAGCGGGGATAATCACTTCATAAAATTCGTAAACGTTACCATCTGGCCCCTTTAAATTAACCGGCTTCTGTTCTGCTGAAACATTAAACTGCTCTGCCAAATATTCATTCACGTCTTTACCACTTGCTTCTATCGCTTTTACTAAACGAGTTGAAAGGGTCTTAATCGTGTCCTCTGAGTGCTCTTTTCTTGCTGCCTCGATACCTGGCATATTATCCGTAGCAGCGCTAAAAACCTTTTTCTTGGCCATGTTTTACCTCTTACTTAGCTTGTTCAGCCCAAACCCGCTTCAAATCAACCAATACTTGAAGACAACATTCAAAAGCATTCTGTCGTGCTGTAGCGAAGCTTGTCTTCGTTTTTGGGTATTCAGATTTGGACATATCAAATATGGTTGATAGTAGGGAAGTACAAAGCTTTACAGCCTCGCTATTTCGGAACTCGCGCTTATATACGTCTTCCCCAAAGAGCTGGGTAACCCGGAACAACAAGTCCTCAGTTACAGTGCCGTCCCTGTGGTTAGTAAGTAAAATCTTTTGAAAGTCATAACCTTCGTGGCCATTGGCTTTCAATACAGAATAAATTTCTGGTAGGAACTCTAGGTACGAGCACGTAGCATCCATATCGTTCTCTGCCAGTGTAATTGGCAATATCATGCTGGTTGCAGCGTAGTATGCATTATAGACTGGGAACGTAGTAGCAGGTGGGGTGTCTATAAAGATGACATCAAATTCATGCGACACTAAATCAATAATCCGCTTTAAACGTCCGTAAGGATCATCCAAGTTGCCATCTGTCACCGATTGGACAAACCATCCATCCAATGAACGATCGGCTTGCGAAGCGGGAAGAATACGCAAGTTGGGTATGGTTGTTTTAACAAAGCACTCACTTACAAACTGGGCCTCAGATTCGCCTTCACTTAATTCGTAATTGCCTCTCATCAAGTCGCCAGCAGTAAACAGTTCTTGCTTACCAGCTTGGGGGGCGTAGTACATACTTGCGTTGTGCTGCGGATCTAAATCAATAATACCTACGCGAAATTCTTCATGAAATTCTGTAGCAATACCAGATGCAAGCGTTACTGTAGATACTGTTTTACCAACACCGCCTTTTTGGTTTTGAACAATCACTACTTGGCATTTCTGGTTATCATTGCGCTTGAAAGGCTGATCTTTTCGTAAATTATCAGGAAGCTCATCGCGAACAGCGTAGATCTCACTGAGGGATAGATTCCATGCAGCATCTTCATGGCGGCGGGGGTCAATACCAACCTTTTCAACATATTTATCAATCGTTCTGCCATTAATATCTAAGTACGAAATAGCTTCAGCACGAGTAAAGTTACGCTCCGATTTCTCCGGCAACCTCATGTTGCGGCGTTCAATATACTCAGCACCTGATTCAGACCAGCGCTGAAGAGTTGTTTGAGTTCTTTCGAGTTTTGATTGTTGAGTGGACATGATTACCCCCAAATGGATTAAGCACGCTTATATTTACACTGCAAATTTCAATATGCAACACTTTTTACTATATGCAGCAAAAAATAAAGCGCATCGTTTATAGATGCGCTTTTTGTGGCTTTACATGCAACTTAGAAGAGCTCTGTTTGCAATTCCAATCCGGCCAAATGGGATGTCATCTTGAATCTCTCCCCCGGCCATTGCTGGTTGTCCCTGAGGAGCGTTACCCGCGCTACTTGCTTGGTTTGAACCATACCCTTGCTGTTGCCCGTTAAATCCACCCTGAGGCGCTTGCTGAGCCCCCATATTTCGCTGATTGTTGATACCTGAATGACCTCCGAAACCTGAGTTCTGACCATTTTGACCACCGAAACCACCGGCATTACCAGTTCGATTGTCCAGCATTTGCAGGTCGTTACAGATAATTTCAGTAGTGAAATTATCTTTACCGTCTTGTCCTTGCCATTTGCGAGTTTTCAATTTTCCCTCGATATAGACCTTGGAGCCCTTGCGCAGGTACTCACCTGCAATCTCAGCCAGGCGGCGATAGCAAACAACCCGATGCCACTCGGTTTGCTCTCTTTGCTCACCTGTCTGTTTATCCTTCCAGGATTCGCTTGTAGCAACGCTAAGATTAGCAATCGGTGTGCTGTTTTGCGTATATCTCACCTCTGGGTCTGAACCAAGGTTTCCCACAATGATCACTTTATTGACTGACATATTTGGCTCCAAAGCTTCTTAACAAAATCAATTCAATTATCACAACAAACTTGATTCAATCTACAAAAAGCCATATTTTATTATCAGTTTTTCCATTATAGCGGCATATTTTTTGGAGGGTAGTTTGGAAGCTAAATCTCTGCTACTGAAAAAAGCAAAGTTGCGCTCAGCGATACTGCAAATGAATGAATCTGAGTTTGCTAAGTTTCAGCATAACCTTGAGGAATCACTGGATATTCGAACTAAAAAAATTGAGGAGGAAAAGCGAAAGGAGCAAGAAGAGCAGAACAAAATTAACAGGATTCGTGAGATTTGTGCAGGGGAGGGTATTGATTTAGACTCCTTGCTGGCAAAAGACAGCACGAAAATGACTTCTAGCGCCCAGTACAGAATGACTGATAGCGACGGGAAGGAAGTCACTTGGAGTGGTAAAGGGCGCTTACCTAAGGCTTTCAAAGAAGCCAGAGAGCGCGGTGTTGATTTAGAGCAGTTTAAAATTTAAAAGGTGTACTATGAACAAATCACAGTTAATTGATGTTATTGCTGAAAAATCCGACCTATCAAAAGCAGCTGCTGGACGCGCACTTGATGCATTCATTGAGGGTGTAACCACATCTTTAAAATCAGGTGATGAAGTAGCTTTGGTAGGCTTCGGTACATTTAAAGTTTCAGAGCGTGCTGCGCGTACCGGGCGAAACCCACAAACGGGCGAAACAATTCAAATTGCAGCCGCAAAAGTACCTGGCTTCAAGGCCGGTAAATCGCTTAAAGACGCTGTTAACTAAATTTAAATTTTGCGTTTTATTCATACAAAAAAACCCTGCCTTTGAGCAGGGTTTTCTCATATAAACAGCCGTAAGTGCAAGCAAGTCGATATAGCTAGCAATTACCAGCAATTCTGTATCCAGCGTTGATGGCTTCCTCTTCATCGCGAAATATAACTCGGTTAGCTTCGCCTACTCTTCCGTAGCTTGGACAACCAGGCAGATGGTAAATACCAGACCGACGATTACCAATTACAGGTACACCGGATTCGGCATGCGTGCGCTCACCGTAGCTAACAAAAGTCGCGGTCATTTCTCTCAGCTCCCACTCCTTTTGGCCAGTTACAAAGGGGTTGCTATACCCAAATCGTTGCAGTCTAAGTTCACGCTCAAATTCCCATTCGCTAGGCGGGTATAGCTGGTGCCAATTAAGCAACTCTTGTTGTTGCTCTAACGGCAGCGGGACACCGTATCTGTCTGCCATATAGAACTTAATTCGGGCTAGTTTTCCTTTTACGTGGGCAGGGGGCTTTGCAGCACCACGGCGAGTAATGCTCATATCGCAGGCCCCGAATGTATAATCTGGATTACCATTCACCATCCCCAATGGGATGTTCGACCTTGCAGCATTAAGCGAGCCAATAATAGGGACTAAATTGACTGGATCTGCATAGGCTAACTGGAAACTGGGTTCGTGCCGTGCGCAATACGCTCTACCGCCACCCTCCATTGACCAGCACTCGTAGTTTTGGCCAATCGTTGAAGCAGGAACAACGTGCTCATACTCAATGCGGTAACTCCGGTTGTGCCAACCTGGAGCTTCATATCCACACGCTTCTGGGTTTAACGTACCTCCTGTTCCTCGCTCGTTCCATTCAAATGGACAGCCACAATATGTAGTTATCGGTCGATCATAGTAGATTTCCTTAACTACTTGCTTAGCGTGATCAAATGACCGTAATTCTGATGCATTAGCTGCCCCAAAGGATAAAGCTAGAGCCGCTACAATATAGAGTTTAATCTTCATTTTGGCAGGACCTCATTCAAGCGGCATAATGGCGCTGACGAGCTTCCCTGACGCTCTGGCAGGCAACACAGCATGTAGTAGATGGAAACGCCAGAAGTCTTTTCTCAGGAATTTCAGCGTCACAGTCTTCGCAATTCCCAAATAGTGGGCTTTTGCTGCGCTCTAAGGCATGCTCTAAGTCAATTTTGCGTTTAGTTAAGCGCTTTAGTGTGGCTTCGGCCTGGAGTCGCTGTTCAGCAATACCAGACTGATCACCTTCATCGGTGGCGTTCAGATCTACATTTTTAAGCTCGGCCTTTGCAAGGTCGATACGATTAAATGTGATCTCTAATTCTCGCTTCAAAGAAGATACAACGCTTTCCATTTTCACTCCTAACAGCTTTTAACATAAGGACTTTAAGTATCTGACATGCCGGCATTCTGCTTGATCTACCCATTCCTGGCATGTGCAATTAAGATTCGGTTTGAAGTTAATAGCGTGAATGACGCTATCTTCAATAACCGTAAAGCCGACTCCCGGATGGGGGATGACCTTTATATCAGTTGGTTCTTCACTTGCTTTATTCTCACACTTCGACAAACCTTGCTTACTTAGCTCGTCGGCTCGCTCGTTTTTATTCCTCCTTATCCACTCTATGCTCACGCTTTCAAACTGACTAAGTAATTGCTTTACAGCGGCCAAGCGTTTCTTCAGCTCAGGTTTCTCGCACTTGAATTTGCCAGTAACCTGATTCGTTACAAGCTGACTATCGCCGTAAACAGCAAGCGCATCGACTTTGTGGTGAAGAGCTAGCTTCAAACCTAAGTACAGGGCGTCATACTCCGCTGTATTGTTTGTGCCAAACTGACCGGCTTTAGCTATCGTCGCTGCTTCGCTTCCCTCTGGAGAAACCAAAACGACCCCTAAGCCTGTTTTCCCTGGATTACCCTGGCATGCTCCGTCATAGAATAGCTTCCACATTCTGCACCTCACTTAGCTGGTACTTGTATTTGAACATGGAGTTTCTGGCTGTCTACAATTCAGCAAACTCTAAAACATCAGAGCAACCCCGCTCAAAGCAAAGCTTAAGACTGTATTGTTTACCCTTACGATGATCTGGGAGCATAAGTATGCTTCCTGTGCTTAGCTCTCCAACTTTGATGCCTGAAGATTTGTCAAAAAGAGTTACGCTCTTCAACCCGTAGTAATCCAACGCTTCTGGCAACTCAACAAATGTCATCTCACCAGCGATTCCCAACACTCGATTTCTTTCTTCATGTCGGACTCTCTGAGGGCAGGGGAGGGTAGCGGCGCTACTTACATTTAGGACTGTTTTATTCGGAATTTCCGTTAACGCTTTTGTCATTCGCAAAAGTTTTTTGCTATCAAGAATCCCAGTTCCAAGGCAATCATGACTACCATGCTCACAATTCATCAATGGGTCTTGAATGAATGGATTAACAGCTGATTCAATGATGTAGTTTGGAGGGATTAGGCCTGTATACTGATACGCTAAAGCGATCGAAGCCGAAACGAAGGGTGCCGCAAGGCTTGTACCGTTGCCAACGTAATAGTCATAACCAAACATCGCTTCTGGTATCAAAGCTGCTACAGCATCACCTTCAGCGGAAACATTTACTGCAGGCCCGAAATTGGTATGCCTTTCGCGCTCGCCATGGAGCGTAGTAGAGCCAACAGTAATAACACCGTCGCAACTAGCAGGGATGAAATTACTCGCGCTATCAGAATCATTGCCAGCAGCAGCTACAACTGAAACGCCCTGGGCAATAGCGCTATCAATTGCCTGTTGCAGGTAGGCCGGACATGATTCGGCATAGCTACCTAGCGAGAGATTAATTACTTGAACCGGCTCACCTTTGTAAGGAGGAACGCTTCGGAGCTCAGGAACGGATTTATCACCTATAACCCAATGAATACCTAAAGCAACATCGCTCATCCATCCGAAAGCAACGTTAAAGTCAGTACATTCAAATTCCTCTGCCTCATCTGCTCGACCAGTTACCCTAATTGGCAGAAGGTTTACTAGCTCAGAGTCCGACGAAAGGACGCCTTTAACTCCGATGTTATTGCCCCTTATAGCTCCGGCAACCGAAGCTACACTCGTACCATGGCCGTCGTAGCAGGTTTTACCAAAGCTATCTTGAAAGCGATCCTCTGTATCTGAGTTCATTTGCGTGAAGTCATACCCTTCCAGGTACCACTCAATATCAGGATTGAAGTAGTGGCCAGTATCAAACACAGCAATCGTCACAGCATGCTTTGGCTTGGCCTCTGCCAATGCAGAGTTAATACTCATTGCACCACGACGCTCCCGGTTATCAGCCTCAAAGTCTTCAAAGTATGGCTGAAACTCCGAATCTCTACTGTCCGGCCATTGCCCAAATGAAGTGATACGATAATCTGGTTCGAAGCTAAGTATGCGATGTTCGTTGTTCTGGAGAAACGATGAAACATCTTCTTTGGTTTTAAACTCCAATATTCTTTCATTCAGCGCATCTTTCCTTGCAACCGACTGAGCTTGCACTTTCGCTCCATCATCAAGGTAACTTACAACATAACGATGCGGAGCCTCATTCAACACTGAGGCAAATAAAATGAGTGAGTACAGCATGCTTATTCACCTTCACACTCGCGTTTAAGATAGGCCGGGGTGACGCGCATGTAGCCGAACTGATCCGAAAACTCGAAGGTTCCCTCCCTCCATGAGCCAAACAATTCATCACCATAAAAGCGAGATAGGTATTCGTGGTTGAAAGATTGGTCGGAGAAAGTCTCGTACTCGAGATCGAGTGCCTCAATCAGAAGTGGCAAAAACTCTAAAACAGGGTTTGAGTCCAGATGTTTGAATGAAGATACAAAAGGTTCATAGCTGTAAATACCCTCCTGGTAAGCCATAAGAGCATCATGAATCTCATGCTTGGCTAACTCCAACGAATCTTCGATTACGCTAGTGGCCCAGGCATTGGTATCGGACGCTTCCTCACTAGAGATTGAGCCTGAAGCTATGCCAACATCATGCAAAAAATGAAGCATGGCCAACTCCTCAAGGTCATTTGATTTGGTGCTGATCATCCCTAAGGTCTTTTCAGCTCCCTCTAAAAGGGAGATGATGTGACTGTCCTCTAGGGCGTTGATCAACAAAGTTGCTGAATCCAATATTTCAGCACCCCTAAGAGCGTTGACGGTGATGGTAGTTTTTTGGGGCTTCGAAGTAAGAGGGGCATCAAAATAAATCACCCCATTTTCATGTCTTGCATGACCAAAGCTCGACTGAATCTCCAGTGATTCAGTGTTGGAGGGCTTTTCTACAACGTTGGCAACCTGGATGCCTTTGACACCTGAAGCAACTTCGCTCACTAAGGCGTCCACAGTTAATGTCGACGTTTCGCTCGAACAGCCAATCAAGCTAGATAGGGCCAAACCGGATAGTATCAGTCGTTTCATGTAAGTCTCCTCATAGATTATGAAGAGAAATTAACAAGAAAATCAGTGGCATCTACAAATTAGGCTCGTCAAAAACAGCGGTTCTATTTGTCAGAAAAAAATACTGAATATTAACCCCATAATTGTGAACGTGAACCTAGTGACTGCTCATACACGGGACTCTCAAGCCCTTACACTATGCTATCTAGCAAAGTGACGGGTCGTTAAAGAGTTTTACACAAGCCATTAACCCCAAATTTGTGCTATTGAGCTTGGTGCCTGCTCATAAACTGGGTTCCATTTAGGCCTAACAACCCCAAAATTGTGCTATCGAGCACGGTCACTGCTCACAAATGGGGGTCTGACGATGGCTCACAACCCCAAATTTGTGNTATTGAGCTTAGTGCCTGCTCATAAATGGGGTTCCATTTAGGCCTAACAACCCCAAAATTGTGCTATCGAGCACGGTCACTGCTCACAAATGGGGGTCTGACGATGGCTCAAGAACCCCATAATTGTGATATCAAGCGTGGTGGTTGCACATAAATTGGGCTCTGTCATGCTTGGTAACCCCAAAATTGTGTTAACGAGGACTAAGGCCGCTCATAAATTGGGCTCAGCCGAAGCATTTAACCCCAGAATTGTGATATCGAGCGTGGCTTCAACTCATAAAAGGAGCTTTTCAAGCCCTTAGTCCTACTATTAATAAATAATCACACATTTTAAGGGTAGTGCTACATGAACAATCCGTAACCGGTTCCCGAAGCTTAAACCGCAATAAATTCAGAAAGTGAGAATTGAAAATTCATTGATGCTAATATCAGCTAAGTGCAGATGAGGGATTGAAATTTATGCTCGGCTCAGAGCTTTAACATCTCTGGACGAAGCCCACGACTCACCAAATGAACCCCTTCTGTGTGATCAAATCTGCCATTTTTACTGCTCACAAAAAGGGTTCCGATCACACAAACAGGGTTAAAAGATCTCACAAATAGGGTTATTGGATCTCATAAATGGGGATCAATTTGCTCAGATTTGGGGTTACGAATCACAATCTTGGGGTTAATTGCAGCCGGCCAAGCCAATAGAGCCGGAAAACTCCTCTCAAAACCCATCCCTCTTGATCATTGATCTTCTTTCTTCGAAAGAATAGATCGATCATCTTTAGGGTTTCTTAAACAAGTAAAAACACATTGAAAAAATATCGTACATCTAAGAGAACCCCAAAATTGTGAGGTCGAGCTAGTCATGCTCACAAGTAAGGGGTTGACTCTACACTCGCAAGTGCTACAGTTGATGAAACTAGCTCAAGCTTGCACCAAAATGAATAATAAAAAATTAAAGACGGAAACAGCTTTACTTCAAAAGAGTTCGTTGTCTTTGCACCGCACAATTCAACCCGGTGTAACTCTTACTGCTGTACAAAGAAAGTCTTTAAATGCGTTGCATTACGCACTTCAGTCTTACGTACGCCAAACGTTTGGTGACACCAAGACCGATATCGCAAAATTTAACGCCCTGTACGCAGACAAGATCATGGACTTCAAGATCAAACGTAAAGCCTTTGAAGCCCTCATTTCATATATGTCTAGGAACAACGTCTACCTTAAAGATGTTCTTCGCCAACTATCCAGGATTCAGGCTGATTGGTCTAACAACTTAACGGGCTCCAAAGAGAACTACAGCTTCATGAATATTTTCATGGAAGCAGGTCTAGAGGATGGATACGTTCACGTTAAGATACCGCCACAAACTAGAAATGCTTTGGTAAGCGACAACGTTGAAGCTACAATCGACGTTATAAAAATTAGTCAAAACCTAAATGGAAAGTACGCCATAAGCTTGTATGAATTAATCAGAAGTTACTTCGAGAAAGAAGCCCAAGCTGGCATTGACGAATTTACCTTCGAGATAGAAGACGAAATTTTGCGCAACGCTCTAAATGTTCCTTTTAGCTGGAACAAGAAAGGGGGCAAGGAGTTTTCATACGGCACCACTGGGAAGTTGCATGATAAGGTCCTAAAACCGGCTATTTCTGAGGTCAATGAAGCTGACTTTGAGTTCAAGGTTAGTTGCTCACATACGAGATTAGGCTGTGGCACTCTTATCTGGCAGTTTTCTGTACTCAAAACAAATATTGCCCAGCACAGACTTGTAGCGAATGAATTTGCTTCCGAGCTAGCTGAAATTACTCAAGCGTTGAAGCGCTATGGAGTAAAGCGGACCTATGAGGTGCTATCAAAAATCACCAACGAGCGGGATGTTCTATACTTCCAGTACTGTATTCGACAAGTTGATGCAGCGCTTCGTTCGAGAAGTAAAGAGAATAAAATTCAAAACCCTGCTGGTTACTTCTTAAAAACGTTAGAGCAAAATGTTGAAGCATTTGAAGAAGAATACACAGAGCTTCAGAGGAAGAGGGAAGAGCAAGTCACAAAAGCTCGCCAGAATGAGTTAAACAAGCTTGAGGAGCAAATTCAAAAAGCCCAAGCGAATCAGCGCCTTAAAATTAGACAGGCTCATTATGAAGCGTTAAGCATTGATGAACAGGAGGATCTCAAGCAGGAGTATCTATCTACGGTTTCAGAGACTCTTGGCAGAAAGTACTACCAAGTTGCCTTGGAGCAAGGTGTAGAAGCATCGCCAATGATCAGAGGAAATTGGAACAAGTTCCTTGATGGCAAGTTTGGAATAACTGACGACGTAATTGATCAGGCACTGGAAAATATGCCTTTAACAAGCACATTCCGTTAACTGAGCTTCTTCAAAGCCTCACTCAACATTTCTTCTGGAGGTTCTTCATATATTAAAGTGGTTGAAGGATGAACATGCCCCAGAATTTTCTGAGCTACTTTCACTGAGCGTCCTTGACCATGGATTATCTCGGTAGCTACAGTTCTTCGACCGCTATGAGAGCTGGCCCTTTCTAGTCCTGCCCACTTTTTTAGAATCAGCCCAATATGGTCCTGCAGGGTGTTTGGTGAATATGGGCTTCCTTTCTGAGAAACAAACAAGGGATCTGATGGCTTCAAGATTTGAGCTTTGGATAGCCTAACTCTGATATGCTCTTCTAGAGCATTCCGCAAAGCTTCGTCTACAAGAGGCAAGTCCCTTGATTTTCCTTTATGAGAGCGAGCCGGTGGATAAAAATCAGAAGGTGTTATTTCACTGCCCGCCTGTGCTAGCTTTTCGACCGTCTTAATGAGCTGGTCAAATTCGCTTACTGTGAATGAGATTCGCTTCCTTTGGTAAGAGCTTTTAGACCTATTGATTGTCCTGGCACCTTTTGTATAAGCTGCTGGAAGTTTCATGGTCTCGTATAGAGTAAAGTCTGTTCCAGTGGAATTTAGGGATACTACTTCTTTAATTTGAAGCAGGGATATTTCTTGGGCCCGTAGACCAAGCTTGAAGCTAATCAGCATGATAGCCGTGTTTTTTTCTGGATGTCGATGTTCCTTTATGACATCGAGTACATGTTGTTTTTCTTCTGCCGTTAATACTCGCGCTTGGCCTGATTTCGACATAGTTAAAGCTCACTAAATAGGGCTACACCAATAATCCGTATTAATGTCATTTTAACGGATTATTGAGGCATAGCAAGCAGGGGGCCTGGTTATAGGCCTTTAGCAATTTAGCCTCAAACAAGCTCTTTCAGTCCTATTAGCTCTTTAAGCAGCTTTTGTTGCTTGGTTCTTGGCGCTCAAACATAATTAATTCCCTGTTATCAATCAGTATTGCCTGCACTACTAACCAAAGAGAAAGTCTAATGCTTGAAAGCTTATGAGGAGCAACATCCTAATTAAAGGTTTGCCAAAGCAGGCAGATTACTATGTTGCGCAGCAGTTCTGAATGTAAGCTATTGGATGAAGGATGCCCAATTTTATGAGTGTGTTGATAGCGAAGTAATGGCGAGGCTATGCGACTGCAAGCCCCGCTTTTGCGATTAACTGGGCGTTAGATTTTCACAATGAAGCGAACCATACGCAACATCCTCTATTGTCATTTCTGCTTCTCTGATGAAGCTATTTAGCTGAGTTAGGAAATTTTCCTGAGTAATACCCATTTCGCAACTCAAGGCTTTCTTGAAGAGCAGCGTGCCATCCTGTTTTGCCAGAACAGCGCCTTCGCGAAACATTTCACCAATTGATTCCCGTAAACCTACAGATGGCACCCGGACACCAGGAGCAATTAATTCCAACCAAAGCTTATCAACCGGATACTCATGGCTCCACGGCGTCGGAGTGAAAGGCGCAATTGAAAGCTCTCCAAGGTGCAATTGAAGAGTTATGCGCGGCTTATCGCCATTTAAAAAGAGAGGTTTGTATTTGGCCAACGGCGTAATAGCATTTATCACATCGTCTGGACTCAACATCTCAATGATTGAGTCAGGCGGGGTTGAGTTCATCATCCTCGCAACTTCGGCCTCACGAACGTCATAATCATCAGGCTGATATTCGCCAAACGGCGTATCGACTGATACAGCCTCTCCTCTACGGATCATCAATGACTCTTTAACTGCTTTTTCTGACATATCACCACCATACTATAATCCCCGTTGCTATAAGCACTATGCATACCATTGCAAATTCAGATATCCCCCCAGTGCTACCGACGAGTATAAAGCGATACCTTTTTCGAATTGGCCAAAACAGCGGGACGCCACTATCTGTTAAATAGTCACCTACCAGGTGACCCAAGTACCCAAATGCTAACCAATACAACCACCAAGTGTCGGTCCAAAGCGCGAGGCTGCAAATCAGCCCAACTCCCAACAAGCTGTGTGTTATTCCCCTATGCCCAAAGAAGATGGTGACCGGATATGAAAGCCACTTAAATCGACTCCCAATAGTGCTCTGAGGATGATCGATGTCCGGCAATACAGTGCCAATCATCATCATCAGGAAACTAATGAGTAACTCAATTGATAAGCCCCACTCATAAATGCCAGTTAGAGTGACTGTGCATGTATATAGTGAGGCTGAAACAATAAGATGGCTTTTAATCTGCACTGCTTATTGAACTTCTTCAGTGCGCTGCGAAGTAGCCTGGGTTTGCTCTTGTAAAATTCGTGAGCGGGTTTCCATGCGCTCAATTTCACGGTCATGCTCAAGCTGACGTTCGCGCTCTCGTTCTGCTCGACGTGCTGTAAGGCGACGCTCTAAGTCATCGAATTCAGCTCGAATCATGTCGTTTTCAGCTTGGGCTCTCTGAGCCTGGAGAACCTGATTAAACTCATCGTACGGAAGCTTAATAAGCGTGTAGATGTGGTATTGGCCACGAATAGGAACCACTTTTGCATCCACTATGTCGTAACCGACAACAGGAACCGCGTCCACTAATGAGTCGATTAAAAAGGTTTCTTGACGCATCACATCGCCAGAAGTGTTGCCCCGCGAGATTGCACGTTCACTACCGGATAGCTCCTGTCGATATTTTGCTGCAACATCAAACTGAGCTTGAAGCCGTGAAGCGCGCAAACCATGCTGGAGGTCTTTTGATGTGGCTATGCCTACACCAAACATTCCAGTTGCATCAGAGTTCGGTGGATTAATTGCCCAGTGAGGGGTTGCCTCCAATTCTTCATTACGCTGCGCCTGCTGCATTGCTTCTTGCTGTTCATGAAGGGACTTCTGAGCTTCCTGCAGTTCTGCAAGTCGAGCGGCCATCAATTCTGTCTCTGACGGTTGAGGCGTTGAGCCACATGCCGATAATACGCCTATTGCTGTCAGTGCAAGCAGAGATGTCTTAATATTCATAGGAGTTCTCCTTATCAATCTAAGTCATTATATTTGATAATTTATCTCATTAAAATTAGTGTCTGCTACTCCGAGAAAAAACAATAACCTCATCAGTTTTAATGTATCCCGGCCAGTACATGGTTTCTTTGCAACGCTTAAATTCTTCAAGTAAGTCGAACATATCCTCCTCTGCCTTATTGATCGTGCTTTGGCATGGTGTGAATGGTTGTACGATGTCTGCTTCAGCATACTCTACTGCCACTAATGGAAACTCTCTGATAGTGACGTCGAGGCAGCTTGCAACATACCGATAGAAGGCCAGTTGGAGGTCATAACGGTATTTGAAAATATCTGATATGAACGCTCGTGGCTTAACGCTTTTGGCGGTCTTCAAATCTGCGGCATGATCGTCATAACGCAACCAGTCGAACTTGCACTTCAAAAACTCTCCTGTAAAAGGACATAGCGCGATAAATGCAATTTCTGACTCACCATTTACGAAAGTCTGGGAAGCATCTTGGTGCTTTTGCATTTTGGTATAACACCGAATAGCGTCATCCCACATAACGCCATCAATCGGCAGCTTCCCGCCATAGGTGGTTCGCTCTACCCCTTCAATGATGCTCGTAGACTTTTCACCATTCTGCAGTAATATTTGTTCGCGAATGTGCTCCCAAATAGGCGCATTAGGATCATCTGCCAACAGTCGCTCAATTAAATCCTGTTTTTTGCCGCTTACTTTTAACCCTTTGTCAGCTAGCGCCGCTTTCAAATCATCCGATGTGATCAGCATATTGCGGTCTACAAATTCAGGGTCGGTCAATAAGGGTTCACGGCAATAGCTTTCATAGAACTTTGGGGTTTCAAGGATTAGCTCATGAACTAACGAGCCGGTGTCCAGTGAGCGCTGGCTTCCCGTGGTCTTGCGACGATTTCTTTTTTGAATGTACTGTGCTTCATACTTCGCTGGGCAGTCTGAGAACTTTTTAAGGCCCGACGATGAAAGCGCAGGCAGCTCGTGATAAACGTCATTCGGCAGATTCCGATAGATACCTACTTTTAGTTTGCCCTCAGCATCCAAGAACATTGGATTCCCTTTCTCGTCGTAAGCATCTACCGCACGATCAAACCAACGGCTCAACTGCAACCCTGAAGGTTTTCTCTCAAGATTTGATGTCATCGCTTGCTGCATTGCCCTGCTCCATCTCACTGTACTGTTACTAACATCTCATGCTTTTCAGTTGCATCTACAAAATCCCCAAAAGCGTTTAACAACATAATTTTGTGCGTTTTGTAGAGCGGGGAAAATTGAGGGGTAAGTTGGTAATAAACGAATGAGAGCGAGGTTCAGACATGACGCGTTTAGTTAACTTTAAAGTAAAAGAGAAGTGCCAACTTCAAGATATCCAAGGTGTATTCACCTCTACTGAGTTTAAGTCAGAGCTTATTAAGGCCTTCAATTCACGTATTGTGGCTCGCCCCGCATTTAAAGCCTGCGATGTTGAGCGCATGACGCTTGCGCTCGGTCGCTTCTTGTTCAAGCAGGCGCGTGAAGCGCAGCGCTTAAACCGTGATCGCCGTGCTTATACCCTCTCGGCGTTGAACATTCCGGTACATGAATTGCGCTCTAGTATTTTAGCCATGGCGTATTATGGTTTGGATTTAACCCCGGAGCGTGGCCATGTGTACTTTGTTCCGATGGTTTCAGAATTGACTGGTGACATTCAGCTAGCAACCATACTTGGCGTAAAAGGGATGTCTAATCTCATGTCGCGTGCTTTTGGTGTGCGCGGTGTGGAGGCTCGCTGTGTCTACGAAGATGATACTTTCCAGTTCAATGGAAATTTTGAAAAGCCTATCTTCTCTCGTAGCACCTTTAATGGAGAGTCTCGATCGGAAGATAAGATCGTCGGTGGGTACTTTTTACTGCATTACGATGATGAACAGCGGAGTGTCTTTTGTAGTGATATCTCAGGTAACCGGCTTCATGATATGGCAAGAGAAGCCCGGGAGCGTTACCTCGATGTTGAGGGGAACCCGTTTGACCCTAATCATGCTTGGTTTACTTCTCACAAAGAAGTCATGTTTGATCACCTTGTAATGCGTCATGGCTTCCGTGAGGTGTCAGATAAAACCGATTTATTTGCTCTTACACTCGATGATTCTGGGCAAGTCGTAGATGTGCGAATGGATGCTGTAGAAGATAAGTCGAATGATGAATTTAGCCAAACAATGAAAGAGTTCTCGCAAGCCTTAGCTAAAGCAGACGCCGGTGTGGTCGTTGGTCAGTAAGGAGCCTAATCATGATTAAAAATGTGCTAATTGAAAACATCATTCACCTATTTGGCCCCAGTAAAGGTGGACGCTTTCGCACCTGGGTGGAACGCTGGGTCGATGAACAGTTAAAACGCGGCGTAACAACTGAGGATGATTGGGTTTTCCTGGAGCAGCTTGGGTTAGAGCGACTATATGCAAATTTCAAAAGAGTGTTTGAGGAGGTGGAGCCGTCAAATGCAGATATTTTTGAGCATGTCATTGTGGTTCCGGCTCGTGATCTAAGCTCCGGGACCTTAGTCCCAATGATCGAGTTCAAATATGCGTTCTTTGAGGCTTATCTAGAACAGTGTGGCGTGAAAGTTGTTAGCCGCGGTGTGATTCGCTCTGACGATATTATCAGTCAACATGGTACCTTTGAGCACATTTATGTCGACCAGGACTCAGATGCCACTGGTGATATTTCGGCGTATTACATTAACCTTGTTGGCCGGAATGAAATGGAAGGCTCGCTGATTATGTCAGCTGATGAAATCAATCATATTAAAGCTGGCCAGGTTTCTTACAAGTACGGTGGTATTGAGCCTCTCAATAGTCAAGAGTGGGATGACTTTGTATCTGCATGTTTATGCCGGCGACTAATCGCCACACCAACCTTTGATTCCCTTCGCAACGATTGCAGCGAGGGGTTTAACCGGCTCTTTTATGCTGTCCAGCATCACAACGAGCTGTATTCAAAAGGTATGCGCGCCGGTAACCAAAAAGCTGCCACTCAATCGGATGGCTGGGTAAAATTCACTACAAAGCGAATCTTTGCTGATATCAGCCAGTCGACCACACATGCAAATTCTGACGCTTGTGATTTAGAAGACAAAAATCAGACTAGTGATAATGTAGTTTGCATGGCCAGCAAGCGAGCCGAGATAAGTGAAGCGCAAAGCACTAAACCCGTTTATGCCGAAGATGTGAAAGGCAATGGGGAGTTTGAGGCTCAATATGCGTCGTCAGAGGCTTCCTTAATTGATAGTGGTAGCAGTGAGGATACTTTAGCGTTTGAGCCCCTTGAATCTACCCCGCTTGTAAATAGCGATATCAGTATTTTTTAGAGGATGTATGAGCGTACTTGGTTTATTAGATGGCAACGAACTCAATAAGGTTGTGGCTAGCTACGAGCTTCTTTGTGAAAAGCAAAGCAGTATCGTGGCCGTCCTAGAGCATGCGCCAGCATTAGATGTGTACACCGTTATACTCCGGGGAGAGGGCCTAGCTAAGTCTAATCGGCTTGTAAAGCAATACACTGAGGGCGCGACTTTTCGTACACTATCTGAGGCTTCGCAAAAGCTAGAAGAGGTCGTCAGCTGCTTATGTTACCAAGACCAAGCTTACCAAGTAATTGATTCAGATAGCGGTGAGAGTTTCCCAAGCCTTCTGGACTTAAAACATTTGCAGATTAAGGGTTTGCCAAAGAGCAGTGCAGTGGTTGCTTCTCAGCGATTCAAGCGGCCTGTGCAGCAAAAAGTAGAGGGAGGCCTCCGGGCGTTCGTACATGTAGATCTAAATGGCGCTCCTCGGGCTGCAACGTTTCTTGATGGTGACCTGTATGATATCGCTCTTGATCCAGGTGCCCGCTTATTCATCCAGGAGCTTTTTCGAAGAGCTGGTTTAACTAACGCATTGTTCGAGGTTTGGCTCAATAGGTCGAAAGTTATCATCACCGATGCCGTTTTTAGGGATGTGGCTAAGGACTACTCTATGATGGCTTTTGAATTGCGCATGAATACGCTTGCCTCTCGCTTGCCCCGCGCTATGGTTGCAGGGAAGTTCAATAGTCGTGTTGAGTTGCCTAAAAAATTGCCTACAGAGCGTTCTTTTGATGCTTTAAATAAAAAGGACAATGCTGCGCCATGCCAGCTTGTTCGCAGTGGCTTAAGTGGCTTTGTAGGTTTTGGTGAAACATCGAGTATCTTGGTTGACGATGAATCGCCTATCGACGTTATGCTATCGAGCTGCCACGGTAAGGAGCATTCTGGATACAGCGAAAAGTACGGAGGATTTATTTCCTTTAAAACCCCCGTATCAATCAATGTCTGCAAGTGTTTGAACCTGGCAGGAATTCGTGAAAACCCAGCCGTAAGGCCGGTGCTTTATTAATGAGTCAATGAAGTGGTGTTTGTATAAAACCCTTCATTGACCATTTTCGCTATTCTCAATTTTTTGCTGATAAATGTGCGTATCTCATGGAGGAAGTGGTGAACACTGACACCATCAGACGTGTCAATTGTTCGCTCGAGCATAAGCAAATTCTCTATCTCAGCGTCAATCAGTCTGCGACCTTTCGTTACAAACGATTTTACCTGAGTCTCAAAACAGTTTATTTCGTTAGATACCTGATATCCGAGACTGAGGCTTTGCACCAAGCATACAGCTCCATGTAGCTTAAATAGGCTTTCGTACTTGCCATGCCCCCATGCATGCGATGCTGGCGAGACGCTTATCTCAAATTGCCCCGGCTTCACTATATTGAAAGCAATTTTTCCATGTTCGTTCATGCGTGGCACAAGATCGTATTTGAGCTTCTTACAAACCAGTTCTAGTAGCTGTTGAAGCTCACACTGGCTTAAGCTGTCAAAATAGTGCGTGTACTCAGGTGTTGCGTTAATTGCTAATGAAGTCATTGTATTCCCTTAAAATTGCGCCACGTATTAAAACGCGGCGCTCCCCCAATTTAAGCAGATTCCTTCATCCCTTCTTCTTCTAACATGCGCTCAATGGCCTCATCTAATGAAAGGCCTTGATCCATGAGCTCTTGTCGTCGCGACTTTTCGTCTGGTGTTGTAGTTAGTATTAATTGTAGCTTGCGAGGCGTGTAAAGCCTTACAACCTGCCCCAGCTCACCATGCCGGAGGAAAATCTCAGAGTATACGTCAGGATCTTTCACACGCGGATTCGGTTTCATAGTTCGCAAAGACTTCATAAGCTCGAAGTCTATTGGCGGGCCAGAGTATTGCTTCTCAGACTCCAGTCTGTCGATTGCCTCGTCATCCTGGCGCATAACCATTAGCCAAGCTGAGTTAGCGATAATAGCTTTACCAACATTGGTCTGGTAGGCGTCATTAAGAGACTGAGTAATTGTGATTCCGCTCGCGTTGAACTTACGAAACGTGCGGTATCCATTCTCCAAAAATTCAGCGAAGAAAGACATCATGCCTTTATCGCTGATGAACTGCCAAGCCTCATCGAGCAAAAACAGCTTACGCTGGCTCGTCCCGCTCATAAACATAGCACGTTGAATGTTCATGATTATGCTCATAAGCGCTACAACCTGGAGATGTGGGTCTGATTTGAGGTTTTTCAACTCACAAACAACCATACGCCCCTGATAATTGATTGGCGGGTATTTATTGGAGAACATATCGCCATACTGGTACCCTTCCGTGAAGTTTACCAGTTGTTTACCTAGTTTTTGAACCTCTGGGTCTTGATCGCTTTGTAAACATTTATTACGGAAATCTGTGATAGTGGCCTTATTGCCTTTCTCGTTCCATAACTCCAGAAGTAGGCGCTTTATTTCTGCTTCTTGAAGGTCAGTTATGTTGCCAGACGGCGATGCCATTAGTTTGACAATAGTAGCCACCAGTGTTGCCTGGCCGTCCTCTCCACCCCATTGAGTAATTGAGGCAAATGGATTGAGCGAATACTGGGTTTCTGAGCTGAAGTCGATAAACTGTGCATTATGGTATTGCTGAGCAAGCGCTTTATAACTATCACCGACGTCCACAATGTATGCCCTTGTGCCATCGTCATAATCGAGTCGGTCTTCTTGTTTATGCGGCTGTAATTTAATTCCCGCACCCAAATACGCATTTAGAAAATAGCCTGCCCAGAATGACTTACCTGCTCCCGAGGTTGCACAAATAAATCCATTGTAGTTTGTATTGGACTTAAAGAAGTCGATTGAAACCATTTGCCCCAACCGTGAGGCAAGCAGTAAGACTGGGTTGTTAGTGTTACCTTTCCAAGATGCATAATGCGGTGTGAGAAAAGGCAGACATTCGGATGTAGCCAATTCAAATCGTGACGACCCCTTCACAAAGGTATCGCTAAGACCAAATGGCAAAGATGCCAAAAAGAATGGCATGACGAAGAATGCATTATGCCGAAGCGTGTAATTGCGCTGGGCGTACCATCCGATCATCTTTTTTGCAAAATCTTCAGCACGCCGCTCATTTTTAGAGAAAATGGTAACCTGCAAGCTGTAGTTCAAGAACTTAGAGCCCTTGTTATCCACTTCACGCATAACCTCATCGAGATCCTTCTTTTGGAACTTTAGTCGCTCCAAGTACTGAAGAATTGGTCCACGCGCCTGGTTGGTCACAAAGTTACGCTTGTTCTGTACAGCTGACTTGGTTTTGCCTTGGTCAGGCGCCACGATGTTTAGGCTTAACATGTAGTGTTCGTACAACCCACCGTTACCATATCGCCAGTCACCCACAAGATTTAGTAGCTCACCGTAGTACAATTCATCTGGCACCTGAGTAATGCTCAGGGACTTTATGAACTGAACCTCGTTATCATATTGGTCCCGAATACTTACGCCATTGGATTTTGGCACGACACGTTTTTCAGCGGGGAGAATGACCTCTCGAATTGGCCGGTTAGTTCTTACCTTGTGCTGATGCTCTGGCTTTTTGCGCCAAGTGCTTTCACCATACATGTTAACTAACACGTCCATTCGACGATGATATTCAATCTCTGTCGCTTCCCGAGGCGCAAAGGGCTCCATTAACGTTTCAACCTGCTCTATCAGGTCACGAAATGCTTTGATTTCCTTAGCTGTTGGTAAGGCATCCTTAATTGGAACCTTGATTGTCAGCCAAATCTCGAAATTCCTGAATTGAAATCCTGAACGATTGATTGGCTCAGCACTACCCTTAAAATAAAAGTCGCTGATAGACTTTGACATCACATCAGCTTTTTCCTGGTCGGGGCCGATAATGCGCCCACCTCGAATGGCGTCATATCCGTACAATGGCTCCATCAAATCAGGCAGTGAAACAAGCTGAAATTGAATGGTAGAGTTTTTTGGGTAGCTCTGCTTATACAGATTCGATAATGCGTTTTTGATTTTAGTGTTACCGCCATTTGTTGGCGAACAAACCAGCATAGCCCCTATAGCGGGGCCTTCCAGTACAAAAAGCTTGTCTTCATCCCAGTACTCAATGACTGGGAGTAGCTCAGAGAAAGGATCATGCTTGAAGAAGCGTTTTAATTTTTCAACATAAGCTGCCATAACCCCTCCCTATTAATTTCCACCACGATACATTGGTGTCATAACATCTAACGGGCTGACACCTTGAGAGCGCTCGTGGTTTCGGCGCAATTCTTCTTGAGTAGATTGACGGATGTCGTACGGTATCACCCGGCTAGGGCGACTATTGGCTGCTTCACCAAAAGACCATTGTCTTGGAGTAACTTCGACGTAGACGTAGCTGGACAGGTTTAAATTCCCGCCGTCATCAGTCCACGGAGCGACGAGCACTCGCATTACTTGGGGTGCTTCAAGCACGGCCAGTGGCTCCGGAGCCAAGGGCTCACCATTACCCGGCCATCGTCCAAATGAATCAGGAATGCCTTCTTCGAAGCGTGCTTGTGGAAGTTCTTCAGGGCGCTCGTAATTAGAAGAGCGTTGTTGGCCATCGCTCCGAGGCGCGTATCTTACCGTTTCAGCGGTATCGCGAACTTTTGAATCACGTTGACTGTCTGCCTGGTCATTCGCATTTCGTTGGCGAGTCGTTGTTTGGCTGTCACCGCGACTTCTAAACCGGTTTCCAGTTGCTGGAGCTAAGCCGGTACCGGAATGTCCAGATGCGCGAGTACCTGCCTGGTTGCTCTCAGTCGATAATCCTCGCTGGCTTCGGTACTCATTAACGCTTGAGGCGGTATTTGTCATCTCGTAAATTACGCGAGGACCACCACAATGGCCCCCTTGCCGTTCTGCATTACATGTAAAGTCCTCTTGGCCAATTGGCGATACACAACCAGTTAGGCCAAAGGAAGCGAATAATGTAAGCGGAAGTATTCTAGATTTAAGGTATTGCATGTTATCTCCTTCGGTACTAAGGCCGCTCCAGCCAATTCTTAACATCTTCTGGCGCGCCCCGCGCCGTAAGGCCATCATTGCGCACTACGAACGGGAGTCCGTTGATGCTGAAGACAGGCCGCAAGGCATTTGCTAATTGCACTTCTTCAACACCACACGTTTCGTCTAGTTGCTTAGTTACCCGTGTGAAATCCCGTGATAGCATTGCTTCAAGCTGCTGATTGGTATCTTTGTGGCACATTAGTGCTCGGGAAGCCTCTATAGCATCCTCGCCACCAAGCAGGGGGAGCATGATTAACTGAATATGGACATCCTTTTCGTATTGGATGATTCGCTCAATTAGCGAAGTAGTGTGCTCAGAAGATGGGTCAACAAAAGCTATCGCCTGGGGTGCGATTTCTTTGTTGCCGATGCTAATAGGCTTGAGATCTTCTTCAATGTTTAGTCCGAACGTCGACAGTGGTACACGTTCATTTGCTCGCGCATCCTCAAGGCTTTCTATTTTTCGCCGATTCCATAAATCTAGAATCTCTCCGCGAAAAACAAACCGTCCATTCTCCGACATCGCCAAATACTCGTTGTCAGCTTCGACGAATAGAAGCCGCCCTACTGGAAGCTCACGCATACCGCGCAACTGCCCGGCATTTCCAAAAACCTCTTCAATAGTTTCTTGGTCCAGCTCATTAAGAAAGGTTACATCTGCTGATTCGGCGTATACGTTGATCCCAATTAAGGACAATGAACCAGCAACAATTGATGCTAAAAATTTACTGGCCATTGAGTGCCTCCAGCGCTTCAACAACACGCTCTGCTGATGCATAACCTCCTATAACCTGGTTACCACTGGTGTCATACACGGCAGGCGTCCCCTGGACGCCGAGAATGTGACCAAGGTCATAGTGTTCGTCAATTCGGTTGGTGCATGCATTAGGCCTTAGTCGTCCACCATTCGCATTCGCATCTAATAATTCGCGAGGGTTTTCGTCGCACCATATAGCCATTAATTCGCTATAACCTTGAGATGGGTTAGGCATAGAGTCTGAACCGGGATTGCGGCGATCACGAAGCCCTTCACGCGGCCAGCCTGCATAATGAACGGTGACGCCGGCATCGTTAAGGGCATCTAACTCTTTATGCATGCGGTGGCAGAAAGAGCATGTTGTATCGTAAAACACAATAATCTCGTGCTTTTCGTTATCTGCAGGAAAGGTAACGAAAGAGCCTTTTAGGTCACGAATCAACTCGGCTCCCATCTGAGCCTGACGTTCTGACGTTAAGTTTGGTAGCCCTGGCTCCATCTTATGAAGTGCGCCGCTAATGAGGTGCTGGCCGTCGCGAGATGCGTAAAATACACCCTGAGTAGTAACAATTTGATACAGGCCCTCCAGTGGGCTGTCCTCAACTGCCATGACCTCAAATGGAGTTAGAGATTGGAATTTCGCGCTTATCTGGGAGCGATTAAGCTCTTCAGCAGATGCGACGCTGGTGAACATCGTTGCCGTGAATAACCCAGCCAGTAAAATACGAGTCGTAGTCATTTTTTCTTGAGCTCCAAACAAAAATCGACTGCGATATTATGAAAGAGTTATCGAGCAACATTTTGAACAGACCTATCTAATTTGGCACTTCTGCTCACTTGGTTGTCTATTTAGGGTGGTAAAGTCCAAGTATTAATGACCGGACAAAGCTATTACCAAGTAATGAATATACACAAATCAATGGTAACCCGCTCATGCATGTAATTTTTGAGCTTCATCTGGCTCTGCTTGTTCTATTTGCCCCCCTTCTGGTTTTACATCTTTTGAGTAGACAGTTCGTTAAGGAGTTGAGGGTCTTCAATCTTTGGCTTCTTCCTGCAAGCTTTGGTGTTGTCGTGCATGAGTGTAGTCATGCAATTGCAGTAGTTCTGTGTGGGCATAAATTGAATCGAGTGAAGCTGTTCAGTCCTCAGCCAAATGGAGATCTGGGTTATGTTGAGCACAGTCACTCGTACGGGGTATTTGGTTACTTTACAACAATGGTCATAGGTCTAGCCCCAATTATGGGGGGAGCATCTGCAATTGTGCTTCTAACTTGGTTGTTTCAGCCAAACTTCGAATCTTTCGTGCGAAACATGGACTCACCGGTTTCTATGGCTCCAGCAAGCATAATTGAGATGATGATTGATATGGTCGGCCTGATTGAGTGGGGAATTACCGGTGCAATTTGGTTGTTTGCATGTCTTTCTATTCTGATGTTTATGCCGCCCTCCTTAGCTGATTATCGTACCGCTGGTGTAGGATTGACGATTCTGTGGGCGGTAATTATCTCTATCTCCCTTATTTCGCCTGCTACTGCTCTCATTCTTACCGAGCACATCAAAAGCTTTATAGCTTGGTTCACGCCGTCCATTTTGTCCGCCCTAGCCCTCATGTGCTTTACCGTTACGTTGATAAAGCTAATTAAGCTGCCAATCAAGCATAGGTAGCTATCTCGGCTCATTAAAAATGGTGTAGCTAGATCAAAAATTTTGATAATGGATCGTTGATCGCATTCAAACGTTTATATATGATCCGACTCCATAACAAACTATAAAAATAACGATCCCAAGAATGAATGGAGCATTCCATGCCGTAAAAAACAGAAAACCCCAGCCGAAGCCAGGGTTTTGAATCTGTCAGCATGAAGTTGCCGCTTCACGCTGTAATTGCCCGAAGGCTAAGTTAGTGAGTCCTTCTCGTATTGAGCGGACCGCCAAGACCACACGCATACGAAATCACTAAAACTAGTGAAATTGTATGTGTTGAGTATTTTATTGTCAATTGGAAGTTGACCGATGCATTACAATTTCTCTCTATTTGCAAATAAGTACGCTAAATCAGGCAAGTACATGGAGGCAGAGAGCCTCAAGGCAATGAGCCAGCTACTTGCACCCCGCAAGGCACAGTCAAAGTCAGAACTCCCGATCATTCGTTTTACTACTAAGCCTTATCGCTCGTGCAATGAGCATTCAGCTGTTGCATTGGACCTTGACGGTAAAAAGCAGTCTCACAAAATAGAAGAGATCATGGAGGCTTTTCGTGGGGTTCAGTTTCTCGCCTATGAAACGTTCAATTCCATAGCCTCACAGCGTAGATGGCGAGTTATACTTCCTCTCAAGAATACGATTAACGATCACCAAAAAACCTCTCTTCTGCAAGCAATAAGTGACCACACCACACTTGATATCGACCCTGTATCAATCAAAAACCATGAGTTAGGTTTTTACGCTCCAGGCTTTAAAAATCGCTGTCCACAAGTTGTAGTGCACCAAGCTCCCAGTTATATCGACCAACAGCGATATGCCATTCACGCAATTCAATCTTCTTTTGAAGTTTCAGATAAGCTCAAAGATACAGATCACCAGTTACAACTGGATTTATGGGATGGTGAACAGTTTAGTGTGCATCGGTATGAGCAAGTCAAAGAGCTTTGGTGTGATCCCAGTGTTCAAAGAGCAATTGCAGTAAATGTTTTAAAACTTGATAAGTCCTTGGTCGACTCTGTTGATGTATCGTCAGAGTGTTGTAGCAAAACATTTAAGAGCCCTATTGCTGGGCATGATGACAAGCATCCATCGTGTGTCTTGTTGAGCGCACCTGGTAGGCCTCTTTTAATTAAGGACCATAGTGAGCACGTTAATGGGAGGACTTTGTGGAGCCTTGATGACCTTGCTTATTACAACTCCAGAGTTTCGGCTCAACCCTCTATAGCGCAAGAGGCATTCGAGTTGACTGGGCCTGAGAGGTATGTTTGGCGTTTACGACTAATGGTAGAGGCTGGAGTAGTGAAGTCTCCTGCAGTGACTTTCGATGAGTATCCAATGGCTGATAGCGATAGCCCGGCGGCTAAGCTTTGGAAGAGCGTTTGTCATTTGTATTACGTTCGTTGGTCGGTCGAGAGTGAGTTCGGATGCCCTGCCCCATTGAGTATTAAATTTCTCTCTACCTGGTCAGGCTTGTCTGAATTCAAAGTTCGCAAAGCTAGAAATGAATTGCTTAAAACCGGCTATATCAGCATCGTGGATGAACGAAGCTCGGGAGCTAGGACTATTCAGCTTTGTATGCCTGGTACTTATCGAACTAAGAAGCATAAAAGCACTCTTCATCAGCAATCATGGGGCCGCCTCAAGCATGCCAAAGTTAAGTATGATGGTTCATTAAGCAAACCAATCAAGGCACTGCAATTCGCATTGGATAATGAACTAATTCCAAACACCATATATGGCGAGTATCACTTGCGATGGCTCGTTGAGTTATACGTGGGTTGCGGAGGAGAAGCTTTAGATAAAGGCCTTCCTGGAGAGGTTGTAGCTGACTTTGAGCATTGCTTAAGTATCAGCCTATCTGATGAGGATAGAGAGTCACTGAGAAAGATTATAGCCGCTGACCACCTTCAATCAGCGGCTTGAGTTGGTAGTTAAATAGTAAGGTTCTTTGTTGTTAGCGTTGCTTCTGGAAATTCTGCTGAAACTTTGTGGAGCACTTGATTAACTTGCCCGGCATCGACATTAGACGTCGGTGACAGTATGAGTCTAATAGAGCCCCCTGGTTGAAGGGGGAATCCTTTGTGCTCAGCGCAGCTTGAGATGCAACTTAAAAGGTGCTTCTCTGCGTCTTGAATGAGTGCTGAAAGCACCGGGCTGTCATCAGGCTTGACTCCAGATATCGAGGTGTAAAACAGCTCAACACACTTATTAGCTATAAGATGCATCACGTCAGTGCCTTTAGCGTCCTTTGATAAGCTGAAATGCCCAGCTGGTGTTAATTTGCTATCGACATGGGTAACCCATACGTTATCCAGCTCTGAAGTAGCCGACTGAAGCCGGTTTTTCAGTTCGCTGTTTCGCTCTAGCGGCGTACCTTCAAGTTTATCGAGGTCTAGTTCTATCGCGTTTAATTGGATGTTGGTGCTGGCCTCAACCTCACCTTCTGAGTGCGATAGTGCTTCTTGGTAGATATTGGTTAGGCGAGAGTCGAAGCGATTAAAGGCTTCCTCTGTATCGCTGCCAGGGAGTGCGTAGCGTTCAAAATTCCAAATAAACGCATTGAGATACCGCTGTACTCTTGACCATCCCTTTTCAAATGCCGCAGGAGTATCGTGCTTCATTGTAAATACCTTAAAAAAATACCCGATTGCATTTTAACCGCATTTAGGTTTTTAACTCATGAATTTTTTTGCAGATTGTTTGTATCAGTTCGTATCAAACTGTTCCTGAGTGTTTCATATAACCAGATTGAAGTGATAGAACCAGTGTCGAATTGTGCGTAATTTGTAGATTGAAACAAGTTGTTTGGTAATCTTAAGTTGTTGTTAATAATGCAATTAGGAGCTACCAATGAAACTTGCCATTAACGAAAACGGCCTCATTAAAAACCTCAAATCTGTATTCTCGGCTAATAGAAAGGTTCTGTCTGAATTAGTCCAAAATGGACGTCGTGCCCAGGCTACATCAATCACTATCCGCTCGGAAGTTGATGATGACGGCAAATGCATGCTGGTTGTTGAGGATGACGGAATTGGAATTCAGGATTTTGCTAACTTGCTCACTGTTGCTCAATCTGGCTGGAATGATGCCATCATTGATAAAGAGCAGCCCTATGGTATGGGTGCTTTAGCTATGCTGTTCTTCGGAAGTAAAGTTCATGTCGAGTCAAATGGCCGTGCAATCACGATAGATACTGAGGCGGTTCTGAACGGAGAAGATATTGGCGAAGCTCAACCTGTATCGGGTGCCAAACGTCATGGAACACGCATAGCAATCTACGAGTCATGCGCGACCCCAAAGGAGTTGCATTCATGGGCATGGGAGCTTGCCAAATACTCGTCGATTCCGATTATTTTTAATGGTGAGGAGTTGTCTCGTGACTGCAGTGAGGATGCCTTCATCAGTTCTGGTCAGTACACCCGATACGATACGCCTTATGGTCGATTGTATCTCAAGGGGTTTGCAGATTCATTGGTGGTGGTAGTTCAGGATTTAGAAGTCCATAAACCAATGTTTTGGGATAAGCGAGCAATCTTGTTTGCCGATAATGAGCTTAAGGCACGAATGCCTGACCGTGATCAGTTGATTAACCACCAAGAAACAATGGAGGAAATTAAGCAGCACATTAGCGAAATCCATCGCATGCGCTTGCGTGAAGCGCGCTTAGAGCTTGGTGATGAAGCGTTTGTCCGTAAATATCTCGACGAAATAGCTCGCTGGGATCGTGAACAACTCAATGAAATCCCTATTTTACCAGCTCAGGCATTCCGAATTCCTAATTACCCGTGCCTTCGGGATGGCTATGGAATTTGCGATGAAGTGTTTGATGTTCGTAAAGGAGAGGTATGCCCTAACTTAATTATTGGTACTTCTGATGTCAGCTGTATTGGGTTGGTAGCTGGGATGTTTGCGTATAGCGTAAATGCTCAGGCCATCCATACACTCCTCGATCCAAAGCATTGGATTTTCGACATGCTGTATGACATTGAGAGTGATGTGTTCACGCTGAGCGTTGAAAATCCTAGTTTCTCTACCGTTGAAGTTACTCACAACGCGGCGCTCTACCGCACTGAGGCTGTGTTTGGGAAGATTAAGCTAACCAGTGAGGTGCTTAATAAATCTGTTGAGGTTGAGAGCGGCATCAACCTAGCAGGTTATGAGTTTCAAGAGAATTTTGGCCATACTTTGGTAGTGGAAGATGAGGCGCTAACTAAGTATGACTTGTTCTTTGGGCTGCAGGCACCAAGCTGGATAGAGGAAATCCTCCTTCAATCTGACAGCTATATGTCTGAGTTTGATGAGTACCAGGATGAGCATGTTGAAGCTGATGCAAGCATATTGCTGGGACAGGTTCGCCTGGCACTAGGTGATGGTCGCGCTATTGATCTAGTCAAACAGGCACTTGAAGATCTGCCGCCTATTGTTTTGGAGCAACTTCAAAGCCAAAAGGTATTGGTTAATTTTGAAAACAAAAGTGTCTTAGTCGAAGATGCAGCATAACAGAGAAAGCCAGCTTAATTGCTGGCTTTATTTTTTGAAAAAAACCTTAAAATACAGTGTGTTAGTTTGTAGATAGAATGAGAGTTGAGGGTAGCATTTTAAGTGTAAGTTGATTACTACTAAGGAGCTACCTATGCCTAACTGGTGTTCAAACCATTTAAACATTACCTTCCCTTCAGCCGAGAAAAATGCTGATTTTATGGCGCTGCTATCGCAACGTGAACTGCATCAAAAATCAGCCGTCAATAAAGCTGTAAAGCTATTGGTTGGTGGCTTCATCGGCTTGTACCGTCCGACTGAAGAAGTA